>Ga0209002_10000040_pt1 | contig 67990 bp, 74 predicted proteins | sample Rifsed16ft2_FD_184010 | JGI IMG/M metagenome (GOLD analysis project Ga0209002, IMG submission 184010) | Soil microbial communities from Rifle, Colorado, USA - sediment 16ft 2 (version 2) | ecosystem: Environmental > Terrestrial > Deep subsurface > Rock core/Sediment | place: Rifle, Colorado...
ACCAGCGCCAGACTGGGAGCACCGCCCCCGACTGTCACCGCCCCATGAGGACGATTTGGGTCTACAAGGGGACGCCCAGCCCCCCGGTCAAGCCTAGCGCCGTTCTCAACCGACCCATCGTATTTAACCTTCGCGGCCTGCGCATTCATGCACAACGATGCTCCCGTTTTTGTTCCATCGTCGTCCTGGGCGCTGGGGCTGAGGAGGGCGGGATGATACCTGATGGGAGCCCGGGCGATGTAGCGGTCGACGGACCGGTGAGCGTCCGCGCATCGTGTACGAACATCGGGGCCGCCGGGGGCCTCAGCGGCGCGATGGTTGGAATGGCGGCGGTCCTCCCGCTGATCGCGACCCTCGTTGGGGCGACCCCCTTCTGGCGGCGCCGCGGGCACAGACGACCCGTCACTTGCCCGTCAGCCTCTCGGTCCGCGCGGCCTTCGCCTTCTTGTAGCGGCCGTAAGTCGAGAGCATGAGGACGCCGCCAACGAAGAGGGCTCCCGCGGAGCAGACGAGTCTCCAGGACTCGAGATCCTCTCCGAACGGGTTGGGGCGGAGGTCCGCGGTGAAGTAGAAGTTGATCGATGTCACGATGATCAGGAGGCCGATCGCCATCGGCGCCCATACGCCGAGGATCGATCGGATCCGCTCGACGTTCATCGGCTCATCAGTCGGATGATCGCTTCCGCGGGCTCGCCGCCGCACTCCTCGAGGGCCTTGCGCGCATCCTCTTCCGAGACTCCCGCCTTCTCGGCCACGAGCTGCACGTCCTCCTCGGGGATGTCCGGTCCCTCCGAGGCCGATTCGGCTTTCTGCACATCCGCTCGGGGGCGGACGATCGGCTCGCCGATCACCTGGTAGATTCGCTGGCCCTGCGCAACGATTGACGTCACGGATGCGCTGCGGAACACGTACTCCTTGTCCGCGGTCTTGATGATGACCTCCTCGACGTTCCCCAGGTCCTCCTGCTCGATCCCGAGGCGCTTCATCATCTGCTTCATTTGCCTCGGATTCACGCGACCGCCGGGAAGCATTGCATCACATCCGTTGCATGCCCCGAGCGCGGATAAAGGTTCTGCGCCGCGCGCTAGTCCGTCATATGTTTAAATAGCCCGCGCCTCATGGAATCGACCGTGCGTGTCGCGGTCGTGTTCAAGGATCGGTGTCAGCCGAAGCGCTGTCACCTCGAGTGCATCGCGTTCTGCCCTCCTCAGCGGACGGGGACGGAGGTCATCTGGATCGACCAGGAAACCGGGAAGGCCGCGATTAGCGAGGAGACGTGCATCTCGTGCGGGATCTGCGTCCGCAAGTGCCCGTTCGATGCGATTCGCATCATCGGCCTGCCCGAAGCCCTCAAAGAAGATCTCGTCCATCAGTACGGCAAGAATGCATTCCGGCTGTTCCGCCTCCCCGTCCCTAAGAAGGGCCAGGCCATCGGCCTGCTGGGCCCCAACGGGATCGGGAAGACGACTTGCGTGAACATCCTGAGTGGCGAGGTCGCGCCGAACCTCGGGCACTATCGTCGGAAGAAGCCGCACTGGGATGACGTGCTCGAGTACTTCGCGGGGACGGAGACGCACGACTACCTGAAAAGTCTCGCGAGCAAGGAGCTGACGACCGCGATCAAGCCTCAATACGTCGACAAACTCAGCAAGGTGTACAAGGGCCGCGTGCGGGACCTTCTGACGAAGATCGATCGTCAAGGGAAGCTCGAAGACCTTTCTTCGGCCCTAGCCCTCGAGTCGTTCCTCGATCGCGACATCTCGCAGCTGTCCGGCGGTGAGCTTCAGCGCGTCGCGATCGCCGCGACGATGCTGAAGGAGGCCGACGTTTACTTCTTCGACGAGCCTTCGTCCTATCTCGACATCTACCAGCGTCTACAGGTCGCGAAGGTCATCCAGTCCCTCTCTCGCGAGAAGTACGTGGTCGTCGTGGAGCACGATCTTGCGGTCCTCGACTTCCTGGCGGACACGGTCTTCCTCATGTACGGCGAGGAGGGGGCCTACGGGATCATCGCGCAGCCTCGAGCCGTCCGCACGGCGATCAATGTCTACCTGGGCGGCTACATGAAGGAAGAGAACATCCGGTTCCGGGACCGGGAGATTCGATTTGACACGCGTCCACCGAGGGCGGAGTGGAGAGCCGAGACCCTCGTGTCGTTCGATGAGCTCACAAAGGAGTATGATGCCTTCGAACTTACGGTTCGATCTGGGGTCCTCCGGAAGGGCGAGGTCGTCGGCGTCGTCGGCCCGAACGCGACGGGCAAGACGACGTTCGTGAAGATCCTCGCCGGCGAGGAGTCCGCGACGACGGGAGCCGTCCAAGGGAAATGGCAGGTGTCGTACAAGCCACAATACCTGGAGGCCGTCTACGAGGGGACGGTCGGAGACCTCCTTCGTTCCACGGTCGGAAAGAAAGCGGACTCCGGCTACTTTGAGACGGAGGTCCTGCATCCGCTCAAAGTGAAGGGGATGTTCGAGCGGGACGTCTCCACCCTGTCCGGCGGCGAGCTTCAGCGCGTCGCGATCGCCCTGTGCCTCGGGCGGGATGCGGACATCTACCTGATTGACGAGCCCTCCGCCTATCTCGACTCGAATCAGCGAATGGAAGCCGCTCGGACGATCCGCCGCGTGATGGAGAAGGAGGCGCGCGCGGGCCTCATCGTCGACCACGACGTGTACTTCATCGACATGGTCTCCGACAGTATCATGGTGTTCTCCGGCGAGCCCGGTCACAGTGGCCTCGGGGAAGGCCCATTCCCGATGCGCGAAGGGATGAACCGGTTCCTGAAACAAGTCGGGATCACGTTCCGCCGGGACGCGGACACGAACCGACCGCGCATCAACAAGATTGACTCGCGCCTCGACCGAGAGCAGAAGAGCGCGGGCGAGTACTACTACGCGATCGAGGAAGCCGCGCGCGCAGCGTGAAATCCTCTACGAGGCGCGTGGCCGCACCAAACGGCCCCGGAGGTCTCCGACCGGCTCGCCGTCTTCGATGATCGCTTCGCCCCTCAGGTAGACGTGCTGCGGGAACGATCCTTCCATCCCCTCGAACGGGGTCCAGCCGCACTTGTATCGGACGCCCTTCGCCGTGATTCGCACGGTCCTTCGCGGGTCGATGGCGATTAGGTCTGCGACCCGGCCGATCTCGATGGTCCCCTTTTCGATCCCGAGGATACCGGCGGGCCGGGAAGCCATCGAGGTGACGATCCGTTCGAGGGACACGTCTCCGGCCCGGGCACGGCGCATGAGGAGCGGGAACGACGTTGCCACTCCCGGGACGCCCGCGGGCGCCTCGTCGAACGCGTGCTGTTTCTCCTCGGCCGTGTGCGGCGCATGGTCACTCGCGACGGCGTCACATCGGCCCGAGCGGAAAGCCTCCCACAAGGCGTCCCGAGTTCCGGGCGAGCGCAACGGCGGATTGACCTTCCCGAAGGCCCCTCGGTCCTTCGAGAAGTCGAGGAACAGATGGTGCGGGGCCACCTCGGTCGTGACACCCGGCGGGACGGCGTCCAGCGCTTCGACATTCGTGACGTGAGCCACGTGGACCGCTGCGCCGCCCCGGAGTCGTCCGACCGCGGCGATCGCGCTGGCCTCCGATTCCTCCGGTCGGGCCATCGAGTGGCCTTGCAGGCCCCTCGTCTGGGGCCTCGTGAACTTCTGCGGGTCTTCCGCGTGCACGACGACGGGCCTCTTGTCCAGCTCCGCTGCGGCCAGAATGTCTTCTGTCGCGGGAAGGTCGACCTGGAGGTCGCCGGTCGTCTCCGCCATGTAGACCTTGAATCCGATGGCCTCCGTGAAACGTTCCAGCCCGCGGCCTGACGGAGGCGATGCATAGAGCGCGTAGTCGACCATTGCGCGGCCGTGCAGGACCGCGATCTTCCGTGCCACCGCGCCCGGCTCGGTCACCGGCGGACGCGTATTCGGCATGTCCGCGATCGTCGTGACACCGCCGATTGCCGCGGAGCGGGTGCCGCTCGGGAAATCCTCCTTCTCCGTGAGTCCGGGATCGCGCATGTGGACGTGCATGTCCACGCATCCCGGCAGGATCAGCGCATCCCCGTGGTCGAGGATGTCGTCCCCGCGGAGAATCTTTCGGACAGCCGCGATCCGACCCTCTTCGTCGATCCCGATGCTCAAGGAATCCAGACGGCCGCGAAACCAGACCCGGCCCCTAACGATCCGCATGGCCGGCCCCCAGGTTCCGCCGCACGACGGGGCCCCTCGGTTCGATCTCCCGGAAGATCTCCGCCTGGAACGTGTACACCCGGGTAGACGCGTCCAGCCACGCGTCCGCGAGGAGGCCGGCCTTCATGCACGCCTCCGAGAGGAATTCGGTCGCGTCCCACGCTTCCTCGACCGCGACCTGCGGGAGGAGGAGCCCGCGATACGGTCCCTGGGCGATGCTCAATCCGTCGGTCCCGACCCGCACGTGTTTCGCGAGTTCCTTCGGCTTCTTCACTTCGATGAGTTCCGGGGGCGTCAGGAGGCTCACCTCCACGGTCACGCGGTCGAGCTCGTCGGGTCGCAGGCGCGGGAACCGAGGATCCTCCGCGGCGCCTTCCGCGCTCCTCTCGACCGACTTGAGGAGCGGGAAAAACGGTTGCGGGTAGCCGATGCATCCCCGCAGCTCGCCCCCGGGATGTACATTGACCGTCACGAATGCGCCCGATTTTTCCTGGAATCGACCGGGCGTCTCGAACGAGCGCTTCGCGCGGCCCTCGACGTAGGCCTCGAGGGCTTCCCGGGCGATGCGCACGGCGAGTTCGCCTTCGCGGTCCTCGTAGCGCATCTCGCCCCTCAAGCCGCGAGGTCTCCTTAACGTTGTCGTTGCTCGTCCTCCGGATCCTGCAGAGCGCGGTTCCATCGGACATAAACCTCGTGGGCCCAGGATGCGACGACGATTTCCCGAGGGCGGAGGCACGTCCGCCTCCGTAGGTCGCAAACCTTTTATCGCTACCGGGCACTCATCGCGCGCAGAGCGATGCGCGCCCGTGTCCCCGTCCTGGAAATCATGACTCCCACGCCCGTGACCATTCAGGCAAGCGCGACGGTGGCGGAGGCCGCCGTCACGATGCGGGACAAGGAGATCGGCAGCCTTGTCGTCGTCGAGCAAGGCAAGCCCATGGGAATCGTGACGGAGCGCGACGTCGTGACGAAGGTCGCGGCATCGAACAAGCAGCCGAGCGGGGTCCTCGTCCGGGACATCATGACGTCCCCGCTCATCGCCGTCCATCCGGGCGAGGAGGTTGCGGAAGCCGCGAAGATCATGTCCGAGCGAAAGATCCGTAGGCTCCCCGTGATCCAGGAGGGAAAGCTCGTCGGGATGATTACGGAGAACGACATCATCCGGATCTGGCCGCAGCTCATCGAGGTCACGCGAGAATACGCACGCGCGGGGCTCGAATCCCAGTTCGCGAAAGGGATCGAGGGCCATTGCGAGGCGTGCGGCGTATACTCGACGAACCTCGTGTGGGACCGCAACCTCCTCGTCTGTCCGGAGTGCCGGGGAGGGTGAAGCGGATCGGCCCGAACCGGTCGTGAACCCCACCTCGGAACCTTTATACGCCTTCCTTAGGTTCGGGCCCGCCAGTGGTCCGTCTCGTCAAGATTTCTCAACAGGAGCTCGATGCCGTCCGCAAGCTCTACGAGAGCGTCATGTCGTACGCCTGCCACGGCCTCTTCTTTCGCGAGGGGATGGTGCTCGGGGAGGAGATCACGAAAGCCCTATCCCTCGGGCAGGATCCGCTCGAGATGGGGAAGAAGGCGATTCTCGAACGCGGCTGGGCCGAGGACATCTTGTTCACGGACTCGGGCGCCCGCGTCCGCGGGTCGATCGAGGTCTCCCAGGGCGCCGAGATGGAGACGTGTCACCGGATCCGCGGCCTCCTGTCGAAGCTCCTCGAAGCGAAGCTGAAGCAGCGGGTTCGCCTCACGGAGGCCGAGTGCGTGAGCACCGGCGGCCGGGAGTGCGTCTTCGAGCGGGAGGGCGTGTCGTGACGGCCCTCGCGGACATGGTCCGGGCGCTCCGAGATGTGACAAAGGCCGAGGCGGTCGCCGTGATCAACCGGGACGGCGGGATCGTCACGGCGGAGCTGCCTGCTTCCGTCTCGCAAGAGACGTTCTCAATCATGTGTGCCGCAATCCTAGGTGCCGGCATGACCGCGTCCACGGAGCTGGGCCACTCCGCGCCCCACCGGGTCATCCTCGTCTCGGACGACGCGACCCTCTTGATCCAAGAGGTCGGCCGGCGCGCGATGGTCGTCCTCGTCGTGCCGCCGGAACGCGGGATCGCGGAGATCGACACGGCCGTCTCGCGCTTCGTCCAGGCCGTCGCGCAAGACCTCGATTGAAGCGCGCCGGGAAGGCTTAATGTGCCCGCGAACCTTGGTGTCGCCGGGCCCGTGGTCTAGTGGCTAGGATGCGACTCTTACAAAGTCGAGGTCGTCGGTTCGATTCCGACCGGGCCCACGGCTTCCCGCGCCGGAGGTTCCGTCCGGCGGCCAACGGCGGCGATCATTGCCGGTAGTCTTCCGGACGGAATCCGAGGTCCACCCGGATGTCCGCCAGCCGGCCGAGGAACGCGCCATCGAGCAGGTGCACCGTCGCGTCATCGATCCGCACGAGATCCTGGTCGAACAGGGGACCGATGAATCTCGCCCGCAGATCGTTCACCGGCATGCCTCCGCAGAGCTCGTTGAACGAAGGGACGATCACGGCCTCGCGGGGGAGCTTCGGATAGCGTCGGTGCCTGCGCAGGAACGGCACGCGCAGCCAGCAGGGGACGATCTGCCGGTGGCCCATCGCGTCCCGGAACGCCGCCGCCGGGTGGTTGTGGCCCATCAGGACCGTGCGAGCCTCCATGACCTTCTTGTAGGGCCACGCATGGCCATGGCAGAACCCGACGTCCTCGATTCGAAATCCGTACGCCGGCTTGAAGCGAACGTTCCTCGGCACGATGTTCTTCAACATGCCGTCGTGGTTCCCTTGGGCGATGTAAATCTCTCGGAAGGTGGACGCGAGATCGCGAAAGAACACGTAGACATCGCGCCGCTCGCGGGAAGCCATTTTCGGCACGAGATGCTTCACGTCCCCGAGGATCACGAGCCCCCGGGGAGACCGTTTGTCAGCGATTGCGACGAGCTTCTTCCCCATGGCCTCCGCGCGGCTCGGGACGTGGACGCCCTTCTCCCGGAGTTCCTCCTCGAGGCCGATGTGCAGGTCCGCCACGACGACGTAGTCCCCGGCCATCAGGGCAGGCTCGTCGGGGATCGGTTCCACGTCCACGCCCGCTCCAAGGGCCGGATTGCCTTAACCCTTGCGCGGTCCGGTCCCCTCACACCACGAATTCACCGAGGACGCGCCCGAGGTTCTCCGCGACGTCCGTCGCCGTGAGCCCGTAGCTCTTCTCCTTGAAGGCGAGATCCCCGGCGTATCCGTTCGCGAAGGCGCCGAGCCGTGCGGCGTCGAACGGGGCCATGCCCTTCGCGATGAGTCCCGCGACGAGCCCGCACAGGACATCGCCCGTTCCCCCGACCGTCATCCCCGGATTGCCTGTGTAATTGAATTTCACCCTCGCGCCGTCGCTGACGATGTCGACCGGACCCTTGAGGAGGATCGTGGCCCCGAGCGCCTTGGAAGCCTCGCGGACGGGCTCCGCTCGCTCGTCGGCTGCGTCGGGCAGGACCTTGCCGGTGAGGACCTTGAATTCCCGCGAGTGAGGCGTGATCACGGCGGGTTTCCCCGCGAAGGTCTTCGGGTCCGCCGCAACCGCCCGGATCGCATCCGCGTCGATCACAATCGGGAGGGTGAGCTGCCGGACGATGTCGCGGATCGCCTCGAGCGTGCCTTCGACGTCTCCCAGACCGGGCCCGATTGCCACCGCGTCCGCCTTCCCCGCGAGATCGAGCACCTGCCGGAGATCCTCGCGCATGAGCCGGTGGCCGACGAGCGGGTGGACGATGAACGCGGGGGAATACGACGCCACGACGGGGGCCGCAAGCGCCGGCGTCGCAATGTGGACGAGATCCGCGCCAATTCCGAGCGCCCCGTACGCGGCGAGGGCGGGGGCGCCCGTGAACGGCCCGCCGGCCACGATGAGCACCCGGCCATTCTGGCCCTTGTGGCTCCCGGCCCGGGGGACGGGATAGAGGACGAACTCTCCCGGCCCGATCGTCCGGGCAATCTTCGGCGGGATCCCAATGTCCGCCACGAGGATTCGGCCGGAGTTCTCCGGCGTCATCCCCTCCTTCACGTCGTGGAGGGCGATGGTCGCCGTCGGCTTCACGGCGAGGCCCGTGCCAAGGCCGCTCGGGACGTCCACGCTCAGGGCCGGCTTTCCCGACTCGTTGACCTGACGGATGAGGGAGGCGAAGGGTTCGCGGAGGTTCCCCTCCACGCCGATCCCCAGGAGGGCATCGATCAGGAGGTCCGCCTTCGCGATCGCCTCCTCGCTTCGATCGAGGCCCGCGAGGATCTGGACGTCCCGGAGCCGCTCGAAGTTCGTCCGTGCTTCCTCCGTCGTGAACTGGTCCGCGGATCGCGCGAGGAGCACGGTGACCCGGGCATCCCTCGCGAGATGCCTCGCGGCGACAAGGCCGTCCCCACCGTTGTTCCCCGTGCCGCACAGTACGAGGACGTTCTTGCCGGAGGCGCCGAACTGGTTCCGCGCGGCGTCCGCGACCGCCGTCCCCGCGGCTTCCATGAGATCGAGGATGGAGACGCCGAAGTACTGTGCGTTCCGATCGAGGACCCGCATCTCCGTCGCGGAAATCATTGGGCGCGCATTCGGACCTCGATAGTTAAACGTTGCCTGCGGCGGCGTTAAGTGCGGGTTGCCGTTTCCCGAGCGTATGGATGTCCGCGCGCTGCGGCCGTACGCCTGGGCGCTCGTTCTCGGCCTCTTCGTCCCGGTGTCCTGGGTCGCGGACCTCGCCAGGGCGCCGGGCGTCGCAGTCTTCGCCTTCACGGGCATCGGGATCATCCCCCTCGCCTGGTTCATGGGCCTCGCCACGGAGGAGCTCGGAAAGCACGCAGGCCCGGGCGTGGGAGGGCTCCTGAACGCCACGTTCGGCAACGCGACGGAGCTCATCATCGCCCTCTTCGCCCTCGCGAACGGTCTCCACGACGTCGTGAAGGCCTCCCTCACGGGCTCGATCATCGGCAACATCCTCCTCGTATTGGGCCTGAGCATGTTCGCGGGTGGCCTGCGGCACAAGAGCCAGACGTTCTCCCGCGAGGCGAGCGGCATCCAGACCACGATGCTCCTCCTCGCCGTGATCGGCCTCGTCATGCCGGACCTCTACATCCTCTCGGCGGAGGCGCAGGGCAGCCCCGTGTCGCCAGGCCTCTTGAGGAACCTGAGCCTCGGGATTGCAGGAATTCTCCTGGCATCGTACGTCCTTGGACTCCTCTTCTCGTTACGAACCCACCGGGACATCTTCAACCCCATCTCGGAGACGGTGGAGGAGGCCCGCTGGTCCGTCCGCACGTCCCTCGTCGTGCTCCTCGCCGCGACCGCCCTCGTCGCGATCGAGTCGGAGATCCTTGTCGGCTCGCTCGAAGAAGCGCGGTCGAGCCTCGGCCTGACGGAGCTCTTCGTCGGCGTGATCATCGTGGCCATCGTCGGGAACGCCGCGGAGCACGGGAGCGCGGTCATCATGGCCTATCGCAACAAGATGGATCTCAGCGTGGCGATTGCGACGACCTCGACGACGCAGATCGCTCTCTTCGTCGCGCCGTTCCTGTTGTTCGCATCGCTCCTCACGACGCGTGTGATGACCCTCGACTTCGAGGTGTTCGAACTCGCGTCGATCGCCCTGTCGACCGGGGTCCTCGCCGCCGTTGCAGCGGACGGCCGGAGCAACTGGTACGAGGGGGTCCTACTCGTCATGGTGTACGCGATTATCGGCGTGGCCTTCTTCTTCCACCCGTGAGGCCATGCCAAGCAGCCGGCGCGCGCTCACGTACGGTCTGACGGCGAACGTCGTGATCCTGAGCGTCGTGTCCCTCCTGACCGACGTCAGCAGCGAGATGATCCTTCCGATCCTGCCGTTCTTCTTGACGCAGGTCCTCGCGGCGGACGTCTTCATCGTCGGCCTCATCGAGGGTCTGTCGGAGAGCGCCGTGTCCTTCATGAAACTCCTCGCCGGCCGGATCTCCGATTCGGCGGGCCGGCGAAAGGCGTTCGTCGCGGCGGGGTACGGCCTCTCGTCCACGATGAAGGCCTTGTTCCCCTTCGCTCGCGCGTGGCCCGAGTTCCTCGGGATGCGGGTCCTCGAGAGGACCGGGAAGGGCGTCCGGGATGCCCCTCGGGACGCCCTCCTCGTGGAGTCGACGCCTGCCGAGACGCGCGGGAAGGCCTTCGGGTTCCATCGGAGCATGGACACGGCGGGAGCGATCGCCGGGCCTCTGATCACCCTAGGGCTCCTCACGACGGTCGGGGTGGGCCTCCGCCTGGAGGACGCGTACCGCTGGATCCTCCTCCTCGCAGCCGTCCCCGCCCTCCTATCGTTCCTCGTCGTCTTTCTCGTCCGGGAGCCCTCCCGAGCCGAGGCGGCGAGGACACCGTTGCGCGTCACGTTCCGAGGGATTCCGAGGCCTCTCCTCGCCTTCATCGCGATTGCGAGCGTCTTCTCCTTCGCCGACTTCTCATATGCCTTCCTCCTCCTGAAGGTCGGGCTCAGCTTCGGTACGACGGAGGCGATTCTCCTCTATGTCCTCTTCAACATCGTCTACGCGGCCCATGCGTTCCCGGCGGGAGTCCTCTCGGATCGCGTGGGTCGCAAGCCTGTGATCCTGATCGGCTACGGGTGCTTCGCTGCGATGGGGATCCTGCTGGCGAGCTCGGGCGGACTCGTCGTCCTCATCCTTGCGTTCGTCCTGTACGGGCTTAGTTACGGGATGGCGGAAGGAACGCAGAGGGCGTTGGTGGCAGACCTCGCGCCCGCGGAGGTGAAGGCGACCGTCCTCGGGGCGTACCACACATGCGTCGGAATCGTGAAATTGGCGTCAGGGCTCGTCGCCGGTTTCCTCTGGATCGCGATTGCCCCCGAGGCCACCTTCGCTTTCGGGGCCGTCGGTGCCATGGTCGCCGCGCTCGCGCTTGCGGCGTGGCGGGGACCTACGTCCTGAGCTTCCGGCCGAGCCGTTCCTCGACGTCGGCGACCTTCGCGTCGATCTGCCCACGGGCTCCCTTGCGGTCGTCGATCTTGATGAGGGTCGACACGCGCTCGCAGTCCGCCCGCACGGCTTTGTGGCAGCGTGTGATCACGGCCACGACCTCGTCGAAGGGGCCTTCGACGACCGTGCCCATCGGATTGAGCCGGTAGGCCAGGCCGCTCCGATCCACGATGTCGAGGCACCGTGCGACGTATTCCCCGACGCTGACCGCCTTCCCGATCGGCGTGATGCTGAACTCGGCGATCGTCATCTTGAATCCCGGCATCCTCATATCCCGGCCGCCTCTTGCAAGTTGCGTGGCGGTCGACTACTCGCGCCTCGCCGCAGGCTACGACCGGAGCCGGGCGGACGATCGGATCGACCGGGAGTATTGGTTGCGCGGACTCATCGAGGTCGGCGAGATCGAACCCGGGGATCGGATCCTCGACCTCGGCGCCGGGACGGGTCGGTTCTCTCGCTTGCTCTCGGAGTCGAACCCCGTCGTGGCCCTGGATGCCTCGGGGGAGATGCTCGCGATCGCGCGTGGGAAGGGGCCCTTCGCCATCGTGCAGGGCGACGCCCATCGCCTACCGTTCCGCGACGAGACCTTCGACACGACGACGGTCGTCATGGTCCTCCATCATCTCTCGGACTACCGCTCCGCGTTTCGCGAGATTGCCCGGGCCTCCCGCCGAATCGTCATCGTGACGAGCGACATGGCGCGCCGACGACTCGGGATCATGGAGGAGGCCTTCCCGAGCCTCCTTCGGATCGACCGCGCCCGGTTCCCGCCGATCGCTGACGTCGCGCGCGCACTGGAATTGGTCCGCTTCCGTCGGGTCCGAATCGAGGAGCGCCCTTTCCGACGCGCCATCACGCCGAAGGAACAGATCGAACGGGTGCGACACCGTTACCTCTCGACGTTTGACCTGCTCCCACCGGGGGAGTTCGAGCGAGGCCTGCGGTTCCTCGAGGCGGAACTTCCGCGGCACGGCGACCGGTTCGAGATCGATGCGAGCTTCACGTTCCTCGCCGGGGCCCACTAAGCCCCGCGGTCCTCGCGCAGTCCGGGCAGAAATCCCGACCTTTCCGGTCCGTATCCGCCAGCCTCTCGGAGAAGTACATGACGCAAGTCGGGTCGCTGTCGTGATGACCCAAGCCCAACGTGTGTCCGATCTCGTGGACCGAGGTCTTCACCGCGCGCTCGAGGAGCCGATCGGTCCCGTCGCCTCCGAACGACGCAAGGGAGACCACCGCCCATTTTCCCTGGAGGTCCGCATGGCCGAAGACACGCTTCATCCCCAAATCGGGGTCGCAGAGATCCACGTCCGTGATCGCAAGGACGCGGTCCCCGTCTGTCGATTGACAAACGGAGTCGAAACCTGCCGCGCGATACTGTTTCGACAGACGCCGATACGCCTGGCGGGGAATGGGCTTCGCGGTCGCGATCCGCACATCCCCAAACTGGGAGAGCTCAGAGCGCAGTCGTTCAAGGACCGATGCGTCGACCGAGCCGACCGGCTGGAGGGTGAGGATCATCCCTTGACGACCCCGAGGGGGACCATGCGCGCGACGATCTTCGTGAGCCCCGCACCCTCCGCAACCCGGACGACGTCTTCGACATTCTTGTAGGCCCCGGGGGCCTCTTCCACGATTCCCGCCCTCGAGGCGGCGCGAAGGTAGATGCCGCGCTGGGCCAGGTTCTGGACGACCTCGTTCGCGCGGTACTTTCGGGTCGCTGCCGCTCGGGACATCTGGCGGCCGGCGCCATGACAGCTCGATCCGAAGGATCGCTCCATCGCGGTCGGCAATCCCACAAGGACGAACGAGTAGGTCCCCATGTCCCCTGGGATGAGGACGGGTTGGCCCACCCCTCGATACTCGGTGGGGGTCTCCGGATGGCCTGGCGGGAACGCTCGGGTCGCTCCCTTTCGGTGCACGACGACCTTGCGTCGCCGGCCGTCGACATCGTGCTCCTCAACCTTCCCGATGTTGTGGCAAACGTCGTAGACGATCTCGATCCCGAGGTCCTCCGCAGATCGCCCGAGGACGGTCGAGAAGGCCTTTCGGACCCCAAACGTGATGAGCTGGCGGTTGTTCCAGGCGAAGTTGGCGCCACAGCACATCGCCCGCCAATAGTCGTCCCCCTCCTTCGAACCGATCGGCGCGCAGGCGAGCTGCATGTCCGGAAGCTGGATCTTCTCGCGTTTCACGACACCCTCGCACACATCGATGTAATCCGAGGCGATTTGATGCCCGAAGCCGCGGGAACCCGTGTGGATCATCACGCACACCTGACCGACTTGTTCGATTCCAAGCGCCTTGGCCGCGCCCTCGTCGTACACACGATCGACTTTCTGAATTTCGACGAAGTGATTCCCGGCCCCCAAGCTCCCGACTTGGTCCTTTCCGCGCGTGATCGCGCGGTCGCCGACCTTCGAGAAGTCGGCATCGGGCAGGTGTCCGAGGGCTTCGACGTGATTCGGGTCATCGGGCCATGCGTAGCCCTTTTCGACGGCCCAGGCCAAGCCTTCTGTCGAGAGCCTCCCAAGGTCTTGGCGGGAGAGGCGGACGAGCCCCCCTTCCCCGACGCCGCTGGGCACTTGGCTGAAACACGCGTCGACGAGCTCCCGGATTCTGGGACGGACGTCGGTCTCTTGGAGATTCGTGCGGAGGAGGCGGACCCCGCAATTGATGTCGTACCCGATCCCGCCCGGGGAGATCACGCCCTCGTCGTAGTCGAACGCGGCGACGCCGCCGATCGGGAAGCCGTAGCCCCAATGGATGTCCGGCATCGCCATCGCGCGACCGACGATCCCGGGCATCGTGGCGACGTTCGCCACCTGTTCTGGCGCTTGGTCCTGGCGGAGCTGGTCGACCATCGCATCATCGATGAAGATGAGACCGCTCGTCCGCATTTGCGGCTTGTACGACTGAGGGATCTCGAAGCGGAACGCATCGAGTTTCTTCAGGGGGCCGCCCCATCCTTCCGCCATGTCCTGAGTCGGCATCTAAGGGCGGAGTGCACATAAACGTTCGGACGGCGGACGCAGGAGGCGAAGGGTATGCCCGTACATGTCCGGGCAGAATCGGAGTCTGGGCGATCATTCCGCCGTGCAACCCTCTCCGGGTGGGCGGCCCCCAGCCCTCGGGTGTCGCAATCGGCTGCTCAAGTCGAGAAACGGCCGCACGTCATTGTTTGACGCAGGTGAGGAGCAGGACCTTGCTGTAGACGCGACCTTCCTGTGCGACGATGTCCCCCGCTTCCTTCCAAAAAGCTTCGAAATCGGCCTCCACTCCTTGCGGCGTTGCCCACTCGGCTGAGCTCCTCGATTCCCGTTCGGCGTCCTTGGGCAGGAGCCGCTCGTCGGGCGTGAACTCCTCGACCCGGATCCTTCCGAAGCCAACATCGTGCAAAGCGTTCCTGAACCATTCCAAGGATGGCAGCAGGGTGTGCCAGTGGCGGTGAAATGGGTCAAACAAGGTGCTCTGCGCCCCGGCGGGCTTGCTCTGGGAAACTTTCATCCGCCAGGGCAACACGCCCACTATGCGCCGTCACGCGATAGACTTCATCGAGAACCCGCTTCACGCCCTGCGCGCCCGCCCCCATGAAGATGTCCTGGAAGGCCAGGAACGAGACCACCCGATCAAAGGAGTTGGTCTTGAAGGGCATCCGCCTCGCATCCCCGGCGATCAAGCGAATTCGGTCGGCCAGACCCAGACGCTCCGCCAGCCACCGTGTGGCTCCGGCGGTGCATGGTTCATGGAGTCGGTCCAGACCTACAGCGGTCCCCGTATGAGAGGCGAGCTCCACCGTCAGGAGCCCCTGACCATATCCGAGGTCGAGGACCCGCAGGCCCGCGTCGAGGGCCGAGTTTGCAGCAACCCACGAACGGGCCCCGCCGAACCGATGAAACGCCTTCTCTACGGCCTTGTCCGCTTCTGGAATTCGGGGTTCCACTATATCCCAGGGGTCTGTCATCCCTAGGCGGGAATATGCGCCGCGGGAAAGAAGCCTTCCAAGAAGGTCCGCCGCCCGCCGAGGGTCTAACGGTGCGACAGCCCGGTCGTCGAAGGCCTATTCCGGGGTGCACATAAACGTTCGCGCGGAGGTTCGGTATTGTCGCAAACTATAAGGGATGCCATGACATGGCATGCCACGGGTTGGGACGAGCTCCGAAGTCCGCTCTCCCGCACCGGCCTTGGGTGGGCATGCGCGGTCGGGGATTCGTGCGTCCAGACCGTCTCGAAGAGAGGGGGAGGGAATCGAGCGGTCGGCGTGCGGGCGGTAGGGGCTCGTCGCTCCCTTTTCCTCAGTACTCTCCGAGGGTGCCCGCACGGCGAGCCTGTCGCTCGAACGCGAGGTATCCAATGTATCCAAGGATCGGGGAGAGGATCGCGAACGCAAGCACGATCAGGAACTCTCCGGTCGGGTTCGTGGGCATGAGCTCCGGCGGGATTCCGAGCAGGGTCGTCCGGAACAGGTCGACGGCGTAGCTGACGGGCAGCCATCGGCTCACGTAATCCCGGACGGGCTCCGGGAGAACGGAGAAGGGGAAGAACTGCGCGGAGAAGATGAAGAAGAAGAACTGGAGACCGTTCACGAGGAGCTGCGCGGTCTCCTTCAGCTTGATCGTCACCCCCGCGAAGAGGAAACCGAGCCCGAGGAACCCGGAGATCGACAGGAGGAGCACGAAGAGCCCGAACAACACGTTCTGGACCGGAAGCCCGCCGACGAGTCCGTTCACGAGGCCCACCGCGGCCGCGCACATGACGGTCGTCCAGAGGAGGATGGCAAAGGTCCGCGAGGTGAGATTCGAGAACTTGTTCGTCGGGCTGAGGTACAGGGACTCCAGGGTTCCACGGACCTGCTCCTCCCGCAACGAGAAGCCGATCTCCCACAGCGTGAATCCGAGGAACATGCTCGTCACGAAGCCGTACGTCATCATGCCGGCGAACACACTCAACTGCTGGCCGGACGTGCCGGGGTCCGAGAACGCAAAGGAGCTCATCATGAACAGCAGGATGATCACGAACACTTGGACGAAGAGGGCGATGAAGGCAACCGGATAGCGGCTGTACTCGACGATCACCTTCTTCGACATGTCCCAGAACGTGGCGAGGCGCTGCCCGATCGTGTTCCGGCTGAGCCCGAATCCCCGGTGGGCCGTCGTCTCGGTCAGTACTGGCCCACCCCCTCGTTCCTCTTGATCCGCCGCTCCATCATGCCGAAGAACTCGTACCCGAGAAGGGGCGTGATCCAGGCGGCCATGAACATGAGCCCGAGAACGATGTACCCGGGCCCGTAGAGGGACGTGATGTTCAACAGGGCGGACCGCATCGCGTCGTTCATCAGGGTTGGCGGGAACGCCATCGCGGTGATCCGGACCAACGGCGGGAACATCGTGACGGGGAAGTAGACGCCCATGAAGAACGGGACGACCCACTGGATGAGCTGGATGACGGAGTTCGCTTCCTTCACGCGCAGGATGAGCGCGCCGAAGAAGAACGAAAGGCCCCAGAGGGCGGGGACCCCGAGCATGAGGTATCCGATCGCCGCAAGCAGGTTCCCGGAGAGTGGATTGACGCCGAACAGGAGGGAGCCGACGAACATCGCGACCACGAAGGCCGCAAGGGATCGCACGAGGCTGTACGACGTGACCCCTACGAGGACGTGGAGCCGCTTCGCCGGTGCGAGGTAGAGGGATTCCAAGGTCCCCGTCTCCTGCTCCCGGCGGATCCAGTAGCCGATGAGCCAGAGCATGAGGGAAACCACCATGAACGTGCTCGATCCCAGGAGCATGTACAGGCGGTACTCCGACGTGCCTTGGCCCGCGGCCTGCGTGTTCTGGAAGAAGTTGTTCGCCGCGTTCTCCTCGCTCCCCGCCACGGCGATTCCCAGGAGGATTGGCATCGCCGCGAAGAAGATCGGAAGGAACGATTCGAGGAGGATCGCGCCCTTGTACCGCGTGATGATCCGGAGGCGGGCGACGAAGACGGTCCACGCGACGTCGAGGGACGCCCGGAGGCCCGGCCTCCCGAGGCCAAAGCCCTTCGCGACCGTCTCAGCCGCCACGGCCTCGCACCGCCCGTTCCCCGAGGACCCGTGTGTCGACCGCAAGCGTGCGTCCGGTCTTCGCGATGAAGACATCCTCCAGGGTGACTTCCTTGGGCTTGATTGCCTCGATCGTCGCCCCGTTGCCCGAGAGGGCGTCGATCATCTTTGCGAGGACGGCTCGGGAGTCGTCGCACATCACGTCGAGCCGACTGCGGCCGGACTCCGCTTCCGTGACCGCAACCTCGCGGACCCTCGGGACCGCACGGAGACGTTCCACGCTGCCGTTTGGGAAGATGCCCTCCATCGTCACGACGTCCTCGTGACGGATCGAGGCCTTGAGGTCCTGCGTCGTCCCGATGGCGATGATCTCCCCGTGGTCGATAATCGCGACGCGATTGCACAACTCCTCCGCCTCGTGCATGAGGTGCGTCGTGTAGACGATTGTCTTTCCCTGGCGGTTCAACTCCTTCACGATATGACGGAGCTCGCGAGCGGTCGGCACATCCATCGTCACAGTGGGTTCGTCGAGGATCAAGATCGGCGCGTCGTTGATCAAGGCTTTCGCGAAGGCGAGGATCATCCGCTGCCCCGCGCTGTACGTCTCAACGGTCCGGTCGACGAAGTCCCCGAGTTTCAGGAGCGTGATGAGATCCTCGATTCGATCCTTGCGGACGTCCCTCGGAACGTGATACAGGGCCCCGAAGTAATCGAGGTTCTCGCGGCCCGTGAGCTTCCAGTACAACCCTCGGTCGCCCATCAACATGCAACCGATCGAGGCGCGGACCGCGTTCTCTTCCCGAAGCACATCGTAGCCGTTGATCCATGCTCCCCCCGACGTCGGCAAGAGGAGGGTCGTGAGGCACTTGATCAGCGTCGTCTTCCCCGCGCCATTCGGGCCGAGGAGGCCGAACACCTCACCATCGGAGATCTCGAGGCTCACGCCCTTGAGGGCCTGGACGGGCTTCTTCTCCTTGCGGCCCTTTTTGCGCTCCTTGGACACGTATGTCTTCGAGAGGGCGTCGACGCGAATGATCGCCTCGGCCATAGCGGGCGCACGAGGACCGGGTTCCGTAAAAAGGTTCTGGGCCTCCGTGACCAGCGGCAGTCTAGGTGCGTGCCTCGCCGACCGACATAATCGTTTCTCGGATGAGGCGCGCGGCCAGGAGCGACGTCTGTCCGAAGTCCCATGCCGGGCTCACCTCGTTCAGGTCCATGCCGACGAGGTGCGGCGCAAGGAGGTCGATCACTTTCTTCACTTGAAGAGGCGCGAGCCCGAAGGGTTCCGGATTCCCCACGCCGGGAGCGTACGCCGGATCGACGCCATCGATGTCGATTGTGAGGTAGATCCGATCTCGGTTGATCGCCCGGAGCGCCCGCTCCGTCGCCGCGACGATGCCCCGGTCGTGGATGTCGTACACGCTCACGTACAGGAGGCCGAGGCGCTCGAGGTCCTCGCGTTCCTCCCGGCTGTAGGACCGCACGCCCATGTACACGACCCGTTCCACGCCGACATGGTCCGCAATCCGGCGGGCGGAGCACGCGTGGGACCATTTGTCATCCAGATACGAATCCCGGAAGTCGAGGTGGGCGTCGATCCCGATCACGCCGATGTCCTTCGGGAACGCCCGGACGACCGCGGGGGCGAGGCTGTGTTCCCCTCCGATCACGATGGGCATCTTCCCCGCCCCGACGATGTCCGAGGCCAGCTTCGAGACGCCCGCGACCATGTCCGTCGAGGGCCCATACGCTGGCGTGTCGCCGAGGTCCGCCACCGGCACGTCCACGAGGTCCCGTTGGTGGTCCATCATGTACGTCTCGAAGTTGTAGGATGCCTGGCGGATCGCCGCGGGCCCGTAGCGCGAGCCGCCCCGGAACGAGCACGTGCGGTCGTACGGCACACCGAAGAGCGCGATGCGGGCGTCCTCGTACTTGGCGACAGCGTCCGCGAAGCGGGCCGCGGCCATGCGGCCGGGAACGCGCGTGCGGTTATAAGAGGACGAGCCCGCTCACTGGGTCGCGAGCTTCCGCCGGCCGAGGGCTTCGACGTACATCGTCTCCTGACCCGGGCCGAGCTTCCCCTGGAGTTCCTCGGGGATCGTGATCTCGAACGTCTGGTACGTCGACAGGTCCATGAGCTGGGCGAGGTTCGCGTGAACGGAGAGGACCTGCGCCTTTCTCTTGTCGATCATCGGGACGCGCACCTTGTGGGTGACGGGGTGGACGATCGAACGCTTCTGGCCGTCGAACAGGCCGACCGCCTCGAGCCTCGCCTTTGCTTCGCCGTGTTTCCCCGGCTTCGAGGTCTGCATGCTGATGATCCGGCAAGGCTCCTCGTCGATCACGATGTAGCGGTTCACCTTGAGCTCCCGGATCTCCGCTTGCTCCCATGACATGCGCGTTTCCGCGTCGCGATACGAACCACCGGCTTAAAACGTTTCTCACCTTCGCCGTCGGCCCTCGCGGCGCCGCGCAGGCGGGGTTCGACCGCCCTTGTGTCGCGCGGGCTTCTCCGCCTTTCGCGTGCGGATGCCGTCGATCGTCTCCTCGAGGTGACGCAGGAGGCCTCCCGCTAGATCCCGATGGGTGTATGCATCGGCCCGAGCGGCGATTGCAATCGTTCCGGCGAATGCGCGGGCGATCGCTCCTCGCTGCCAGCGGGGCGCGCGATGGACCCATGGGTGCTGGAAGAGGACCCCGTGCTTCGGTGGCCGAGATCCCGTGCGCAGGTGCCGGAACAGGGCGCGCTCGGCGCCCAGCAGCTGGATCGTCCCTGCGGGGGAACGCGCAAGCTCCTCGACGCCTCCGGCAAGGGTCACGAGACGCGCGGCGATCATGGGACCCACGAGGGCGCTCACGTTCGGCGCGAGGCCTCGGACGCTCGACTCGACGTATCCTTCGATTGCCTTCCGGCGTGCGGCGACCTGTCTCGTGAGCTCGGCGAGCGCTCGGACTTCCGCTTCCTCCCGCGGCCCCAGGTCTGCCCCGACGCTTTCCGGATATTCCATCGGCAGGTTTTCGCGTCGGCCGTGCGTGGCGATCATCTGCGTATAGGTACCCGTATCCACCATACGCGCGAGTTCCGGGAAGTGGAGCCCGTACCACTCCCGCACCCTCTCGACGAGGAGGTTCTCCTGCTCGATCAGCTCGTCCAGGCCGCCGACCGCCTGCCGAAGGTGGTCCTCCGGACGGATCGCCTTGCGCATCCGCCGCTTCGCGAGCTCGACCATCGAAGCGTGCAGCAGCTCGCGGTCGTACCCGAATGCATCAGGTGCCAGGAATGGCGGGCGCTCTCCGGTCAGGTTGCCTCCCGCACGCTCCAGCCGCGGTTCCACCACGAAGAGGTCGTCGTGGAGGGACAGGAACTCCTTTTCCTCGTCCAGGGCCTTCCAATCCTCGATGAGGGCGAGCCGACTCGCGATCTCCGCCGCGTCCTTGGGGAACAGCTTCTGCTGCACGACCTTTCCCTCGTCCAGGAGGAAGGACCCAAACCACGTCGTGACGAGGAGCATTTTCGCGAGGCGAAGGCGGTGGGTCCGTAAAAGCGTATCCGCTTCAGCGGCGTTTCTTTCGCGCCGCTTTCTTCTTCAGGGTGGATCCGATTCCCGCGAAGCTCCGGAGCTGGGACGGCTTCACGATCCCCTTCTCCGTGACGATCCCCGTGATGTACTTCGCGGGCGTCACGTCGAACGCTGGGTTCCGCGCGGGACTTTCCTTCGGCGCAATCGGATGGCCGTCCAGGTGGAGGACCTCCTGTGGGGATCGCTCCTCGATGGGGATCTTCGCCCCCGTCGGGAGGCCGAAATCGATCGTGCTCGAGGGTGCCGCGACGTAGAACGGCACCCCGTTCTCCCTCGCCACGACCGCCTTCGCGTAGGTCCCGATCTTGTTCGCGAGGTCCCCGTTCGCCGCGATCCGGTCCGCGCCGACGAGGACGAGATCCACCTCTCCCCGTCCGAGGAAGTGACCTGCGGCACCGTCCGTGATGATCGCATGATCGATTCCTTCCTGGACGAGTTCCCAGGCCGTGAGGCGCGCCCCCTGGAGGCGGGGCCGCGTCTCGTCCACATAGACGAAAAACCTCCGGCCGGCGTCCTTCGCGACCCGCATCGGCGCCATCGCGGTCCCGTAATCCACGGTCGCCAGGGCGCCCGCGTTGCAGTGGGTCAGGATCCTCGTCCCGCTCCGGATGAGCGCCGCACCATGTTCCCCGATCGCGCGGCAACGGTCCACATCCTCCTGGGCGTACCGCTCGGCGGCCTGCACCAGGTCCTCGCCGCGGGTCCGAGCTTGGAGCATGAAATCGATTGCAAAGAACAGGTCCTGTCCCGTCGGCCGGGTTCGCCGGAGTCGATCCGCAACGGACTTCAGCTCGAGTCCCTGGAGGGCCGCTTGCGCGAGGCCGTACGCGGCGGTCGCCCCGATTGCGGGAGCGCCCCGTACGACCATGTCCTCGATTGCGACCGCGACATCCTCGAAGTTCTTGGCGTCGTAGATGCGGACGTCGAAGGGGAGGTACCTCTGGTCCACGAGGCGGACCACGTCCCCCTCGAGCCACACGGTCCGTAGCTCGCGCGGGGTCCCTTCCACGACGAGGCGCACGTGCGTCCCCCTACGGCTTCCTCAGGGAGGAGAGGAGGCTCGAGAGGCCAGGACGACCGAGCTGCTTCTTCATGTCCCGAGCGAGAGAGTCGTAGTAGGCGACCTGCTGTTCGACCTTCGCGAGTTCCTCGCCAAGTCGCCGGCGCTCGTCGTCGACCGCGCGGATCGCATCGAGGAGACGCTCCTCCCGCTGACGCCACCGGTCGAATTCCTTCTGGGCCGCGTCGGTCCCGTCCGTCATCTCATCGCCCCTGGACCATCGGAGGGACGGGTTTCTGGTCGAGGATCCGCTCCTTGAGCCCGGCCAAGAGCCGGTCGTATTCGGAGACCTTCCGGCGGACGTTCTCGAGTTCCTTCTCGAGGGAAAGGCGCCGACGTGTCAGCTGGCGAATCCGATCCTGGAGGCGCTTCCGGCGCTCCCGCCATTTCTTCTGTTCCTCGAGCGCGAGCAAGACGTTCGCCGGGTCCATCGCGTTTCGGCTCCAGAAGTTCCTGACTATTTAACCGTGATGCCGGGGGTCTACTCCTCCCGAACCTCCATCCCGGGCACGACGTACTTGAACAGGTCCAGGACGTTCAGCACCTGCTTCACGAAATCTCTCGCGATGCCCTCTCCCGCATCGAGGCCGAAGACGAGTTCGAGGTCATCGACCTTCCACACGCTGACGAACTTCGCAACGGTTCTATGCGTCCCGGCCTCGCTCACGTGGACCTTCCCGATCAGGTTCTCGCCCTGCCGGTTCGTGGAGAGCTGGATGACGTACCCGCGCCCTTCCAGCTCCTTCTTCGCGATCTCGATCATCTCCGACTTGGGTTCCTTCGGCATCGACGCGGTCTCCGCGAGGCGCCATCCCGATGAGCCGTAATAAAGGCTCTCTGGTGGCGGCGCGCGGATGTCGTCTTCGATGGGGATTTATACCGCCGCCTCCTTGCGCGCCACCGCGGGCTCGTGGTCTAGCGGTTATGACATCGCTCTCACACAGCGAAGGTCACCGGTTCGAATCCGGTCGAGCCCATTCCACGCGGACGCATTAGTTGAAGACCGCGGCCGCCACCTCGTGTCATGCCGCTCACGCGGAGGGCGTAGCGGCCGAATCCCGCTTTCCTCTAGCGTCGCCAAACGCTTTTCCGCCATCCTGAGATTTGGATGGGAATGCGCAAGGCGGGATTGGGGTTCCGGGTGAAATCGGGATGGTCCGCCGCCGTCGTGATGTCAGGCCCATCGTCCTCGCCTCACGTCGTCCTCAGTCGCCGGATTGACCTGAGCGATCCCGCACGTCCCGAGACTCGGCAACCGTACCATGCGTCCGACGAGTCCAAAGGAGAACTGGAGACAGACGAGAATCGACTCGAGGAGCGCGAGCGGGCGGTTCGTATCGCAACGGCTCGATCGGTTGGGGGTCTCCTTGCGGAGTCTCGCGAGAGAGGATGGATGCCGCAACGGGCCGGGCTTGTCGCAGGCAGCCTAATCGACCCGTCGACCATCTCCCACGCGCACATTCGAGCCCACGCGATGGACGGTCGTCTCTTTCGGGTTGTGCTCGAAGAGGTGGTGACGGCCAACGAGCTTTCCTGTTTCGTCCTCGCCGAGAAGACCGCCTTCGAGGCGGCGAGGAAGGTCCTTCGACGTCCGGAGGAGTCCCTGAAGCGGGCTCTCACGACTCTGGGACGCCGCATCGGAGGTCCTTGGCGCGGGGAGGAGAAGCTCGCCGCCCTCGCGGCCTGGATGGCGATCTCGGGCCGTGCGACGGGGTCTCGACCTACGGATGCGTTGACGTCCCCGTGAGAGCCGCAACGAGGACCGCGACGAGGGCGAGCCCGCCGAGCGGGATCAGCAGGAGCCACCGCGGCTCGTACCGCAGGTGCATGTAATATGCGACGACAAGGCTTGCCTTCATCGTCGAGAGGGTGACGAGGACGACGACTCGGAGGGTCGCCTCGATGGTCGGGAAGTAGCCGGGCGTTGTGATGGCAAGCTCGACGGCGGTCACGGCGGCCAACGTACCGAACACGAGGAGGTAGGGCCTCTTCCGGACGTGTTCCGCCGCGGGGGCCCGAGTTGCGACCGCTGTCTCCGCCATCGCCCTACCTCAGATCAGATACACGATTGTGAAGAGGAAGATCCACACGACATCGACGAAGTGCCAGTAGAGGCCCGCGAGTTCCACTGCCTCGTGGTTCTCCTTCGTGAAGCCCCCTTTGTACGCGCGCCTCGTGACGTATGCGAGGCCCAGCACCCCGGCCGTGACGTGGGACCCGTGGACCCCCGTTTGCGCGTAGAATGTGGGGCCGTAGAGCGGATTCACCTCGTGGGGCGCGCTGACGAACGTGAGCCCCTCTTCGAAGTAGATCTTGTTGTACTCGTACGCCTGGATGCTCAGAAAGAGGATCCCGAAGAGAAGCGTCGCGGTCAGGAAGAGCTTCAGCTTTCTCTGGTCGCCGCGCTCCGCCGCGGAAAGGGCCTCGACCATGGTGAGGCTGCTGCAGATCAGGATGAACGTGTTGAGGCCCGTCAGGGGGACGTTCAGGATCTGGTTCGGGGTCGCCCACGGGCCTTGGAAATCGGGGGTGCCTTCGATCGTCGTGCGGAGGCGCAAGGTCCACGACGCCCCGATGATCGCCGAGAAGAACATGATTTCCGTCGCGAGGAAGAGCCACATCGCGAGCTTGCGGGCGCTGACCCTCGGGAACTTGGACTCCACGGCCGACACGACGCCGTAGAATGCGCTCGACGGGCGCTGCATGTCCGCGTGGACCCAGCCTCCGACGCCGCCGACGAAGATCACGATGCCAGCGACGAGAAGTCGGAGGTCCGAGACGAGTCCGACGTAGCCGATCGCCATTCCGATCGCGACGACGAAGGGCCACGCGCTCCCGTGGTGTTCCTCCTCCCCACGCGCGACCTCCGGATGGGCCATCGTCCGCCTCGGTCCGGGCGAGTGGATAATCCGGGCCGCTATAACGTCTTCGGTTTTCCGAAAAGGAGGATCCGCAATGGCCCGCTAGTTGGGCCGGAAGACCCATGGATCGTCCGCGAGACTGAGGAAGAGATCCCGCGATTTCGACCACTCGATGAGCCAGTTTGGCACAGGAATCCGGGGCCCATCGAGTCGCAGTCGCATGACGGAGGCGTTTCCCCTTTCGGACGATAAAGCCATCGTCCCTCGTCTTGATTTCAATTCTCGGGAGGTATAACGGTCCGGAGCAGGTTGGTGATAATCAAAAGCGAGCGATGTCGATCGAAAGCAGCGGACGACCTCGTTCCGAACGAGCCCCAGCGGCGGAGACCCCCCGGATGGCGGGTCCGATGCCGCGAGGAGCACCGCGGGTTCGTCACCTCACGAAACGACTTATAGGCGGCCCTGGGATGTCAGAGGGACCGGACTCCGATGCCGACGATCCGACGCATGAAGGCGAAGATGGCCCTCATGGGCGAGGGAGGCGTGGGGAAGACCTCCCTCATCCGCCGCTTCGTCCTCGACGAGTACGAGGACACGTACCTGCACACGGTCGGGACGAAGGTCAGCAAGATCGAGCTCACGGTACCCCACGGCACGGACACCGAAGTCCAGATGGATCTCTCGATCTTCGACATCATGGGCCAGCGGGGGTTCAAGGACCTCGTCCGAGAGACGTACTACCATGGAGCCCAGGCCTTGATGGGGGTGTGCGACCTCACCCGCAAGGACAGCCTCTACGCGCTGAACGATTGGATTCCCTCCGCCCTCGAGAGCTCCGGGGACGTCCCGGTGTATCTCGTCGTGAACAAGAAGGATCTGATCGAGCGTCGCACCCTGACGGACGAGGAGATTCACAAGGCCGCGGAATCGTTCGGGGCGCCTTTCGTGATGACGTCGGCGAGGACCGGGGAGTTCGTGGACGACGCGTTCAACGCCCTCGCGATCGAGATCGTCGACCGCGCGTTCCGCCAGGAAGAGGCGCGGGCCGTGGAGCGCGGCCTCCGGGAGAAGCTGATCCTCGTCCTCGCGAAGCGGGGGACCCTCGGCCTCAAGAAGTCCCAGTTCTTCGAGATCCTGCGGGGCCTGAATTTCGATGACCTCCAGGCGGAGCTCACGCGCCTCGAGGGGGAGGGCCTCGTGACCCTCCTGTGGCACGGCTCGGTCGACTTCACCGCGGTCATCACGCCTCGCGGCGTCGAGGAGTCCCGGCGGGCATCGGCTGGCTGGGAGCAGTGACGGACCGCGCCGCCCGACCGGGGGCTTTCAGCGTGAAGAAGGTGCAGCTCGAGCGCGTCTTGCAGGGGCTCGATCCCGTGCCGATCCCGAAGGCCGACGTCGAGCAGTACGCCACCCCGCCGGGGATCGCCGCCGAGGTCGTCTTCGCCGCCCGCGTGCATGGCGACATCGAAGGCCGGTCGGTTCTCGACGCAGGATGCGGGAACGGGATCCTGGGGATTGCCGCAAAGCTCCTCGGAGCCTCTCGTGTCCTCGGCGTGGACATCGATTCCTCGGCCGTCGAGGTCGCGAGATTGAACGCGAGCCGGATCGGGGTGGAGGCCGAGTGGCGAAAGGCCGACATCCGCGACGTGCGGGAGGACTTCGACACAGTCCTGATGAATCCCCCGTTCGGATCTCAGAGGCGCCATGCGGATCGCCCCTTTCTGGAGACGAGCGTCGCGCGCGGTCGTGTCGTCTACCTGTTCCTGAACCCGAAGGCGGAGGCGTTCGTCCGGCGTCGCGTGGAGGCGCTCGGGGGCCGGGTCACGGAACGGGAAGCGTACGCGTTCCCGGTCCCGCACACCTTCGCGTTTCATCGAGCCGAGGTGCGGCACGTTCCGGTATTGCTCTTCCGACTCGACGTGGCGAAGGGCTAAATATCGAATGCCGCTTGGAGCGTGCCCGCAGGTGGCGACGTCTCATGGCGATGGAACGGAGGATGGTCCTCCCGGGCGACGAGATCGCGGTTGCCGAGGAATTCGAACCCGGCGAGGGGACGTACGAGCGGAACGGGCTCGTGTTCGCCTCGACGCCCGGCGTACTGGAACTTGACCCCGCGAACCGGGTCGCGCGCGTGAGGCCCTTCAATCCGCCTGCGGCGCTGCAGGTCGGCGACATCGTCTACGGAGTCGTGGACGACATCCGCGGGATGATGGCGACCGCGACGATTCTCGCGATTCACGGCCGGACCCGGCAGATCAGCGGCGAGAATGAGGGCACGATCCACATCTCGAACGTCTCGGAAGAGTACACGGAGGATATTCACGACATGTTCCGTCTCGGGGACATCATCCGCGCGAAGGTAATCCAGGTGAAGCCCTCGCTCCAGCTGACGACTGCGGAGCCGGACCTGGGGGCCGTCCGGGCGTTCTGCTCCATGTGTCGCGGGCCTCTGGAGCTCCGGGGACAGGATCTCTACTGCTCGCGAGATGAGCGATCCGAGCGCAGGAAGATTGCGCGGGACTACGCGGACCTGAAGCTCTCCGTCCCTGCCACGGAGCTCGGGGGTGGGGTGGTCGCGGAGAGGCGAGCTCGCGGCGAGGATCGAGACCGCGGAGGTCGGGACCGCGGAGGTCGGGACCGAGGGAGAGACGGCGGTCGCGATCGGTACCGGGACCGTGGCGGGGGCCGGGGACGCGGCGGACGGGACCGTGGCGGCCGGGACAGAGATAGGGACCGCGATCGGGGACGGCGGCCCTGACCCTCGACCGATTCCGCGCAGGCGGACGCGTTCCGAGAATTAGGAATTAGAATCGAAGGCAAAGGGATAAGAACCAACCTCGTGATAGCACGGACAGAGGTCGCGGATGCCCCCCTCGAATGAGGATGTCTTGAAGGAGCTGAATCGCCTTCGCACGGAGATTCAGCAGCTCCGTGAGGTTGTGAGTGCCCTCTTCAACGCGGTCTTCGAGGACAACGAAGAGGACTGGGACACGGCTCCCGAGAAGGACGAGTTCAACCTCTATAACTGAGGCGTCGCAGCCCGCCGAGTCGCCTTATACCATCGAGACGCTACCGCGGTCGTGGCCGATCTTCACGAAATAGCGAAGTCGCACGAGCGCTGGCGAGGGCAAGAGGCGGTGAATCTCCAGCCCTCCGAGAATGTGATGAGCAATCAGGCGCGCGCCCTCCTCGCATCGGACTTCGCACATCGGTATACTCTCCCCGAAGGACTCGTGCCGACCCTCGCGGGGACGCGGAACGCGTATCGCGGCACACGGTACACGGACGAGATGGAGGGCCTTGCGGAGCGTCTCGCTCGCGACCTGTTCGCGGCGGCCCATGCGACCTTGAAGCCCCTTTCGGGCCATCTCGCAGGATTCCTGGTCCTCCAGGCTTCCTGCCAGCGCGGGGACCGGATCCTCGTGATTTCCGCGCAGCACGGAGGCTACGACGGCTACATGCCCGGTTTCCTCCCGGAGTACCTCGGGCTCGAGGTCGATTTCCTTCCGTTCGACGAGGCCGTCTGGAACGTCGATGCGAAGGCTGCGGCGGACAGGATCATCGAGTACCGACCGCGACTTGTCCTTCTCGGCGCGAGCCTCATCCTGTTCCCGTACAACCTGCGGTGGCTGCGCGGCGCCTGCGACGACGTGAACGCGGTCTTGGCCTACGACGCCTCCCATGTCCTCGGGCTCCTCGCGGGAGGAGAATTCCAGAGGCCCATGCTCGAAGGCGTCGACATCCTGAGCGCGAGCACGCACAAGTCTTTCCCCGGGCCCCAAGGTGGTCTGCTTCTCTCAAACCGAGGGGACCTTTTCGATCGAGCATCGAAGGGCCTCCTGTGGCGGCTCCAGGACAACGCCCACTGGAACCGCATCGCCGCGACCGCCCAGGTCCTCCAGGAGATGAAAGCGTTCGGCGGGGCGTACGCGAAGCAGGTCGTCGCGAACTCACAGGCTCTCGGGAAACAGCTCGACATGTGGCACGTGCCCGTGAAGTTCGGATCCATGGGCTATTCTCGATCCCATCAGCTTCATCTCGATTCCGTGCGGCTCCGGGCAGAGTGGGGGCTCGCACCGCACGAGTTCGCCGATCGCCTCGAGCAAAACGACTTGATCGTCGATGCGATCGGCCGGATCGGGACGAACGAGGTTACGCGGATGGGGGCGAAGGAGGACGACATGCAGACGATCGCGGGCCTCATCGCTCGTGCGGCGCGCGGCGAGGACGTCCGGGCCGAGGTGGGGGAGCTCCGCTCCCGGCTCCGTCTTTCCTTCACCTTTCCGAGTTGAAGGCCGCAAAAGGCCATATGCCGCGCTCACCTTCGCGGACCGTGGCCCGCGTCGATCGCTACCGACGCCAGACCGTCCTTCCGGAGATTGGTCCCGACGGTCAGCGGGCGCTTTCGCGGAGCGGCGCGACGATCGTGGGTCTGGGGGCCCTCGGGAGCGTGACCGCGGATCTCTTGGCCCGCGCGGGCGTTGGGCGGCTCCGGCTCGTGGATCGGGACGTCGTCGAGCTCGTGAATCTTCAGCGGCAGACCCTGTACACGGAAGGTGATGTCGACCGGCCCAAGGCCGAGGCGGCTGCGGAGAGGCTCCGGGCCGCAAACTCCGAAATTGTCGTCGAAGGGATCGCGAAGGACGTTCACGCCTCGACCGTGAAGGACATCCTCCGGCGGACCGACGTGATCGTGGACGGCACGGACAACCTCGAGACCCGCTTCCTCCTCAACGAGGCCGCCGTGGACGAGAGCCTTCCGTTCGTGTACGGCGGTGCGATCGCGACGTACGGGATGGTCTTCGCGATTCGATCCCCGGAGACGGCATGCTTCCAGTGCCTCACACCGAGGCCGCCCGCCCCCGGAGCCCTCCCCACATGCGAGACGGCTGGTATCTTCAGCGCCTTGGCGGCGATGGTCGGTGGAATTCAGGCGGGCGAAACCCTGCGCATGCTCCTCGGCCACCCGCCATCCGGAGATTTGCTGGTCGTCGACGGCTGGCAGCCCGGCCTCCAGCGGATCCGCGTACGTCGCCGACCCGACTGCCCGACCTGTGGGAAGCGGACCCACGAGTTCCTCGGTGCCCGCCGGTCTCAGGTCCTCGCATCCCTCTGCGGAAGCGACACGATTTCCCTCGATCCTCGTCGGCGGGATCGGGTCGACCTGGATAGCCTCGCCCGTCGGCTGCGAAAGGTCGGCTCGACGCGGCGGGCGGGGAGCGTCCTCGTCGCGGATGTCGAAGGACATCACCTCACGATCTTTCCGGACGGCCGCGTCCTGATCCGGGGCGTGGCGGACGAGACGGAGGCCCGATCCGTCTACGCGAAGTATGTGGGGACATGACTTTGGCCACGAAGGGTGTGCTCCTGTTAAGCGGCGGCTTCGACAGCCCGGTCGCAGGCCACCTCATGGCCGAGCAGGGTCTCGACGTGGTTGCGGCCCACTTTTCCCTCGAGCCGATCACGGATGATGCGGCAGCCGTCAAGGCCCGAACCCTCAGCCGGATCCTCCGCCTCCCCTCCCTCTACGTCGTGCGGGTCGGCGAGGCCTTCGCCGAAATCGCCCGCGCCGCAGAGCGGCGATTCTATTTCGTGCTGACGAAACGGCTCATGGTCCGCCTTGCGGACGCCGTGGCGGATCGGGAAGGGGCACAGCTCCTTGTGACGGGAGAGAACCTCGGGCAGGTGTCCAGCCAGACCCTCGCGAGCCTCCGCGCGATCGATGCGGTCGCGCGCCACCCCATCGTCCGACCGCTCATCGGCTTCGACAAGCAGGAGATCATGGAGCGGGCGAAGGCGATCGGCACGTACGACGTGTCCAAGGGGCCGGAGATCTGCGACCTCCTCGGCCCGCCTCGTCCGGCGACCCATGCGCGGATCGAACAGATTTTGGCGGAGGAGGCGAAGTTCGATGTCCATGGGCTGACGGCCGCCTGCCTCGAGGGGGTCGTGCCGGAAAAGTTCATGGGGGACGAGTTCGTGCGCGCGGTCCCTCCGAGGCCGGAGGTCCCACGATGACCTACTACCTGCTGAAGCCTTGTCGCACGGCGACCGCCTTCATCTCGACGTTGAAGAAGCCCGGCCGGCTCGACCTCTCGGAGGCCGCAGGTCGACTCCGCCGGGCCGGATGGCGCGTGAGCGACGTGAAGGTCATGCTGATCGTCGAAGGGGAACCGGAACTCACCCTCTACGAAAGCGGCAAGGTCCTCGTGAAGACGGATGACGAGCGCGCCGCGCGGGCCGCGATCGATCGAGTGTACGAAGCGGTTGGCCTGGCGACCCAGATGCCGGCGTGATGCTCTCGTTATCGAGCCCGGTAAGGTCTGAGAGTCTAAATACCCTCAAGACAATAATCACCGCGGAGGAGTCGGGTGAAACCCCGGATCGGATTCGCCCTCGCGGCAAGTGCTCTCGTCGCCATCGCTGGGCTCGCCTACATCGGGACCTTCGCGTCCGGGACGATCGTCGTGTTCGTCCGGGATGCGCCGATCGAGTGGGATCAGCTCAACGTCCGCTTTTCCGACGTCCAAGTGCACCGAGCGGATGCGGGTGATGAGAGCGGGTGGATTTCCCTCCCCCTGACGTCCCCCTCGATCGACTTCATGGCCCTCGGGGAACTCACGGAACAGCTCGCCCTCCACCGCGCGCCCGCTGGCAAGTACACCCAGATTCGGATTGTCGTGAGTTCCGTCGACGGGATGCTCGCGGACGGTACGCCCGTCAGCCTCATGGTCCCCGACGGAGTCCTCAAGACCGTCACGCCGTTCAACCTCACGGGAGGAGGATCGACGACGATCACCCTCGATCTGGACCTCGACGCCTCGATTCACCCCGCGGGTGACAGCTGGATCTTCCGCCCCGTCCTCGGTGCCGTCCAGATCAGCTGAGCCAGACGACTCACACAAATCTTGAATCGAGTTCGATCCATCCAGTCTCGAATGAAGCGGGTCCTCGACGCATCCGCCTTCTTGACCGGACGGCCCTTTGCAGGGGAACTGTACACGGTCCCGGAGGTCCTGTCCGAAGTTCATCGGCACGGTGTGACGCTGCCCTTGGAAGCGATCCTCGAGACCCAGGTCACGGTCCGGCAGCCGTCGCGGGAGGCCATGGACGCCGTCCGGGTCGCGAGCGGGGCGACGGGCGACGCGCCGCGACTGTCCCCCACGGACGCAGCCCTCCTCGCGCTCGCAAAGGACCTCGGCGCGGTCCTCGTGACGGACGACTACTCGATTCAGAACGTCGCCCGCTCTCTCGGGATCTCGTACGAGGGGATCATGGAACCCGGAATCCGGGAACAATGGACCTGGACGTATCGTTGCACCGGCTGCGGACGGACATGGCCGGAGTGGCGAGACGAATGCCCGACGTGCGGCGCACGACTCCGAACCGCCAAGCCCTCTCATCATCCGAGGTAAGCGATCAGTACGAGGTCTGCGGCGAATAGCAGGACGACGAGGATTTCGAGGATCAGCATGCGGCGGGCGTCGACCTCCGATCGCGCGATCTCGTACATAGCCGTGAGGTCCGCCATCTTGTCTTCGACCGTGGCGCGCCACGCCTCGAGTTCGAACTTGCGCACGCAGGCCCGGTAGACCTTGCCCAGGAACCAGTCGCCCCAGAGTTTCGAGATGTTCCCCACCTGGAACGTCGCTTCGGCGAGGTCCATCCGCAACTCTGCGAGTTCCTGCACGGTGTCGCGACCCGAGCGGAACAACGGCCGCCGCTCGAGGAGGTCCTCGAGGTCGTCGTACGCCTTGTCCACGACCCGATCCAAGAAGGCGTCGTACGTTCGGAGCTCGAGGAGCTGGAGGTTCGCGATCTCGAACACGGTCAGCGTGTCCTCGTAGGTCGCGCTGGGTTCGATGACGAGGGCCGCGTCCCACTCCACGACCACGAGGTCGTCGTGGTAGTATGAGAACCAACTCCTCCAGGTGTCCTCGACCTCCGCGTCGCTGATCGCATCCGGCCGCGGATCGTTCGACAGAAGGGCCGTGACCTCCCGACGCCAGGCCTCCGTGAAGGTCCGTACCGGGACCTCGCTCACGGAGATGCAGTACACCGTGTACGGCTCAGGGTCGACCTTCAGATCGTACGTATCGTGGAGGAAGGGCACGAGGTCTTCCACGAGTCGAGCGACGAGCCGCACGCAATACTCGTCCAGGGTCTCTTTTCTCTCGGGTCCCTGGATCCGCAGGGAGGCGAAAGGCTTCACCTCCCGCAGGCTCGCCGCCTCGAACGGCATGCGCACGACGACCGATAGAGCCCCGACTCCGTAGAGCTTCGCCGCGATCGTCGCGGTGATCGGGCCGAGGGTCGTGTCGAGGCTGCGCTGGTCCACCATGACGAGGAGCGGCTGCGCGAAGTGCACGTACCGCGGTGCGGCTCGCTCGGACGGGATCCGACCGGAGAGGAAGGGCATGTTGATCGTCCGCTTGATCTCTTCCAGATCCACGGACGCTCCGATGTCGAACAATCGGAAGAAGACGACCTCGCCCTTCATCCCGGCGCGCAACCTGGCCGGGGGACTTAAGGCCTCCGGTGGCCTCACTCGCCGTACCGACGTTGCCGCATCTGATACGACCGGAGGGCCCGCAGGAAGTCGATTTTCCGGAACCCGGGCCAGTAGACGTCCACAAAGTACAGCTCCGCATAGGCGAGTTGCCACAGCAGGAAGTTCGAGATCCTCTCCTCTCCGCTCGTCCTCAGGACGAGATCGGGATCCGGGAGGTCCGCGGTGTAGAGACGCTTCGAGAAGAACTTCTCGTCGACGTCTTCGGGGGCGACCGACCCGGCCTGGGCGTCCCTCACGACATCGCGGATTGCCTGAAGAATCTCCTCCCGGCCGCCATAGGCTACCGCGACGTTGAACCGGTACTGGTCGTAGTCCCGGGTGCGGTCCTCGGCATACGTGATGGCCGCCTTCACCTCGTCAGGAAGCAGCTCGCGGTTTCCGAAGACGCTGATCCGGATGCGGTGCTTGTGGACCCGCTCGTCGTCTCCGACCCTCCGGAAATTCTCAGCGAACAGGTGCATGAGGTGCTGGACCTCTTGACTCGGCCGGGTGATGTTCTCCGTGGAGAAGGCGTAGACGGTCAGGATGCGCACACCGACTTCGAGGCACCACTCGAGCACTTCCTCAAGCTTGTCCCGCCCTTTCACATGCCCGTCGAGGACGTTCCCCAAGCCGATCTCGCGAGCGAAGCGGCGGTTTCCGTCCATGATGATCGCGACGTGGTGCGGCACGGACGCTTGCTTCACCTGGTGCAGGAGGCGTCTCTCGTAGGCCTGGTACGCCGCATCGCTGATGATCTTCGAGATGTCCGTGGGCATTGACGGACGCGTCTCATCTGACCGCATGTATTTATCCGTTCTCGGCGCACGCCGTCGGCTAAGGCCTGTGTCGCGATTGTGTGTCCCACCCGCAAAACTTTAAGTATCGTGTTCAGTTGAAGAAACCCGTCCCTTTCATCCCTTCAGCGTGACTTTGTGGCTTCGTCGATGCGATTGAGCGAGTATCAAGACCTCTACCGGAAGGTGGCGACCCCGGAGGACATCGACTTCCTCGCCGAGAACTTCGGGTACGACAAGGAACTCCTCCTCGTGATCTACACGCAGAGGATCGTCCGCGACACGACGAAGAAGTTCTACCGGGTGAAGGCGCAGGCGCGACGCCTCGCTTTCATGTGGCAGAACGGGATGAGCCTCGTGGACGTCGCGCGCAAGTTCGAGTTCCCTGCGATCCTTACAGCCCTCATGGTCCTCGAGCAACGGAAGGTCTCCCGGAAGCAGTTCTGGAAGATGATTGCGGACCTCGACAACGTGCGCGACCGCCGGCTCCGCCGCGAGCTCGAGGAGGTTTGCCGGGCCGATATCGTCTATTCCCCCGAGGGGAGCGCCCGGCAGTATGCGCGCGGTCGTTGGGGCGAGTCGAAGCTCCAGGCGTGGCTGGGTTCCCGCGACATCAATTTCGAGACGGAGAAGGAGCTGAGGGCGAAGTACGACAAGACGCCGGACATCCTGCTCCACAAACCGATCGAGATGAACGGGTCGCAGAAGTACTGGATCGAGTCGAAGGCGACCTTCGGCGATCCGTACGAGATCCGGAGGCACATCCGGAAGCAACTGCAACCGTACTCCGACATGTTCGGCGACGGCGGGGTCGTCTACTGGTTCGGCCATGTGGATGATCAGAAGTACGAGCTTCCGGAGGGCGTGGACATCATCCCCCCGACATTCTTCGAGACGCCGCCAATCCCGTATCCGTACGTCCCGGTCAACGAGATGCGCACGGAGGCGGCCCGCCTCGTTCCAGGCGCCGCGGGTTTCCCCGACTGATGCCCGCAAACGTTTAAGCCGGGCCGCCCCATCGTCGCGATTGTGCCGGAAGAAGAGGTCATCCGCGTTCGTCTCCCGCGCGCGAAGGAGCGTGAGATTTTCGGGATCGCGGATCAGCTCCTCGGGGCGTCCCGCATCCGCGTGATGTGCGCGGACGGGAAGAGCCGGCTCGGCCGGATTCCGGGGAAGCTCAAAAAGCGCATGTGGATCCGCGAAGGGGACCTCGTGATCGTGAAGCCCTGGGAGTTCCAGGACGAGAAGTGCGACATCCGCCACCGGTACACGAAGACGGAAGCGAGCTACATGAGTCGTCGCGGGATGATCCCAAAAGCGATCAATGTGTTCTGACAGCCCGTAAAGCTCTTAGTCGGGCGGCCCGTACGTTCCGAGACCGATGATCGACGATCGTCGCCTCCGGCGCCTCGAGATCCAGGTCGATGCCCTGCGGACGAGGGAGAAGGATTCCGATGCCCGCAAGACCTACGACGAGGTGTTCGACCGGGCCGCCCTCCTCACGATTGCCTCTCTCATCTCGGAGGGCGTCATCTCCACCCTCGACTACCCCGTGAGCACGGGAAAGGAAGCGAACGTGTTCCATGCGACGGATGGGGACGGCCGGGCGAAGGCGATCAAGATCTACCGCGTCGCGAATGCCACGTTCCGGAACATCGCCGTGTACATCGAAGGCGATCCTCGTTTCAAGAGGGTGAAGAGAGCGATCCGCCCGACAATTTTCGCGTGGGCGCAGAAGGAGTACAAGAACCTTGTCCGGATGGCCGACGCTGGCGCGCGCGTCCCCGGCCCGCAGCGGGTCCTGAACAACATGCTCGTCATGGAATACATCGGCGACGAGTCGCGGCCCGCACCGACCCTGCGCGAAGTCCACGTCGAGGACCCGGAATCCGTGTACGAGGACGTCCTCGAGAACATGAAAGCGATTCGTCGGTCGGAACTCGTCCACGCGGACTTCAGCGAGTACAACCTCCTCTCCTGGGACGGTCGGGTCGTCGTGATCGACGTTGGACAGGCAGTTCCGCTCGACCACCTCCGGGCGGAGGAATGGTTCAAGCGGGACGTTTCGACGATCGCCCGGTATTTCCGGCGCCTTGGGATTGACGTCACGCCCGCTTCCCTGGAGCAGACCGTTCGGGAGGCCTGACGTTGCTCTACTCTCGGATTCCTACCGATCGGATTGGCGTGCTCATCGGCCACGAGGGCGGGACGAAGGAACGGCTCCAGGAGGCCACGGGCACCCAGATCACGATCGACTCCGGGACGGGCGAGGTGACGATTGACGAATCGCGGACGGGCGATCCCGTGCTCGCCCTGAAGGCGCGTGACGTGGTGCAGGCGATGGCCCGTGGCTTCTCGGAAGATCGGGCGTTCCGCCTCCTGAACGAAGACACGTATCTCGAAGTGCTCGACATCAAGGACTTTGCTCACACGAAGGCGAGAATCGCCCAGGTCCGTGCTCGACTCATCGGTACCCGCGGAAAGACGCGACGGATCGTCGAAGAGCTCACGGGTGTCGACGTGTCCGTCTCGGGCCATACGATCGCCCTCATCGGCGAAGCCTTCGAAATGGCGATCGCTCGCGAGGCGGTCCTCATGCTCCTGCGTGGGTCCGAGCACAAAACCGTTTACCGGTTCCTCGAGCGCAAGCGGGCGGATCTCAAGGTCTACCGGATGGGTTTCTAGCGCGCGCCCACCATATGCTTTTAGCCTCCGCAAGCCCTCTGGAAGGCCGATGGCGAAGGGGGATGCGAAGGCCCTCGCAGAGGGCTACCAGTCCGTCCTGCGTTCGGCCCTCTCGTCCCTCGACTCGTCGAGCCTCCTCTCCCTCCGCCGAGAGATCCAAGTGGTCTTGCGGTGGCTCGAGGCCCGCGGCCACGAGGACGCGGTGCAGTCGGCCGAAGGGGCCCTCGACGCTGTCACGTCCTTCTACCGGTTCGGCCAGGAGGTGGGAGGCTTTGGGGCCTCGAATCGTGCGGCCCGCAGCGCGAGTCTCTTCGATCTCGCCTCCGTCGGAATCCTCGCGGTCGAGAATGTCCTCTCGTCGGAGAAGGGGACCCTCATGCGCCTTCTCATGTCCGCCCTGTCGGAGGGCTTGATGTTCCTCGGGAGCCGGCAGTACGTTGCCGGGAGCGAGGCGATCCTGACGGCCACCTACCGGAGCCACGTCCTCGTCGTGCAGGACGCCCTTTGGGCCCTGGCCTCCGACTTCCGAGACTTGGGGAGCCTCGAGGCGATCCGGGAGGCGCGGACGGCCATCGAGGCGCTCTTCGTGAGGCTCGACGAGGCGGACGTCCCGATCGCGACGAGGGTGGCCCTCCTCCACCAGCTGTACGGGCTCGTCGCGATCATCCGATGCGCGAAGCTCCTCGAGGACGTCCGTGCGGTCCGTTGAGCGTCGTCGAAAAACCGTTATAGGCGCATCGGAATCCAGCGACGGGGATACGGGCCTGCCAAAGTATGTCTACCTCTTCGAGGAGGGGAACGCATCGATGCGGGATCTCCTCGGAGGCAAGGGCGCAGGCCTCGCGGAGATGACCCGGCTCGGCTTGCCCGTCCCACCTGGATTCACGATCACGACGAAGGCGTGCAACGCATACAGCCGGTCCGGCCGTTTCCCGCCGGGACTCTGGAAGCAGGTCGAGGAGGGGATGGCTTCAATCGAGGCGAAGACGGGGAAGGTCCTCGGGGATCCGGCCAACCCCCTCCTCGTGTCGGTGCGTTCGGGCGCGAAGTTCTCGATGCCAGGGATGATGGACTCCATCCTGAACTTGGGCCTGAACGACGTGACGGTCCACGCGCTCGCGGCCCTGACGAAGGACGAACGCTTCGTTTGGGACGCGTACCGCAGGCTCCTTGCGATGTTTGGCCGCATCGTGAAGAACATCGACGGGAATAAGTTCGGAGCCGTCCTCGAGCGGTACAAGGAGCAAACGCCCGGCAAGAAGGACACGGACCTCACCACGGACATGCTCCGGGAGATCGTCGCAGAGTTCCGGTCCCTCTACCGGTCGGAGGTGGGAGAGGACTTCCCGCAATCCCCGAAGGAGCAGCTGCGGGAGGCGATCGCGGCCGTCTTCCGGTCATGGAACGGGAAGCGTGCGGTGGACTACCGGACCTTCAACAAGATCCCCCACGATCTCGGGACGGCCGCCAACGTGCAGGCGATGGTCTTCGGGAACATGGGGGACGACTCCGGGACGGGAGTCGCGTTCACGCGAAACCCGTCGACGGGCGCGAAGGAATTGTACGGGGAGTATCTGCCGAATGCCCAGGGGGAGGACGTCGTCGCGGGCATCCGGACGCCGATGAAGATCGTAGAGCTCAAGGAGAGCCACCCCGACCTGTACGTCGAGTTCGCCCGAGCCGCGGACGTCCTCGAACGGCACTACCGAGACCTCCAGGACATCGAGTTCACGATCGAGCGGGGGAAGTTGTGGGTCCTCCAGACGCGATCGGGGAAGCGATCCGCCCGTGCGGCGGTCAAGGTCGCGGTCGACATGGCAACGGAGGGGATCATCTCGAAGCAGGAAGGGGTCCTCCGGGTCGAGCCGATCCACGTGGTCCACCTCCTCCTGCCGCAGTTCGACGACCGGGCGAAGGCGGCCGCGCGCAGGGAAGGCCGGTACCTCGCGAAGGGTCTGAACGCTTCCCCGGGCGCCGCCTCGGGTTATGCCGCGTTCGACCCCGATGAGGCGGAGACGATGGGACGCGACGAGAAGAAGCCCGCGATCCTGGTCCGCGTGGAGACCTCTCCCGATGACGTGCACGGGATCCTTCACTCGAAGGGAGTGCTCACCGCGCGCGGCGGAGCGACGAGCCACGCAGCCGTCGTGACGAGGGGCCTGGGCATCCCTTGCGTCACCGGATGCGAATCGATCCTCGTCGACTACGACGCGGGCGAATTCCGCGTCGGGGACAAGGTGATCCGTCGCGGGGATTTCGTCTCGATCGACGGGTCCACGGGGGAGGTCTTCGAGGGTCGGATCCCGACGCTGGAGCCCGACTTCCGGAAGGAGACGGACCTCCAGACGCTCCTGGAGTGGGCGGACGGAGAGCGGGTCCTGGAGGTCTGGGCCAACGCGGACTACCCGCGAGATGCGGAGCGGGCGCGGGAGTTCGGCGCACAGGGGATCGGCCTCGATCGCACGGAACACATGTTCATGGAGACGGACCGGCTCGACGTCGTCCACGAGATGATCCTCGCGGCCCCCGAGTACCGGAGGGTCGCGGCGGAGATCCGGGCTCTCCGCCAGGAGATGGTCTCCGCGCGGGAGGATAAGAAGCCAGCCCTGGCAAAGCGGCTGTCCCTTCTCGAGCCCGTCCTGGAGAACCTTTCGCGGCGATACCTGGGCTCTCTCGAGAAGCTCGAGGGCCTTCAGAGGGAAGACTTCCTGGGCATCCTCCGCGTGATGCAGGGCCTCCCGGTGATCATCCGGCTCATCGATCCGCCTCTTCACGAGTTCCTCCCGAAGTACGAGACCCTGTTGGTCCACGTGACGAAACTCACCCTCGCCCGAGGCGACCCGGACGTGCTCGTCCGGACGGCACGCTCGGAGGAGGACCAGGCCTTCCTCGCGGAGGTCCGCTCGGCGGGCGGTGGCGACCTCGCGCGAGGGATCGAGGTGCTCCTCCCGAAGAAACAGAGGCTCCTCGAGGCCGTCGCCGCAAGCCGCGAGTCGAACCCGATGCTAGGCCTCCGAGGTTGCCGCCTCGGGATCATGTTCCCGGAGATTACCGAGATGCAGGTCCGCGCCATCTTCGAAGCCGCGTGCCGCCTCACCCGCGAGGGGATCGACGTGAAGCCGGAGGTCATGATCCCACTCGCCGGGCATGCGAATGAGCTTCGGATCCTACGGGAGGCTCTGGAGGCAGAAGCGAAGAAAGTCATGGAGCGGGAGGGGGTCCAGGTCGCCTACAAGTTCGGCACGATGATTGAAATCCCTCGAGCCGCCCTGACTGCAGACGAGATTGCGCGGCATGCGGAGTTCTTCTCCTTCGGCACGAACGATCTGACGCAGACAACCTTCGGCTACAGTCGGGATGATGCGGAAGGCAAGTTCCTGCTCGACTACGTGAAGCAGGGGATCCTGCCCTTCAACCCGTTCCAGGTCCTGGACCGTGAGGGGGTCGGTCAACTCATGCGTGTGTGCGTGCAGCGAGGACGGAAGGTCCGGAAAGACCTCGAGGTCGGCATCTGCGGCGAGCATGGCGGGGATCCCGAGAGCATTGAGTTCTGTCACGAACTCGGATTGAACTACGTGTCCTGTTCCCCGTTCCGCGTCCCGGTCGCGCGACTCGCGGCCGCTCACGCGAAACTCCGGCATGAAATCGAGCGGACGGAGGACCGCTGACGCTGGAGCGTGATCCATGGCGGACCCATCCCCCGCGTTCCTCGTCGTACTTGTCGTCTCGGCGTTCGCCCTGCCCCTCGTCTTCATGGCGTGGATACGGAACACGGCGCGATACGGCCGGGAACCATGGCATCTTGTGCTCAAGGTGTTCCTCTGGGGCGCGGTCTTCAGCGTAATCATCACGGTCGTCGTGAGCCTCATCTTCCTCGCGATCCTGGGGAACGTGGAGTCCCTCAAGGAGTATGTCGCCCGGCGGTTCGGCGACCCAGAGATTTTCATCGGCGCGGTCATCGTGGCGCCCTTCGTCGAGGAGGCTGCGAAGGCGCTCGGCGTCCGCTCCGGAAGACCGGCGACGCAGACGTGGGCGGATGGACTCGTGTACGGCGCGGCCGCGGGGCTGGGATTCTCCGCCACGGAGAACCTTCTGAACGGCGTGATTGCTCTGTACTCGCCGGGGGGCGGCCCGGAGGCGTCTCTCGCGGTCATCGCGATCCGATCGTTCTCGTCGTCGTTCCTCCATGCGAGCGCGACCGCGGTGACGGGATACGGGATTGCGAAGGCTTGGCTCTCCTTGCGGCCCACGGCGTTCCTGCCCTTCTACTTGGTCGCCGTGATCATGCATGCGTCCTTCAATTTCCTCGTCGTCGCGGGTCCCGTCTACTTCCAGCAGTACGGAGACATGGCGGAACTGATCGTCCTCGCGGCGGCCGCAAGCTTCGCAATCGTGGCAATCACGGTCGTCCGGTTCAAGCTCGCGACCCACCGACCCACGGTCCAGAGGTGAGCGCGGCGCGCACCCTGCCCCTCGGAAGGCGACGGCTTCTCGTCGGAAAGATCGTCTGTGTTGCGAGGAACTACGCCGACCACGCGAGGGAGATGGGAACCCCGGTCCCTGATCACCCGATGTTCTTCCTGAAGCCCGCGACGTCGCTCCTGCTGGGCGGCGGAGAGATCCTCCTTCCGCCGGAATCGAATCGCGTGGAGGTGGAGACGGAACTCGCGGCGATCCTGGGCCGCGAAGGTCGGGCCGTGACTGAGTCGGAGGCGATGGGCCACGTCGCTGGGTACGCGGTCTTCTTCGACATCACGGCACGGGACCTGCAGGCCGCGGCCCGAAAGGAAGGGTCCCCGTGGACGGCCAGCAAAGGCTTCGACACCTTTGCTCCCGTGTCGGAACCGGTTCATGCGGGCCGCGTGGGCGATCCGCATCACCTCTCGATCCGCCTCCGGGTGAACGGCATCGTGCGCCAGGACTCGAACACGGAGGAGATGGTTTTCGGCATTCCCAGGCTGATCGCGGACGCCTCCCGCATCATGACGCTCGAAGCGGGTGACATCTTGGCCACGGGAACGCCCGCGGGCGTCTGGCCGATTGCCCCGGGTGATGTGCTCGAGGCGGAGATCCCGAGCGTTGGACGGCTCCGTTGCACGGTCGTCACTCGAAAGCGTTAACTACGCGGGAAGGCGTCCTCGTCCGGATGCGTTTTCGCTTCGAGATGGACGGGGTGGCCTACTCGAAACACAAGGAGGCGTTCAAGCGGCTCCTCGCGAAGCACGGGCTCCGGTGGCAGGGGACGCTCGAGCAACCGATGTGGGCGAGCGGCTCGGAGCGTGTGCGTGCGGTCTTCGATCGCGATCCGGAGAAGGACGTCCTTCGGAACGCAAGCCTCGTGTGGGAAGGCCGCAAGAAGTCGTCCCTGCTCGAGGATCTCAAGGCGTGGGCCTGGCAGGTCGGGGCCACGACGACGGAGGAGGCATCCCCCTCCACGGACGAGGTGTCGAACGAGGTCGAGACGGCGCTGAGCTACTGGGACATCGTGTGGAAGCCGAACGTCGATTGGCTCCGGGCGCAAGGGCGCCCACCCGCGTGGATCGAGGAGGACCTGCGAAAGTGGAAGAGGGAGAGACAAGAGCGACGCCGCGAGCTCATGGGTCAGGCGATCGACTAGAACGTCGGGCGGGACCGGATCTCGAGCGTGTCGTAACAGTCGAAGCAGAATCCTTGTCGCCGGTCATCCGGGAGTAGCACGATCCTCACCTGACAGCGACGACAGCGAGCTTCGCGATCGCCGCCCTCCGAAAGCTTGCGCACATCCGGACGAATCTTCCATGAGATCGTACCCGCCCCCTGAGGTCGACGACGCCGCGGCCATGGAGCCGATGAATTCTATAAAAACGTTGTGAGGCGCGGGCGCCGATCAGAGCCGGACAACGGTTTAATGACGGGGCGGCCCATTGTCTCGTGAATGCTCTCCGGCTTCGTGACGTTCGAAGGAATCGACGGTTCGGGCAAGACGACCGTGAGCCGTTCCGTCGCGGACGCCCTTCGGTCTCGCGGTCAGGCGGTGTTCCTCACGGGGGAGCCGACAACCTCCTGGCTCGGAGACGCCGTGCGCCGCGCCTACGATGACGACGTCGGACCGATCGCAGAGTCATTCCTGTTCCTTGCGGACCGCGCCGCACATCTCGCGGAGATCCGCGCCCACCTTGCCCAGAGCGAGGTTGTCCTCTGTGACCGTTACGCGGATTCCACGTACGCATACCAGGGCGCCCGCTTGGAAGGGGTCGTCGCCGATCCGATCGCGTTCCTCCGGAGGGCGAGCGAACCTTGGCTCCTCCTGCCCGATCTCACGATCCTGCTGCGTATTCCCCCGGATCTCGCCGCCACGCGGATCGCCCCGCGCGGAAACCCGATCCGGTTGGAGGACCCGGAGCTCCTGAGACGGGTCGCAGCGAACTACGAACGTCTCGCCAGCGATCCGCGGATCGCCGTCGTGGACGCGACGCGTCCTCTCGGGGATGTCGTGACGCATTCGATTCAGCTCATTGAGGGGCGCCTCGCGCGAGTGCGGGCACGATGAGGGGCGCATCCATCGAGCCGATCCGGCGCGTGAGGAACGCCCGCGCGAACAGCTTGGCCGCCTCGAGATCTCCGCGTCGAAGCTCCACGAGGAACGCCCTTCCGAAGAGACGTCGGAGCGCCGCGTCGGGGCTCGAATCCGTCATGGGCCGTTCCGATTCCCGCCCGCGCGGCATGAACACTCCACTCCAAAATATCAGAGGCGATTCTCAATACGCTTCGCGAGCGGGTCTACGCTGCGTGGACAAAGCTATTTAAGTCGACCTTTGATTATTGCGACGCCCATGGGATGCACGCATGGAGTCCGCCGCCCATTCTAGGCCCTCTTCACACCACGGCGATGGGTTCGTTGGTGTGATCTACGGCGACATCGGCACGACGGTGTTCCGGTGCTCCGTGATTGAGCCGGTCGAACGGCACGAGTTCGTGCAGGTGAGCCACGAGACTTGCGGCACCGTGCTCGGCCGCGTGGACGAGATCCAAAGGAAAACGGACCTCTCGCTCGACCGGGCGAAACTCATGGGGGATGGGGACCCCGTCGACGTCGAGGAACGCGTGTCCGCCCAGATCTCCGTAGTCGGGTACCGAGACGATCGCGGCCTCCTGCAGGTGCCGCGGACGCCCTTCCGCGCCGGGGAGCCGGTCTACCATGCGGAGAAAGGAACGATCCAGGAGGTCATCGGCCTCAAGGAGGACAGGAAGCACGGGGCCTGCGTGGGCCTCCTCGCCGGTCACGACGTGCCCGTGTATCTCGACATCAACGCGATGGTCCAGAAGCACGTGTCGATCGTCGCGAAGACGGGCGGGGGGAAGTCCTACATCGCGGGCGTCCTGATCGAGGAGTTCATGAAACACCACGTGACGTGCGTGATCCTCGATCCTCACGGAGAGTACCCGTCTCTTCGGGAGAAGGGAAAGCCCGTGGAAGGCTCCGGTCGCTTCCACGTGGAGCCTCGCGGCTATGCGGACGTCATCCAGGTCTTCTCCCCGGACACCAAGATCAATCAGGGTTCCCGACCCCTCAAGTTCACCCTGAGCAACCTGGACGCGCGCGACATCCTGTCCCTGACGGGATCGGCGAAGGTCCGAACGCACCTCACGGCCCTACGGAAAGCCCTCGACCTGCTTCGCCAGGCGACGAAAGACTACACGATTCGCGACATCATCCGCGTCCTCGAGCGGGAGGAGGACCCCCAGAACGCGTCCCTCATCGATGAACTCGAGTACCTGAGCGAGGTCGAGATCTTCGCGAAGGAGGGCACTCGGATCGATGAGCTCGTGATCAAGGGGAAGACGACGATCATCAACCTGAAGGGCGTGCCTCCGGACATCCAAGAATTGGTCGTGAACCGCCTCGCCACTGCCATGTTCGAGCTCCGAAAGGTCGGTCGGATTCCTCCGATGATGCTCATCGTCGAGGAGGCCCACAACTTCTGTCCCCAGGTCGGCCTGGTCGCCTCTTCGAAGGTCTTCCGCACTCTCGCCTCGGAGGGACGCAAGTTCGGCCTCGGGCTCGTCGTCATCACGCAGCGGGCGGCCAAGGTCGATAAGAACGTCCTGAGTCAATGCAACACGCAGATCATCCTGAAGGTCACGAACCCCAACGACCTGAAGGCGATCATCGCGAGCGTCGAAGGGCTCACGACCGCGTTGGCGGAGGAGATCCCTCGCCTTCCGATCGGCGTTGCGATTGCCACGGGGGGCGGACTCCAGATGCCCCTCATGGTCGAGGTCCGTCCCCGCGAGACCCGCCATGGTGGCGAGAGCGTGAAGGTCATCGAGGACTGAATCGGGACAGGTGCGAGGAATCCGTCGGCACGCGATGGCTCCGTCGCCCCCTGTGCGACGCCGTCCTCACTACCGGCGGCCGGTCCCCCTGAAGTCGCTACGTGCACAACACTGATGGCGACCGACGCGCCGAGTCTCTGGCGTCATGGCGAGGCGACGGCGAGCGGGGATCCTGCCCCAGCCACCTTGGAGCTATGCACCTTCCGAAGTCGCGGGTTGGTTGGCCTCCACCGCTGGTCCCAGCCCGCGGCGCGAGCCCCGCTCAGCCCGTCAGATCCGGGTGAAGAGCTTCGTCGGCCGGTGTCCCACGGCCGCCGAGGGAAGGCTGCTCCGGCGTTTGGCAGAACTCGGGTTCGAGCGCACGGAAGGCCCTTTCTCGCAATTACCTCTCAAGGTCATGCGTCGCATGCGTCCCACCGACCGGGAGGCGTTCCTCGGAAAGCTCGGGGACGTGCGGGTCCACATCCTCCTCCGGAAGGGAGCGACGCTGCGACTCCGAATCACGTTCGCCCCTCGGGTCTCCAGCCATCGAGCGTCCAAGTTCCTCTCGAGGCTCGGCGTCCGCTCACTCGAGGGAACGTGGACATGAAAAGCTCGGTCGTGGTCCTGGTTCCCGAAAGGATATGGGGGAAATCGGCGTTGGGGAGCTCGTGGATCTTACGACCTTGGTCGATAAGGACATCGCGCTCACAGAGAAGGCTCTCGGGAAGCTCATCTTGGCCAGCCCGTCCAGATCTCACCTCCGCAAGGTCGCGGACGATTTCCTGGCGATGGCACGGGCCTACTACGAGGACGCGAAGCACTTCCGGGACCGCGGCGAGCTGGACAAAGCCTTGGCGAACATCAACTACGCGCACGGCTGGCTGGATGCGGGCGCGCGCCTCGGACTCTTCGACGTCGGAGGAGACGACGCGCTCTTCACGTTGAGCGAATGATCAGAGGATTCGGGCCCCTTCGTTGTCGACCTCGCATCGTTGGAGGGTCCCGAACTTCAGGAACAGGGTCGCGAGCTGCTCCCGGTTTCCGGCCGCGAACACGGAGTTGCCGAGCATCGCCATCGTCGCGCGGCCGAACATGCGACTCGCGCCGAGGACCTCGCGCATCGATCGATCCGCAAGGCCCGTGTCCAAGGCGAACCGATTGCCCAGATCGAAGAGGCGCTCGAGGGTTGGTTCGAGAGCGAATTCTGAAATGCACTCCGCCCCGATACGGTTGATCTCGGCGACCTTCGAGGGATCTCGGATGACGGAGCGGGTCGGGATCTCCGGACCGATGACCGCGAGGAGGATTTCGGCGGAGACCGGAACCTTCCGGACCTCGGCATGGCCCGGGGCGCCGGGCTTCATGCGGAGGTCCATCCCTCCAAGGGACGCGGGGACGACGTCGCCCAGTCCCGTCCCGCACTCGATCTCGACCGTGTGGGCCGCGGAAACGAGCGCATCCTTCGAAAGGCCCATGCCCAGTGCGTCATCGATCGCGAGGGCCGTGCTCAGGGCAGCGGCCGCACTGACCCCGAATCCTTGGGACACCGGCAGCGGACTCTCACTGAGGATTTTCACCTCGTAGGACGCCCCTCCCAGGATACGGCGGACCACGGCGTCCGTCACCTCGGCCTTCTGGCGGCGTCCGTTCACGAGGATGTCCAGGGAGGCCCTCGGCGCCTCGCGGACCCTCGCAACCGTCGTCACGCCGAGGCTCAGGCACAGGCCCGCGCCGCACGACCCCTTCTTGGCAGGATCCGGGTCTTCGCGGACCTCGAAGAACGCGGTGACGTGTCCGGGGCAGAACGCCTCACCCTCGGAGACCATGGAGGACCGTCCACCACACGCGCTCCGCCGCGAGGCTCTTCGAGCCTTCGAAGCTCTCCGACTTGCCTGTGCGGTCGAAGATCGTGATCGCCGTCTCGGCCCCTCGCACGCGGGAGACATCGTTCGCGACGACGAAGTCCACATCGGCCTCCTTCACGAGCGCCATCGCCCGCGTCCGCAGCTCGTCCTGGCTCACGCCGGACTCCGCTTTGAATCCGATCAGCGCCTTCTTCGTCCCTCGACGAAAGAGCGCGAGCACCTTCGGGGTCGGCTGGAGGTCCAGGGTGAGAGCGCCCTCGCGGCTCGGAATCTTCCCCTTTCGCCTCTTCGGGCTGAAGTCGGAGATCGCTGCCGGTACGATCGTGATGTCCGCGGTAGCTCCTTCGGCCAGTTTCGCAAGCTCCGCGGTCGTCTCGAACGACTTGAACGCGAGCCACCCGGGGACGGTCGTCTCGTGGCGGCCGAGCCAAAGCTCCACGCCGGCGCCGTGCTCAAACGCCGACCGCGCGAGTTCGATCCCTGTCTCCCCGGTGGATCGGTTCGTGACGATCCGCACATCGTCGATCGGCTCGGCGGTCGATCCCGCGACGACAAGGACTTTCACTCCCGCGAGGTCGTTCGGGCCGAGGCAACGGATGACGCAGGCGACGATCGCGTCGAGATCGGCCAGCTTCGCCTTGCCCTCCGCCCGATTCGGCTCCACGAATACGATGCCGAGTTCGCCCAGACGGCGCAGGTTCGGGGCCGCGGCGGGGTTGTCGATCATCGTCTCGTGGGCTGCGGGCGCGATGAGGATTGGGATGCCAGCCCCGAGGGCCGTCGCGGCGTACGTCGTCACGGTCGTGTCATCAATCCCGTGCGCGATCTTGCCCAGCGTGTTCGCCGTCGCGGGTGCGATGAGCAGGAGGTCCGCCTCCCCGTCCCGGCCGCACATCTTGAGGTACTCCATCGAGCCGGTGAGTTCCGTGACGACGGGATGACCCGTTGCGAACTCCAAGGAGTTCGGGTGCAGGATGGCCGTCGCCGCGCGGCTCATGACCGCATGGACATCCGCCCCGTGTCGGATCAGCTCGTGGGCGAGCCGGACCGTCTCGACTGCAGCGATGCTCCCCGTGACCCCGAGTACGACGGTCTTGCCTTGGAGCTTCAGGCTCTTCATGCCCCGCAGGCGTTCCGCCGGATGCATCGCGTGACGATTCCTGCCCGTCGATTTATATCTATGGTCCCTGGGCTCCGAGACCGAAATCTCGCAGCGCGAAGGCGATGGTATTAAGGCCGGTCGGTCCTTGCCGGGCACGAGGGATGCTTGTGGAGACCGCGCCACCGCCGCCCGTTGTGCCCGCGTGGGTCCCGCCGATGGAGCCTCGGACGGTCCCGTCTCGTGGGTCGTGGAGGCTGCTCACGTCACTCATCGGGGTGCTCCTCTCGATCCTGATCTTCATGGGACTGATCGCATTCCATTCCGTGTATCTGATTCCCGCACCGTCAGGCTCCGGGTTTCCGGGACCCTCGACGGATCCCGACGTGATCAATTATCGGAACCTGATCCGGACGCTCGGCTGGATTGCGGCGATTGCGATGGACCTCGCGGTCGCTTTGGCCGTCGGGTTCGCTTTCCTGGTCGGTGCCTCGGCCGCAGATGTCTCGGACGGGACCCGACGTGGGCTCTATATCTTCGCGACCGCCTTCCTCGTCGTCTGGATCGTGTTCTCCCTCTCCGCGTTCAGCATCTTCCGCTTCTCCTTCTTCTGAGTGCGGAGCGACCGAACCTTTAACGTCCGGCCGCGGTTAGCGCCGAGCCGGGGGCCGGATGGATTACCAGGCCACGCTGGACCGGTTGTACAAGCTCGAGCGGTTCGGCATCAAGCTGGGCCTTGACAACATCCGGCGGCTGCTCTCGTTGCTCGGGGACCCGCATCGCGGTCTCAAGGTCCTCCATGTCACCGGGACGAACGGGAAGGGGTCCGTGTGCGCGTACGCTGCCTCCGTCCTGCGCAGCGCCGGGTACCGCGTTGGCCTGTACACGTCCCCGCACCTCATCCGCTTCAACGAGCGGATCCGCGTAGACGGCGAGCCGATCGCCGACGCGGACGTCCTTCGCCTCTGGGCCGGTATGGAACCCGCGATCCGCGCGATGACCACCGAAAGGGCGATCGACCATCCGACGTTCTTTGAAATCACGACCGCCATGGCCTTGCAGTATTTCCGCGAGCGCGCGATCGATATCGCGGTCGTCGAGGTCGGCATGGGCGGGCGAATGGACGCGACGAACGTCGTGGACGGCCTCGTGTCCGTCGTGACCCGGATCGATCTCGAGCACACGGAACATCTGGGGAAGAGCGTAGAGCGTATCGCGCGGGAGAAGGTGGGGATCATCAAGCCGTCGGCGCGAGCGGTCACCCTCGACCAGGCGGCTCTGCCGATCATCGAGGCCCGCTGTCGGGAGGTTCATGCGCCCCTCACGGTCGTCGGCCGCGATGTGAGGGCCGAACGACGGTCCTTCGACCTTCGCGGTCAAAGGGTGAGGGTGACGGGCGCGTTCGACCCCGTCGAGGTCCGGACGCCTCTCCTTGGATCGTTTCAGGTCGAAAACGTGGCCGTCGCCGTCGGCGCGCTCGTTGCCCTCCGCGACACCGGGATGTCTATCTCGGAGGATGCCATCCGGACGGGAATCGAGCAGGTCCGATGGCCTGGAAGGCTCGACCTCGTCCGTTCAGCACCACGGGTGTTCGTGGACGGTGCGCACAACGAACCCGCGGCCCGGGCCCTCGCAGGCGCGGTCGCGGAACTCCTGCAACCGCCGAGGGTGCGCCTCGTCGTCGGGATCTTGAACGACAAAGACTTGGGAGGGATAGCGGCCGCCCTCGGGCCCCTTGCGTCGCAGGTCTACGCGTGCCGCCCGAAGACCCACCGCGCGTACCCTCCCGACGAGGTCGCCGCGGCGTTTCGGACTTTCGCTCCCGTGGCCGTGATCCCGTCCGTAGCCGAGGCGATCGACGCGGCGATGACGTCCGCCCATCCCGACGACGCGATCCTGATCACGGGGTCTATCTATACGGCAGGGGAGGCGCTTGAGCACCTCAACGCGAGCCCATGACCGCATCCGCCTTGTCATGGAGGACCTCTCTCGTCGCTACCTCCCGCAGGGGGATCTCCACGGAGGGGAGACGGCCCTCGCGAAGATCATCGCGGAGAAGGAGGATCCCTTCCGGGTGCTCATCTCGACGATCCTGTCCCAGCGGACGAGGGACGAACGAACGGAGCTCGCATCGAGACAGCTCTTCGCGAGGTACAGCACGGCGGAGACCCTCGCGGGCGCGGACGTCCGGGACGTCGAGCGGCTCATCAAGCCCGTCGGCTTCTACCATCAGAAGGCGACCCAGATCCGGAACGTGAGCCGGGCTCTCCTCGAGCATCATGACGGGGAGGTTCCTCGCACGTACGAGGAACTCATCGAGCTCCCGCAGGTCGGGCCGAAGACGGCGAACTGCGTCCTCGTCTACGGGTTCGGAGAGCCTCGGATCCCGACGGACACGCACGTCCACCGCGTGAGCAACCGTCTTGGATTCGTTCGCACGAAGGCGCCGGAGGCGACGGAGCAGCGGCTCATGCGGAGTGTCCCGAAGGAGTACTGGCTCCACATCAACGAACTCTTCATTCGTTTCGGCAAGGATCTCTGTCGGCCAATCGGACCGCGGTGCCCGGAGTGCTCCTTCACGTCCTTCTGCCGGTACTATCCGCGGACGAAATGGGGGAAGGTCGACAAGGGCACGACGAAGGCCGGCCGCAGACATCGCGGCCTCCGCGAGCGAGATTCCGGCTCATGACCTTCCGAAACGCGCCGAGGCCATTCGGACCTCGATGGCCATGGCCTCGATGAACCTCGGGTCCGTGTTCAAGGACCTCGCCCGCTCGAGCCGGATGCCGAGCCTCTGCGCTTGATCTCGCGCCTCGATGTCCACATCGTACAGGATTTCAAGATGATCGGATACGAAGCCGAACGGGGCCACGAGGACCGCCTCCTCGCCTGCGCCCTGGAGTTCTTCGAGGACCGACTCGAGGGATGGACCCAGCCAAGGCTCTTCCGATCGCCCGGCGCTCTGGTAGCACAGTCTCGACCGTACGGGCGCGAGTCGGGAGAGGATCGCCGCCATCGTCTCCTGCAGCTCTCGTTCGTATGGATCGCCTTCTTCCATGATGCGCTTCGGGAGGCTGTGCGCCGTGAACAGGACGACGGGATCCGGATGGCCCGCTGCCTCGAGGCCTTCAAGGCCGTGCCGAACGACTCCAGCGAAAGCATCGATGAGCTCCCGTCGATCGTTCCAGCTGTCGACGCGCTCGACCTCGAATGTCGTCCCGGCCGCGGTCATCGCTTGGTCGAGGTCGGCGAAGTACGCCCCCACGCTCATCTTCGAGAAGTACGGCGTGAGGCAGAGGGCGACCACGCGGCGTATTCCGTCGTCGCGGATCCGAGCGACCGTCTCCCGAATGTAGGGCGTCCAATGGCGCATGCCGACATAACAGCGGTAGGGCGCCTCGCCCTCGTTGAGGCGTGATTCCAGCGCGCGGGCCTGGGCGAGGGAAACGTCGAGGAGTGGCGATCTCCCGCCGATCCGGCGGTAACGTTCGCGGAACTCCTCGACCATCTCGGCCGGAGTGGGTCTCCCATGACGGACGTTCGAGAGGAAAGGCTCCACAGACGCAATCGAATCGGGGCCCCCCAGGGCCATCATGAGAACCGCCGTTGGTGCTCCGACCATCCCTCAGCCCCTCGTCGCGGTGTGGACGAATTCGACAAGGCGTCGCAGGTTCTCCGGGGGCGTGGACGGCACGACTCCGTGCCCCAGGTTGAACACGTGGCCCGGACGACCCGCCGCCTTCTCGAGGACGTCCCGCGCGGCAGGCCTCCATTCTTCCGGGGGCCCGAGGATTGCCATGGGGTCGAGGTTCCCCTGAATTCCGACATCCGCACCGACGAGGGACCATGCGCGGTCCAAGGGCACCCTCCAATCGACCCCGATCACATCGCCTCCTCCGGACTGGAAGGCGTCGAGGAAGCCCGCGGTGCCCGTCCCGAAGTGGATCGTCGGGACCTCGGTCTCGCGAATCCCCGCGAACACGGCCCGGGTGTGCGGCAACACGCGGTCCCGGTAGTCCCGCGGACTCAACGCGCCGGCCCAGCTGTCGAACAGCTGCAGGGCCTGGGCGCCGGCCTCCGCCTGCATTCGCAGGAAGCCCGCCACGCCACCCGCGAGGAAGGAAAGGAGGCGATCCCATGCGTCACGGCTCTCGTGCATGAACCGTTTCGTCGCCTCGAAGTCGCGTGTGGGACCTCCTTCGATCAGATAGCTCGCGAGGGTGAACGGCGCTCCCGCGAATCCGATGAGCGGGATGTCGAGCTTTCCCCTCAGTCGCTCGATCGTCTCGCGGACGAAGCCTAGGTGCCGCTCTGGGTCGAGCGTCCGAAGCCGATCGACGTCCTCCAGGGTCCTGATTGGCGGGTCGATGGCGGGGCCGGTGCCTTCTTCGATTCGGACGCGCACGCCCATTCCCTCGAGCGGAATGAGGAGGTCGCAGAACAGGATCGCGGCGTCGACGCCCAGCTCCCGGACCGGTTGGAGCGCGACCTGCGTCGCGAGGGAGGGATCTTTCGCAATCTCGAGGATCCCGTGGTCCTTGCGGATCGCACGATAGGATGGGGAGGAGCGACCCGCCTGGCGCATGAACCAGACCGGCGTTGCATCGACGGGCTCGCGCCAGCACGCTCGGATGAATCGGTCCTTCATGGGTTATGCCTCCATTCGAGGAGGGCGTCCTGGACCGCCTCAATCGTTCGGTTGATCTCCTCGGGGCCGTGGGCCGCCGAGACGAAGGCGGTCTCGAACGGCGCGGGCGGCAGGTACACTCCGCGGTCCAGGAGGGACCAGAAGAGGCGGGCATAGGCAGCCGCATCGGACTCCTTCGCCTCTTGGAACGAACGGGCGGCGCCATCGCGGAAACTGATGCCGAGCATCGACCCGACGCGCTGAATATGGAGGCGGACCCTGGCGTCCCTCGCGGCATCGAGAAAGCCCCGCTCCAGGGTGCGCGAGGTCCGCTCGAGTCGGGCGTAAAGTAGGCGGTCCAAGGCCCGGAGCGTTGAAAGCCCGGCGGCCATCGCGAGGGGATTCCCCGCGAGGGTCCCCGCTTGGTAGACGGGGCCGACCGGGGCGACGACCTCCATGATTTCGCGCCGGCCGCCGTATGCCCCGACGGGAAGGCCGTGGCCGAGGATCTTGCCCAGACACGTCAGGTCCGGCCTCACCCCGAACCGTTCCTGGCCTCCGCCGCGCGCGATGCGGAAGCCCGTGATCACCTCGTCGAAGACCAGGAGGGCGCCATGCGCTCGCGTGAGGGCGCGGAGCCCCTCCAGGAATCCGTCTTGCGGCGGGACGACGCCCATGTTTCCCGCGACGGGCTCCACGATCACCGCGGCGATCTCGGGACCTTGGCGTGAGAAGAGCCCCTCTACCCCCTCCAGATCGTTGAAGCGCGCGAGGATCGTGTCCCGAGTCGCCCCCCTCGGGACGCCCTTCGACGCCGGCAGACCCGCCGCAGCCATCCCGGACCCCGCCTTCGCGAGGAAGGCATCCGCGTGGCCGTGATAGCCCCCCTCGAACGTCACGATGCGCTCCCGTTCCGTGAACCCCCGGGCCGCGCGGACGGCCGACATCGTCGCCTCCGTCCCCGAGTTCACGAACCGCAGGAGTTCGATGCTCGGGAACGAGCGCTTGACGGCCTCGGCAAGCAAGACTTCGGCCTCCGTGGCCGCTCCGAAACTCGTGCCCCGTGCCGCCGCCCGCCGGATCGACTGGACGATGCCTGGATGGGCGTGCCCCAGGAGGAGGGCACCCCAGGAGCCGCAGTAGTCCACGTATCTTCGGCCGTCGGCATCCTGGAGCCAGGGGCCGCGTCCGCGGACGATGAAGCGGGGTGCCCCCCCGACGGCTAGGAACGCCCGGACAGGGCTGTTGACACCCCCGACGAGGCTCCGCTGCGCACGGGCGAACAGGCGCTCGGACCGTGGCGCCCGGACGGTCCGCGGCTCCGGGATCTCCATGTCACGTCCCCAGGGCGTCAAGGATCTGCTCCGGCGTGGAGAGAAGGCACGTGAAGATCGGTGTTTCCCGCTCCGTGTACTTGCTCGCCTCGCTCGAACGGAGTTCCATGACGAGGTCGAGGAAATCGTGGGGCTCGTCCGACTCGAACGCCAGGATGAACTCTTGGTCATCGAGTCCGAACGAATAGGCCGTGTGGATCGTGACGGACGGGTACTTGTGACCGACGCGGAAATGTTCCCGCATGATCTCCTGACGTCGCTCGGACGAGAGGGAGTACCAATCGCGTTTTTTCACGAAGGGGTAGACGAACAGGTAGCGGCTGCCCTTCAACAAGGACGCCTCCCCCGCGCCGTCCTGGCCCTCGTGGCGGTGACCTCCGAGGTAGGGAGAAGGCCGCGACGCCCCCAGGAAGGCGTACGCGGTGTCGAGATGATGTCCGAGGTCCGTGGACAGGATGCGTCGGGCGATCTCCCGGAACGTCTCGAGCCGACGGTCCGCCGCCCAGATCATGAAGTCCGCATCGGCCCGGATCCCTTGGAGCGAGTAGGACCTCGAGGGCCACTCGGCCTCGACGTCGCGGATCGTGGTCGCAAACTCTGCTTTCGCCGCTTTCTTCCTCTCGATGGGGAGCCGTCGCCAATCCGACTGGACCTTGTAGAACGTGTATTTCAGGAATTGCCGATGCGCTGTTTCACCGGGTGCCATGAGCCCGCCCCCTCTCCCATTCCGCGACCTGGCGTGCGTGGTACGTGATCACGAGGTCCGCGCCGGCCCGACGGATCGCGGTGAGGATCTCCCCGACGACGGCCCGTTCGTCGATCCAACCAGCTTTCGAAGCGGCCTTGACCATCGCGTACTCGCCGCTCACGGAGTACGCCGCGAGGGGGACATCGAAGCGTTCCCGGGCCGTGCGGATTACGTCGAGGTATGCCAGGGCGGGTTTCACGATCACGAGGTCGGCCCCTTCCTCGACGTCCAACGCGATCTCCCGCATCGCTTCCCGCGCGTTCGCAGGGTCCATCTGGTACCCCCGCCGGTCCCCGGACCTGGGCGCGGACTCTGCCGCGTCCCTGAACGGCCCGTAGAATGCGGAGGCGTGTTTCGCGGCGTAGGCCATGATGATCGTGTCTCGGAAGCCATCGAGGTCGAGGGCGACGCGGATCGCGAGGACCTGGCCGTCCATCATCGCGCTCGGCGCGACCACGTCGGCGCCCGCCCTTGCCAGACTGACGGCGGTCCGAGCCAACAGGCCCACGGAGGCGTCGTTGTCCACGCGGCCGTCCACCACGAGCCCGCAATGCCCATGGTCCGTGTACTCGCACAGGCAGACATCGGCCATCAGGACGAGGTCGGGGACTTCTTGCCGGATCGTCCGGAGGGCCTGCTGGACCACGCCGCGGTCCGCATAGGCCCCGCTCGCGAGGTCGTCCTTCTGCGTCGGCAACCCGAAGAGGAGGACGGCCTTCACGCCCAGCTCCTCGAGACCGCTCGCCTCGGCCGCGACCTCCTCGACCGTGAGCCGCCGAACGCCGGGCATGGATGGTACTTGGCTGTCGATCCTGTCATCTTCGCGAACGAACAGTGGCTGGACGAGTTGAGCGACGTCCCACCGGGTTTCCCGGAAGAGCTCCCGGAGCCCAGGGGTGCGACGGAGGCGCCTCGGCCTTCGTGCGGGACGCGGGGTCTCACCCATCGACGGTCATCTCCCGGAGGGTTCGGACGATTCCCGGGACCGTGTGTTCCTCCGCCACGAGGGCCACGCGGAACCCGAGGTTGCCCGCAGCCTCCGCGGTCACAGGTCCGATGCAGACGGCGATCGCGAGTTCGCGAATTCGGTCGAGGGTCGATGCGGGCAGCATGCTCGCGAGGTTGCGCGCCGCCGAAGCGCTCGTGAAGACGATGACATCCACGCGTGCTATCGTTGTCAGCGTCGCGAGGTCGGGAGAGGCCGGGAGGCTCTCGTACGCATCCACGGCGTCCACGGACGCCCCTCGCGAACGGAGGATGTCCGCGAGGGATTGCCGGGCGAGGCTCGAGCGTGGGAGCAGGATCCGCCGGCCTCGGACCGGCCCGATCGCGTCTGCGATCGCATCCGTGAGGTATTCGGACGGCATCGCATCGACGAGGAGGCCCGCCGCTTCTGCGGCGACCCGCGTCGCCGGGCCGACCGCCGCAACCCTCGGCCCATCATTCGAGCGGAATGAGATCCCCAGGGACGCGGCGCGGGAGACGACGTGGTCGACCCCGTTCGAACTCGTGAACACGACCCAATCGTAGGACCTCCACCTTCGGAGGGCTCGGTCGAGAGGGTCTGGATTGGCGGGAGGGGCGGTCCGGACGGTCGGGAAGGGGACGACGGTCGCCCCGCTCTCTCCGAGACGCCTCTCCAAGGCCGCGACGCGGGACTCCGTGCCGACGAGGAGGACCGTCCGGCCTCGAAGTCCGTCAGACATCAGGCAACCTCCCGAAGGACGTCCCCCGCTCCCCCGTCGAGGAGTTGCCGATACGCCCGGTCCGCGATCCCGTCCGGCGCGTCCGCCGGGCCCGAGCCGTCCGCGCGGACGAGGCGCCGGCCGTCCGGCGTCGCTACGACCGCCTGCAGGTGCAGAGCCGATCCGTCGACGATTGCGAGGGCGCCGAACGGGATGTTGCATCCTCCGCCGATCCGCGCGCTCAAGGCCCTTTCCGCGTCTGTCGCCTGGCGGCTTGGGGGGTCGTCGATCGGCGCGAGGAGGTCACGCAAGCGGGCAGCGTCCGCCCGGACCTCGACCGCGAGCGCTCCCTGGCCCGGGGCCGGGGTGACGACGCGGGGGTCAATCGGCTCCATCGCGGGGCGTTCGATGCGGAGACGCCACACTCCCGCGGCCGCGACGACGATCGCAGCGAATTCCTTCGCCGCGAGCCGGCGCAGCCGCGTGCCCACATTCCCATGCAGCTCCGCGACTTCGAGATCCGGCCGCAAAGCCAGGAGCTGCGCGCGCCGTCGAAGGCTGCTCGTGCCGACGCGACTCCCGGTAGGAAGATCCTGAGGCGTCCGCCCGGAGTTCGTGACGAGGACGTCGCGCGGATCCGCACGGGGCGGGATTGCGGCGATCGACAGCCCGGGGACGGGCTCGGCAGGGAGGTCCTTCAGGCTATGGACCGCGAAATCGATATGCCCTTCGAGGAGAGCCTCTTCGATGCGCTTCGTGAAGGCCCTCTTGCCGTCCGAGGAGGACCCGAGGTCCGTCCGATATCCCTCGTCCCCGTGGGTCCTGATGACGATTGTCTCGACGCGCACATCCGGATTGACGCCTCGAAGAAGCCGGACGACTTCCTCCGTCTGGGCGAGTGCGAGGGGGCTCCCACGGCTGCCGACCCGGAGCGATTCTCTCATCCCGTCCCCTCGAGGTCCCGCCATTCGCCGAGGAGTTCCGCGACGAGCGCCGTCTGCCCTTCCGCCTGCATGCGTCTCAGCATGGAGGTCGGCGCGTGGAGGATCCGATTCATGAGGCGGTCTGCCAGCTTCTCGACGACTCGACGCTGCTCGTCGGAGGCCCCGGGCATGCGGGACAGCGCCTGCTCGACCTCTCGGCGGCGCCACTCGCTCGCCGCGCGCCGCAGGCTCGCAACGAGATCCGCCGGACGCGGCCGAAGGGTTTCGACCGCAAGAACCGCTTCCTCCCGGATCGCCCGTTCGGCCCGCGCGAGGGCCGATGGATCCGGCGGGTGCCATGCCCAAGGCGCAAGATCGTCGATGTTGAGGAGCGTGACCCCGGCAATCGTCCCACACGCGGGGTCGATGTTCCGGGGGAACCCCAGGTCGACGAGCCACAGAGGCCGCTCGCCTCGGGCCGCCATCGCCCGCACGACCGTCTCTCTCCGGACGAGAGGCCCCCCCGCGGAGGTCGCTGCAAGGACGGCATCCGCTTCCCGGAAGATGCGGGCGAGATCTCGGAACGGCACGGGTTTTCCATCGACGCGGGCGGCGATCTCGCGGGCTTTCCGTGGATCTCGATTCGCAACCCAGAGGCGCGCCCGAGGGCGGATGGCCTCCGCGGCGAGACGCGCCATCTTGCCGCTTCCGATCAGCGCCACGATCGGGCGCTGGGTCCGAAACAGGCCCTGGACGTACCTCGCAGCCGCATGGCTCGCGGACACCTGTCCTCCCTCCGGGTCGGCAAGTCCGCGAATTCGGCCCGCCTCGCGAGCGGCACGCAGGAAGAGGTCGCGGAGGCCGTCCATCCGCCGCCACGAGGCCGGTCGGGCGTCCGGGGCTGCCCTCACCTGGCGGGCGATCTGATCTTCTCCGTGCGCCACGGAATCGAGGCCCGCGGCCACTCGGAAGAGGTGAGAGGCCGCATCGACGCCTTCGAGCCCGTAGACATGGCGAGGACTTTCCGGCCGTAGGAGATGGAGGAGGACGTCTCTCGCGTCGCGAGATCGGGCGGTCAGCGCGTACGCCTCGATCCGGTTGCACGTCATCAGGAGGACAAGGTCGGAGAGGAGGCCCTGTGTCCGGGCAGCCGCCATCCTCCGGTACGACACATGGGGCAGGATCGACTCCCGGGACGCGAGGGGGCACGTGCGGTGGTTCGCGCCCAAGAGAAGGAGGTGGCGCGCGTGGGCACTGGAGTTGGGAAGATCCATGCGCGTCAGATTTCGGGTGACCCAAAATCCGTATAAGAACGTTCCTCGTCAGGATTATCATCGCTTCAATGATAATGCTGAGGATCTCGTTCCGTTTCCAAGGGTCTCGTTCCGGAGGAGACGTCTCCACATGCAGGTTGATATCCGGGCGGGCCATTCCGCATGCGATGCGGATCGACCTCATGGAGTTCCTGCCCGTGACCCTTCAGCGGAAGGAGCCGTTCACGATCGCCCGCGGCTCGTCGGCGATCTCCGAGGTCGTCTTCCTTTCCGTCCACTCGGGGAGGCGCGTCGGACACGGCTGTGCCGCTCCGACGGAGATCACGCGGGAGAACGTCCACTCCGTCATGAACGCGTTCCATAGCTTCTCCCGGTCCCTCGCGGGCATCGAGTTCGAGCAGCCGTACAAGGTCCACGACCGCATGGACCGGGCGATTCAAGGGATGCCCAGCGCGAAGGCGGCGCTCGACATGGCCCTTCACGACCTCGCGGCCCAGGCGGCCGGCGTGCCTTTGCATTCGTATCTCGGAGGGCGGCGGGATCGAATGCTCACGGACATGACGATCGGCATCATGGACACGCAGTCCGCCCTGGCTCGTGCCCAACGCTGGGTCCAGGTTGGATTTCGCGCGTTGAAAATCAAGGTCGGGAGGGACTGGAAGGCCGATGCGAAACGCGTGAAGGCCATCCGGGATGCAGTCGGCCGAGACCCGGAGCTCCGGGTCGATGGGAACCAGGGCTATTCGAGGAGCGATGCGCTCAACTTCGCACGGCAGGTGAGAAAAGAGGGGATTGCGTTCTTCGAGCAACCTCTGTCCGCGGGCGACTGGGAGGGGATGCGAGCCCTCTCGGAGACGTCCCCGATTCCGATCATGGCGGACGAGATGGTCCTCACGACGGAGGATGCGAAGAAACTTCGATGGGCGAACGCCGCGGGTGCGGTGAACCTGAAGCTCATGAAGCACGGTGGGATCTTCCGGGCGATGGAGGTCAGCACGATCTGCCAGGCCGCCGGATACCCGACGATGGTCGGATGCATGGGAGAGCCCCAACTCTCAATCGCCGCCGCCCTCCACTTCGCCCTCGCGGAGAACAACGTGCGGTGGATCGATCTCGATTCCCACTTCAACATCGCGTCCGATCCGACCTCCGGCCTGAGGTTCGAACGTGGCCACCTGGTCGCCCCGACGAAACCCGGCCTGGGGATCGACGTGCGTTTTCCCGGGTGATCCGCGGCTCTCCCGGTTCCATCATGGAGTGCCGGACGCGTCCCCGACGGCCTTCGCCTCTTCCTCGGACCGCACGAGGCGCACGACGGCGGTGACCCTGTCCCCTTCGTTGAGACGCTGGATCCGGACGCCTCGCGCGGCCCGGCCCGTGGACCGAATGTCGTCCACCGGGCATCGGATGACGATTCCCCCGGTCGTCGTGACGAGGAGCTCGTCGTCCGGCTCGACCTCGAGGACCGTCACGACGGGACTCTGTGCGACCTTCATGTTCGTCGTGACGACGCCCTGGCTACCGCGCCGCGTCTTGCGGTACTCCTTCACCTTCGTCCGCTTCCCAAAGCCGCTCTCGAGGACGGTGAGGAGTTCCGTCTCCTCGCTCTTGACGAGGGCCATCGATACGACTCGGTCGTCCTTCCGGAGGCGCATGCCCCGCACCCCCGCCGCGGTCCGACCCATCGGCCGGACCTCGCTCAGGCTGAATCGGTTCGCGCGTCCTCCGGCACTCGCGAGGATGACCTCCTCGTCCCCGTCCGCGATCCGTGCCTCGACGAGCTCATCCCCTTCGTTCAGGGCGATCGCGCGGATCCCTCGTACGTTCGGACGCTTGAACGCATCGAGCCGGGTCTGCTTGATCCTCCCGAGCTTCGTAGCAAAGACGATCGTGCGGAGTTCGTCGAACTCCCGGACGGCGATCATGTCGAGGACTCGCTCCTCGGGGGCCAGCCTCGGGAGGAGGTTCACGATCGGTTTGCCTTTGGCGTATCGACTCCCGACCGGGATCTTGTACGTCTTCAGCCAGAAGCATTGTCCCTTCGACGAGAAGAACAGGATGTAGTCGTGCGTCGACGCCGTGAAGAGGTTGACGACGAAGTCCTCCTCCTTCGTCTCCATCCCCGTCACGCCCTTGCCGCCGCGCCGCTGCGTGTGGTATGCTTGGATCGGAATTCGTTTGATGTACCCCGTGTTCGTGATCGTGACGACGACGCCCTCCTCGGGGATGAGGTCCTCGACCTCCATCTCGTAGGCTTCCGCCTCGACGGTCGTCCGGCGGTCGTCTCCGAATTTCTCCTTCATCTCCAGGAGTTCGGTCCGGATGATTTCGAGGATCCGCTCGTGGGAGGCGAGGATTGACTCGAGGTCCTCGATCTTCTTCTTCAGGTCGAGCCGCTCCTGCCGAAGCTTCTCGATCTCGAGGCCCGTGAGTTGCCGCAGGGCCATCCCGAGGATCGCCTTCGTCTGTTCCTCGCTCAGGAGGTAGCGGCTCATGAGGCCCGTCTGGGCCTCCGCCGCGTCCCGCGCGTGGCGGATTAGGCGGATCACCTCGTCGATGTGGTCGACCGCCGTGATTAGGCCTTCCACGATGTGCTCGCGCTCGCGGGCCTTGCGGAGGTCGAACTCGGCCCGTCGCCGCACGACGACGACCCGGTATTCGACGTACGATTGAAGGGTCTCCTTGAGCGTGAGGACCTTCGGCTGTCCGTCCACGAGGGCGAGGTTGATCACGCCGAAGGTCGTCTCCATCTGCGTGTGGTGGTACAACTGGTTCAGGACGACATCCTCGACGGCGTCGCGCTTCAGCTCGAGGACGATGCGCATGCCCTCTCTGTCGCTCTCATCCCGCAGGTCCGTGACGCCCTCGATCCGTTTCGACTTCACGAGGAGGGCGATCGATTCGACGAGGGCAGCCTTGTTCACCATGTAGGGTATCTCCGTGATGACGATGCGCGCCTTGTCGTGCCCCGCCTCCTCAAAGTGAGCCTTCGCCCGGATTCGGATGAGCCCGCGTCCCCTGCTGTACGCCTCCGCAACCCCCTCGACGCCGTAAAGCATGCCGCCCGTGGGGAAGTCAGGGCCGCGGATCGGACCTTCCGTGGGATTGTAGAGGTGGTGTAGTTCCGCGTCTGGATTGTTGATGAGCACGATCAGTGCGTCGACGACCTCGCGAAGGTTGTGAGGCGGGATGTTCGTCGCCATCCCGACGGCGATGCCGCTCGATCCGTTCACGAGGAGGTTCGGGAATTTCGCGGGCAGGACGACGGGCTCCTTGAGCGTCCCGTCGAAGTTGTCCATCCAATCGACCGTGTCCTTCTCGATGTCTTCGAGGAGTGCCTCAGCCGTCTTCTCGAGTCGGCACTCCGTGTATCGCATCGCCGCCGGCTCATCCTCCGTGCTCCCCCAGTTCCCCTGGCCGTCGAGCAGCGGGTACCGGAGGGAGAAGTCCTGGACCATCCGTGCGAGGGCGTCGTACACGGCGAGGTCTCCATGCGGATGCCATTTCCCAAGGACCTCTCCAACGACTCGAGCTGCCTTCTTGAACTGAGATCCCGAGCTCATCCCGAGTTCATTCATCGCGTACAGAATCCGCCGCTGCACGGGTTTCAGCCCGTCCCGGATGTCGGGGAGTGCGCGCCCGACGATCACGGACATCGCGTAGTCGATGTAGGAGCGCCGCATCTCCTCCTCAATCGGCTGATACCGGATTCGCCGCTGCGAGTCCTGCGCCCCCTCGTCCGGCATTCCTCACCCTAGATGTCCAGGTTCATGACTTCCTTCGCGTGTTCCTGAATGTATTGCCGACGAGGCTCGACGGCCTCGCCCATGAGGACTGAGAAGAGCGCATCCGCTGCCGCGGCGTCCTCGATTGTGACCTGCTTCAGGATCCTCCGCTCCGGGTCCATTGTCGTTTCCCAGAGTTCTTCCGCGTTCATCTCGCCGAGACCCTTGTATCGCTGGTATGCGACCCCCTTATCGCCGAGCTGCTTTCCGAGATCCTCCCGTTGCCGTTCCGTGTACGCGTAGTGGACCTCTTTGCCCTTCTTGATCTTGTAAAGGGGCGGTTGGGCGATGTATACGTACCCCGAGTCGAGCAGAGGCCGCATGTAGCGGAAGAAGAGCGTGAGCAGGAGGGTCGTGATGTGCTGACCGTCCACATCCGCGTCGGCCATCGTAATGATCTTGTGGTATCGGGCCTTGGCCAAGTTGAACTCTTCCCCGATCCCTGCGCCGATGGCGGTGAGGAGCGTGCGAATCTCTTCGTTCTTCAACATCTGGTCGAGCCGCGCCTTCTCGACGTTGAGGATCTTCCCGCGCAGGGGCAGGATTGCTTGGAACTCTCGTCGGCGGCCTTGCTTCGCCGAGCCACCCGCACTCGGCCCCTCCACGATGAAAAGCTCGCTCTTCGCCGGATCCCGTTCCTGGCAGTCCGCCAGCTTTCCCGGGAGGTTGAAGCCCTCCAGGAGGCCTTTGCGTCGCGTGAGCTCGCGCGCCTTCCGAGCGGCCTCCCGCGCTTGCGAGGCGAGGACCGCCTTCCCGATGCACGTCTCCGCGACCTTCGGGTTCTCATTGAACGCTTCCGTGAGCTTCTCGTAGACGATCGATTCGACGATCCCCTTGACCTCCGAGTTCCCGAGTTTCATCTTCGTCTGGCCTTCGAACTGCGGTTCCGGGATCTTCACGCTCAGGATCGCGGTCAGGCCCTCGCGAACGTCGTCCCCTTCGAGGCTCTCCCCATGCTTCAGGTATTTGTTCTCCTTCGCGTAGTTGTTGAAGGCCCGAGCGAGTCCCGCCTTGAATCCGATGAGGTGCGTCCCCCCTTCCACCGTGTCGATGTTGTTGACGAAGGTGAAGATCGATTCGTTGTAGGCGTCGTGGTACTGCATCGCGACCTCGACGAGGGTGCCGTTCGTTTGCTTTGAGAACATGATGGGGTCCGGGTGGAGCGGGGTCTTCGCGCGGTTGATCCATTTGACGTACTCCGCGATGCCCCCGTTGTACTGGAAGACGTCTCCGCGGCCGCGGACCTTGTCCACGATAATGACGTTGAGTCCCGCGTTCAGGAAGGCAAGCTCCCGCAGGCGCGCGGCGAGGGTGTCGTAGTCGAACTCGATCGTCTCGAAGACCTGGGAGTCCGGCCGGAAGGTGATGATTGTCCCGGTGCCGTCCGCGGACCCTGTGACCTCGAGGTCGGAGGTCTTCTGGCCGCGCTCGAACCGCATCCGGTGCTCCTTCCCGTCCCGTCGCACCCGGACCTCGAGCCACTCGCTCAGGCCGTTCACCACAGACAGGCCGACCCCGTGGAGCCCGCCGGAGACCCGGTACATCTTCCGCTCGAACTTCCCGCCTGAATGCATCCTCGACAGGACGAGCTCGACGCCGGGCACGCCGTGCTTGGGATGGACATCGACGGGAATCCCGCGGCCGTCGTCGGCCACGGTGACGGAGTTATCTGAGTTCAGGGTGACCTGGATGTTCTTGCAGAACCCCGCCATCGCCTCGTCGATCGAGTTGTCGACGACTTCGTGGACGAGGTGGTGGAGCCCGCGGCTGTCGACGCTGCCGATGTACATCGCAGGCCGTTTGCGGATGGCCTGCAAGCCTTCAAGGACCTGGATCTGGTCCGAAAGGTATGCGTCCATCTGCTGGGGTTCTGTGCCCTCTTCCGCCATCTATTCCGCAACCGTTCAGACCGTGACCTGGGGGCCTCTCGCACCCCATCCCGAGGGACGTCGAGAGTATACGGTTGGCATTTATAAACGTTCGGACCCCTATTTCTATGGAGAAAACGACGGTCCAAAGAAGGGCCGATTCGAGATCCTTTTAGTTAAATAGTGTAGCACGGTCGGAAGTGCCCGTCCGTTCTCGGTTCTGGGAGCGTCGGATGGACCGCCTTCCCGATCCCCTCAACGGCGCTTCCAGCGCACCCCGTCGCGGGTGTCTTCCAGGACGATTCCGAGGCCCGCCAGGTCGTCGCGGATTCGGTCTGCCGTGACGAAGTCCTTGCGCTTCCGGGCGTCCTCCCGCAACGCCACGATGAGGTCGAGAAGGCCTTCGACCAAACGTTCGGATTCCTCACGCGCCCGGAAGAGCCCGAGCACATCGCCGAAGGTGCGGAACGCGGACGCCGCATCGTCGAGAGCCGCTCGGCCCGCTCCGGTTTCGAGCGATTTGTTCAGGACCCGCGCGTAATCGAACAGGACCGCGATGGCCTCGCGGGTGTTGAAGTCGTCGGACATGGCGGTGTCGAACGCGGAGAGGGCCATCGTTGTCGCCGAGCGGATGTTCGAATCCGCTTTGCCGGCCTCGGGGGCCCGTCGCCGCTCCGCCTCCAAGGTGCGGACGGTCTCACGGAGCCGCCCGTACGATCGCTGGGCCTCCTCGAGCCCGTCGAGGGTGAAGTCGACCGGCGATCGGTACTGGGAGTTGACAAGGAAGAAGCGGATTACCTCGGGCTCGAAGCGCGCCAAGGCGTCCTTCACGGACCAGAAGTTCCCGAGGGACTTGTGCATCTCCTCCCCCTTGACCATGAGCATGCCCCCGTGCATCCAGTACCGAACAAAGGGCTTCACGCCCGTGTATGCCTCCGCCTGGGCGATCTCCGCCTCGTGATGGGGGAACAAGAGTTCCGTCGCGCCGCCGTGGATGTCGTACTGCGGCCCGAAGTGCCGGATCGTGATGGCCGTGTCCTCGATGTGCCAGCCGGGGCGACCTTTCCCCCACGGACTGTCCCAGGCTGGTTCGCCCGGCTTCTGTGCCTTCCAGAGCGCGAAGTCCGCAGGGTGGCGCTTCCGCTCGTCGACGGCGACTCGCGCGCCCGGGCGAAGCTCCTCCACCTTCTGACCGCTGAGCTTTCCCCACTCGTGGAACGTCGTCGTGTCGAAGTACACGCTGCCGTCCTCCGCGACGTACGCATGGCCCTTGTCGATGAGACCCTGGATCTGTTCGATGATGTCGGCGATGTAGTCCGTCGCGTACGCGTACACGTCGACGGAGGTGCAGCCGAGGGCCCGCATGCCCTCCAGGTACCCGCCGAAATACTGGGCGACGATGTCCTTCCAGTCCCGCCCGGTCGCCTGTATCTTGTCGATGATCCGGTCCTCCATGTCCGTCACGTTCTGGAGGTAGAACACGTGGTAGCCCTTGTGCCGGAGGTACCTCGCGACGACGTCGAACGCGACGTAGGTCTTCGCGTGCCCCATGTGCGCGTCGTCCTGCGGCGTCAGCCCGCAGACGAACATCATGACCCGATTCCCCCGGAGCGGGACGAAGTCCTCCTTCGAACGGGAGAGGCTGTTGTACACCCGAATCGGCATCGCGCGGTCCGCATCCTTGGAGTCCGTATTAAGGTTCGTGAGTCCGCGCCTCGGATCCGTTCGCGCGGGCCTTTGTCAACGCGCCGATCGATTCCGGCGCAAGGCTTATGCATGTTCGACCCGCAATGCGGGGCCGGCCATGGCGGGCTTCCTCCCCCACCCGCGGTCGGCCTCCGGCCGGGCAGCGTGGCCTCGCGAACTTCATCGGGCGGCTCTCTGCCTCGGCCTGAGCGCGAGCCTGTACTGGTCATCCTTCGCCGTCGGCCGCATGATCATCGCCGCCCCCGGTGGCGGCCCGATCTACGTGGATCTCCTCCTCGCTTGGCTCGCGGTGATCGTCCACGTCGCCACGTGGCCGAACCTCTGGATCGGACTGCGCGACTTCCGCGCCCGGCACCCCGAGGATGGAAGCGGCGTCTTGGCGTGGCGCGCCTTCCTCCTCACGCTCGGCCTCATGTTCGCCGCGGTCGTCGTCCTGCCGTTCCAGTACCACACGATCACGTCAACGGATGCATGGCTCGTCGTCATCTACGTGACCGCGTTCCCCTACCTCGGGTGGACCTTCGTCCCCGTCCTGATCCTTCACGGGGTCTTGTTCGGGCGCGTGGCGAACGATCTCGATTTCCGGTCCCGCATCCTCGCAGACGCCGGGGCCGTCGTGCTCTTCGCGGTCGCTGCCGCGACGACGGTCTTGATGTTGCAGAACCCCGAGGCGCTCGTCTTCCTGCGATCCTGGTCCGTGGGAAGAGGGATTCTTCCCGCGTCCGCGCTCGTGGGATACGTCTTGATCGCCTCCGGGATGACGGTCCAGGTCGCACCCTTCGTGCGGCGCGCACGTTCGTGGACGCCCGTACGCGTTCGGTGACGCAGGCCCAGGTCGTCAGGCGAGAGCCCGGGTCAGGTCCTCGATGAGATCCTGCGGATCTTCGATCCCGACGGAGAATCGGACGAGCCCGTCCGTGATGCCTTGCCGTTCCCGCTGCTCCTTCGGCACGCTCGCGTGGGTCATCGACGCCGGATGTTCGATCAGGGACTCGACTCCCCCTAGGCTCTCCGCGAGGAGGACCACCTCGAGCCGCTTGAGTCGCTCGATGATCCCCGTCGGCTCACGCACCTCGAAACTCAGCATGCCGCCGAAGCGCCGCATCTGTTTCCTCGCGAGCCCATGGCCCGGGTCGTCCGGCAGGCCCGGATAGTGGACCGTCGCGACGGCCCGATGCTCTCTCAGGAACGTGGCGAGGGCCTCCGCATTGTCGCAGTGCTGCTCCATCCGAACCGCAAGGGTCTTGATCCCGCGAAGCGTGAGCCAGCAGTCGAACGCGCTCGGGACCGCACCGAGGGCGTTCTGCGCGAACTTCAGTTTCTCGAACAGGTCGCCTCGGTTCATCACGAGCCCACCGCCGAGGAGGTCTGCGTGGCCGCCAATGTACTTCGTCGTGCTGTGGACCACGAGGTCCGCCCCGAGCCGAAGCGGATTCTGGAGGGCTGGCGATGCGAACGTGTTGTCGCATACGCTGATCGCGTCATGGGCCTTCGCGAGGACGGCCAGCTCCCGGAGGTCCACGACCTTCATCAAGGGGTTCGTCGGGGATTCGATCCAGAGCATCCGGGTCTCCGGCCGGAATGCGTCCTCGACGCCCACGAGGTCCCGGAGGTCCAGGAACGTCGACTCGATTCCGTACTGCGCCATGAATCGTGTGAAGATGCGGTACACGCCGCCGTAGCAGTCGTCCGTCACGACGACATGGTCGCCTTTCTTCAGCAGGGTGAGCGCCGTCGTGATCGCTCCCATGCCGCTCGAGAACGACAGGGCGTACGTCGCGTCCTCGAGGGCGGCGAGGCTCTTCTGCAGGGCGTCTCGCGTGGGGTTCGCTCCGCGGGCATAGGCGTACGCGTCCTGGTCCTTCCTCGCATACGTCGAGGTCGCATAGATCGGCGGCGTCACCGCGCCGGTCCGCGGGTCGGGCTCCTGCCCTGCGTGGATGGCCTTCGTTGCGAATCGCATCTCGCTCGCCCGGGCGGGAGTCTCCCGCTCGCCGTAAAAACCCTTGCTACGCCCGTCCCGCGAGG
>Ga0209002_10000045_pt1 | contig 65230 bp, 64 predicted proteins | sample Rifsed16ft2_FD_184010 | JGI IMG/M metagenome (GOLD analysis project Ga0209002, IMG submission 184010) | Soil microbial communities from Rifle, Colorado, USA - sediment 16ft 2 (version 2) | ecosystem: Environmental > Terrestrial > Deep subsurface > Rock core/Sediment | place: Rifle, Colorado...
GGTCGGGGGCCGCCACGGGAACGATGCCGCGAACGTCGCCTCGGGGCTCGCAGGCCTGGGCCCCTGCATCGTCGTCCACGGAGGGTCGAGCGCCGCGGACGAGTTGTCGTCGCGCCTCGGGATGGCCCCGACGTACCTCACGTCCCCCTCCGGCTTCGTGAGCCGCCGCACGGACGAGGCCGCCGTCGAGGTCGTCGCGATGGCCATGGCGGGCGGCCTCAACACGGGCCTCGTCGCTCGCCTCCAGTCCCTCGGCGTGCCTGCCGTGGGCCTCAGCGGCGTGGACGGCCGGCTCCTCGTCGGCCGTCGGAAGGAGGCGATCCGCTCGCTCGTCGACGGACGCGTGAAGGTCATCCGAGACGACCTCAGCGGGGTCGTCGTCGGCGTCAACACGGGCCTCCTGCGGCTCCTCGTCGGCGCGGGCTATGTCCCCGTCCTCTCCCCGCCGATCCTCGACGGGGAGGCCGGCGTCCCGCTCAACGCGGACGCGGACCGGATCGCCGCGAAGGTGGCCTCCGCGGTCCAGGCGGAGGCGCTCGTCCTCCTGACGAACGTCCCGGGAGTCCTCCGCGTCCTCGAGGATCCGACGACCCTCCTGCCCCGCGTTTCGAAGGAGGCGCTCCCGGCCCTCGTCCCGTTCGCGACGGGCGGGATGAAGAAGAAGCTCCTCGCGGCCCAGGAGGCCCTCGAGGGCGGGGTCCCGCGCGTCGTCATCGCCGACTCCCGGAGGGAGGACCCCGTTCGGTCCGCCCTCCGCGGCGAGGGGACGGTGATCGCCTGATGCGCGCGGAGTCGGAGATGAGGATCTCCACGACCCCGCAGCGGGACGTGGAGATCGTCCGCGGGGAGGGCTGCCTCCTCTTCGGGGTGGACGGCCGTACGTACCTCGACTTCGGGGTGAGCCACGGAGCGTGCAACCTCGGCCACACCCACCCCGCGGTCGTCCGAGCCCTCCAGGACCAGGCCCGGCGTCTCCTGTTCGTCGGCTCCGGCGTCCGGAACGACGCCCGGAGAGGCTTCCTCGCCGCCCTCTCCGAGATCGTCCCCGCTCCCCTGTCCCGCACGTTCCTGAGCAACTCCGGCGCGGAGGCGGTCGAGGCCGCCCTCAAGTTCGCTCGATCGGCGACGGGGCGGCCCGGCCTCGTCGCGGCCCTCCGATCGTTCCATGGTCGCACGTTCGGTGCGCTCAGCGTGACGTGGAGGAAGGAGTTCCGGGAGCCCTTCGAGCCCCTCCTGCCCGGGGTGGACTTCGTCCCCTTCAACGACGCGGAGGCCCTCGCCGGCGCGGTCGGCAAGGACACCGCGGCGGTCATCCTCGAGCCCGTCCAGGGAGAGGGCGGCGTCTACGTCGGCGATCCCGAATACCTCCGGGCCGCGCGGGACCTCTGCACGGACCGAGGGGCCCTCCTCATCCTCGACGAGGTCCAGACGGGCCTGGGCCGGACGGGGCGGACCTTCGACCTCGAGCGCGCGGGGACCGTCCCCGACGTCCTCGTCCTCGGGAAGTCCCTCGCGGGAGGCTTCCCAATCGGCGCGACCGTCGTGACGGACGACGTCCACGGGAGGCTCCGCGGGAGCCATCACTCGACGTTCGGGGGCGGCCCCCTCGCGTGCGCGGCGGGCGTCGCGGCCCTCCAGGTCCTCCGGGAGTCGGACCTCGCTGGGCGGGCGGCCGATCTCAGCGTGACGTTCCTCCGACGCCTCCGCGGCCTGGACTCACCCGGCGTCCGAGAGGTGCGCGGGATCGGCCTCATGGCCGCCGTGGAGCTCCGGGGCAAGGCCGCGCCCGTCCTCGAAGGCCTGATGGACAGGGGGATCCTCGCGATCCCGTCGGGCACGGCGACCGTGCGGTTCCTCCCGCCCCTCGTCGTGACGCCCGAGGAGCTCGACGCCGCGGTCCTCGCCTTGGAGGGGGTGCTGGCCGGTGGATGACCTCCGCCTCCTCCTGGACCTCCTCGGGACCCCGAGCCCATCCGGCTCGGAGGGGCCCGCCCTCGACGTGTTCTCCCTCCATGCGGAGCGTCTCGGGTTCGCCGTGACGCGGGATGCCGCGGGGAACGCCCGCGCGACCCTCGGCGCGGGCCAGCCCCACATCCTCTTCCTCGGCCACATCGACACGGTGCCCGGGTTCTGGCCTCCGCGGACGGAGGACGGCCACGTCCACGCCCGCGGCGCGGTCGACGCGAAGGGCGCCCTCGCCGCGGGGCTCCTCGCGGCCGCGAAGGTCGGACCGTCGGCGCGGGGCACGCGGACCGTCGTCGCGGCCGTCGGGGAGGAGACGGACTCGAGGGGCGTCTTCGAACTCCTCCGCGGTCCCGCGCCCGACGCCGTCCTCGTGGGCGAGCCGTCGGGGTGGGACCGGGTCACGATCGGGTTCCGCGGGCAACGCTTCGGGACCTTCGAGGCCCGTGTCCGTCCCGCCCACGGCTCCGCGCCCGCCCCGAGCGCCCTCGACCTCGCGGTCGACGCGGCCGCGCGACTCCGCGTCTCCGTCGCCTCCATGGCCCGAGGGTCCGTCTTCGCGAGCCCGTCGTGCCGGATCGTCGGCTGGACCCACGCGGCGACCCCGGCGGAGGAGACGGCGGGCTTCCGGGCCGACGTCCGCGCGCCTAAGGGGTTCGACTGGTCGCGCCTCGAGGAGGCGGTCCCAGGGATCCTCTGGTCGAGGCCCACGGAGGCCGTCCTCGTGGACAAGGGGAACCCCGTGGTCCGGGCCCTCGTGGCCGCGATCCGGGCGAACGGGGGCCGGCCCTCCTACGTCCTCAAGGCGGGCACGTCCGACATGAACCACGCGGCCCGCGTGTGGAAGGTCCCCATGGCCTCCTTCGGCCCCGGGGACTCGACCCTGGACCACGGCCCGGACGAGCAGCTCTCCCTCGAGGAGTTCCGCGCGTCGATCGGGATCCTCGAGGACGCGTACGGGCGGCTCGCCGAGTCCCTCGGGAATCAGGTCGAGAAGTCGCAGTCGGGAATCCGCGGGTTGCGGGCCTAGTTTGGCCGGAACACCCACGGGTTGTCCGCTAGGGAGAGGAACAGGTCCCGCGACTTGGACCACTCGATGAGCCAAAGGGGGACCGCGATGAGGGACGCGGGCGGTGTCGGCCTCACGGAGACGCGGTTCCCCCCTTGGGGGATAAAAGCTTCGGTCAACGTCTTGATTTCAATTCCTGGTAGGTAGAACGCGGCCCGCTGCGGGCGTTTCGCGGTGATAATCGCGCGAGAGCTCGCCGGCTCATCGGGAGGACTCGCCCCGAAGCCGTTTCGCGAGGAAGCCCGCCTCCGCCTGGGTCATGCGGCTCTGCGCGAGGGGGAACAGGACCTTCTCCTCCCGGGCGAGATGCCTCTCCAGGAGGCCGACGACCTCCTCGAGGGCCCGCGACGTCTCCTTGGGTCCGAGGCTCCCGCGCGCGATCGGGCCCAGGGCATCGTCGATGGCGATGTGCTCGTCGTGGAGGACGCCGACCGCGCTCTCGGGCCCGCCGAAGATCCGCTCGCAGAGGGGGAACAGGGCCCGTTCCTCCCTCCGGAAGTGGATCCGGAGGGCGTCCACGAGGGCGTCGATCGGTGGCGGCTCCGGGGCCTTCCGGGCCGGCGCCCCCGCGGAGGTGAGGGCCCTCCCGAGCTGCCGCCGCAGGAGCTCATGTTCCGTCGCCAGGAGTTCGAACGGGTTCGTGTGGGGCATCGGCGCGCACCATCCGTTCAACGGGAGGGAAGGCGCGGTCCCCTCCGGGGGACGCGCGCGGGGTTTCCCCCTCCGGGGGCTTCGCGCGCGCATGGGGGGCCGGCCCTCCGGGTCAGTGTCCCGTCCCTCCCGAACCCTCGTACACCCCGGGGACTGACGTGCCCGAGACGGAGAGGATCCCGAGCGCCCCCTTGTTGATCGCCCGCGTGAGGGAGTGGTCCACGAGGATGTAGTCCGCCGCGACCTGGAGCGTGAACTCCACGATCGTGGCGCCCCCCGGCGCGACGAGGACCGTCTGCACGCTCTGCTGGGGCGGCGAGAGGACGTCCCCGGCGGCGTACACGCGGTCGAAGATCTCCCCGATCACGTGGAACGAGGAGATGAGGTTCGGCCCGCCCACGCCGAAGAAGATCCGGACCGTGTCGTTCACGACGGCCTGCATCGCGTGGTTCCCCGTGAGGGCCTGATACCGGCCGTTGAAGACGACGTACGCCGGGTCCTCCCGGAGCAGCGCGGCGTCGTCGAAGAGCTGGTGCCCGTCCGTCCCCGCGGGCCACTTCGTGTAGACGTCCCCCTGCATGACGTACAGCTCCTTGATGGGCCGGCCGGCGGCGTCGAGGGTCGGCAGGCCCGCCTCGGGCTCCACGAGGATGAGGCCGTACATCCCGAGGGAGATGTGGGTCGGGATGTGGGGGGTCGCGCAGTGGTACACGAAAAGTCCGGGGTTCAGGGGCCGGAACGTGAAGTTGCCCCACAGGCCAGGGCGGGCCTTCGCGGACGCGGCACCTCCGCCGGGTCCTGTGACCGCGTGGAAGTCCACGGAGTGCTCCATCAGGTTCCCCTCGTCGTTGCGGAAGTGGACGACGACCGTGTCGTTGACCCGGACCCGAAAGAAGGGCCCGGGGACCGTGCCGTTGTACGTCCAGTAGTCGAGGGTCGTGCCCGGCTCGATCTCCGCCGTGACCTCCTCGGCCCCGAGGAACAGGTGGACCGTCGCGCTGACGCTCCGGTTCAGGGGCCCGGGGAGGTCCGTCGGGTTCTTCGCGATGTAGTCGACGGTCGTCGCCTTCGCCGGCCCCGGGGGAGGCAGGGTGCCCCCGCCGCCCGTCCCGCTCCCGACGACGACGCGTCCTTCCATGCCCGCGGCCCGGTGCCCCTGGACCGTGCAGTAGTAGGGGAACGTCCCCTCCTCGTCTGCGACGAACGTCACGGACGCCGTCTGGCCCTGAGTCATGACGTAGTCCGTCCCGACGTTGAAGCCGTCGACGTATACGTCGTGCATGTTCGTCTCCCCGTTCTCGAGGATGATCGTCACCCGGTCCCCCCTGTTCACGACGAGGTCCGGGTTCTCGACGCCCTCGATCGCCCCGCCCATCCCGTAGAAGTTCGGGTACCGGGCGAGGAGCCGGAACGTGACGTCCTCGCCTGGCGTCCCTCCGGGACCGCCGGGCGGGTTCAGGCTCAATCCGAGGTAGTATCCCGCCGTCGTCCCTCCGACGATCCCCACCAGGAGGGTGACCGCGACCGCGAGGGCGAGGGTCCCTCCCGTCGCGGGCAGGGTGCCCTTCATCGAACGCGAGTCCTGGTCCGCCTTCCTCTCGACGCGTGACATGGCCATCCGAGTCCGCCTTCCTTCGCCTGCCCGAGGGCCGCCCGCGTTCTTGGTCTCTCCCCGAACCCGTTCGGTCCGGGGAGGCCTGACGCGGCCCGCGCCCCGCGCCCGCGGCGTACGCATACGTACAGTACGGCCGCGGCTGTTAACCGAGCCCGCGGGATGGCCCGAGACGGGTTGGCGAGTAGGGCTCTCGACGCTCCTGCCTAGGCGGGCGCGAGGGGCCGGCCCGGGTGATCGGATGGCCCCGATGGTCCTCACGAGACGCGACGTGCTGAAGATGCTGCCGCCCGCGGTCGCCGGCGCGCTCGCCGCGCGGTACCTCCCGGAGACGGTCCTCGGCCTCACGTACACGGCCCCCATCGACCCGAACCTGAACCCCCTCGAGGGGTACCCGAACCGAGACTGGGAGCAGGTGTACCGGGATCTCTACTCGTACGACAGCTCGTACATCTTCCTGTGCGCGCCGAACGACACCCACGGCTGCCTCCTCCGAGCCTGCGTGAAGAACGGAGTCGTGAAGTACATCGACCCGACCTTCGGCTACGGGCAGGCGACGGACCTCTACGGGAACCGGACGTCGTCCCGCTGGGACCCCCGGATCTGCCCGAACGGCCACACGTACCTTCGGAGGTTCTACTCGGACCGCCGGGTCAAGGGGGCGTTCATCCGCTCCGGGTTCAAGGACTGGGTCGACGCGGGGATGCCCCGGGAGGCGGACGGCCTCCCGACCCGTGCGTACTTCGAGTCCCGGGGCAAGGACTCGTGGGAATCCGTGCCCTGGGACGAGGCCTTCGGGATCATCGCGAGGGTCCTCGAGGGCGTCGCGCGCACGTACACGGGGCCCTCGGGGGCGGCCCTCCTCGGGGCCCAGGGCTACGACCCCGCGATGATCGCCGCGATGGGCCTCGCGGGGGTCCAGGCCCTCAAGTTCCGGTCGAGCATGGCGTGGCTCAGCACCCTCCGGTTCACGGGGCTCTACCGGCTCGCAAACCACTTGGCCCTCCTAGACGCCCACGTCCGCAACGTGGGGCCGGACCAGGCGAAAGGGGCCCGGTACTGGGACTCCTACGCGTGGCACACGGACCTGCCCCCCGGGCACCCCATGGTCACGGGGAACAAGACGAGCGACTTCGACCTCTTCGCCGCGGAGTATGCGAACCTCATCACCCTCTGGGGGATGAACTGGATCGCGACGAAGATGCCCGACGGCCACTGGATCTCCGAGGCCCGGCTTCGCGGCGCGAGGATCGTGACGATCGCGACGGAGTACCAGAGCTCCTCGAACAAGGCGGACGAGGCCATCGTGATCCGCCCCGCGACGGACGCCGCGTTCGCCCTGGGCCTCGCGCACGTCCTGATCCGGGACGGCCTCTACGACCGGCCGTTCGTGGAGCGGTTCACGGACCTCCCCCTCCTCGTCCGGATGGACAGTCTCAAGCTCCTCCGGATGAAGGACCTCGACGCGGGGCACGTCCCCGCGACCCTCACGAACTACACGCAGGTCCTCGCGCCCGGGGAGTCCCCTCCTGCGGACTACGCGCACCAGGACCGCCAGTACATCCCGAAGGCCCTCCGGGACGCGTGGGACGACTTCGTCGCGTGGGACTCGAACACGGGAGGGCCCGTCATGATCACCCGGGACGAGGTCGGCGCCCGGCTCCCTGCGACCGTGGCCCCCGTCCTCGACATGGCCGGCGTCCCGTACGAGGTCGTCCTCGCGGACGGGACCCGCGTGGCCGTGCGCTCCGTCTTCGACCTCGTCCGGGAGTACCTCGAGGCGAACTTCACGCCCGCGCAGGCGTCGGAGATCACATGGGCCCCCGTCGAGGCGATCGAGGGCCTCGCGCGGGAGGTCGCCGCGAACAAGACGAAGACCCTGTTCACGGTCGGGATGGGCCCGAACCACTACTGGAACAACGACCTCAAGGACCGCGCCATCTTCCTCGTCGCGGCCCTCACCGCGAACGAGGGCCACTACGGGGGCGACGTCGGGAGCTACGCGGGGAACTACCGGATCGAGGTGTTCAACGGGGTCTCCCAGTGGCAGGCGGAGGATCCCTTCAACCACGTCCTCGCGCCGTCCCAGCCCGCCGCCGTCCGCTCGTACTACGGCACGGAGTCCGCCCACTTCTACAACTACGGGGACCGCCCCCTCCGGGTCGGCGGGGTCCTGTTCACGGGCTCGACCCACATGCCCACCCCGACGAAGACGACGTGGTGGGTGAACGGGAACTCGATCCTCGGGAACGCGAAGTGGGCCTACGACGTGATCCAGAACACGATTCCGAAGATCGAGATGATCGTGGTCAACGAGTGGTTCTGGACGAAGACCTGCGAGTACGCGGACGTCGTCCTCGGGGTGCCGTCCTGGATCGAACGACAGCTCCCCGACATCTACGGGGCCTGCACGAACCCCTTCCTCCAGGCCTGCGTGCCCTCCCCCCTCCCGCCCCTGTACGACACCCGGGACGACCTCGAGACGTTCGTCGGCGTGGGGGAGAAACTCGCCGACCTGACGGCGGCCCAGGGTTTCCCCCTCGCGGAGAACTTCCGGGAGGCCTGGGCGTTCCGGACCCCGGATGGGAAGCTCGACCTGAAGGCGTACGGACAGCGGGTCATCAACGAGACGAACGCCCTCAAGGGCTATTCGTGGGACGAGATCCTCGAGTCCTGCCGGAACGGCGTGCCGAAGCTCGTGATGAACCGCACGACCCCGCGGATCACGGGCTGGGAGCAGACGAACGAGGACAAGCCCTGGTACACGAAGACGGGCCGGCTCGAGTTCTACCGCGAGGAGTCGGAGTGGCTCGACGCGGGGGAGAACCTCCCCGTGTTCCGGGAGACCGTGGACTCGACCCCGTACGAGCCCTCCGTGATCCACGCGGCGCCCCACGCGGCGGTCCGCCCCAAGGGCCCCGCGGACTACGGCCTCGACCCGGCCGACCTGTCCCCGGAGACCCGCCAGGTCCGTAACATCGCGAGGCCGTGGAGCGAGGTCAAGGTGTCCGCCCACCCCCTCGTCGCCCAGGGCTTTCAGTTCGTCATGTACACGCCGAAGTACCGCCACGCGTGCCACTCGATGGCCTCGTCGATGGACCTCAGCATGGTCTACTTCGGCCCCTTCGGGGACTTCTACCGCCGGGACCGCCGGATGCCCTACGTGGGCGAGGGGTACGTGGACATCAACCCCCTCGACGCGAAGCCCCTCGGGATCGAGGACGGGGACTACATCTGGGTCGACGGGGACCCCTCGGACCGGCCCTTCCGCGGCTGGGAGTCCAAGGCGGACGACTACCGCGTGATGCGGTGGAAGGTCCGCGCCCGGTACTATCCGAACATGCCCGTGGGGACCGTGCGGGCGTGGTTCCATATGTTCGGGGCCACCCACGGCTCCGTCGAGGGGCATGAAACCCGACCGGACGGCCTCGCGAAGAGCCCCCGGACGGGGTACCAGGCCGCGTACCGGTACGGGAGCCACCAGTCCGTGACCCGGGCGTGGCTCAAGCCCACCCTGATGACGGACAGCCTCGTCCGGAAGGACGGGGCGGGCCAGAGGATCGGGACGGGATGGGCCCTCGATGTCCACGGGCCGACGGGCGCCCCGAAGGAATCCTTCGTGAAGATCTCGAAGGCGGAGGACGGCGGGATCGGCGGGGTCGGCCTCTGGCATCCCGCGAGCAAGGGGTTCCGCCCGACGTACGAGGACCCGATCATGACGCGCTACCTCAACGGCTACTACGGGGGGCCGTGAGCCATGCCGTCCGTCTGGAACTGGCAGCTCGGCCGGAGCATGGACTACGTGTACTCCGAGTCCCGGCCGGAGAAGCAGGTCAGCGCGGTCTTCGACATCAACAAGTGCATCGCGTGCCAGACCTGCACGATGGCCTGCAAGACGACGTGGACCTCGGGGAAGGGCCAGGAGTACATGTTCTGGAACAGCGTGGAGACGAAGCCCTGGGGCTCCTACCCGATGGGCTGGGACGTGAAGCTCCTCGAGAGTCTCGGCCCCGCCTCGTGGGACTACGCGACGGACCCACCCCGGTACTCGGGGAAGACGATCTTCGAGAAGGTCCCGGACGGGGAGCGCGTCCTCGGCTTCCTCCCGGAGGAGATGGACTACGCGTACCCGAACCGCGGGGAGGACGAGACGAGCGGCAACATCGAGGACACCCCGTACCACCTCAGCGTCCCCCAGGCGATCTGGACCTTCTACCTGGCGCGGATCTGCATGCACTGCACGTACCCCGCGTGCCTCGCGGCGTGCCCGCGGAAGGCGATCTACAAGCGGAAGGAGGACGGGATCGTCCTCATCGACCAGGAGCGCTGCCGCGGGTACCGGGAGTGCGTCCGGGCCTGCCCCTACAAGCGGACGTTCTACAACCACACGACCCGCGTCTCGGAGAAGTGCATCTTCTGCTTCCCCGCCGTCGAGCAGGGGATCTGGCCCCGGTGCATGCGGAACTGCATCGGGAAGATCCGGATCGTCGGGTACATCCACCCGCCGGCGGAATCGGACCCGCGGAACCCGATCGACTTCCTCGTCCACGAGAAGGGCCTCGCCCTCCCCCTGTACCCCCAGTACGGCCTGGAGCCGAACATCTACTACGTCCCCCCGATCCACTCGGACGCGACGTTCAACCGGCAGATGTTCGGCCCGCGCGCGGACGCGGCCGTGCGCACGTACCGGCGGATCCGGGAGGGCCTCGAGCCCGAGCTCCGGGCGGTCCTCCTCCTCTGCGTGAGCACGGACAAGATCCTGGGCCGCTTCGAGCTCATCGATGATCCCGTCCAGGGAGAGACGGCCGTCGGGTACGACACGCAGGGCGTCGAGGTCGTCCGCGTCCCGTTCGTCGAGCCGGTCGTCGAGAGGCCCTTCCACGACGCGGCCCTCGACGTGTACCGGCACAACATCTCCTAGGAGGCGATGACGATGGAACCTTCCGGGCGGAACGTCCTCGGGATCGTGATCGCCGCGGCCGTCCTCCTGACGACGGCCCAGGTCCTCGGGCTCATCCCCGGGGTCGTGGGCGCCGGGACCGAGCTCGTCGCGACCCGGCTCGCGGGCGAGCTCCCCGTGACGGACCCGACGTCGGCGTCATGGGTCGGCGCGGCTCCCCTCGAGGTCCCCCTCTCCGGGCAGACGTCCGTGACGCCGTCCAATCCCGTCCCGTCCATCGACGCCCTCGAGGTCCGCGCCCTCGTGAACGCGACCCACTTCGCCCTCCGGATCGCCTGGGACGACGAGACGAAGGACAACCGCACGACGGAGGTCGGGGAGTTCCGGGACGCCGTCGCCTTCCAGGTCGCGCCCCCGAGCCAGCTCCCGAACCTCTGCATGGGGGCCGCGGGGGCCCGGATGCACATCATGCAGTGGAAGGCGGACTGGCAGGCGGACATCGAGGAGGGCTTCTGGGACCTCCAGGACGCGTTCCCGAACTTCTGGGTCGACTACTACCCCTACGCGATCGGGGAGCCCCCGTACACGGTCCCCGACGCCTTCCCGGAGAACGCGAGCGTGTACCTCGTCGGGTACGAGGTCGGGAACCCCTTCTCCCAGCCGCTCAAGGTGAGCCCCGTCGAGGACGCCGTGGCCGACGGCTTCTACACGATTGCGACCCAGCCGAACCAGTCCGCCCTGGGCCGCGGGGTCTGGGACGCCGGGCGATGGTCCGTCGTGATCTCCCGCCTCCGGGACACGGGGGACCCCATGGATACCCCGATCGCCCACGGGGACATCGTCGCCTTCGCCGTGTGGGACGGCGCGAGCGGGGACGTCGGGGCCCGGAAGTCCGTGAGCACGTGGCTCACCCTGAGCCTCGGGTCCGGCTTCGAGGCCCAGGATCCCGTCCTCCGGCTCGCCGCGATGACGGCCGTCGCCCTCGTCGCGGCCGTCGCCCTCGTCCTCGTCTGGCGTCGGATGAAGAAGCCCCGCGGGGGTTCCGGGGGGACCTGACGATGGACGGGACCACGGAGGCCTGCGGTCGCGCCCTCGTCCGGTCGGGAATCTACAGCCTCCTCGCCCGCGCCCTCTCGGGCCCCGACGGGGCCCTCGACCGGAAGGGGCTCGAGGATCTCCTCGGCCTTCTCGAGGAGGACGGCCCCTACGCCTCCCTGGCGCCGCGGGCCCGGGCAGCCGTCGAAGCCGTCGGGACCCTCGCATCGGACCCTCGGTCCGTCGCCAAGGAGTACACGGGCCTCTTCCAGAAGGGGAATGCCCCCCCGTACGAGGGCTCGTACCTGTCTTCGTTCCGGGCGACCCAGGAGCTTGCGGACGTCGGGGGCTTCTTCCGGGCCTTCGGGACCCAGGTCCGCGGGGAGCGGCCCGACCACCTCGTGAGTGAGCTCGAGCTCATGTCCCTCCTGTGCTTGAAGGAGGCCCTCGCCCGAGGGAACGGCCAGGCGGAGGCGGCGGACATCTGCCGGGACGCGGAGGCGAAGTTCCTCCGGGACCACCTCGGCCGCTGGGTCCCCGCGTACGCGGACCAGCTGCGGGCCCAGGCCCGGCTCCCAATCTTCCCGATCCTCGTCGACCTCGTCGAAGGGGTCGTGGGCCGCGACGCGGAGTCCCTCCACGTGGCGCCGGAACGGATCCAGGAGGTGGCGCCTCCCGATGGGGATGAACCCCCGCGGTGCGGCGTGGCCCGCTGAGGTCCTCCCCGCCGTGACGCGGGCCGTCGTCCTCGCCGCGACGACGGAGTTCCTCCTCCTGCGCGTCGTGAGCCGGATGTCGGGATCCCTGAGCTCCCCCGCAGGACGGGCCGTCGCGGGGGACCTCGTCCTCCTCGGGACCGTCGCGTACAACGCGGCCCTCCTGCTCTCCCTCGCCGTCCTCGTCCTCGCGGCACGCGCGCTCGTCCCCCTCAGCCCGCGGACGTCCGCGGTCCTCGCCCTCGCGTCCGCAGGCGTCATCGCCGCCCTCCTCGTCGGCCCGATGGTGCCCGTGGCGGTCCTCGTCGGAGACGCCGCCGCGGTCGCCGCCCTCGTGTGGCTCATGGCGACGCATCTCCGGGACATCGCCCCCCGTCGCGCCCGGGCCGCGATGCGGGAGGCGATCCCGCGGATCCTTTTCCCGTCCCTCGTCGTCGGGACGTTCCTCGCGGCGTTCTACCTCCATACGGGGGACCTCCTCGCGACCTTCGGCCTCGGGCCTCCGGCGCGGACGGACGTGTACCGACTGGGGGAGGCTCTCGCGGTCTCCGCCGCCCTCACGGCCCCGTGGGTCGTCCCCTTGGCCCGGACCCGCGCGGCCCTTTCCGTCGGACTCGCTGTAGGCGCGGCCGCCCTTGCCGTCCTCTTCCTGAGGCCCGAGATTGCGGCCCTCGCTGCGTTCTGGTCCGTCGGATTCCGGCTCGACCTCCCGGCCGTCGTCTATGCGGCCGCGGCGGGATCCTACGGAGCCACGCTGTTCGGTGCGGCCCGGATGAGAGGGACCCTCCCGTACCTCCTCGCGGGCCTTGCCCTCGTGGCCCTCGCGGGCCGGATGCTGATCGACTTCTACTTCGTGGCCCTCGCCCTGGCGGGGTTCACGTTCCTCACCATCGGGGGGAGGTTGCCCGCCCCCGCGCCGGGGAGGCCCCGCCAACGCCCCGCGGAGCAGCCGGGCCCCGCGTGATCCTGCCCACCCTCAGCGAGGCCGGCCCATGAGGCCATGGAAGTACGCGTGGAGGACCTTCGCCTCCCCCGCCCGGAGGATCTCCGAGAGGGTCGACTTCGACACCCCGAGCTTCTTCGCGAGCCCCGTCAGGCTCACCTTCTTCGGGAACTCGAAGAACCCGAGCTTGTAGGCGATGCTGAGGACTTGTTCCTGCCGGTCCGTGAGGACGCCCCCCGGCTTCACGGGCTTGACGGCCGCGACCTCGATCTCGAGCCCGCGGCCCCGGAGGTCCTTCACGAGGGCCTCGATCGTCGTCCGCTTGGGCGCGAGGATCCTCCACTCGAGGCCGCCGTCCTCCGTCGCCGTCGCCTCCGTGAGGAAGCACTCTGACTCCGCGAGGGTCTTGCACGCGTTGCACTCGCGGACCTTGAGGTTCGCGAGGGTCTTCCCCTTCGGCGGGACGATCGCCTCGACGTCCGCGATGTAGGGGTTCCCGCGGAGGTCCTCGACGATCGCGTTCGGGTCCGAGGTCCCCGGGTCGATCTCGACAAGGCTCTGGAGGAGGCCGTCGCCGAGGGGCTTCTGTTCCACGAGGGTCACGGTGGCCCCGAACTTCCCCGTGATCTGGGTGACCCAGCTGCACGGGAGCCGGACCCGGAGCACGCTCTCGATCATCGCCGCCCCGGCTAACGTCCCCGGGGATAAATACCACGCGCGGGTCTCATCCCGACGCTCCAAGGCCTGCAGCGCCCGCCTTCGGCGGGTCATGGATGTACCGCAGGATGAGGACCATCGCGACGAGGACCCCGGCGAGGCTCGCGGCCATGGGGGCCGCGTATCCGAAGGCGGCGTACAGGAGGCCTCCGAGGAACGGGGCGGGGAACGACAGGAGGCTCCGGATCGACGTGAGCTGGCCGATCGCCTCCGCCCGCATCCGGTCCTCCACGGAGTTCGCGACGAGGGTCTGGAGGGCGGGGACCCAGGTGGCCGCCGCGATCCCGTTGACGACGGCGACGATCGCGAATCCGAGGGGCGTTGTCGCGAGGATCCAGCCCAGCATCACGGGCACGCCGAGGGCCTCCGAGACGAAGATCATCCAGCGGCTCCCGAACCGCTCGACGGTCTTCCCAGCGGGGAGCGTGGCCGCGAGGAACACGAGGGCCCACACGCCCACGATGATCCCGATGTCCCCGTTCGTGAAGCCGAACTCCTTCACGGCCATCCCGTAGACGATCATCATGGAGATGGACCACGCGAACAGGTCCACGGAGATGACGAGGAGGACGCCCTTCAGCCTCGGCTCCCGCAGCCGGAACGCATCCCTCGCTCTCCAGCGCCCGCCGTTCCGCTCCCGGAGGGTCTCCACGAGGAGGAGGGCGAACAGGGCGAAGGTCGTCGCCTCGAGCCCCAGGCTCAGGGCGAAGATGGGCGCGTAGCCGAACGCGTCCGCGAGGAACCCGCCGAGGAAGGCGATGAGCGCCGCGGGGAGGAGGAGGAAGAATAGGACGCGGGAGTAGGCCATCGCCCGCCCGCGGGCCTCCACGCTCTCCGCGACGATGGACTGGGAGGCGGGTGAGGACAGGAGCCCGAGCCCGAGGAACACGAAGGCCGGGACGAGGAGCACGGCCCACTCCGTCAGGCCCGTCGCGAGGAACAAGGTGAAGCTCGCCATGTTGAACGCGCTGCCGAGGAGCATGACGGGCCTGCGGCCCCACCGGTCCGCGAGGCGGCCCCCTGCGAGCTGGGCGAGTGCGCCGACGATCCCGCCCATCCGGGTCGCGAGGCCCTGGAGGATGCTCAGCACGACGACGGAGCCGGCGACGTGGACGACGAAGGGCTGGAGGACGACCTGGAGCAGGTTCGTGTGGGTCCCCGTGAGGACGTTCGTCGCGGAGAGGACGCGGAGGTTCCGTGCGCCCGCTTTCGGCTCGGCCATCGCGGGCCGCGCGACCGAGCCGTCTCGGATAAGGATTGCGTCCGTTCGATGGGACGGACCCCCGGAAAGGGCCTTATAGCCGGGGGCCGGATTGCGGTGCCGTCGGGAGCCTCCATGCCCACGGTCCGCCGGATGAAGGCGAAGCTGGCCCTCATGGGAGAGGGCGGGGTAGGGAAGACCTCCCTCGTCCGCCGCTTCGTCCTCAACGAGTACCAGGACACGTACCTCCACACAATCGGGACGAAGGTGAGCAAGATCGAGCTCACGGTCCCTCACGGGACGGACCTCGAGGTCCAGATGGACCTGTCCATCTTCGACATCATGGGCCAGCGGGGATTCCGGGACATGATCCGGGAGACGTACTTCCACGGGACCCAGGCCCTCATGGCCGTGTGCGACCTGACCCGGCGGGACAGCCTCGCCTCCCTGAACGAGTGGATCCCCGCCGCGATGGAAACCTCGGGGGACGTGCCCGTCTACCTCGTCGTGAACAAGAAGGATCTCGAGGACCGAAAGGCCTTCGAGACGGAGGACGTCGCGAAGGTCGCGGAGGCCTTCCAGGCGCCCTACGTCTACACGTCCGCGAAGACAGGGGAGTACGTGGAGGATGCGTTCAACGCCCTTGCGATCGAGATCGTGGACCGCGCGTTCCGGGCGGAGCAGGCGCGGGCCGTCGAGCGCGGGCTTCGGGAGAAGCTCCTGTTCCTCCTCGCGAAGCGGGGGACGATGGGCCTCAAGAAGGCCCAGTTCTTCGAGATTCTGAAGGGCCTCAACTACGACGACCTGTCGGCGGAGCTGAGTCGCCTCGAGCGGGAGGGCCTCGTGCTCCTCGCGTGGCACGGGGCCGCAGACTTCACGGCCCAGATCACCCCGCGGGGGGTCGATGCGGCCCGCTCCGCCGCGTCCCCGCTCGAGGACCTCTAGCCCGCGGCCGGACGGAGGTGGGGCCCGCGAAGAAGACCGACCTCGAACGGACGCTCCAGGGCTTGGAGCCCGTCCCAAGGCCCCGCGCGGACATCGAGCAGTACCCGACCCCCGCGGGGATCGCCGCGGAGGTCGCCTACATGGCCCTGGGCCGGGGGGACCTCGAGGGTCGCACGGTCCTCGACGCAGGGTGCGGGAACGGGGTCCTCGGAATCGCGGCGGCCCTCCTTGGGGCGCGGGACGTCACGGGCGCGGACCTCGACCCGGAGGCGGTCGAGGTCGCCGGGCGCAACGCGCGTCGCGTCGGCGCGAAGGGGCGCTGGGTCGTCTCCGACGTCCGCGAGGTCGAAGGCCCGTTCGACACGGTCCTCATGAACCCGCCCTTCGGGTCCCAGCGCCGTCACGCGGACCTTCCGTTCCTCGACGCCGCCCTCCGGCTCGGTCGGGTCGTGTACTCGTTCCACAACGCGAAGGCGGAGGCGTTCGTCCTGCGCCGGATCCGGGCGTCCGGGGCCACCATCACGGACCGGCTCGAGTACGCGTTCCCCCTCGGACGGGCGTTCGCCTTCCACCGCCGGGACGTCCAGCGGATCCCCGTCCTCCTCCTGCGCGTCGAGCCCCAGCGAAGGGATAAATAGGCATGGCCTCTCTCCGTCGCGAGCAGCACAGCGAGGCATGGGCATGGAACCCCCCAAGATGGTCCTGCCGGGCGACCAGGTCGCCGTGGCGGAGGAGTTCGAGGCGGGCGAGGGCACGTATGAGCGGGAAGGCGTCATCTTCGCCTCCATGCCAGGGGTCCTGACGCTCGACCCGAACGCGCGGGTGGCCCGCGTGAAGCCCTTCAACCCCGTCGCAGAGCTCCAGGTCGGCGACATCGTGTACGGGATCGTGGACGACATCCGCGGGATGATGGCGACCGCGACGGTGACGGCGATCCACGGGCGGTCCCGGGAGATCAGCGGGCAGGCGGAGGGCACGATCCACATCTCGAACGTATCCGAGGAGTACACGGAGGACATTCACGACATGTTCCGCCTCGGGGACGTCGTGCGGGCGAAGGTCATCCAGACGAAGCCGTCCCTCCAGCTCACGACCGCAGAGGGGCTCCTCGGGGTCGTCAAGGCCTTGTGCGGCCAGTGCCGGGGCCCCCTCGAGCGCCGGGACCGGGACCTCTACTGCCCGCGCTGCGAGCGCTCCGAGCGCCGGAAGATGACCCGCGACTACGGCGACCTGATGCTCTCGGTCCCCGCGAGGGAGCTCGGGGGCGGCGTCGTCGCGGAGCGTCCGCGCCGCCAGGAACGCGGCGGGCGGGACCGGGACCGCGGCGGCCGGGATCGCGGACGCGGCGGCGGACGGGACCGTGGGCGGGGCGGAGGCCGTGACCGCGGCGCGCGGGACCGGGGACGCGGCGGCGGACGGGACCGCGGGCCGCGCCACGACTGACGATTCCATCCGTTCCGATAATTAGGATCAGGAATCGAAGGCAAAGGGATAAGAACTCACCCTGTGATAGCAACGAAAGAAGGCTGCGAATGGCATCATCCAACGAGGACGTTTTGCGGGAACTCCAGCGCCTTCGCACCGAGATCCAGCAGCTCCGCGAGATCGTCAACGCCCTCTTCACGGCCGTGTTCGAGGAGTCCGACGAGGACTGGGATCGGGTCCCCGACAAGGACGAGTTCAACCTCTACAACTGAGGGCGATCGGCCCGCGACGTGGGCCTTATAGCCGTTCCGCGTTACCGCGGTCGTGGCGGACCTCCACGATCTCGTCCGCGCCCACGAGGCCTGGCGGTTGGGGGAGGCGATCAACCTCCAGCCTTCGGAGAACGTGATGAGCGAGCCCGCGAGGGCCCTCCTCGCCTCCGACCTCGCCCACCGCTACACCCTCCCGGACGCCTTCAACCCGTCCGGTGGGCTCGGGAACGCGTACCGAGGGACGCGATACACGGACGCCGTGGAGGCCCTCGGGGAAGACGTCGCGCGCCGCGTCTTCTCCTCGGCCGAGGCCTCCCTCAAGCCCCTCTCGGGCCACCTCGCGGGTTTCCTCCTCCTCCAGGCCGCATGCCGCCGCGGGGACCGGGTCATGCTCGTCCACGCGAAGCACGGCGGCTACGACGGCTACATGCCTGGGTACCTGCCGGAGTACCTGGGCCTCGAGGTGGATTTCCTCCCCTTCGACGAGGCCTCGTGGAACGTGGACCCGAGGGCCGCCGCGGACGCGATCCTCGGACGCCACCCAAGGCTCGTCCTCCTCGGGGCGAGCTTCCTCCTGTTCCCCTACAACCTGCGCTGGCTCCGCGGCGCGTGCGACGACGTCGGGGCGGTCCTCGGCTACGACGCGTCCCACGTCCTCGGGCTCATCGCGGGCGGCCAGTTCCAGCGGCCCATGGTCGAGGGCGTCGACCTCCTGAGCGCGAGCACCCACAAGTCGTTCCCCGGGCCCCAGGGCGGGATCTTCCTCGCGAACCGGACGGACCTCTTCGAGCGGGCGATGCGCGGGATCCTTTGGCGCGTCGAGGACAACGCCCACTGGAACCGGATCGCGTCGACGGCCCAGGTCCTCCTTGAGATGGACGCCTTCGGCGCCGCGTACGCGAAGCAGGTCGTCGCGAACTCGAAGGCCCTGGCGCGGGACCTCGACAAGGGGGGCTTCCCCGTGAAATTCGCGGGCCTCGGCTACACGGAGTCCCACCAGATCCACTACGATCCCGAGCGGCTCCAGGCGTCCTTCGGCCTCACCCCGCCCGCTTTCGCGGACCGCCTCGAGTCCCAGGGCCTCATCGTCGATGCGGTCGGACGGATCGGCACGAACGAGGTCACGCGGATGGGGGCGACGGTGGACCACATGAAGTCGGTCGCGGGCCTCATCGTCCGCGCGGCGCGGGGCGAGGACGTGCGCGGGGAGGTCCGCGAGGTGCGTGCGGGCCTCAAGCTCGCCTACGTGTTCCCGTCGTAGTCCCCGCAAAAGGCCATAAGCCGCACCCCCGTTATCCGCGACGTGGCCCGCGCGGATCGGTACCGACGCCAGACGGTCCTCCCGGAGATCGGCCGCGACGGCCAGAAGGTCCTCTCCGGGTCCACCGCGGTCATCGTCGGCCTCGGGGCCCTCGGCTGCGTGAGCGCCGACCTGCTCGCCCGGGCGGGCATAGGCCGCCTGCGCCTCGTCGACCGCGACGTCGTCGAGCTCGTGAACCTGCAGAGGCAGACCCTCTACACGGAGGCGGACCTCGACCGCCCCAAGGCGGACGTCGCCGCGGAGCGCCTCTGGCTCGTGAACTCCGGGATCGACATCGAGGCCGTCCCGCGGGACCTCCACGCGGGGACCGCGGAGGCGGTCCTCCGGAGCGCGGACGTGATCGTCGACGGCACGGACAACCTCGAGACGCGGTACCTCCTCAACGAGGCGGCCCTCGACGCCCGCATCCCGTTCGTGTACGGCGGCGCGATCGCCACGTACGGGATGGTCTTCGGGATCCGGTCCCCGGACACGGCCTGCTTCCGCTGCCTCACCCCGAAACCGCCTCCGCCGGGCGCCCTCCCGACCTGCGACACGGCGGGGATCCTCAACGCGGCGTCGGCCCAGGTCGGCGCCCTCCAGGCGGGCGAGGTCCTGCGGATGCTCCTCGGCGTCCCACCCTCAGGGGACCTCCTCGTCGTGGACGCGTGGCGCCCGGAGATCCAGAGGATCCGCGTGGCCCGCCGGTCCGACTGTCCCGCCTGCGTCGCGGGCGAGCGGACCTCTCTAGGGGCGAAGAAGTCCCAGGTCCTCGTCTCCCTGTGCGGAGGCGAGACGGTCTCCGTGGACCCCCTCCACGACGGGGACGTGGACCTGGATGCCCTCGGCCGCAGGCTCGCGAAGGTCGGCCGGGTCCGGCGCGCAGGGTCCATCCTCATCGTGGACGCGGACGGACGTCACCTGACCGTCTTCCCGGACGGGCGCGCCCTCATCCGCGGGGTGAAGGACGAGGCCCAGGCGCGGTCCGTGTACGCGAAGTACGTCGGGGTGTGAACCCCGTGCGCAGGGGCGTCCTCCTCCTGAGCGGCGGGTTCGACAGCCCCGTCGCCGGGCACCTCATGGACCGCCAGGGCTTGGCCATCGTCGCGGCCCACTTCTCCCTCGAGCCGATCACGGACGACGCGGCCGCGGTCAAAGCGCGCCGGCTCTGCGAAGTCCTTGGATTCCCCACCCTCTACGTCGTCCGCGTGGGCGAGTCCTTCGCGGAGGTCGCCCATGCGTGCGACCGACGTTTCTACTTCGTCCTCACGAAGCGCCTCATGGTCCGCATGGCGGACGTCCTCGCGGACCGGGAGGCCGCGGACGTCCTCGTGACGGGAGAGAACCTCGGCCAGGTCTCGAGCCAGACCCTCGCGAGCCTTCGAGTGATCGACGCGGCCGCCCGCCGCCCCATTGTGCGCCCCCTCATCGGCTTCGACAAGCAGGAGATCGTGGACCGCGCGAAGGCGATCGGGACGTACGAGATCTCGAAGGGCCCCGAAATCTGCGACCTCCTCGGCCCGCCCGCGCCGGCGACCCATGCCCGGATCGAGCAGGTCCTCGCGGAGGAGGCGAAGATCGACCTCCCGCGGCTCGTGAAGGGTCCCCTCGAAGGGGTCCGCGCGGAAAAGTTCAAGGGGCACGGCCCCTCTCGCATCCCCTCCCACGGCCTCGAGGCCACGCCATGACGTACTACCTGCTCAAGCCCTGCCGAACCGCGACCGCGTTCATCTCGACCCTCAAGCGGCCCGCGCGGCTCGACCTGACGAGCACAGCCCAGCGGCTCCGGGACGCCGGATGGCGGGTCAACGACGTCAAGGTCATGCTCATCGTCGAGGGGGAGCCCGAGCTCACCCTGTACGAGAGCGGCAAAGTCCTCGTGAAGACGGATTCCGAGAGGGAGGCCCGGACCGCGATCGACCGCGTGTACGGGGCCCTCGGGATGGTCCCCGCCGCCGCGTGACGGCCCCGGCGCAAAGCTTGAATCCCCGGGACCCGTGGAGGCCTCGTGCGCCGGGTCCTCGACACGTCGGCCCTCCTCTCCGGCCGCCAGTTCCCGGGCGAGCTCCTCACGGTCCCCGAGGTCCTCGGGGAGCTCTCCCGCCAGGGCGTCACCCCCCAGCTCGAGGCGATCCTCGAGACCCAGGTGCGGGTAGCCTCTGCGGGACGCCCGGCCCGGGCCCGGGCGCTCGCGGCGGCGGAGTCCACGGGGGACGCCCACCGGCTCTCCCCGACGGACCTCGCCCTCGTCGCCCTCGCCCTCGAGGAGGAGGCCGTCCTCGTGACGGACGACTACTCGATCCAGAACGTCGGGAAGGCCCTCGGGATCCCCTTCGAGCCGGTCATGGAGAGGGGGATCCGGGAGCAGTGGAGGTGGTCGTACCGGTGCTCGGGCTGCGGGAAGGTGTGGCCCGAGTGGCACGACGACTGCCCGACATGCGGTGCCGTCCTGCGGACCGCGCGGCCTGGGATCAGCCAAGGTAGAGGATCAGGACGAGGTCGCTGACGAACAAGAGCACGATGAGGAGCTCGAGCCAGAGCATTCGGCGACTCTCGACCTCGCCCCGGGCGACCTGGTAGATCTCCGTGAGAGCCCGCATCTTGTCGTCCACCGTGCGCTGCCAGGACTCGAGCTCGAACTTGCGCGTGCAGCCGCCGTAGACCTTCCCCAGGAAGAAGTCCCCGTAGAACTTCGAGATGTTCTCGACCGCGACCGTCATCTCGGAGAGGTCCATCCGGACCTCCGCGAGGTCCTTCACGATGGACCGGCCGCTCCGGAAGAGCCCGCCCCGTGCGAAGAACGTCTCGAGGTCGTCGTACGCCTTGTCGACGACCTTGTCGAGATATGCGTCGTACGTGCGGAGCTCGAGCAGCTGGAGGTTCGCGATCTCGAGCACGCCGAGGGTGTCCTCGTACTTCCCCGAGGGCTCGATCACGAGGGCCGCGTCCCACTCGATCACGACGAGGTCGTCCCGGTAGTACGAGTACCAGGTCTGCCAGGTGTCCTGGACCTCTTCGTCGCTGATGTCCTCGGGCCGCGGGTCCCCCGCGAGGAGGGCCGTGACGTCCCGGCGGCGCGATTCGACGTAGACGCGGGCGGGGACATCGGGCTGCGTGATGCAGTACGCGAGGTAGGGCTCCGGGTCCACGCGGACGTCGTACGAGTCGTGGAGGTACGGCACGATGTCCTCCTCGATTCTCGCGGCGATCCTCCCGCAGAACGCGTCGAGGTCCTCCTTCTTGCCGTCCCGGACCACGCGCAGGGAGCCGAACGCGGACAGCTGCGGGAGGGTGTCGACCTCGAAGGGGACGCGCACGGTGACCGCGAGGGCGCCGACCTCGTACAGGCGGACGGAGAGGTCGATTTCGAGGCGGCCTCGGGTCGTGTCGAGGGTCCTTCGGTCCACGGTCACGAGGAGGGAGTCCGGGAGCTTCGCGTACCTCGGGGCCGCGCGCTCGGACGGCTCGTGACCGGAGAGGAACTCCATGGGCACGCGACGGCGGATCTCCCCGAGGTCCACGGACGCCCCGATGTCGAAGACCCGGAAGAAGACGACCTCTCCCTTCATCCACCGCCCGGAGTCGGCGGACGAGCTTAAGGGCTCCGGTCCCTCACTGGCCGAAGCGCCGCTGGCGCATCTGGTACGACCGGATCGCGCGGAGGAAGTCGATCTTCCGGAATCCGGGCCAGTACACCTCGACGAAGTAGAGCTCGGCGTAGGCGAGCTGCCAGAGGAGGAAGTTCGAGATCCGCTCCTCCCCGCTCGTCCGCAGGACGAGGTCCGGGTCCGGCAGGTCGCCCGTGTAGAGCCGGCGGGAGAAGAACTTCTCGTTGATGTCCTCGGGCCCCAAGCGTCCATCCCGCGCGTCCCGGACGACGTCCCGGATCGCCTGGAGGATCTCCTCCCGCCCGCCGTAGGCCACGGCGAGGTTGAAGCGGTACGCGTCGTAGTCTTTCGTCTTCGACTCCGCGTACTCGATCGCCTCGCGGACCTCGGCGGGCAGGAGCCCCCGGTCCCCGAACACGTTCACCCGGATCCGATGCTCGTGGACCCGCTTGTCGTCCCCCACCCGGCGGAAGTTCTCCGCGAACAGGCGCATGAGGTGCTGGACCTCCGCGCTCGGCCGGGCGAGGTTCTCGGTCGAGAACGCGTACACGGTGAGGATCTTGACCCCGATCTCGAGGCACCACTCGAGGACCTCCTCGAGCTTGTCCCGCCCCTTCTCGTGCCCCTCGAGGCTGTTCCCGAGGCCGATCTCCTTCGCGAACCGCCGGTTCCCGTCCATGATCACGGCGACGTGGTTCGGCACGGCCCCCGCCTTGACCTGGTGGAGTAACCTGCGCTCGTACGTCTGGTACGCCGCGTCGCTGATGATTTTGGAGATGTCCGTCCGCATGGTGGGGGCGGCGTTCCAACCGCCCCGTTCTATTTATCCGTTCCCTGGGCGGCCCCGGCTCCCGTCGGACGCGGGCGGCAGCCCGAGGCGGGGGCCCACCCGGCCGCGGGGCCCGCAAACCTTTAAGTAGCGTGGCTCGGTATTTGGCGCCAATCCCTTTCACATCCTGACTGGCTTTCCGTGGCTTATCGATGAAATTGAGTGAGTACCAGGAACTCTATCAGAAGCTCGCGACTCCTGAGGACATCGACTTCCTGGCGGAGAACTTCGGCTACGACAAGGAGCTCCTCCTCGTCGTGCACACGCAGCGGATCGTGCGCGAGACGACCCGCAAGTTCTATCGCGTGAAGGCCCAGGCGCGCCGGCTCGCCTGGATGTGGCAGAACGGGAGCACGATCGTAGACATCGCGCGGAAGTTCGAATTCCCACCGATCCTCACGGCCCTCATGATCCTCGAGCAGCGGAAGATCTCCCGGAAGCAGTTCTGGAAGATGATCGGGGACCTCGAGTCCGTGAAGGACCGCCGCCTCCGACGGGACCTCGACGAGACGGTCCGCACGGACATCATCTATTCCCCGGAGGGGACCGCGCGTCAATACGCCCGCGGGCGCTGGGGCGAGGCGAAGCTCCACACGTGGCTCGACGCCCGCGCCCTGGCTTACGAGACGGAGAAGCAGCTTCGGGCGAAGTACGACAAGACCCCGGACATCCTCCTCCACAATCCGCTCGACATGAACGGCACCCGGAAGTACTGGATCGAGTCGAAGGCGACCTTCGGCGACCCCTACGAGATCAAGAGGCACATCCGGAAGCAGATGGGGCCCTATAGCGAGCTGTTCGGGGACGGCGCGATCGTCTACTGGTTCGGCCACGTGGACGACGTGAAGTACGATCTCCCCGAAGGGGTCGACATCGTCGACGCGTCCTTCTTCGAGCCGACGCCCGTGCCGTACGACTACGTCCCGGTGAACGCGATGCGCGTGGACCCCGCGGCCCTCCGTGGCGCGGAGGTAGACCTCTCGGGGTAGGCGGCGTCCCCGGAAACGTTTAAGCCCCTCATCCTCTATCGTCGGGGGGATGCCTGAGGAAGAAGTCTTCCGCGTCCGCCTCCCCCGCGCCAAGGAAGGGGAGATCTTCGGGATCGCGGACCAGCTCCTCGGCGCGTCCCGGATCAAGGTCATGTGCGCGGACGGGAAGAGTCGCCTCGGGCGGATTCCCGGGAAGCTCAAGAAGCGCATGTGGATCCGGGAGGGGGACCTCGTCATCGTGAGGCCCTGGGAATTCCAGGACGAGAAGTGCGACATCCGCCACCGCTACATGCGCACGGAGTCGACGTACATGTCCCGACGGGGCATGATCCCGAAGTCGATCAACATCTTCTGAGCGCTCAGGGCCCGACGGGCCGCGGAAGCCTTATTCCCACTGGACGTCTCGCGGGGCCATGGCCCGTCGCAGGCACGTGCCCCGGAACCCGGCCCCGCGCGGCCGGACGCGGCGTCCGCCGTCCCGCTTGGACGGCCACGTGGCCGTCGTCGCGGGCGCGACGCGAGGGGCGGGCCGAGGGATCGCCGTCGAGCTCGGGGCGGCGGGGGCGATCGTCTACTGCACGGGCCGGAGCGTCCGCGGAGGCCCCGCCGTCTCGGGCCGCCCCGAGACGATCGAGGAGACGGCGGAGCTCGTCACGGCGGGCGGAGGGGCGGGGATCCCCGTTCGCGTGGACCATACGGTCCCTCGGGAGGTCGGACGGCTTTTCGACCGGATCCGCCACGAGCAGCACGGCCGGCTCGACCTCCTCGTGAACGACGTCTGGGGCGGGGACGCCCTCGCGGAATGGGGGACCCCGTTCTGGCAGGTGTCCCTCGAGAAGGGGCTCCTCCTCCTCAAGCGGGCCGTGGACTCCCACTTCATCACGGGCCGCCCCGGCGTCCCGCTCATGATCGACCGGGGGCGGGGTCTCTTCATCGAGGTCACGGACGGGACCTCGGCCACGTACCGCGGGAATCTGACGTACGATCTCGCGAAGGCCTCCGTGATCCGCCTGGCCTACGGGATGGCGAGGGACCTCCGGGGGACGGAGGTCACGGCCCTCGCCCTGAGCCCCGGGTTCCTCCGGTCCGAGGCGGTCCTCGACCACTTCGGCGTGACGGAGGCGACCTGGCGGGTCGCGATCCCGAAGGACCCGTACTTCGCAGGGTCCGAGACCCCGCGGTACATCGGCCGCGCGGTCGTCGCCCTCGCGACGGATCCGGGGATCGCCCGGAAGGCGGGGAAGGCCTTCGGGACGTGGGACCTCGCTCCGGAGTTCGGCTTCGTGGACATCGACGGCGCGCGGCCCCACTGGGCCCGGTTCTACCGGGAGGCGCGCCGCGCGCGGCGAGGACCCACGCAAAGCTCTTAGTCCTCCGGGCCGTACGACTCCCCCTTGGCGCACGTGGACGACCGCCGCATGCACGCCCTCGAGCTCCAGGTCGACGCCCTCCGGACCCGGGAGAAAGACTCCGCATCCCGGAAGACGTACGACGAGGTGTTCGACCATGCGGCCCTCCTGAACCTCCAGAAGCTCATCAATGCGGGACACCTCTCGACCCTCGACTACCCCGTCAGCACGGGGAAGGAGGCGAACGTGTTCCATGGGACGGATGCGAAGGGGCGCGGGAAGGCCGTCAAGATCTATCGGATTAACACGGCGACGTTCCGGAACCTCGCGCGGTACATCGAGGGTGACGCCCGGTTCAAGAACGTGAGGCGAGGCACGAAACCGACGATCCTGGCATGGGCCCGGAAGGAGCACAAGAACCTCCTCCGGATGTCCGACGCCGGCGTGAGGGTCCCGCGGCCCGAAACCCTCCAGGAGAACATCCTCGTCATGGAGTACGTGGGAGACGAGGAGCGGCCCGCCCCCCTCCTCAAGGACGTGGAGCTCGAGGACCCCGTGGCCGTATACGAGGACGTACTCGGGAACCTGCGTGCGATTCGGAAGGCGGAGCTCGTCCACGCGGACTTCAGCGAGTACAACCTCCTCGTCTGGGATGGCAAGGTCGTCGTGATCGACGTGGGGCAGTCCGTCCCCCTTGACCACTCGCGGGCCGCGGAGTGGTTCGCCCGGGACGTCGGGAACGTCGCGCGGTACTTCCGCCGTCTCGGGGTCGAGACGAGCCCCGAGGCCATCGAGGCCGCCATCACGGGGGCCTGACATGTTCTACGCCCGGATGTCGACCGAGCGGGTCGGCGTCCTCATCGGTCCCGAGGGCGCGACGAAGCGGCGACTCGAGGGGGTCACGGGCACCCGCATCGACATCGACTCGGGGACGGGCGAGGTGACGATCGACGAGACCCGCGCCGCGGACCCCGTAATGGCCCTCAAGGCCCGGGATGTCGTGACGGCGGTCGCCCGTGGCTTCTCCGAGGAGCGGGCGTTTCGCCTCCTCGGGGAGGACGCGTACCTCGAGGTCTTCGACGTGAAGGACTTCGCCCACTCCCGTAACCGGGTCGAGCAGATCAAGGCCCGGCTCATCGGCTCCCGCGGGAAGACCCGGCGGATCATCGAGGAGCTCACCGGGGTCGACGTCAGTGTGTGGGGCCACACGGTCACCCTCATCGGGGAGTCCTTCGAGATGGGGATCGCCCGGGAAGCCGTCCTCATGATCCTCCGCGGGAGCGAGCACAAGACCGTGTACCGGTTCCTCGAGCGGAAGCGCGCGGACATCAAGGCGTGGCGGATGGGCTTCTGAGGGACGTCCGCCATAGCCTTTAATCCCCGGGCGGGCCATCGCGGGGCCGATGGGCAAGGGGGATGCGAAAGCCCTCCGGGACGCGTACCGCGCGGCCCTGCAGGACGTCGTGACCCGGTTCGACGAGGCGTCCCTTCGGGCCCTCCGCGGGGAGATCCAGGTCGTCCGTCGCTGGCTCGAGGCCCGCGGGGACGACGGCAGGGCCCGCACCGCCCGGGAGGCCCTTGACGCCTTGACCCGGCTCCACCGGTTCTCCTCGGAGATCCGCGGGTTCTCGGCGTCCCGCGCGTACTCCGAGAAAGCGAGCCTGTTCGACCTCGGGGCCGTGGGCACCCTCGCCGTGGAGAACGTCCTCACGGCGGACAAGATCACGCCCATGCGGCTCCTCATGAGCGGCCTCTCCGAGGGCCTCATGTTCCTCGCGAGCCGCCAGTACGTGGCCGGGAGCGGGGCCGTCCTCGCGGCGACGTACGAGACCCACGCGGTCGCGGTCCAGGACGCCCTGTGGTCCCTCGCCGCTGACTTCCGGGGGGCGGAGGACCTCCCGGCGATCCGCGAGGCCCGGGCGGGAATCGACGCCCTCTTCGCGAAACTCGACGATCCGGCCCTACCCGTGGCCGCGAAGGTCGCGATCCTCTATCAGCTCGACGCCCTCGTCGCCCTCGTCCGCTGCGCCCGCCTCCTCGAGGAACTCGGGGCCCTTTCCTGAGGCAGGAGGTCGCGCCCCGAAGAACCGTTATATAAGTCACCGCACTACAGCGCGACCAGGGGTGGAGCCCTGCCTAAGTACGTGTACTTGTTCGAGGAGGGGAACGCCTCCATGCGGGATCTCCTCGGAGGGAAGGGGGCGGGCCTCGCGGAGATGACCCGCCTCGGGCTCCCCGTGCCGCCGGGCTTCACGATCACGACGAAAGCGTGTACCGCCTTCTCCAAGGGCGGACGGCTCCCCTCCGGGCTCCTCAAGCAGGCCGAGGAGGCCCTCGCCACGATCGAGACCCGCTCGGGCCGGCGGTTCGGGGACCCTGGCAACCCCCTCCTCGTGTCCGTCCGGTCGGGCGCGAAGTTCTCCATGCCCGGGATGATGGACACGGTCCTCAACCTCGGACTCAACGACGAGACCGTCGCGGGCCTGGCGCGGTTCACCTCGAACGAGCGGTTCGCATGGGATTCCTACCGCCGGCTCCTCGCGATGTTCGGCCGGATCGTGAAGGACATCGACGGGCGCAAGTTCGAGGCGATCCTCGACGCGCACAAGGCGAAGACGGTCGGCAAGAAGGACACCGACCTCACGACGGACGGCCTCCGGGAGGTCGTCGCGGAGTTCAAGGCCCTCTACCGGGCCGAGGTCGGTTCGGACTTCCCGCAGAAGCCGAAGGAGCAGCTCAAGGGGGCCATCGCGGCCGTCTTCCGCTCCTGGAACGGGCGGCGCGCGGTCGACTACCGCAATTTCAACAAGATCCCCCACGACCTCGGAACGGCCGCGAACGTCCAGATGATGGTGTTCGGGAACATGGGACCCGACAGCGGGACGGGCGTGGCCTTCACCCGCAACCCGTCTACGGGGGAGCAGGAGATCTACGGCGAGTACCTCCCGAACGCTCAGGGGGAGGACGTCGTCGCGGGGATCCGCACGCCGCTCCGGATCTCCGAGCTCAAGGGCTCCGCCCCGGAGATCTACGAGCAGTTCGTCCACGTCGCGGGGCTCCTCGAGGGGCACTTCCGGGACGTCCAGGACATGGAGTTCACCGTGGAGCGCGGGAAGCTCTGGATGCTCCAGACCCGAACGGGGAAGCGGACGGCCCAGGCCGCCGTGAAGATCGCCGTCGACATGGTGCGGGGGGGCCTCATCACGAAGCCGGAGGCCGTCCTCCGCGTGGAGCCGATCCACGTCATCCAACTCCTCCTCCCTCGGTTCGACGAGGCCGCGAAGGCGGCCGCGCGCAAGGAGGGCCGGGCCCTCGCCCGGGGCCTCAACGCGTCCCCCGGGGCCGCGACGGGGATCGTCGTCTTCGACCCGGACGAGGCGGAGCGCCTCGGGCGGGACGAGAAGAAGCCCGTCATCCTCGTGCGGGTGGAGACGTCCCCCGACGACGTGCATGGAATGCTCCATGCGAAGGGCATCCTGACGGCCCGCGGGGGCGCGACGAGCCACGCGGCCGTCGTGGCCCGGGGGCTCGGCCTGCCGTGCGTCGCGGGATGCGAGGCCCTCCGGATCGACTACGACGCCGCGGAGTGCCGGGTCGCGGGCCGCGTCGTCCGGCGGGGGGACTTCGTCTCCATCGACGGCACAACGGGGGAGGTCTTCGAGGGGCGAATCCCGACGATCGACCCTGACTTCGAGCGGGAGGCCGCCCTCCAGACCCTTCTCTCCTGGGCCGACGAGGTCCGACGCCTCGAGGTGTGGGCGAACGCGGACTACCCGCGGGACGCGGCCCGGGCCCGGAAGTTCGGGGCCCAGGGGATTGGCCTCTGCCGGACGGAGCACATGTTCTTCGAGACGAACCGCCTCCCGATCGTCCACGAGATGATCCTCGCGGCCCCGGAGTACCGGCGGACCGCGTCGCGGGTCCGGGCCCTCCGGGCGGAGCTCGAGACGGCGAAGAACGGTCGTCGCGCGGACCTCGAGCGGACCCTCGCCCTCCTCGAGCCGACCCTCGAGGATCTCGGCCTGCGGTACCTCGGCTCCCTCGAGAAGCTCGGGGCCCTCCAGCGGGAGGATTTCGCCGGGATCCTCCGGGCGATGGAGGGCCTGCCCGTGATCATCCGCCTCATCGACCCGCCCCTCCACGAGTTCCTGCCGAACTACGAGACCCTCCTCGTCGAGGTCACGAAGCTCCACCTCGCACGAAGCGACCCGACCGTCCTCGAGCGGACCACACGGTCCGAGGAGGACCGGGAGTTCGTGGAGGAGGTCCGGGGCGCGGGGTCGGGAGACCTCGCCCGGGGGATCGAGGCCCTCCTCCCTCGCCGGGAGCGGCTCCTCGACGCCCTCGCCGCGATGCGGGAGTCGAACCCCATGCTCGGCCTGCGGGGCTGCCGCCTTGGGATCACGTTCCCCGAGATCACGGAGATGCAGGTACGGGCGGTCTTCGAGGCCGCGTGCGCCCTCAAGAAGGAGGGCGTCGACGTCCGCCCGGAGATCATGATCCCCCTCGTCGGGCACGTGAACGAGCTCCGGGACCAGCGGGAGGCCCTCGAGGCGGAAGCGAAAGACGTCATGGAGCGCGCGGGCGTCATCGTCGCGTACAAGTTCGGGACGATGATCGAGGTCCCTCGCGCCGCCCTCACGGCGGACGAGATCGCCCGCCACGCGGAGTTCTTCTCCTTCGGGACGAACGACCTCACCCAGACTACGTTCGGGTACAGCCGGGACGATGCGGAGGGGAAGTTCCTCCTCGACTACGTCGAGCGGAAGATCCTCCCCGGGAACCCGTTCCAGACCCTCGATCGGGAGGGCGTGGGCCAGCTCATGCGGATGTGCGTCCAGAAGGGACGGCGGGTGAGGGCGGACTTGGAGGTCGGGATCTGCGGGGAGCACGGCGGGGACCCGGCCAGCATCGAGCTGTGCCACGACCTCGGGATCGACTACGTCTCCTGCTCCCCCTTCCGTGTGCCCGTGGCCCGCCTCGCGGCGGCCCACGCGCAGCTCCGGAAGCACGTGGCCCGGACGGAGGACCGCTGAGGAGCCCCGCGGGCCATGGCCGAGCACCTCTCCCTCGCGTTCGTCCTCGTCCTGGTCGGGTCCGCGTTCCTCCTCCCCCTCGTGTACCTCGGCTGGATCCGGAACACGGAGAGGCTCTCGCGGGAGCCGTGGCACGCGGTCCTCAAGGCGTTCACCTGGGGGGCCGTGTTCAGCGTGATCATCGCGATCGTCGTGAGCCTCATCCTGTTGAACGTCTTCCAGGACATCGGTCCCCTCTACGTGTACCTCTCGGACCGGTTCGCGAACCCGGAGACGATCCTCGCGGTCCTCATCGTCGCGCCCCTCGCGGAGGAGGCTGCGAAGGCCCTCGGTGTCCGCGCGGGGAAGCGGCACGTCCGGTACCGGACGGACGGCCTCGTCTACGGGGCCGCCGCGGGCCTCGGCTTCTCCGCGACGGAGAACGTCGTGTACGGCCTCGCAGTCCTCGGGGAGTTCGGGGCCGCGGCCTCCCTCTTCGTGATCGCCTTCCGCTCCTTCTCGTCGTCCTTCCTCCACGCGTCCGCGACGGCCGTCATGGGGTACGGGCTCGCGAAGTCGTGGCTCGGGGCGAGCCGGGCCTCCGCCCTGCCCTTCTACCTCGTCGCCGTCCTCATGCACGGGGCGTTCAACTTCCTCGCGTCCTTCGGGGAGATCTACGCAGACAGGGTCGGGGAGGCGGCCCACCTCATCGCGTTCGGGGCCACGGTTGCGTTCGCGGTCGTCGCCGTGACCGTCGTGAGGCTCAAGCTCGCCTCCCACCGACCCGCATCGGGGGCGGGCCCATGAGCGAGGTCCTGACCGTGGGGGGCCGGCGGATCCGTCCCTCGAAGATCCTGTGCGTCGCGAGGAACTACGCGGACCATGCGCGCGAGATGGGGACCGCGGTCCCCGAGAAGCCGATCTTCTTCCTCAAGCCGACGACGGCCCTCCTCCCGGACGGAGGGACGGTCCTCATGCCCACGGACGTCGGGCGGGTCGACGTGGAGACGGAGCTCGCCGCGATCCTCGGCCGCGGGGGTCGGGACATCCCCGAGACGGACGCGAGGCATCACGTGGCCGGGTACGCCGTCTTCTTCGACATCACCGCGCGGGACCTCCAGGGGAAGGCGCGGACGGAGGGCTCCCCTTGGACCGCCGCGAAGGGGTACGACACGTTCGCGCCGATTTCCCGCGGGGTCCTCGCGTCCCTCGTCAAGGATCCCCACGCCCTCCCGATCCGCCTGCGGGTGAACGGGACCGTCCGCCAGGACTCGAACACGGCCCAGATGGTCTTCCGGATCCCCGCCCTCCTCTCCGCCGCGTCGCGGATCATGGCCCTCGAGCGGGGCGACATCCTCGCGACGGGCACCCCTGCGGGCGTGTGGCCCATCGCGCCCGGGGACGTCCTCGAGGCGGAGATCCCCGGGGTCGGCACGCTCCGGTGTCCCGTCGCCGCGCGAAATCGTTAACTATGCCCCCGCGCGTCCGCTCCAGGGCATGCGGTTCCGCGTGGAACTCGACGGCGAGGCCTACTCGAAACACAAGGAGGCCTTCAAGCGGATCCTCGCGAAGCACGGACTCCGGTGGCAGGGGACCCTCGAAGCCCCGCTCTGGTCGAGCCGCGCGGAGCGCGTGCGGGCGACCTTCGAGCGGGACCCCGAGCAGGACGTGACCGTCCACGCGTTCCTCGTATGGGAGGGCGCCACGAAGTCGAAACTCCTCGAGGACCTGAAGGCGTGGGCCTGGGAGGTCGGGGGGAAGATCTCGGAAGAGGCCGGCCCGCCCCTCGAGGACGTGGCCGACGAGGTCGAGCGGGCCCTCCACCTCTGGGACGTCGTCTACAAGCCGAACGTCGACTCGCTCCGGCTCCAGGGCCGCCCGACGGCGTGGATCGAGGAGGACCTCCGGCGGTGGAAGCGGATGCGGCAGGAGCGCCGACGCGAGCTCATGGGACGCGCGAGCGACTAGGCGAAGACGGACGACTTCACTTCGAGGGAGTCGTAGCAGTCGAAGCAGAATCCCTGGCGGCGGTCATCCGGAAGGAGGACGATCCGCGCGCCGCAACGCCGACAGTGCGCGTTGCGATCCCCGCCGTCCGAGACTCTGCGCATGTCGGGCCTGAGCCGCCATGAGATCCTATCATTCCCCCGTTGACCAAGGCGCCCGAGGCCACGGATTTGGTGGACTCTATAAAAACGTTGTGAGGGGCCGGACGCGACACGCACCCCGACGGCTTAATCCGTCGTCCGCGCATCCCCGCCCCGCGTGCGCGCTGGGTTCGTCACGTTCGAGGGCATCGACGGCGCGGGGAAGACGACCGTGTCGCGCCTCGTCCTCCAGATTCTCCGGTCCCGCGGGATTCCCGCGGTCCTGACCGCGGAGCCGACGCCGGGATGGACGGGAGACGCCGTCCGGCGCTCCTACGCGGACGATGTCGGGCCCGTCGCGGAGTCCTTCCTCTTCCTCGCGGACCGGGCCACTCACCTCCCGGAGATCCGTGCCCACCTGGAGGCGGGCCGGGTCGTCCTGTGCGACCGGTACGCGGACTCCACGTACGCCTATCAGGGCGTACGGCTCGCGGGCGTCGTGAGGGACCCCATGGGTTTCCTCGAACGGGTGAGCGCGCCCTGGCTCCTCCCGCCCGACCTCACGGTCCTCGTCCGGATCGACCCGGAGGAGGGACTCCGCCGGATCCAGGACCGGGCGGGGAAGGTGCGGTTCGAGGACCTCGCGTTCCTCCGGAGGGTCTCGAAGAACTACGCGGTCCTCGCGCGACGGAAGGGGTTCGTCGTCCTCGACGGCCGGGATCCGCCCCCTGAGGTCGCGGCACGCGCCGTCGCCGCGATCGAGAAGGCCCTCACGCGGAGCACTCGACGAGGTCCGCGCGCTCGTGGGGGGACTGGGAGAGGAACGCGCGCGCGAAGGCCATGACCTTTTCCCGCTGCCCTTCTGCGAGGGCCACGAGGAACGCCTTCCCGAACAGGAGCTGGAGGGTCGGGGGTCCGCGGGACGCGGCCATGGACCTGGGAATCATGGCGTGCGTCGCACTTAACCGCGCCACTCAAAAAAATCAGAGGCGATTATCATTTGTCCGAACGCGGCCCGGTCCGCCCGCGTCCGCGGGACTGGACAATCTTTTTAAGTGAAGGTCCGGTTATCGCGGCGAACATGGGATGCACGGATGGCGTCCACGGCTCACTCTAGGCCCTCCGCGTCCCGCGTGGACGACGACTTCGTCGGCGTGATCTACGGGGATGTCGGGAGCACGGCGTTCCGCTGCTCCGTCGTCGGGAGCGTGGAGCGGCACGAGTTCGTCCAGGTCCGCCACGACACGTGCGGCACGGTCCTGGGCCGGGTCGAGGAGGTCGAGCGGAAGACGGACCTCTCCCTCGAGAGGGCCCAGCATGTCGGGGACGGCGAGCCCGTCGAGGTCGAGGAGAAGGTCTCCGCCCAGGTGTCCGTCGTCGGGTATCGGGACGACCGCGGCCTGCTTCAGTTCCCGAGGACCCCGTTCCGGGCGGGGGAGCCCGTGAAGCGGGCCGACGTCCACACGATCCGGAAGGTCCTCGGCCTCGAGGAGGACAAGAAGCACGGGGCCTACATCGGGCTCCTCGCCGGCCACGACGTCCCCGTCTACCTCGACATCAACACGATGGTCCAGAAGCACGTGTCGATCATCGCGAAGACGGGCGGGGGGAAGTCGTACGCAGCCGGCGTCCTGATCGAGGAGCTCATGAAGCACCACGTGACGACCGTGATCTTGGACCCCCACGGGGAGTACGCCTCCCTGTCGGAGCGCGGTAAGGTCGCCCATGGCGCGGAGCGGTTCCGGGTCGAGCCGAGGTCCTACCCCGACGCGATCCAGGTCTATTCCCCGGACACGAAGGTCAACTCGGGCGCGAAACCCCTCAAGTTCACCCTCAGCAACCTCGATGCGAGGGACATCCTCTCCCTCACGGGATCCGCGAAGGTCCGCACCCACCTCACGGCCCTCCGGAAGGCCCTCGACCTCCTGCGCCAGGCGACGAAGGCGTACACGATCCGGGACATCGTGCGCGTCCTCGAGCGGGAGGAGGACCCCCAGAACGCGACCCTCATCGACGACCTCGAGTACCTTAGCGAGGTCGAGATCTTCGCCCAAGAGGGCACCCGAATCGACGAGCTCGTCGTCAAGGGGAAGACGACGATCATCAACCTGAAGGGCGTCCCCCCGGACATCCAGGAGCTCGTCGTGAACCGCCTCGCGACGGCGATGTTCGAGCTGCGTAAGGTCGGGAAGATCCCGCCCCTCATGGTCGTCGTCGAGGAGGCCCACAACTTCTGCCCCCAAGTGGGCCAGGTCGCCTCCTCGAAGATCTTCCGAACCCTCGCCTCGGAAGGCCGCAAGTTCGGCCTCGGCCTCGTGATCATCACGCAGCGCGCGGCGAAGGTCGACAAGAACGTCCTGTCGCAGTGCAACACCCAGGTGATCCTGAAGGTCACGAACCCGAACGACCTGAAGGCGATCGTCGCGAGCGTCGAAGGCCTCACGACGGCCATGGCCGAGGAGATTCAGCGGCTGCCCATCGGCGTGGCCATCGTTACGGGCGGCGGCGTCCAGATGCCCCTCCTCGTGGAGATCCGGCCGCGGGAGACGAAGCACGGCGGGGAGAGCGTCAAGGTGATCGAGGACTGAGCCCGGGACGCGTTCGCCCGTTCCCGCCTCTCAGAGCTTTGATGGTGAGGACCGTCGATGAGGCCCCGTGCGCCCCCCGCAGGTCGAGGCGTTCGTGTCCGTCGTCCTCGCATTCGGGGTGAGTCTCCCGACGGCCTACGTGCTCCGGTATCCTGGCTGCGCGCCATCCAGCTTCACCTGCCTCATGGGCGGTGTGTCCCTTGCTGTGCGGCAACGCCGCAGCCGAATTCCCCGAGGTCCTCCTCGTCGGTCTGCTCTTCGGAACCATCCCCGGGATGCTTGGTTACGTGTTCGTCGGTCGCGAGCGACGCACACGCGGGCCGGGCAGCCCGCGCCGATTGCGGCCCGTTCGGATTCCCGCTCCCGGCTTGTATGCCCTGATCGGCGTCGGAATCAGCCTTCTCGCGTTTCCGTGGGGCGCCCTCACCCTAATCGACATCCTGGCGGCTCTCGCGATGCCCCTGGCCCTTGCGTTCGGAGCGGTGGCGATGGGCTGGGAGTGGGCGCTGGGCCTTCTCCGTTCCCGGGCACGCGGGGGAAACGGATAAGCCTGGAAACGGTTTCGCGGTGTCGTGGACCTCGCGGCCCTCGTCGAGAAGGATCTCTCCCTGACGGAACGCGCTCTCGCGAAGGCATCCGCCGCCCCGCCGAAACGCTCCCACCTCCGGAAGGTCGCGGAAGACTTCCTCTCCATGGCCCGCGCCTACTTCGAGGACGCGAGGCACTTCCGGGACAAGGGCGAGCTCGACAAGGCCCTCGCGAACGTGAACTACGCCCACGGTTGGCTTGACGCCGGCGCGAGGCTGGGCCTCTTTGACGTCGGGGAGGACGACCAGCTCTTCACCCTGAGCGAGTGAGTCAGAGGATCCTCGCGCCCTCGTTGTCGACCTCGCACCGGATCAGGGTCCCGAAGCGCAGGTAGAACGGAGCCATCTGGTCCCTGTTCCCGATCGCGAACACGGAGTTCCCGAGCATGGTCATGGAGGCCCTCCCGAACATGCGGCTCGCGCGGACGACCTCCCGGACGGTCTTGCTCGCAAGCCCCGTCTCCTCCGCGAACCAGTTCCCCAGGTCGAAGAGCCTGGGGAGGGTCGGATCCCGCGCGAACTCCGCGACGCAGGTGGATCCCGCCCGGTTGATCGCGGCCACCTTCGCGGGGTCCCGGATCACGGACCTGGTCGGGATCTCGGGTCCCAGGACCGCGAGGAGGACCTCCTCCCGGACGTCGAACGTCCTGACGACGCCATGACTCGGCGCACCCGGCTCGAGACGCAGGTCCATCCCGCCTATGGAGGCCGGCACGACGTCGCCGAGGCCCGTCCCGCATTCGATCTCCGCGACATGGGCGATCCGCACGAGGTCCTCCCGGCGCATCCCGAGCCCGAGGGCGTCGTCGAGGGCCATCGCCGTGCTCAGGGCCGCGGCCGCGCTCACCCCGAACCCTTGGGAGACGGGGAGGGGCGTCTCGCTGAGGATCTTGACCTCGTAGGGGCCGGACCCGAGGACCTTCGAGGCGGCGAGCTCCGTGACCTCGGCCCGCTGCCGCCGTCCGTTCACGAACACATCGAGGGACGCCTGGGCCGCCTCCCGCACCCGGGCCGTCGTCCGCACGCCCACGCTCAGGGAGAGCCCCGCGCCGCGGGAGCCCTTTCGCTCGGGATCGGGGTCCTCGCACACCTCGAAGAACGCGGTCACGTGCCCAGGGCAGAACGCGTCACCCTGGGATACCATGCACGACCGCGCTCCAGATCCTCTCCGCGGCGAGGGCCTTGTCCCCTTGGAACTCGAGGGACCGCCCCTTCGCGTCGCAGATCACGATGGCCGTCGCGTCCCCGCGGACGTTGGAGACGTCGTTCGCGATAACGAAGTCGAGGTCCGCCTCCTTGAGGAGCGCGATCGCCCTCGCCTTGAGCTCCCTCGCGTCGAGGCCCGACTCGGCCTTGAACCCGACGAGGGGCCCCTTCGTCCGCTTCCGGAGGATCCCCAGGACCTTCGGCGTGGGGTCGAGGGTGAGGTCCAAGGGCCCCTCGCGGCTCGGGATCTTCCCCTTCCGTGGCCGGGGGGCGAAGTCCGCGATCGCCGCGGGGACCATCGCGATATCGGGCTGGGCCTTCCCCGCGAGCTTCGCGAGGTCCGCGGTCGTGTCGAACGCGCGCGCGGGGATCCACGTGGGGACGGGCACCTCGTGCCGTCCGATCCAGACCTCGACGTCCGCGCCGTGCTCGAAGGCCGCCTTCGCGAGCTCGATCCCCGTCGCGCCCGTAGAGCGGTTCGTCACGATCCGCACGTCGTCGATGGGCTCCGAGGTCCCTCCGGCGACGACGACAACCCTCCGCCCCGCGAGGTCCCGCGGCCCGAGCCGCCGGATCACCCGGGCGACGATCGCGTCCGCGTCGGCCATCTTCGCCTTGTCCTCCTCCCGCTTCGGCTCGACGACCTCCGCGCCGAGGTCGAGAAGCCTCCGGAGGTTCGCTTGCACGAGGGGGTTGTCCAGCATCGTCTCGTGGGCCGCGGGCGCCAGGATGAGGGGGATCCCCGCGCCGAGGGCGTTCACCGCGTACATCGTGACGGTCGTGTCGTCGATCCCGTGGGCGATCTTGCCGACCGTGTTCGACGTCGCGGGGGCGATGAGGAGGAGGTCCGCGCGGCCGCCCTTACCGCACATCTCGAGGTAGGACATGGAGCCGTCGAGCTCCGTGACGACAGGATGCCCCGTCGCGAACTCGAGGGCGTTGGGATGGAGGATCCCCCGGGCCGCGCCCGTCATGACGGCATGGACGTCGGCGCCGTGGCGGATGAGCTCCCGGGCCAGCTTGACCGTCTCCACGGCCGCGATGCTCCCAGTGACGCCGAGGACGATGACCTTCCCCTGGAGCTTCGTGGACCTCGCGCCCCGGATGCGGTCCGCAGGATGCACGTCCGCGACGATTCGTCCCTATCGATTTATACCTATGGTCCTGGCCTAACGGCCGCGGAAGGCTTATGCCTTGGCAGGGTCCATCCCGGGCCGGAGGGATTCGCCTGCAATCCTCGTCGTATCCGCCCCACGAGCCCCCCGGGATGGCCATGCCGCCCGGGATGCCATCGCCCCCGCCCCCGTTGCCGCCCCCTGGGAAGCCGCCGAGCACGGACCTGTTCCTGAAGGTCGGGGTCGTGTTCCTCGGCCTCTCCCTCGCGGTCGGCCTCATCGGATTCCACGCAGCCTATTTCGTCCCTGCGCCAGCCTCGGGCACCCCGCCTCCCTCCTACCAGACGTACATCGACACGGTTCGGATGCTGGGGATTGTATCGTTCGTCTTCTTGGACGTCGCCGTGGGGTTCAGCGTGATCCTCGCGATGTTCGTGGGCCTGTCGAAGGACAGCATCCCAGACGTCACCCGCCGGGGCGCGTGGCTCTTCGCCGTCGTGATCCCGACCGCGTGGCTCCTTGTGTCCTGGTCCCTCTACTCGGTCTTCCGGTCCCTCTTCTGGTACCCCTATTTCCCCTGAACGGCCGGGTGGACGCCAAGCTTTAATGGCCCGGCCCCGCTTGCCGCGGGCCACGATGGACGTCGAGGCCACTTTGGAGCATCTCTACCGCCTCGAGCGGTTCGGCATCAAGCTGGGCCTCGACAACGTCCGGCGGCTCCTCTCCCTCTTGGGCGACCCCCATCGGGGTCTCCGGGCCGTTCACGTGACGGGGACGAATGGCAAAGGCTCCGTCGCCGCGACGACGGCCTCGATCCTCCGGGCCTCGGGGTACCGGGTGGGCCTCTACACGTCCCCCCACCTCGTCCGGTTCAACGAGCGGATCCGCGTGGATGGCGAGCCGATCCCCGACGACGCGATCCTGCGCCTTTGGTCAGGCATGCAGCCCGCCCTCCAGACGATGATGTCCTCGGGGCGCGCGGACCACCCGACGTTCTTCGAAGTGACGACGGCGATGGCCTTGCAGCACTTCCGGGAGCGCCAGGTCGGCGTCGCGGTCGTCGAGGTCGGCATGGGCGGCCGGATGGACGCGACGAACGTCGTGGACGGGGACGTCGCGGTCCTCACGCGCGTCGGCCTCGAGCACACGGAGCACCTGGGGAAGTCGATCGGGCGGATCGCGCGGGAGAAGTCGGGGATCATCAAGCCCGAGTCCCGGGTCGTGACCGTGGACCAGGAGGCCCTGCCCGTCATCGAGGCCCGGTGCCGAGAGCTCCACGTGCCCCTCTGCGTCGTCGGACGGGACGTCCGGGCGGAGCGGGTCTCCGGAGACTTGGACGGCCAGCGCATCCTCGTCCGGGGCCCCTTCGGGGAGCTCGAGGTCCACACGCCGCTCCTCGGCTCGTTCCAGATCGAGAACGTCGGGGTCGCCGTGGCCGCGGCGGCGGAGCTCCGGGCGAAGGGCTTCCGCGTCCCGGACGAGGCGATCCGCGCGGGGGTCTCCTCGACCCGGTGGCCAGGCCGGCTCGACGTCGTCCGGCGGACTCCCACGGTCCTCGTGGACGGGGCCCACAACGGGCCCGCGGCGGCGGCCCTCGCGGCGGCCCTCCGGGAGCTCTTCCCCTCCCGCCGGTTCGCCCTCGTGGTCGGGATCCTGAGCGACAAGGACCTCGCGGCGATGGCGGGCTCCCTGGGCCCCCTCGCCCGCCGGGTCGTCGCGACCCATCCCAAGAGCCACCGGGCCTTTTCCGCGGAGGAGGTCGCCCGCGCGTTCCGCCCCTACGGCCCCGTGGACGTTGTCCCGGACGTGGGGCAGGCCGTGGCCCGCGGGATCGCGGGCGCGTCGGACGACGACATCGTGCTCATCACGGGATCCATCTACACGGCGGGGGAGGCCCTTGCCCACCTCGGCGAGAGCCCGTGACCACGTCGGAGGGATCCTCCGGGACCTGTCCCGGCGGTACCTCCCGTCAGGGGACCTCCGGGAGGGCGGGACGGCCCTCGCGAAGATCACCGCGGAGACGGAGGACCCCTTCCGGGTCCTCATCTCGACGATCCTCTCCCAGCGCACGCGGGACGAGAAGACGGAGGTCGCGTCCGCGAGCCTCTTCTCGAAGTACGCCGGGCCCGAGGAGCTCGCCCGGGCGTCCCCCGCGGACCTCGAGCCCCTCATCCGCCCCGTCGGTTTCTATCGACAGAAGGCAATACAAATCAGGCGAGTGAGCCAGGCCCTCCTCGATCGTCACGCCGGCGTGGTCCCCCGGACGTACGAGGAGCTCCTTGAGCTCCCCCAGGTCGGCCCGAAGACCGCGAACTGCGTCCTCGTGTACGGGTTCGGGGAGCCCCGGATCCCCGTCGACACCCACGTCCACCGGGTGAGCAACCGCCTGGGGCTCGTCCGGACGCGCTCGCCGGAGCAGACAGAGCGGGTCCTCATGAGGATCGTGCCGCGGGACTGGTGGCTGCACGTGAACGAGCTCTTCATCCGGTTCGGGAAGGATGTGTGCCGCCCCATCGGGCCGAGGTGCGGCGCCTGCTCCTTCGCTTCGTTCTGCCGGTACTACCGCGCCCGCCCCGGGCGGTCCCGGGCCCGAGCGCGCCGAAGGCCTCGGTGAGGACTCGGTTTCATTAGAGCCCCCGCCTCTCCCCGGGGCGGATGCGGATCGACCTCATCGAGCACGCGAGCCTCTCGATTCCTCGGAAGGAGCGGTTCACGATCGCCCGCGGCTCCTCCGATGTCGCGGAGAACGTCTTCGCGATGGTCCACTCGGGGAACCGCCTGGGCCTCGGCTGCGGCGCGCCGAGCGACGTGACCCGCGAGACCGTCGCGACGGTGACGGCCGCCCTCCACGGCCTCGCCCGCGGCCTGCGGGGCTTCGAGTTCGAGCGGCCGGGCCATGTCGCGGACCGGATGGACGCGGTCCTCCCTGCGAACCCCGCGGCGAAGGCGGCGATCGACATGGCGGTCCACGACCTCCTGGCGCAAGAGGCGGCGAAACCCCTGTACGCTTACCTGGGCGGGTCGCGGGACCGCATGCCGACGGACATGACGATCGGCATCATGGGGACTGCGGATGCCGTCGAGCGCGCGGTCCGCTGGGTCCGCGAAGGCTTCCGCTCCCTGAAGGTGAAGGTCGGCCTGGACCCGAAGGGGGACGTCGAGCGCGTCCGGGCGATCCGGGCCGTCGTAGGGGGGGAGGTCGAGCTTCGCGTGGACGGGAACCAGGGGTATACGTGGAGCCAGGCCCTCTCCTTCGCGCGCTCTGCCCGAGACCTCGGCATCGTCCTTTTCGAACAACCGGTCCCCGCGACGGACTTCGAGGGGATGCGGGCCCTCGCGGAGGCCTCCCCAATCCCGATCATGGCGGACGAGATGGTCCTCACCCCGGACGACGCGAAGAAGCTCCGCTGGGCCAACGCCGCGCGCGCGGTGAACCTGAAGCTCATGAAGCACGGGGGGATCGTCCGAGCGTCCGAGGTGAACGCGATCTGCGAGTCCGCGGGGTATCCGGCGATGGTCGGCTGCATGGGCGAACCCCAGCTCTCCATCGCGGCGGGCCTCCACTTCGCCCTCGCCCAGAAGAACGTACGGTGGCTTGACCTCGACTCCCATTTCAACCTCGCCGCGGATCCGTCGAGCGGACTGCGGTTCGAAGAGGGCGAACTCGTCGCCCCGGCGGGGCCCGGGCTCGGGATCGACGTCGAGTGGCCTTCGTGACCGCGCCGGCTCAGGCCGGCGGATCGTCCGCTCCGGCGGGGGCTCCGACGGCCGCGGCCTCCTCCCGCTCGCTCACGAGCCGGACGACCGCGCTCACCTTGTCCCCCTCCATCAGGCGCTGGATCCGCACGCCCTTCGCGGCCCGGCCCGTCTCCCGAATCCCGTCCACAGGGCACCGGATGACAATCCCGCTCACCGTCGTCACGAGGAGCTCATCCCCTCGCGCGACCTCCAGGACCGAGACGATGGGGCTCTGGGCGACCTTCATGTTCGTCGTGACGACGCCCTGGCTCCCGCGTCGTGTCTTGCGGTACTCGCCGACCTTCGTCCGCTTCCCATAGCCGCTCTCGAGGATCGTGAGCAGCTCCGCGTCCTCCGTGTGCGCGAGGGCCATGGACACTACGCGGTCCTTGGATCGGAGGCGCATCCCCCGGACGCCGGCGGCCGTCCGGCCCATGGGCCGGACCTCTTTGAGGTCGAAACGGTTCGCGTAGCCGCCCGCGGACGCGAGGACGACCTCCTCGTCCCCGTCCGCAATCCGCGCCTCCACGAGCTCGTCCCCGCCCCGGAGTGCGACGGCCCGAATCCCCCGGATGTTCGGACGTTTGAAGGCGTCGAGCCGGGTCTGCTTGATCCTCCCGAGCTTCGTGACGAGGACGATCGTCCGGAGGGGGTCGAACTCCCGCACGGGGATCATGTCCTGGACCCTTTCGTCCGGGGCGAGCCGGGGCAGGAGGTTCACGATCGGCTTGCCCTTCGCGTAGCGCGACCCGACGGGCACCCGGAACGTCTTGAGCCAATAGCACTGGCCGCGGCTCGAGAAGAACAGGATGTAGTCATGGGTCGACGCCGTGAACAGGTTCACGACGTAGTCCTCTTCCTTCGTCTCCATCCCCGTGACTCCCTTGCCGCCGCGGCGCTGGGTGCGGTACGTGGCCACGGGCACCCGCTTGATGTACCCCGTGTTCGTGATCGTGACGACGACGTCTTCCTCGGGGATGAGGTCCTCGACCTCCATGTCGTACGCCTGGACGACGACCTCCGTGCGCCGCTTGTCCCCGAACTTGTCCTTGAGCTCCGCGAGCTCCGCCTGGATGATCCCGAGGACCCGCTCTTGGGATCCCAGGATCCCCTCGAGGTCCTCGATCTTCCTCGTGAGGTCGATTTGCTCCTGGCGCAGCTTCTCGATCTCGAGGCCCGTGAGCTGCCGCAGGGTGAGGGCGAGGATCGCCCTCGCCTGGGGCTCGCTCAGGAGGTAGCGATTCATGAGCCCGGCCTGGGCCTCCTCCGCATCGCGGGCGTGTCGGATGAGCCGGATGACCTCGTCGAGGTGGTCCACCGCGGTGATGAGGCCCTCGACGATGTGGAGCCGCTCCCGGGCCTTCCGGAGATCGAACTCCGTCCTGCGGCGGACGATGGCCACCTGGTGGTCGACGTACGCCTTGAGGGATTCCTTCAAGGAGAGGGTCCGGGGCGCCCCGTCGACGAGGGCGATGTTGATCACGCCGAACGTCGTCTCCATCTGGGTGTGGTGGTAGAGCTGGTTCAAGACGACGTCCTCGACGGCGTCCCGCTTCAGCTCGAGGACGATCCTCATTCCGTCCCGATCGCTCTCGTCCCGGAGGTCCGTGACGCCCTCGATGCGCTTCGACTTCACGAGGAGGGCGATGCTCTCGACGAGCGAGGCCTTGTTGACCATGTACGGGATTTCTGTGATGACGATTCGCGCCTTGTCGTGGCCCGCCTCCTCGAAGTGGGCCTTCGCCCGGATCCGAATCAGGCCGCGGCCCGCCCGGTACGCGTCGATCACGCCTTCCGCGCCGTACAGGATTCCGCCCGTCGGGAAGTCGGGCCCGCGAATGGGCCCCGTGTCGGGGTTGTAGAGGTCTTGGAGCTCCGCGGTCGGGTTGTCGATGAGGAGCGTGAGCGCGTCGACGACCTCGTTGAGGTTGTGGGGTGGGATGTTCGTCGCCATCCCGACCGCGATCCCGCTTGAGCCGTTGACCAAGAGGTTCGGGAACTTCGCCGGCAGGACTGTCGGCTCCTTGAGCGTGCCGTCGAAGTTGTCCATCCAGTCGACGGTGTCCTTCTCGAGGTCCTCGAGCATCGCCTCCGCGGTCTTCGCGAGGCGGCACTCCGTGTACCGCATCGCCGCGGGCTCATCCTCCGTGCTCCCCCAGTTCCCCTGGCCCTGGATGAGGGGATAGCGCAGGGAGAAGTCCTGGACCATGCGGGCAAGGGCGTCGTACACCGCGAGGTCACCGTGAGGGTGGAACTTGCCCAGGCAGTTGTGGACAACCATCCCGTTGGCCACGAAATTGTGCTCCCCTTCGATGCCCAGGTCGTACGTCGTCTCCGCGCGGGCGCGCCGCACGGACTGGACCTTGGCGAACCGGAGCTGGGCGACGTCAATCACGAAAAGCTCCTCAGCGACCGCCGAGCCGATTGCCGGGAGTTCCGAACGGATGCCCCAGTCCCTAACTTGGCCGAGATGCAACGGCATCTGGCGAAGGCCGCTGGAGTACCGAATCTTCGAGCCGCCGGGATACGCAATAGCCTGTCGGAACTTTCGTCCCGTGACATCGACGTACCACCCGGATCCCAGATGCGCCCGGCTGCGTTCTCCGAAGGGGGCGTCCGCAGCGTATGGGAGGATCTCGGATGGATGTGGGTTCGGGTGCATCGGCCGCTGGAAGTCGGCCGATCGCGGGCGACGGCTCTCCTTCGCCAGGTCGAGTTCTTTCACGAACGCATCGGCTTCGCTCCCCGTGATTTCGAGGTAGTGGAACGGCAGTCGCCGGCGGGCCCTGCGACCGTTAACCCAGCTATCCCGCCCGCTCTTTGGGTCTGGCTTGGACCTGTGAGCATGGAAACCCAGGTGATGGAGGAGGAGTTGGAGACGATCGACGAGCTCCTTCGAGACGGAGCCATAGTGGACCACTCGACGGCGGCGAGCGATGCAGCCGTCCCCGTCCACGAGCCCGCTCAGGAATGCGAAGACGACCGGCCGAGGAGAGCGCAGGATTTCACCCGGGACGGTCTTCGTCGAGGCCTCGAGTCCGAGAAGGCGGAATGTCTTGACCAGATAGCCGTTGACGGCGTCCCGGCTGACGCGCACCGTGAACGAAGGCCGATAGCCTCTTCGGGCGGGCGGCTTTGTCTCAATGGACGGTCGGTACCCGAACAGCCTGTTGAGCGTCGATTGAATCCTCAGGACGACCTTCCGATCCGTGGAAACGAATCCCAGACGGGCGCGCTTGCCCTCGTGGGACACGAACCCGTCCGACATGAGCAGGCCGAGGAGATATGCGAGGTCGCGATCGAGGCGCAACTCCTTCCTGTGGAACTCTGGTAGTCGGACCAAGTCCGTGAAGAATTCTGGGAATTCGGACCGGAGCACGATCCAGTCACCTGGACGGAGGTCCTTCGCCCGTCGCCAGCCGAAGGAGAGATCCGGATTCACGACCCGGAACTCCTGGGATTGCGTCGCCGTGTTGCAGAGTCCGTTGTCGAGCAACACCCGGACGAGAGGCCGTGGGGGCATGATGTACAGCTCGCGCACCCTTGCCCTCCCTTTCTCTGTGTAGACGACGTCTCCCCTGCCGACTCCTTCGACGGGGATCAGTCCACGCTCGGTGGCGACGAGCGTCCCTGCAGCAAAACACTCGCCGACGACGCGCGCCGCCTTCTTGTATTGCGAGCCCGAGCCCATGCCCAGCTCGTTCATCGCATGCAGAATCCGGCGCTGCACCGGCTTGAGCCCGTCCCGGACGTCGGGCAATGCGCGCCCGACGATGACGGACATCGCGTAGTCGATGTACGACCGATGGAGTTCCTGCTCGATGGGCTGGGGCACGATCCGGTGGCGGGGTTCCTGGATCTCCTCGGGCATCATTCACCTAGATGTCCAGGTTCATGACTTCCTTCGCGTGCTCCTGGATGTACTGCCGCCGGGGTTCCACAGCCTCACCCATGAGGACGGCGAAGAGCGCGTCCGCCCCTGCGGCGTCCTCGATTGTGACCTGTTTCAGGACACGTCGGTCAGGATCCAACGTCGTCTCCCAAAGTTCCTCCGCGTTCATCTCGCCAAGGCCCTTGTACCGCTGGTAGGTGACGCCTTTCTCGCCGAGCTGCGCGGCGAGGTCCTGCCGTTGTTTCTCGGTGTAGGCGTAGAAGATTTCCTTGCCGCGCTTGATCTTGTACAGGGGCGGCTGGGCAATGTACGCGTATCCCGCATCGATGAGCGGTCGCATGTAACGGAAGAACAGGGTCAAGAGAAGGGTCGTGATGTGCTGCCCGTCGACGTCCGCGTCCGCAGCCGTCACGACGCGATGGTATCGGACCTTCGACAGGTTGAACTCGTCCCCGATCCCCCCTCCGATCGCGGTGATCAGGGTCCGGATCTCCTCGTTCTTCAGCATCTGGTCCAGTCGCGCCTTCTCGACGTTCAGGATCTTCCCGCGGAGGGGCAGGACCGCCTGGAACTCCCGGCGGCGCGCCTGCTTCGCCGATCCGCCCGCGGACGCGCCCTCCACGATGAACATCTCCGCCTTCGCGGGGTCTCTTTCCTGGCAGTCGGCGAGCTTCCCGGGCAGGTTGAAGCCCTCGAGGAGCCCCTTCCGTCGCGTGAGCTCCCGTGCCTTCCGGGCGGCCTCTCGGGCCTGGGACGCGAGGACGGCCTTGCCGATGCACGTCTCCGCGACCTTCGGGGTCTCGAGGAAGAACTCCGTGAGCTTCTCGTACACGGCCGACTCCACGATCCCCTTGACCTCGGAGTTCCCGAGCTTCATCTTCGTCTGTCCCTCGAACTGGGGCTCGGGGATCTTCACGGACAGGATCGCGGTGAGGCCCTCCCGGACGTCGTCCCCCTCGAGGGACTCCCCCTGCTTGAGGTACTTGTGCTCCTTCGCGTAGTTGTTGAACGTCCGCGCGAGGCCCGCCTTGAACCCGACGAGGTGGGTCCCGCCCTCGACTGTGTCGATGTTGTTCACGAACGTGAAGATGGACTCGTTGTACCCGTCGTGGTACTGCATCGCGACCTCGACGAGGGTGCTGTTGGATTGCTTCGAGAACGTGATGGGATCGGGATGGAGGGGCGTCTTCGCGCGGTTGATCCACTTCACGTACTCCGAGATTCCGCCGTCGAAGCGGAACACGTCCCCGCGGCCCCGGGCCTTGTCGACGATGATGATCTCCAGCCCGGCGTTGAGGAACGCGAGCTCCCGGAGGCGCCCCGCGAGGATGTCGTAGTCGAACTCGATCGTCTCGAACACCTGCGCGTCCGGCCTGAACGTCACGATCGTCCCCGTGCCCTCTGCGGGGCCGAGGTCCTCGAGCTCGGACGCTTTCGTCCCGCGCTCGAAGCGCATCCGCTTCTCTCGGCCGTCCCGGTGGACGCGGACCTCGAGCCATTCGCTCAGTCCGTTCACGACGCTCAGGCCGACCCCGTGGAGCCCGCCCGACACGCGGTAGAGCTTCCGCTCGAACTTCCCGCCGCTGTGCATCCGCGACAGGACGAGCTCGACGGCGGGCACGCCGTACTTCGGGTGGACATCGACGGGGATCCCGCGTCCGTCGTCCGCGATGGTCACGCTGCCGTCCGGGTTGAGGGTCACGTGGATCTTCTTGCAGAACCCCGCCATCGCCTCGTCGATCGAGTTGTCGACGACCTCGTGGACGAGGTGGTGGAGACCTCTCCCGTCGACGCTGCCGATGTACATCGCGGGGCGCTTCCGGACGGCCTGGAGCCCCTCGAGGACCTGGATCTGTTCCGCGTCGTACGCGGTCTCTCCTGCCATCTAATCCGCAACCTTCTGAGACGTGATCCGGAGCGCCTTCCGCACCCCATCCCGAGTGACGTCCGGAGTATGGTCTGGGCCGTTATAAACGTTCGGACCCCGTTCGTATGGAGAAAAACAGGGGTCGGGGGACGACCGTTTTCGATGCCGCTTGAGTAAATACTGTAGCACGGCCGCTCGACCCTTCAGACTCTCAACTCTGAGAGCATCCTCGGGACCCGCGGCGACGACCCGGCTCCGCGGGCCTTCAGCGGCGCTTCCACCGCACACCGTCCCGCGTGTCCTCAAGCACGATTCCGAGGTCCGCGAGGCGCGTTCGAATCCCGTCGGACGCCGCGAAGTCCTTTCGCTTCCGCGCCTCCTCGCGCAGCTCGACGATGAAGTCGAGGACGCCCGACAGGACGCGGTCCGCGTCCGCGGCGGCCCCCGGAAGGATCGCGAGGACTTGGTCAAACGCTCGGAACGCCTCAAGGGCCTCGTGGACGGCGGTCCTGCCCGCGCCCGACTCGAGCGCCTTGTTTGACGCGCCCACGAGCTCGTACACCGCGGCCACGGCCTCCCGCGTGTTGAAGTCGTCGTCCATGGAGGCCTCGAAGCCCTCCCGCGCTTTCGCGGCGGCGGCCCGGAGGGCCGCGTCCTCCGGACCCGCGTCTTTCGCGGTGGCCTCCGCCGCCCTCAGGTTCTCCACCGCGTCCCGGATTCTGCGATGGGCGGCCCGCGCCTCGTCGAGCGCCTCCCGTGTGAAGTCGATCGGCGAGCGGTACTGCGCGTTGAGGAGGAAGAACCGGAGCTCCTCGGGGGACACGACTCTGAGGGCGTCCGCCACGGACCAGTAGTTCCCGAGGGACTTGTGCATCTCCTCCCCCTTGACGATGAGCATCCCCCCGTGCATCCAGTACCTGACGAAGGGCGCGACGCCCGTATACGCCTCCGCTTGGGCGATCTCCGCCTCGTGGTGGGGGAACGCGAGCTCACGCCCGCCCCCGTGGAGGTCGTACTGGGCGCCGAAGTGGTGGATCGTGATCGCCGTGTCCTCGATGTGCCAGCCCGGACGGCCCTTGCCCCACGGGCCGTCCCACGCTGGCTCTCCGGGCTTCTGGGCCTTCCAGAGGGCGAAGTCCGCGGGGTTCCGCTTCCGCTCGTCGATGGCCACGCGGGCCCCGGGCCGGTGCTCCTCGACCTTCTGCCCGCTGAGGTTCCCCCAGCCCGCGTACTTCGTCGTGTCGTAGTACACGCTCCCGTCCTCCGCGACGTACGCGTACCCGCGGTCGAGGAGTCCCTGGATCTGCCGGACGATCTCGTCCATGTAGTCCGTCGCCTTCGCGTACAGGTTCACGGAGTCGCAGCGGAGGGCGGTCATGCCCTCGAGGTACTCCGCCCAGTACTCCTCGACGAGGGACGTCCAGTCCCGGCCCAGGGTCTGCATCTTCTCGATGATCCGGTCCTCGATGTCCGTGACGTTCTGCACGTAGAACACGGCGTACCCGCGGTACCGCAGGTAGCGCGCGACAACGTCGAACGCGACGTAGGTCTTCGCGTGCCCGACGTGGGTCGTGTCGTGGGGCGTGATCCCGCAGACGAACATGGACACCCGTCGGCCACGGAGGGGGACGAACTCCTCCTTCCGTCGGGTGAGGGTGTTGTACACACGGAGGGGCATCGCGCGGCCCCCATGAGGGCCCCCGCTATTAAGGTTCACCGGGGAGACGAGGCGAGGCCGCAGACCCTTAAGGCGGGCGGGTGGCATGAGGGGTCCCGTGACGATCCCCTTCGCGCCCCGGGGCCGCACGGTGGAGACGATGCGGGCTCTCGCGCGGCGACGGTTCTTCCTCGCGTCGATCGGCCTCGCGTTTGGATCTCTCCTCCTGTCCCTCGCGGCCGCATTCCTCCTCGCGACTTTCCCCGTCGGCAGCGTCACGGTCCTCGTCTTCGGCGCACTCCTCCAGATCCTCGGGTGTGCGATCGCGGCCCAGTCCGCGGTCGCCGTGTCCCGCGGGTTCCCCCTCAGCGAGCCCGCCTCGACGTCCCGGCGGATCCTCCTCGCGTCCGTCGCAGGCGTCCTCCCCGCGGGGATCGCCCTCGCGGCTGCATGGATGGCCTTCGTCGTCCGGGACTCCCTCCTCCTGCTCCCCGCCCTCCCCCTGTTCTGGGGACCGCTCGGGGCATCCGCCTCCGTGGGCCTCGTCTTCGCGGCGCGTGACCTCGCCTCGGAGCGGATGACCGTCGTCGCGGCCCTCGGGGCCGGGGGGGTCGCGGGGCTGTCCATCGCATCCGTCCTCGCGGTCCTCGCGGAGCCCGTCGCGACCCTGACGAGCGCCCGGCTCGTCACGGACCTGTTCCTCATCGGGATCGGCTTCCTCGCCGTGGCCGCCGCCTTCGAGCGGGACGCGTGGGCCGCGCGCTCCCGCCGCGGGCCGTGAGATCGCCGCGGAAGACTTATGGAGGCCGCGGGCCTATCCTCGCGCGGCCATGGCGGGACCCTCCCCCACCCCGCGACGGGCCGACGTCCGCGCGCGTTGGCCGCGGCATCTCCATCGAGGGGCCCTCTTCCTCGGGGCCTCGAGCGCCCTCTACTGGTCCTCCTTCGGCCTCGGCCCGCAGAGCCTTTGGATCCCCGCGTTCGGGGTCCTCCACGTGGACCTCCTCCTCGCCTGGGCCGCGGTCCTCGTCCACGTCGCCGCGTGGCCGAGCCTCTGGCTCGGGCTCCGAGACCTCGGGGCCCGTCGCCCCGCGGACCCGAACCCGGCCCTCGCCCGCCGCGCGTTCCTCCTCGCCCTGGCCCTCGTCCTCGCGGCCCTCGTCGCCCTGCCCCTCCAGTACCACGCGTTCGCCTCCACGGAGGCCTGGCTCCTCGCCCTCTACGCGACCGCGTTCCCCTTCGTCGCGTGGGCCTTCGTCCCCATCCTCGCCCTCCACGGGATCCTCTTCGGCCGCGTCGCGAACTACCTCGACGCCCCCTCCCGGCGCCTCGCGGACCTCGGCGCGCTCGTCCTCTTCGGGGTCGCGGCCGCGAGCGTCCTCGTGATCCTCCAGCATCCCGGGGCCCTCGCCTTCGTCCGCTCGTGGAGCGTGGGCCGGGGCCTCATGCCCGCCGTCGCATTCGGCGGGTACGCCCTCATCGCGGTTGGGATGACCCTCCACGTCGTGCCCGGCCGGGCTCGACCCCGGAAGGTTGGCGTCGCCCGCGGGCCGTAGGGGTCAGGCGAGGATCCGCCGGAGGTCCTCTGTCAGGTCCTCGACGTCCTCGATGCCGACGGACAGGCGCACGAGCCCCTCCGTGATCCCCTGCCTCGCCTGCTGCTCCCGCGGCACGCTCGCGTGGGTCATCGAGGCGGGGTGCTCGATGAGGGTCTCGACCCCGCCGAGGCTCTCCGCCAAGAGCATGACCTCGACCCTCCGCAGGCGGTCGACGATCCCCGCGGCGTCCTTCGCCTCGAAGGAGAGCATCCCGCCGAACCGGTGCATCTGCTTCCTCGCGAGGGCGTGGCCCGGGTCGTCCCGAAGGCCCGGGTAGTGCACCCGCGCCACGCCGAGGTGATCGTGGAGGAACCCTGCGAGGGCCTCCGCGTTGTCGCAGTGCTTGTCCATCCGGACCGCGAGGGTCTTGATCCCGCGAAGGGCAAGCCAGCAGTCGAACGGGCTCGGGACCGCGCCGAGGGCGTTCTGGGAGAACCGGAGGACCTCGTGGAGGTCGTCCCGGTTCGTGAGGAGGGCACCCCCGAGGAGGTCCGCATGCCCGCCGATGTACTTCGTCGTGCTGTGGACGACGAGGTCCACGCCGAGGGCGAGCGGGTTCTGGAGGTACGGGGAGGCGAACGTGTTGTCACAGACGCTCACCGCGCGGTGGGCCTTCGCGAGGACCGCGAGTTCCCGGATGTCGAGGACCTTGAGGAGGGGGTTCGTCGGGGACTCGATCCACAACATCCGGGTCTCCGGGCGCATCGCGTCCTCCACGTCGACGAGGTCCCGCAGGTCGAGGAACGTGGCCTCGATCCCGTACGCGGACATGATCCGCGTGAAGATTCGGTACACCCCGCCGTAGCAGTCGTCGGTGACGACGACGTGGTCCCCCTTCTTCAGGAGGGTCATCGCCGTCGTGATCGCGCCCATCCCGCTCGAGAAGGCCATCCCGTGCTTCGCGTCCTCGAGGGCTGCGAGGCTCCGCTCGAGGTTCGTCCGCGTCGGGTTGATACCACGGGCGTAGTCGTACTCCTTCTGGTCCTTCTGGGAGTACGTGGACGTCATGTAGATGGGCGGGGTGACTGCCCCCGTCCTCGGATCCGGCTCCTGCCCGACGTGGAGGGCCTTCGTCGCGAACCGCATGGGTCTCGCCGGCGCGGGACTCCCGGGGAGGGCGAAAAGGGTTTGCTTTTCCGGACGCGGGCCGACCCGGGGATTGTCCGTCCCCGCTGGGAAGGAAGTCTCACTCTCGTCCCGCAAGGAACTGGATCACGTCGATCCGGGTGATGATCCCCTCGAGGCGGTTCTCCTTCCCCACGACGACGGCGGGAGTGCCGCGCAGGAGGAGCCGATAGACGGTCTCCAGGTCCGCCCCCGGCTCCACGAGAGGGAAGGGCTTCTCCATCACCTTCGCGACGAAGTCGTCGTACATCCCCGGGGCGTCGAGGAGGGCCTTCATGAGGACCTCCTCCCGGAGGCTCCCGACCATGATCCCCGTGTCGAGGACGGGGAGCTGGGAGACGTTGTACTCCCGCATGATGTCCACGGCCTCGCGGACCTTCGCGGCGATGTCGACCGTGATCACCCCGGAGACGTCCCGGTGTTTCCCGCGGAGGATCGTCATGAGGGGCGCGACGGGCTCCTCGAGGTACCCCTGCTCCTTGAGCCACTCCTCGTTATGGGCTTTCGACAGGTAGCGTGCGCCCGTGTCGGGCAGGAGGACGACGAGGACGTCGTCCTTCGTCAGGTCCGCGGCGATCCGCTTCGCCGCGACGAGGGCGGCCCCGCTCGAGCTCCCCGCGAGGACCCCCTCCTCCCGCGCGAGGCGGCGGGCCATGAGGAACGCCTCCTTGTCGCTCACCTTCACGATCTCGTCGATGTACTCGAACCACGTCGTCTCGGGGATGAAGTCCTCCCCGATCCCCTCGATTTTATATGTATGTGGTTTAACTAATTCCTTCTTATAGAAATAGTCCTTCAGGAGGGACCCGAGGGGGTCCACGCCGATGACCCGGACCTTCGGGTTCTTCTCCTTGAGGAACTTGCCCGCCCCGCTGATCGTCCCGCCCGTCCCCATCCCACAGACGAAGTGGGTCACCCGGCCGTCGGTGTCCCGCCAGATCTCCGGCCCCGTCGTCTCGTAGTGGGCCTGGGGGTTCGCCGGGTTCGCGTACTGGTTCGGGAGGATCGAGTTCGGGGTCTCCTTGTGGATCCGCTCCGCGACCTTGTAGTACGACTCCGGGTGGTCGGGAGGCACCGCCGTCGGGGTCACGACGACCCGCGCCCCGAACGCCTTGAGCAGGTCGATCTTCTCCCGGCTCATCTTGTCAGGCATCGTGAAGACGGTCCGGTAGCCCTTGATCGCGCCGACCATCGCGAGCCCCATCCCCGTGTTCCCGCTCGTGGGCTCGATGACCGTCCCCCCCGGACGGAGGACGCCCTTCCGCTCCGCCTCCTCGATCATCTTCTGCCCGATGCGGTCCTTCACGGACCCGCCCGGGTTGAACATCTCCATCTTCGCGAGGACGAGGCCTTGTGCGTTCGCCATCAGGCGGGGGAGCTTGACGAGGGGCGTGTTGCCGATCGTCTCAAGGATGTTCTCGAAGTATCGCACGGGCCCTCCCCGCCTCGGGCCTCCGAAGGTAAGCCCGGTCGCTATAAGAAGGTGCTTCGCGGACCGTGCCCTCCCCATGGGGCGGCCCGGATCCGCGCCTCAACCCACGGGCCGGAAGCCCCGCCCCGGGAGCCCATGGGCCGGGGGATGCCGGGGGAGGGAGTCGAACCCCCAGGAAACCGATCTGCAGTCGGTCACATTAGCCGCTCTGTCACCCCGGCGTCGGGCCGCCCATCCGGACCTGGGTAATTGAACCTTTTCGCACGCGCCGACGTCGCAACGTGAATCATACGGTGACAAAGAAGCTATTTATGGCCTCGGCCCCCTGGGTCGCGCGATGGCGACCCTGAAGACGATCACGGACACGGTCCACGGGACCCTCCGCCTGGAGCCCCTGGCCCTGGGCCTCCTCGAGACCCTCGAGATCCAGCGGCTCAACTCGATCCGCCAGCTCGGCCTCACGTACCTCGTGTTTCCGGGCGCGAACCATTCCCGCGTCGAGCACGTCCTCGGGGTCAGCCACGTCGCGGGGGAGATGGCGAGGGCCCTCGGACTCCCCGAGGACGAGCGGAAGCTCGTGCAGGCCGCAGGGCTCCTCCACGACGTCGGCCATGGGCCGTTCTCCCACACCCTCGAGCACGTCCTTAGCCGCGAGCTCGCCGTCGACCACATGGACCTCACCCAACGGATCATCACGGGGGACGACGACAACGTGAGCGGGGAGGACCGCGCGGAGTTCCCTGACGTCCCGAGGATCCACGAGGTCCTCGACGAGCACGGGGTGGCCCCGAAGGCCGTCGCGGCTCTCATCCGCGGCCCCGCGGCCCGCGGCGCGTCCCTCCTCGCCCCGGGCGGGCCGAAGGAGGCCCGGCGGTACCTCGCCTCGATTATCCACAGCCCGATGGACGCGGACCAGATCGACTATCTCATGCGGGACGCCCACTACACGGGCGCGGCCCATGGGATGATCGACTTCCCGCGGATCCTGCAGACCCTCGTCGTCCACCGGGGCGAGCTCGGCCTGGACCGCAAGGGGCTGCCCGCCCTCGAGGGCATGCTCGTCGCGCGGGCGCTCATGTACTCCTCCGTCTACTTCCACAAGACGGTCCGGATCGCGGAGCAGATGGTCGCCCGCGCCGTCGAGCGATCCGGCGCCGCGATCGCGGAGGTCCAGAAGATGGTCGACCACGAGCTCCTGTCCTGGCTCACCCAGCAGGGCGGACTCCAGCGAGAGGTCGCCCTCCGTCTGAAGTACCGGAAGCTGTACAAGCGAGTCCTCGCGGTCCCGCCGGACGAGCTCACGGACGAGGCGAAGCGCACCCTCGTCTCCTTCAAGGACCCCGGGGTGCGCCGCCGGGCGGAGGACCGGATCGCCGCGCGGGGCGGCTTGAAGCCCGGGCAGGTGATCATCGACGTGCCCCTCCCCGAGCTCCTCATCAGCGAACCCCGGATCGCCAAGACGGACGTCCCGATCCTCGACGAGGGCGAGGTCGTCCCGTTCGCGAAGGTGAGCCCCCTCGGGCGCGCGCTTCAGACCCGCCAGGTCGTCGACTGGGCCGTCATGGTCGCCTGCCCGCCCGCCGCGGTCGGCGCGGTCCGCAAGGCGGCCCGTTCGACCCTCCTCTAGGCCCCGTGCCGGGCCCTTTGTCAAGGCGGCAGACGAACGTCCGACAGTTTTTAATAGCCTCCCCCGGATACGAGCCCCATCTCGCGGGATGGGATACACTCGGAGATGCTGCAGGTGACTCGATGAACACGATGCTAGAGGACGTACTCGCCCGAGAAGGGAGCGCCCCCGCGTTCGAGGACACCCGCGTCGACGCCGAGCTCGAAGAGATGCTCAGCAAGATGCGGACGAACATCAAGATCGTCGGGATCGGCGGCGGCGGCTGCAACACGATCGCCCGGATCTATAACGAGGGGATCGTCGGCGCGGAGCTGTACGCGTGCAACACGGACGCACAGCACCTCCTCCACATCACGGCGCCGAAGAAGGTCCTCCTCGGCCGGCGCATCACGAAGGGCCTTGGCGCGGGCGCCCTGCCCCAGATCGGCGAGGAGGCCGCCCGGGAGGCGGAGGAAGAGCTCCGCCAGGTCATCCAAGGTTCCGACATCGTCTTCGTCACGTGCGGCCTCGGCGGCGGGACGGGGACGGGTGGGAGCGGCTTCGTCGCCCGCGTCGCGAAGGAGATGGGCGCCCTGACGATCGCCGTGGTGACCCTCCCGTTCCGGGGCGAGGGCCGCCTCCGCATGGAGAGCGCGGAGTGGGGCCTCGAGCGGCTCCGGGACGCCGCCGATACGGTCATCACGATCCCCAATGACAAGCTCCTCGACCTCGTGCCGCGGATGGCCCTGAACCTCGCGTTCAAGTTCGCGGACGAGACCCTCATGCGGTCCATCAAGGGCCTCACGGAGATCATCACGAAGCCTGGCCTCGTGAACCTCGACTTCAACGACGTGAAGACGATCATGAAGGGCGGGGGCGTCGCGATGATCGGCCTCGGCGAGAGCCAGGCGATGGGCGAGAACCGCGCGATCGAGGCGATCGAGGAGGCGGTCAACTCCCCGCTCCTCGAGGTCGACGTCTCGACGGCCCATGGCGTCCTGATCAACGTCACGGGCGGGAACGACATGACAATCAGCGAGGCGGAGCGCGTCGCGGAGGTCGTCCAGTCCAAGGTGAGCCCGACCGCTCGGATCATCTGGGGCGCCACGGTGGACCCGTCCCTCGAACACACCCTCCGGGTCATGCTCGTGGCCACGGGGGTCCGCTCGAAGCAGATCGTCGGCCGGCGGGACCCCGCGGAGGAACGCGCCCGCGTGGGCGTGGACGTCATCCGCTGATGCCTTCCGGGTGGCCGTCCGCACGGGATGGAGATGCGCGGAGGCGGGACCTCGCCCGCTCCCAGCGGAGCGCGCATCCACGGGAGGCCGCGCGGCTCGCGTCCCAAGAAACCTTTATTAACGCCCCTCCTTTACGTCGCACCCACGGTTCGTCCAGGCGCGTCCTTGGGGAGCCGGAGGCCGTAGCATGGATTCCATCGTGAGGGAAGTCGTGTCCCGGGCCGCCGAGGAGCCGCGGGTCCCCGAGGCTCCCACCCAGAAAGTGGGCATGGGCACGGAGGACGCGGAGCTCGAGCGGATCCTCGCGAGCCTGCGGACGAACATCAAGATCATCGGCATCGGCGGGGGCGGGTCCAACACGATCGACCGCCTCGTCGAGGCGGGCATCGTCGGCGCGGAGCTGTACGCGTGCAACACGGATGCCCAGCACCTCCTCACGATCCGGTCCCCCCACAAGCTCCTCCTGGGACGCCGCGCGACGCGGGGGCTCGGGGCGGGCGCGCTCCCGCAGGTCGGGGAGGAGGCCGCCCGGGAGGCCGCGGACGAGCTGCGGTCGGTCCTCCACGGGGCGGACATGGTCTTCCTCACGTGCGGCCTCGGCGGCGGCACGGGCACGGGTGGCGCGCCCGTCGTGGCCCAGCTCGCGAAGGAGGCGGGCGCCCTCACGATTGCGATCTGCACGTTCCCGTTCCGGGCCGAGGGCGCGATCCGCGCGGAGAACGCGGAGTACGGCCTCGAGAAGCTCCGGAACTTGGCGGACACCGTCGTCGTGATCCCGAATGACAAGCTCCTCGAGATCGTGCCCCGGCTCGCCCTCAACTCCGCATTCAAGGTCGCCGACGACGTCCTTATGCGGGCGATCAAGGGGATCACGGAGGTCATTACGAGGCCGGGCCTCGTGAACCTCGACTTCAACGATATCAAGACGATCATGAAGGGCGGCGGGGTCGCGATGATCGGCCTCGGGGAGAGCGACAGCGAGAACCGCGCGGAGGAGGCGATCGAGGCCGCGATCAACTCGCCCCTCATCGACGTGGACGTGAGCAGCGCGACGGGCTCCCTCGTGAACGTCACGGGCGGGAACGACATGAGCGTCTCGGAGGCGGAGAAGGTCGCGGAGATCGTCCAGAGCCGGATCTCCCCGAACGCTCGGATCATCTGGGGCGCGGCCGTCGACCCGACCCTCCAGCACAAGCTCCGGGTCATGCTCATCCTGACGGGCGTCCGGTCGAAGCAGATCCTCGGCCCCGGGGAGCACCTCCGGGGGCGCGAGGTCGGGGTGGACGTCGTTCGCTGAGGACGGATACATGGCGGGGATCGTCGACAGGAGCTGGGAGGTCCAACGGCGGATCGAGGAGCGAGCGAAGCGGCTCGGCAAGGGGAAGTACGGCCGCGTCCTCAAGATGGCCCGGAAGCCGACGTCGGATGAATACTCGCGGATCGTCCTCATCACGGGCCTCGGGATCGTCGCGATCGGCGCCCTCGGTTTCTTGATTTACTGGGGCATGCGGTACGGCCCCGACTGGTTCCGTTCCCTCTTCGGGTAGCGGGTGGGTGAGCACGATGGGACTCCTGGACGACGTGTCGAAGGCCCCGGCGCCGAGGCCGGAGCCGAAGGCGGAGGAGCGGCCCCCTCCGGCCCGCCGCGGGGTCAAGGTCGAGCTCCGCACGGACGGCCAGGAGGTCCAGGACACGAAGCTCTCCCTGACCGCGGGCCAGTCCAAGGAGTACGAGCTCCTCGTGACGAACACGGGGACGGACGACGACGTGATCCAGCTCAAGCTCGATCTGAACTACAGCTCGGACTTGCCTGATCCGCCGGAGTGGATCATCAAGATCTGGGGCGTCGAGGAGAAGGTCTGGGACGTCACGTACAGCAAGATCACGGAGAAGGAGTTCACGCTCATCCCCGAGGGGGTCCGCGAGATCACGATGACGATCACGTGCCCCAAGGGCGCCCGGTACGGGGACCGCCTCAACGTCGTCGTGAACGCGGTGTCCAAGGGGGATCCCGCGAACGCGCGGGACGTCAAGACCCTGAGCTTCGCGGGCCGCCAGGCCGTCGTCGCCGTGAAGTCGTCCATCGGGCACGAGCGGACGGTCGCGGACGCGATCTACGCGCGGGCGAAGGCGAAGGACCTCGGCGTGTTCGCGGTCCTCGCCCCCGCGAACCTCCGCGGATACGTCTTCGTGGAGTCCATGAACCCCGACCGCCTCGAGGAGATCGTCCGCGGGATTCGCCGGGCGCGGGGCGTCGTGAAGGGCCGGGACGAGGCCGCGGGCATCAACTTCAGCGACATCGACGTCTACCTGTCCCCGAAGCCCATCGTGAGCGGGATCATGGAGGGGGACATCGTCGAGCTCATCGCGGGGCCCTTCAAGGGGGAGAAGGCCCGCGTGATGAAGATCGACGAGACGAAGGAGGAGATCACGGTCGAGCTGTTCGAGGCGATGGTCCGGATCCCCGTGACCGTGCGGGGCGATCACGTCCGCGTCCTCCAGAAGGAAGAGGACAAGTAGGCCGCCGAGGGCTCAGCCCGCCGCGAGGCGGAGCAGACGGCCGGCGTTCCACAGGGACCAGGTTAGGCCCAGGCCGACGGCCACGTGCTCCCACAGCGGGTCGACCCGGGACGCGACGAGCACGACGCCGCCGGCGACGACCGCCCCCGCAAGGATCCCCGAACCCGGGCCGAACGCGCGCGACGCATGGAGGGGGAGGGCGAGGACTCCCGCGGACAGGGTGAGGAGCAGGAAGAACGCCGCGGACGCGATGAAGTGCAGGTTGTTGGGGGACTCCTCGGGGAACACGCCGACGAGGACCAGGAATCCGTTCGCGGCGAGGAGGAGGGCTGACCCTGCGAGGCCCGCACGACCTCCGAGGACGTGCCCGACGGAAAGGCTGTAGGGCACGTACAGGAGCCCTGCGAGGATGCACGCCGCGTTGAAGGCCCACGCATTGGGCGCCAGGGGATGCCCGAGGTCGCTGAGGAAGTTCACCCTCGGATCGTACCCGGCGTAGGACGACGCCGCGACCCCGTACAGGGAGGCCCACGCCGCGATCGCGACGAGGCCGAAGGCAGCGCCCGTCCGCGCAGGAATCCGAGGGATCACGGACGGGACATGGTCCGGGGGCGCCACAATCTAGTCTCCCGCGCGGCGAAGGACGAAGACGACCCGGTAGGTCCGGCCCCGATCGAGGAGGGGGCCCAGGCTCGGAAGGATTCGGGCCGGTCGCCCCACGACGCCCATGAGGAGTCGATTACCGGTCCACACGTTCAGGTTCACGTTGGGCACCCGCTCGACGTTCCATCCGTCGGGGATGGCGCCTCGCACCTCCGCCTCCCGGGGGAGCCGGAGGGCGCGGTGTTCTTCGAGCCAAGGCTCCGTGCGACCCCGAAGGGCCATCAGGGCCTTCCGGACCCGGCCCTCCGCGGAGGCGCTGCCCTCCAAGGGACCCGCGAGGAACACGAGGCCTCGGGAAACGCGGGTCGCCTCGCGGATGAGGGACGCCCTCCGATCCGACGGGACGTGCTCGAGGACGTCCACGGCGAGGACCGCGTCGAAGGACGCCGCGCGGAACGGGAGCGAGGTCCCCGTCGCGAGGACGAACCTCTCCTCCGGGGCCAGGGACCCGGCTCTCGCGACGTCGCACGTGACCACGGGGGCGCCGAGGAGATGGGCGAGGCCGACCTCCCCGCGGCCGATCTCGAGGACCGTCCGGGCCGTGCCGAGGCGGTCCACGATGGGCCGGTACCGGAGGGGGACGTCCGCGTCGAGGTCGGGGAGCTCCCGCCGGATCCGGGCGAGGTCGAGGGAGGGGCCGTCGCTCGGGGGGACGCGCATCGACGCGGGCAAGGCCCGGGGCGCACTTCAAGCCGTCGGGGGACGAAACGTTTATGGGGGTCGGCACTCTGGGGCGACGTCGCGAGAGGTCCCATCCATGCCCGAGCGAATCGAAGCCCTTGTCGATGGAGGCAAGGCGACCCCGGGACCGCCCCTGGGTCCCGCCCTCGGACCCCTCGGGGTCAACATCGTCGAGATCCTGAAGGCGATCAACGAGAAGACGAAGAGCTTCGAGGGGATGAAGGTCCCCGTCGTCCTCCTCATCGATCCGAAGACGAAGGCGTACACGATCGAAGTAGGGACCCCTCCGACGTCCGCCCTGATCCTCAAGGAGGTCGGCGTGGAGAAGGGTTCCGGGGACGCGGGGAAGACGCGCGCGGGAAACCTCACCCTGAACGGCGCGGTGAAGATCGCGAAGATGAAGGCGGACGCGATGCAGGGGAGGTCCCTCAAGGCCCGCGTCCTCGAGGTCGTCGGCACGTGCGTCTCGATGGGCGTGACGGTCGACGGGAAGCCCGCGAAGGAGGTCTCGAGAGAGATCGCCGCGGGGAAGTACGACAAGGCCCTCGTCGGCTGAGGTCACGCGGTCTTCGGGAACCGCCGCAGGCGCGGCTTCGGCTCCGCGAGGTTCTCGAGCATCGCCTCGAGCTGGACCCGAACGAAGTCCGCGTCCCCGACCCACAGGCCCTGGAGCCGGTCCGCGATGAGGTCCCCATCCCGGTAGAACGAGTTGAGGATGAACACCTCCCGGTCGTTCGGGAACACGAACGTGTGGGCGAGGCGGGTCTTCGGGAGGGGCCTCGCGGGGAACGGGAACTGGACCCGGACGCGGGGGCTCAGGGTACCTCCGAGCTCCGCGACGTCGGGCCGGTTCGCCTCGTTGAGCACGAGCCGAACGGGGCGGTGGGAGCGGGAGAGGGCGTCCGCGAGGATCCTCAGGACCGGCGGCCCGACGGGGAAGGGGCTCGCGCACAGCACCTCCCGTCGGCTCGCGAGGACGACCTCCCGGAGCTTCCGGCCGACGCCCTCCGCGCCCTTGGTGATCCACAGGTCCCCGCCCGCGTCCCGGGCGCGGGGGGCCATCCGTTCCTCGAGGTCACCCACGAGCTCGGCCGCGGACGCGAGGTCGTCGACCCGGGCCTGGCGCGCCTCCTCCGCGACGATCCGGGGCGCGCGGGCGCGGTACCGGTTCGGCCGCTCCTGGGACACCTCGATCCACCCTTTCGATTCGAGGGACTCGAGGATCCGATAGACCGCGGGATACTGGACCCCGAGGAGCCGGCTCACCTCCTGGGCCGTCGAGACCCCGTTCCGAAGGAGGCCGAGGTACGCGGACGCCTCCTTCCCCGTGAGGCCGAGGGCCTCCAGGGCCCTCGACGCCTCCTCCTCCCGCATCGCGGCTGCCTACGCGGCCTCGCTAGAAAAGGCTTTCCCGCGTTATCATCGTCCCGATGATAATCGGGACGCCGGGCGTGGGGCCGAGGGACGCCGGCTCGACATCGAGATAGGCTCGTCGGCGCCCCGGAGGACGGATCCCCCGCGGTGCCCCGCAAGACTTATGTAGGACCCTCTCTTTCGTCGCCTCCCCTTGCAGGAGGCCCGGTCGGCCGCACGCACTGCAGGAGGCGAGTCCCTTTGGCGGAGAAGCGTTCGATCGAGACGGTCAAGAAGGCCCTCGAGGCCGCGAAGCCCCGGAAGTTCCCGGAGACCGTCGAGGTCGCGATCAACCTGAGGGAAGTCGACCTGAGCGTCCCCAAGAACCGGATCGACGACGAGGTCGTCCTGCCGAAGGGGCGCGGGAAGCCCGTGCGGGTGTGCGTCTTCGCCTCCGGGGAGCTCGCCCTCAAGGCCCGCGCCGTCGCGGACCTCGTAGTCCAGCCCCAGGAGATCGAGGAGTACGCGGGGAACAAGACGAAGGCCCGCACCCTCGCGGAGGACTACCAGTTCTTCATCGCGGAGGCCCCCCTCATGCCCGTGATCGGGAAGCGGCTCGGGGTCGTCCTCGGGCCCCGCGGACGCATGCCCCGCCCGATCCCCCCGACGGCGGATCCGACGTCCCTCATCAACTCCATGCGCTCCACGGTCCGCGTGCGGTCGAAAGACCGCGCGACGTTCCACGCGGCGATCGGCACCCGGGACATGGACCCCGAGGACCTCGCGGAGAACCTGGACTTCCTCATGCGGCGCGTGATGGGCAAGCTCGAGCGCGGACGCTTCAACATCCGGTCGGCCTACGTCAAGACGACGATGGGTCCGGCCGTGAGGTACCTGTGAGGGGAGGACGATGGCGCACGTGGCACCCTACAAGAAGGAGGTCGTCGCGGGCCTCGTCCGACAGCTCACGGAGAGCAAGGTCGTTGGGATCGCGAGCATCCAGGGGATCCCGGCCCCCCAGTTCCAGGCGATCCGGCAGAGGCTGCGCGGCCGGGCGACGATCACCGTGTCGAAGAACAGCCTCGTCCGCCTCGCCCTCAAGGAGGCCGCTGCAAAACGCCCGCACCTCGAAGCCCTCGAGGAGGCGATCGATGGGCAGACGGCCCTCGTCACGGCGGACGTGAACCCGTTCCGGCTGTTCAAGGAGCTCGAGTCGACGAAGACGAAGGCCCCCGCGCGGGGCGGCGAGGTCGCCCCCGAGGACCTTTGGGTCTATGCGGGGGAGACGCCCTTCAAGCCGGGCCCCATCGTCGGGGAGCTCCAGAAGGCTGGGATCCCGGCCGCGATCGACCGCGGAAAGGTCGTGATCAAGAAGGACAAGCTCCTCGTGAAGGCGGGGGAGCGTATCCCGAGGGACGCGGCCCAGGTGCTCACCCGCCTCGAGATCCTCCCCCTCATCGTCGGCCTGGACCTCAAGGGCGCCTACGAGGACGGCATGGTCTTCCGACGGGACGCACTCGCCGTGGACGACGTCGTCGTGCGGGCTCAGCTCACGGAGGCCGGGGCGGGGGCGTTCAACCTCGCGATGTTCGTTGGCTACCCGACGAAGGCGACGATTGTCCCGCTCCTCACCGTCGCCCACGCGAAGGCCCTCTCCCTCGCCGTGGAGAGCGGCTTCCCGACCCCGGAGAGCGTCAAGGTCCTCCTCGCGAAAGCGCGGGCCCAAGCCCTCGCCTTGGCGGGCCGCGCGCCCGGGGTCGCGGACGAGGATCTCAAGAAGGAGCTCGGAGGGTAATCCGAATCATCCAAGGTACAGGAGGTGAAAACGCATGGAATACGTCTATGGGGCGTTGGTCCTGCACGCGGCCGGGAAGCCCGTCAGCGAGGAGAACCTGAAGAAGGTCCTCACCGCGGCGGGCGTGAAGGTCGACGACACCCGCGTGAAGGCCCTGACCGCCGCGCTCGAGGGCGTGAACATCGACGAGGCCCTGAAGGCGGCCGTCGCGATGCCCGCCGCCGCTCCCGCGGCCGCACCCGCAGCCGAGAAGAAGGACGAGAAGAAGAAGGAAGAGAAGAAGGAAGAGGAGAAGGTCTCGGAGGAAGAGGCCGCTGCGGGCCTGGGTGCGCTCTTCGGCCTGTAGGCCGGGGGCACGCCCTCCATTCCTTTTCCATCCCCTTCGACGGTCAGCGGGAGCGCTGCGCCGAACCCGCGGGACGAGAGCGCAAGGTAGCCCTCGGTCGCCGCGCGAAGGAGGATTCTTCAGACCCTCTTGACCCGACCGGCAGCGTTTTCAGGCCCTCCGATGTTCTCCGGGCCGTGCCTGAACCTGGCGCCCCGCCTCCGTCGAGCTCGGGCCCCCCGCCCAAGCCCCCTCACGCGGCCGTCCTCGGCGACGCGAGGATCACGATCAACGCGCTCCCCCACCAAGTCTTCGACGCGCTGACGAACGCGGAGCGGCTCAACCTCTGGTGGGGTGAGGAAGCCCTCTTCGAGCCCGACGTGGGCGGCCGGTTCGAGGCCACGTTCCCCACGGGTCGCATCGAAGGGACGATCACGACGATTGATGGTCCGCACACCCTCGTGTTCACATGGCCCATGGCCGCGGAGGAGGCATCCGTCATCACGACGGTCCACTACGACGTCATCCCGAAGGGCCCCCAGACCGTCGTCCACGTCCTTCACCGCTCGCCACGGGACATGCCCGGCGACTGGGCCTCCTTCTGGCGGGGCGCCCTCGAGGCGCTCAAGGCCTACTTGGAGGCGGCCGCCGCGTCCCCGCCGCCGGACGGAGAGCCCCCATCGAGCCCTTAAGTATCACGCCCCGGTTCCCACGACCCGTCCGACCCCAGGATGCGTCGGCCGGAGTCCCCGGAACTCATGGACGTCCTCCAACTGGGCTGCGGCGTGTGCGGCCTCGTGTGCGCGGAGCAGCTGGCGAAGCATCCGAAGGTGAACCGTCTCGTCCTGGCCGACCGGAAGACGGACGCGGCGGAGCAGCTGGCCTCCCGGATCCCGGGCGGCAAGGCGATCGTGCAGACCGTGGACGGCACGGACCGAAAGGCGTTGCGGGATCTCCTCTCGTCCTGCGACATCGTCATCGCCACGATGCCATGGCGGCTGAACCTGCTCGTCCTCGAGGTCGCGGCGGAGGTGGGGGCGGACTACGTGGACTTCGGGATGCCCTTCGACGGCACGGGTCCGGAGTTCGATGCCGCAGGGACGATGTGCTCCGACGCGGGCATCGCCGCCCTCGTCGGGATGGGACAGGAGCCTGGGATCTCCGATGTGTTCGCGATGCACGCCGCGGGCCAGCTCGACCGCGCGGACGAAGCCCACGTCTTCGACGGCGACACGGCCTCCGTCGAGGGCCTGGACCTCTTCTCCATCTGGTCCCCCGTGGACCTCCTCGACGAGATGAGCGTCCCCGCCGCCGTCTTCGAGGACGGCCGGTTCACCTTCGTGCCTCCCCTGAGCTCGAGCCAGACGTACGTGTTTCCGGAGCCCGTGGGACCGCTCAAGGTCTACAAGACGAACCACGACGAGACGTACTTCCTGCCCATGGGCATCAAGACGCTCACGCGCGCCTCGTTCAATATCTTCATCGATCCCGCCTGGATCGAGGCCGCTGCGATCCTCCGAAGGCTCGGCCTCCTATCGCACGAGCCCATCGAGGTGAGGGGCACCCGGGTCCGTCCCCTGGACGTCCTAGCCGCCGCTCTCCCATTGCCCGTGGACCTC
>Ga0209002_10000051_pt1 | contig 63219 bp, 67 predicted proteins | sample Rifsed16ft2_FD_184010 | JGI IMG/M metagenome (GOLD analysis project Ga0209002, IMG submission 184010) | Soil microbial communities from Rifle, Colorado, USA - sediment 16ft 2 (version 2) | ecosystem: Environmental > Terrestrial > Deep subsurface > Rock core/Sediment | place: Rifle, Colorado...
GGAAGAATATTTAATGGTTGTAAAATCAAAAGCAGTGGTAACATTTGTACTGGCACCGGTAACAAAAACATTACCTGATTTATCCAATGCAATTGCTTTGCCTTCATCAATATTATTTGAAGATCCGTTGTAACTTTTTATCCAAACGGAATCGCCCACCGAATTATATTTTATTGTTACAATATCATAGTCAGTAGTGCTGCCTCCATAGCTCTTTCCTGTTACAAAAACATTCCCCAAATTGTCACAAGTTAACGAACTTGTCCTATCATCATCACTCGCGGGACCATCATATCTTCTGACCCATGTTGTATCACCATCCGAAGAATAATTAATTGTAGTGTAATCGGCAGATGAAGTAAGACCAGTGCTAAATCCGGTTACAAATATATTCCCAAGATCATCTGCCTTTACCATTACGCCCTCATCTTCGCCATTCTCAAAGTTATATCTTCTGGTCCATTGAGTTAAACCTGCAGAATTATACTTTATGGTTGCGTAATCAAAATGAGGTTCACTGCTTCCGCTGCTTCCGCCATCGCTGACTCCCGTAACATAAGTATTTCCGTCTGAATCAACACAGATTGAATTTGCTTTGTCATAATCACCAGCGGTTCCGTTATATCTGGCAGCCCACTGAAAAACGCCGTTGGGGTTATACTTGATTGTGGTATAGTCTTCAAAAATTCCGTGAGTGCCTATTAGTCCTTCACTTTCACCGGTGATGAAAATATTTCCCGAATCATCAAGAGCAATTGCGTATGCTTTATCCAGTGCATTTTTAAGACCATTATATCTGCGGGTCCAAATCGTATCGCCGGAAGATGAATACTTTATTGTAAGATAATCAAAGTTGCTCCCGCTTCCCGTACTTGCACCGGTTACATAAATGAAACCGGAATCATCTGCAGCGATTGCGTACGCCATGTCTATGGAACTGCCGGTACCATTGTATCTTTGAACCCATTGCAGTAATCCGGCTGAATCATATTTTATAGTTGCATAATCTTCAGTACCAAATCCTGCACTTTGGCTTGAGCCGGTTACATAAATATTTCCCAAATTATCCACAGCGATTGCGTTAGATTTGTCCGTGGAACTTCCGGGTCCATTATATCTTTTTGCCCATGATTCAGTAACCTGTGCACTGATATTATTTGTCACAATCCAAATTGTTAGGATGATTATTCGAGAGTGGAGAAAGAGTGCTTCAAGTTTCATTGCGCAGCTCCTTTTTATTAAGTTAGAAATTAATTGAAATAAAAAACTATTTTTATCTCAAGCTTATTAATTCTATTTAACAATCTATGCTGTTACGGCAAGTAAAATTCATTAGTATTTAGAATTTGTTAGCTAACATCAATTATTATTTATTAAAAATCAAGTAATGAATAACAAAATGTTGGATTTATGAGGTGGGTGTAAGTTTTCAAGTGGAACTCACTTAGCGATTTATAAACTTAACTCAGCTTACGCAATGTTAAGCATGCCTACAATCTTGCACAGGTGCCAGGGATTACAAACCCAGTTTCTTTGCATTGCTTGATTCGTTTGTTTAGAAACTGGGTTTGTTTACGAATTCCAATCGTCAATGTGTGCAAGGTAACAACGTGACTAAAATAAGTCTCAACTGATAATAAAAAAATTTAGCGAAGGAGAACCTGTCCGCTGTCTCGATTCTTATAGAGATCAATGAAGGAGGATCATCTTTTTCGTTTCTACAAAACTTCCTGCTCTAAGTTGATAGAAATATATTCCGCTTGAAAGATTGTTAGCATCTCCGCCAGAGGCGGATCCGCCTTTGGCGGAAAACTCAACTTCATAACTTCCAGCGGGTTTTTCTTCATCCACAAGCGTTGCAACTTCATTTCCCAATACATCATAAACTTTTAACTGTACGGATTGTAGGAACTTCATTAATGAAGTTCCTACGGCTGGAATTGCGTATCTTATTTTTGTACTTGGATTAAATGGATTGGGATAATTCTGATACAACTCAAAATTGCTTGGAACTGTTTCGGATAATTCGCTTTCAATTTCTGTAAGCAAATCCGGTTCGGGAGTTGGTAATTTCATAGTAGAATAGATTTTAAACTCACCGGGTTGTAAGGTTACGAGCATGTTAACATCAGTCACATCTATGCTGTCCCCGCTGAAGAAGTCGTACCACTTTCCTGTTCTGCTGAATAATGGTTGGGAGCTGATGGAGATAACATGAAAATTTCCGACAATTGAAACATCCATGGATGAATGAGTTATGTTTATTCTTTTGGCATAACCGGAAAGCACAGTTGTAAATGTTCCGCTTCTAAATGCTTCATAATTCTTTTTTAGATTGATTAATTCAGAGAACACTTTATAAAGTTTTAATCTTTTGGGATCAGTAAAATAATCCCAGCGAATAGGTTTTGGTGTCAGTCGGTCATTGGAAGTATTGGACGGCCAATTAATTGAATAGTCATAACCAAGCTCTCCAAACTGCCAAATCATTTTGGGTCCTGGAATTGTGAAGTAAAATGCTGCTGCAAGTTTAACCCGTTCAAGTCCTGTCTCAATATTTTTTATATTATAATTGCCTGCAGAGTTTCCATAAGTTTTATTCTTAAACATTAATCTTTCTTCATCATGACTTTCCATGTAAGCCACAAGATGAGGATATTGCCAATTGCGGGATTGATAAAAACTGCCGGTTAAGTTGGATGGGTATCCCATAGTTGCTTCATTGTACTGATAATTCATATTTCCCCATAGCATTGCGCCATAGTTTGCTAAAACCGTCTCTTCACTATTATCAGTAAAATGTTCAAAGATTACATAAAAAGTTGAATCAATCTCCCAAATTTTATCAGCAATTCGCTTTAATATATTTATTCGTGATTGATCATAAGCCGCAGCCACTGATTCATTGTACTGTCCATTTCCAATATAACTTGGTTTTTGGGTTAATCCTTTCGTTAAATCAAATCTAAATCCATCCACATTATATTCTGTCATCCAAAACTTTGTAACTCGGTCAACAAAATTTTTTGTTGCCTGACTTTCGTGGTTGAAATCATACCCAACATTGTAAGGATGCCGAGACTGGTAATCAGGGTAATTAGGATCATAGTCAGAATTCAGCCAAGGATTCTGAGAAGAGGGCCAGCCATTACTGTTAGCATACATTCTAACCAAAGGAGATTGTCCAAAAGCATGATTTAAAACAACATCAAGTATAACAGCAATTCCCATTTCATGTACTTTATCAATAAACTTTTTAAGATCATTCTTTGGCCCATAGTATTTATCAACAGCTAAATGGAAACTAGGATTGTAACCCCAGCTTTCATTGCCCTCAAATTCATTTATTGGCATAAGCTCAATTGCGTTTACTCCTAAAGTCTTCAAATAATTCAACGTGTCGTAGAGAGTTTTATAACTGTGTGTTGAAAGAAAATCACGAATTAATAATTCATAAATAACTAAATCAGTCTTGGCAGGTTTTTGAAAGTTTGTAATTTGCCAAGAGTAAGGAGTTTGCGCTGTTTGAAGTACAGAAGCAATTTCAGAAGTTTTTCCTGAAGGATAAGGTTTTAAATTCGGATATGTTGTACTGGAAATATATTGATCGTTCCATGGATCGAGAACTTTTTCTGTATAAGGATCAGCAATTCTGATTTCCCCATCAACAAGATATTGAAAAGTATATTCCTGTTCAGGCGTAAGTCCGCTTAAAGTTACCCACCAAACAACATTATTTGAATCAATTACATCACGCTCCATGTAAAAGTCGGAGTTAACTTTCCAGTCGTTAAAATCACCAAGCACGTAAACGAATTCTTTATACGGGGCAAATAAAGCCAATGTTATAGTCGTGCTGTTATCGTAATTAATTCCATATACTTTTCCGTATGGCAGTGATGCATCTTGTACGGGTGGATTTACAAAAAGGATAAACTCAGTTGAGTCAGTCAAGTTTGATGTGTCTGCTGCAACCGCTAAAATTTTGTTCGCTCCTGAAATATGATCTGCTGCAATAAATTGATAAGCAATATGATTTGAGTTCGTCTGTGAAACCTGAACATCATTTATGTAAAGTGTAAATGCCGAAACAGCCGTCCCAAGTTCAGCGATTGTAAGATCAAAATTAACCGTATCACTTTGTGAAGCAAACGCAGGTGAACGAAGCGGATCACCATATTGTAATGAAATGGCAGGATTATTTATTACAATTGTTATTCCCGGCTCATAAAGATTAACAAAAATATCCGGTCTTGTTTGCTTAGAGCCATCAGAAGTTCTGAAGACAAAAGCTAAAGCAAGAATTTTTTCAGATAGATTAGTTACATTATAATATTGCCTTGGATAACCAATTTTTAGTTGATATGAATTTGCACCGAGTCTTGTCAAAGCTGGTTGTGTACTGTTATTACCCCAACTTCCAATAACATGCTGCCAATTACCAACATTTGTATTAACACCTGTGTGAGCGTAAAGAGTACCCGCATAATTAAGCAGCTCTTCAGCACCAGGTTGGGTTGTATCCAGATAAATTACTATCGAATCATTTTCAGTTGGGTATTGAGGAACCGTAGTTACTTGAGGAAAAACTATAACAGAAAAGCAAAAAACTATAAAGGGTACCAAATATTTTTTCATCATTATTATTTAATTCAATTCACTCAAATTTGGCTTTCCCGCATCAATCCATGCCGAGTAGATAAGTGATGCTAATACTCGAGAAGCACTTGATAATTGTTCAATGGTAACATATTTAGTTCTAAACCACATCAGCCGATAGTAGTTTTCACTTCCATGTGAGCCGGCTTGTTCGTAAGCAAGTTTATCAGCATAAAATATTACCGGCGAAAATGAATTCGATGCAGTCAAATAATCAAAAATATAATTGAGCGGTTCAGAAACATATTCGACATTCTGAGTTTTTATTGAGCTTTCAATTTGATCAATGTATTTATTAACCATTTCCGATTCATATCTGCCATGTATCCCCCTTTGATCTGTAAGCTGACCATCATAGTTCGATAGAGTGTGAAATGGCTGATGACCATCCGCTACATAATGCCCTAAATCAGAAGCATAGATTAAAACTTTATCCCTGTTTTTTTCCATGAATGATTGAACAAGCTTGCTGTATGTTTCGAATGTTGCCCATGGAAGCAGACCCATTTTAGTAACGGTTTCCGCACCATAAATCGAAATCAATTCTTCCTTATCGTAGATCATTTTCCCCTTTTGAAATTCCGGGTAATAGTCAATGTCAATATAATGTTTTGGTCCTTCGGTGCTGTCCATATCTTTTCTTAAATCAGGATCAGAAGCATGATCACCCAAATAGTCTTTCCATGATTTCATCAAAATCATTTCTTCGGGAAGAAATTCTATTGCTTTTATATTCACAAGCTTATGGGCTTTCTTTCCCCAAGCAAAAGTATAATTAAAGCTTGGAATGATGAAAATTAATGCAAGAACAAGAACAAACTGTTTACTTTTCATTTTCTTTATTTCCGCTTAGTTGAACAATAATTTCTCTTTGTCTAGGACGATTATCAAAATCAATAAGAACGATCTGCTGCCAGGTTCCAAGTAACAAGCTTTTTCTTGAGAAAGGAACGGTAAACGAAGCACCCTGCAATGAAGCTCTTACATGAGCGTGACCGTTTCCGTCGTGCCAAGTATCATCATGATGGTATCTTTGATTCGAAGGTACAATCTTTTCGAAAAAAGCTGGATAGTCTTTCAGCAAACCCGGTTCATATTCAATTGTAGTTATCCCGGCAGTTGATCCGCTTACAAATATCAATGCGTTCCCTTCAGAAAAACCCGATGAAGATAGTATAGATTGTACATGCCCTGTGATATCAGTAATCGAAGCATTTCCTTTAGTTTTAATACTGAAGGATGAAGTTTCTACATCGTACACTATTTTTTTCTTATGTCTATATTAAAATTTTTATTGTTACAAATTAAATGTATTGCCCTTTTAATACAATTCAAATCCAACTTTCATTTTCGGCTTGTGGATTAAATTTGATAAATTTGAACAGTAATTTTAGAATAATTTTAATCAGAAGGGATTCTCATGCAGTCAAAAGATTATATTGAATTAGAAGAACGGTACGGTGCTCATAATTATCATCCAATTGATGTTGTGATTGCCAAAGGAAAAGGCGTTTGGGTTTGGGATGTTGAGGGAAAAAAATATTTGGATTTCTTATCTGCATATTCTGCTGTTAATCAAGGACATTGTCATCCTAAAATTATACAAGCCTTAACCGATCAAGCTCAAACTTTAACTCTAACATCGCGTGCTTTTTATAATGATTGCCTGGGTGAATATGAAAAGTACATCACTACGCTTTTGGGTTATGATAAAGTTCTGCCAATGAATACAGGTGTTGAAGGTGGAGAAACTGCAGTTAAGCTTGCAAGAAAATGGGCGTATACTGTTAAAGGTATTCCGCAATATGAAGCAAAAATAATTTTTGCAGAAGGAAATTTCTGGGGAAGAACTCTTGCTGCAATTTCTTCATCAACTGACCCTGATTGTAAAAATGGATTTGGACCTTACATGCCGGGATACGTTCTTATCCCGTACAATGATATTAGAGCGCTCGAAAAAGAATTGGAAGACCCTAATGTTGCCGCATTCATGGTTGAACCGATTCAAGGTGAAGCTGGAGTAGTTGTTCCAGATGAAGGTTATCTTAAAAAAGCTTATGATCTCTGCAAAGCTAAAAATGTACTGTTGATATGCGATGAAGTTCAAACAGGATTAGGACGCACAGGAAAAATGCTCGCATCAGATCATGAAAATGTTAAACCTGATATTCTGATTCTCGGTAAAGCACTATCAGGCGGAGTAATGCCTATTTCAGCAGTGCTTGCAAGAGATGAAATTATGCTCACTATTAAACCGGGCGAGCATGGCTCTACATTTGGCGGAAATCCTCTCGCAGCAAAAGTTGCAATTGCTTCTCTCCAGGTTCTTGTTGATGAAAAGCTTGCAGATAATGCAGATCGCTTAGGTAAGATTTTTAGAGCTGAGATGAATAAGCTTATGCAAAAAACCGATGTGATTACTAAAGCCCGTGGAAAGGGATTATTGAATGCAATTGTTATCAAAAAAACTGATGGCGGAAAAACTGCTTGGGATGTTTGTTTAGCTTTAAAAGAAAACGGTTTGCTCGCAAAACCCACGCATGGAGACATTATAAGATTTGCTCCTCCGCTCGTAATTAACGAAGAGGAATTGAAATTCGCAGTTGATATCATTACAAAAGTGATAATGAACTTTAAATAACCCCAACTATTTCCTCTTTTTGCAAAGGGGAGGATAGAGGAGAGATTAATAAAAACGTAGGGCACTACCTCCCGGTCGTTCCGCAAAAAAGTACGCAAACTGCGGAACAATCAGGACCTGATCGCCTCTGGCGGTGATTGTTCCAAATAAATAACGAAGCCCTCAAACGAGGGCTTTGTTGACATAAGTGTTGAATAAGAAAATTAAAGGAGGTGTCTTACTATTTCTTTCGTTTGTCCAAACGCAGTTTTAAGAGTTTGAAGTCTTTGTGAAACGGATTCCCAATCATTATTCTTAGCTGATAATTCTATACCCAATGCTTCTTCGCCAATCCTTACAGCACCTAATGAAAAGCTTGATCCCTTAATAGTATGCACTTCTTTCTTAACATTCTCCAGTTCTTTTTTCTCAAATAGTTCATCAAGTTTGTTTAATCTTTGATCCAAATCTTCAAAGTAATCCATGAGAAGTTCTCTTTGAAAACTAACATCACCAAGACTCATTTCGGTAAATCTTTGCAAATCAAAAACTCCATCTTGTGGTTTTACTTCAACTTGCTTCTTTGCTTTTAACCCCACCGGCAGGTTGACCCAGGAATCTAAAACTTTAGATAATTGTTTTGCATTAATTGGTTTAGTAATGTAATCATTCATTCCAGCTTCCAGACATTTTTCCTTATCGCCTTTAAGTGCGTGAGCAGTAATGGCAATAACCGGAATATTTTTTCTTGAGTCTTCAAGATTTCGTATCATTTTGGTCGCAGCAAATCCATCCATTTCCGGCATTTGAACATCCATCAATACAGCATTAAAATTATTATTCTTAATTTTCTCGACAGCATCTTTTCCGTTACAAACTGCTTCAACGTCAAATCCCAATTCTGTTAACATCCTAAGAACTACTTTTTGGTTTACAACGTTATCTTCCGCAATTAAAATTTTATAATTATTTCTTTTCTCCTTAAGGTTATCGTCATATGGAGAGCTGACTTCCGTTTCATAATTATTTAGATCAAATTGATCTTCAAAACTTGGAGCGCCGTAAACAACTGCTTCGGTTTTTTGGGGTTCTAATTTGATTGTAAAATGAAAGGTAGATCCCATATTAACTCTGCTATCAACTCCTATTTTCCCACCCATCATGGTTACAAATTCTTTACAAATCATTAATCCTAATCCTGTTCCTCCATATTTGGATGAGGTTGAAGCATCAAGCTGACTAAAAGGTTTAAAAAGTGCATCGAGTTTTTCCTCGGGAATTCCGATTCCTGTATCTCTAATAGAAGACATTATTAGTATCGAATTATCACTTATGTTTTCTAATCGCGAATATATTTCAATCTTACCTTTCTCGGTGAACTTAATTGCATTATTTATAAGGTTTACAAAAATTTGTTTGATTCGTGTCGCATCGCCTTTAAGTGTATGTGGGATTTTCGAATCAATTTCCTTCGAAACATACAGACCTTTTTCCCGGATTTTGCCCAGGTTAATTGATATTGCTTGATCAATAATATCATCCAGGTGAAAGTCAACCTCATAAAGTTCCATTCTTCCGGATTCAATTTTAGTCAAGTCGAGAATTGAGTTTAATAATTCTAGTAACGATTCAGCCGAGTTCTTAGCATTTCCAATAAATTGTTTAAGCTCATCTTGATTATCGTAATAATCACTTTCGATTAATGATAAGTAGCCAATTATTCCATTGATTGGTGTGCGGATTTCGTGCCCGAGAAAAGCTAAAAATTGACTTTTAGCTAAACTAAGCTGCATAGCTTCGTCTGCAAGCATATCAGCTCTTTTCTTTTCTTCCCGTAATTCTTTTTCAGCAACTTTCTTTTTTTCTTCAGTAATTACTTGCTGTGTAATATCTCTTATACTTCCTTCAAGATAGCCGCTTTGATCTTCCTCAGCATAGAAAATCCTATCATTTAATTTAACAATGATATCTTCGCCGTTTTTCTTCTTAAGCGGAATTTGATAATCCTCTACTGAACCCTTCTTCATTATTAAATTAATGAGCTTTTCTCTTTCTTCTGGAGATTTAAAAATTTCCGTGCTTATATTCACTTCTAATAATTCTGATGGATCGGAATATCCTAATATTTTAGCCATCGAGGGATTTGCAATAATAAACTTTCCTTCCAAGGTTGATTGAAAAATTCCTTCAGCAGAATTATTGAAAATTGATCTGAATCTTCTTTCGGAAGCAATAACCTGAATTGCATTCTTTGCTGCTTGAAGTCTTAGTCTAAAATTAACCGCACTTCCAATAACAGAGAGGATACTTAAGAAAAGAACAAATACCACAGATTCATACATGTTCGGAAGGAAATAAATACTTTTGTCATTAACGATAATGGCAAATGAAAATACAAGGTTGTAGTAAATAGCAACAATAATTTGATTCTTAACTTCCCAGCTCAAGAACAGCGCAGAAGTGAATATCATCAACCCTACAATCTGAGAATTTGTTACTAACGTTGAAGGAATTAAAAATATCATGTATCCGGAAGATACGATTATCGTGACCAGCAGAATGTGAACTAATACTACCGGATTCTTTTTTGCCAATGGTGTGTTAGAAATCACGAGAATTGCAAACGCTATTAACGTCGCCAGAAGTCTTGTAATATAAACTTCAAAAGAGAATTGTGAGAAATACCGAACCTCGAACATCATAGCAAATAGTCCTGATACTGCAATTAAAAGTGACATTACCTTAATCGGTGTGATCAGAAAATCTTCGGTTTTTCTTTTTAGTTTATTGTATGATTTTTTAGATAGAAGAGCATTATCATTAGAAAATAAATCGAAAGCCATAATTTTTATTCTTTTTTGTTCTTATTCTCAATTTCTCATGTTCATCACTCAAATAACATACCAGAAAGCGATTAAATCTCTTTTCAAATTTTATGAATAAAGAACTGATTTTCTTAGATTTCCGCTCACTAAGAAATAATTTCCGATAATGCTAGATTTTTTTTACTCAATTGACGTGCAAATTTTTTACTTTTTTAACCATAGCTTATCAATTGGTTTTCTCGATAAATTCTTTGCAATGATTACTAATGTGAACAACTGGTACATAGCTTATATTGTTTTATTGGGAATTGCTTTCATAAAAGGCGGACTACGGGGAAAACTTGCCGTTGCGATGATCATTATACTAATCATTGTAACGGATCAATTGGGTTATAAAGTTATTAAGGAATTTTTTCAGCGAATGAGACCATGCATCGCTTTAACCGACGTTCTTACACCGCTCGGTTGTAATGGCACATATTCTTTTCCATCAAATCATGCTCTTAATAATTTTGCGGCAGCGACTTTCTTCTATCGTTTGTTTCCAAAATTAAAATGGATTTTATTCATCACAGCTTTTTTAGTCAGTCTATCCAGAGTTTATTTAGGACTTCATTATCCGAGTGATATTATTGGCGGTGCAATCATCGGTTCCGCTTTTGGTTATATCTTTTCTATCGCAGCATTGAAATTGGAGGAATACTTACTGTCAACAAAATCAAAACAGCTTGAAGCTTAAATGGAAAATAACCTAAAAATACGATCAGCAGAAATAAATGATACTCCTATCATTTTGAAATTAATAAAAGATCTTTCCATGTATGAAAAACTAACTCATCAGTTCATAAATAATGAAGTATTGCTGAAGAAATATTTATTTGGTGAAAAAAGATTTGCAGAAGTTTTGATTGCAGATTTTAAAAACCAGCCGGTTGGATTTGCTCTGTTCTTTCATAACTATTCAACATTTGTTGGAAAACCTGGAATTTATTTGGAAGATTTGTTCGTTCAACCGGAAATGCGCGGTAAAGGTATTGGAAAGGAATTGTTTCTTAGACTTGTCAAAATCGCAAAAGAAAGAAATTGTGGACGAGTCGAGTGGAGCGTGTTAAACTGGAATACTCCAGCAATTGATTTCTATAAAAATATGGGGGCCGTCCCTATGGATGAATGGACAGTTTATCGCCTGACTGCTGATAAAATTGATACGATGGTTTCTAAAATGTAATGCCGGGCAAATTATTTGCAATGTTCCTGGATATTAGAAAGTTGTAAATTTAAATCTGAATAAAACTTAAGGATAAATTAATGACATTGAATAAAAACCGCAGAGTGGTTGTAACCGGAATGGGAGTTCTAACACCAATTGGACTTACTGTTCAAGAATTTTGGGATGCAATGATGAACTCGAAAAGTGGTGCTGCAACTATTACAAGCTTCGATACCTCAAAACTGGATACAAAATTTGCATGTCAGTTAAAAGGATTTGATCCTTTTCTTTACATTGATAAAAAAACTGTGAAACGACTTGATCCTTACGCTCAATATGCATTATCGGCAGCAGCACAAGCAATTGCAGACAGTGGACTTGATGTCGCAAATTTATCGGAATCGGAAAAAGCAAAAATTGGGGTAATCTTTGGAAGCGGCATAGGCGGAATTCAAACATTTTATCAGCAAGCAGTAATTAACAACACTCAAGGTCCAAGCCGCATTTCACCATTTTTTATTCCGATGATGATTCCAGATATTGCCGCCGGTTACATATCTATTCAATATGGATTTCGTGGACCCAATTATTGTATCGTTTCTGCTTGTGCAACTGCCAACAACAATATAATCGATTCATATTTTTTAATTAGAGAAGGAATTGCAGAAATAATCGTCTCTGGAGGAAGTGAAGCTTCATTAAACGAAATTGGTATTGGTGGATTCAATGCTTCGCGTGCTATTTCAACAAGAAATGATTCACTTGAAACCGCTAGCAGACCTTTTGACTTAACCCGAGATGGATTTGTGATGGGCGAAGGCGGCGGTGCATTAATCCTGGAAGAGTTAGAACACGCTCTTAAAAGAAATACTAAAATTTATGCTGAAATAATTGGGGTTGGTCTTTCAGCCGATGCTTATCACATAACTGCTCCACATCCAGATGGTGCAGGTGCGGTGCTTGCAATGGAAATGGCAATTCGCAATTCCGAAATTGACACCATTGATATTGACTACGTAAATATGCACGGGACATCTACTCCTTTAGGTGATATTGGTGAGACAATTGCAATTAAAAAGGTTTTTGGTGAGCATGCTTACAAAATGAATCTCTCATCAACGAAAAGCATGACAGGACACTTGCTTGGTGCTGCAGGAGCTGTTGAAGCAGTTGCGTCAATTTTAGCCATGACGAATGGAGTTATTCCTCCGACCATCAACTTCGCTAATCCAGACCCCAAATGCGACTTAAACTATACATTCAACAAACCGCAAAAAAGAGAAGTGAATGTTGCTATGAGTAATGCATTTGGTTTTGGAGGTCATAACACTTCAATACTATTTAGAAAATTTTTTCACTGATATTCGGCTAAAAATTATTTCAATGCTTATCAACAATAAATTTTAAGAGCGAATCTCTTCTGTTGAAAATCAGTATTATCATTTTATCTTTTGATTATCATTTTTCAATTTAACATCATTGGAGAAATAAATTGGAGTGGATTTTTGAACCTCAATATCTAATTGCACTTCTGACTTTAACCGTTCTGGAAATTGTTTTAGGAATAGACAATATTATTTTCATTTCTATTCTCGCCGGTAAGTTACCTGCCGAAAAACGAAAAAGGGCAAGAATCATTGGTCTTTCTCTGGCAATGATTACCAGAATAGGTTTGCTCTTTTCTTTAACCTGGATCATGCACATAACATTTCCTTTATTTAATATTTTAGGTCAAGAAATATCATGGAGAGATTTGATACTCATCTTAGGCGGTTTATTTCTTTTGGCAAAAAGCACATATGAAATTCACGATAAGTTAGAAGGTGAAGAAGGAAAAGCATCTGCCAAAACTTTCCCATCATTTAACACAGTTATCATCCAGATTATGCTGCTAGATATAGTATTTTCACTCGATTCAGTTATTACAGCCGTAGGTATGGTTGACAAGCTAATGGTTATGATCATTGCAGTTGTTATTGCTGTAATTTTTATGATGTGGTTTTCAGGAAAGATCAACGACTTTGTTGAAGACCATCCTACAATAAAAATGCTCGCTCTAAGTTTTCTTCTTTTAATCGGAGTTACATTAATTGCTGAAGGTTTTGATCAGCATATTCCTAAAGGATACATTTATTTTGCAATGGCTTTCTCGGTCTTTGTGGAAATGTTAAATCTTAAATTGCGAAGTAAGATAACTAAACCCGTTGAGCTAAGAAAAGCTTATGTGGAAGACGAATCAAAAGCTTAAAGATCAGGAACATTAATATGTCAAGCAAACTAAAAAATAGAAACTCAAAAAGATTGGAAATCGAGCGAAAATTTCTTGTAAAGAATAACGGATGGCAAAAAGGGGTCAAAGGAATTATTTATCAGCAAGGATATTTATCAACTGATTCTTCCAGAACTGTTAGAGTTAGGTTGGAAGGAAAACTCGGTAAGCTAACAATTAAGGGAAAGAAAACCGGTATAGCAGGTGATGAATTTGAGTATGATATTCCTGTTAATGATGCAAAATATCTTCTTGATCATCTTTGTAAAAAACCAACTATCAAAAAAACCAGGTACAGAGTTCCTTTTGAAAATCTCATTTGGGAAGTTGATGTTTTTAAAGGCGAAAATAAAGGATTAGTTATTGCTGAAGTAGAATTAAAATACGCCGATCAAAAATTTAAAACACCAAGCTGGATCGGAATAGAAGTCACACAAGACCGCAGATTCAGGAATGCAAATCTTATTGCAAATCCATTCTCGAAATGGAAAGATAAGCTAACACGTTAATTTAAATATCATGAACTCCCTATCATCAATAAAAAATTTTGCTCTGCATGGATGGATTGGGATATTTCTCATCGTCATTTTTTGGTTCATCAATTGGTCGCTCCAAGGACTTAGAACACATTGGGGATTTTTTCCTCTTTGGCTTGGATACTGCTTAACAGTAGATGCAATAGTTTTTAAAAAAAGAGGAACTTCCCTGCTTACTCGATCTCCACAAAAGTACATCGGCTTATTTCTTATTTCCGCACCTTCCTGGTGGCTTTTCGAATTGTTTAATTCTCATCTCAAAAATTGGCAATACCTCGGAAAAGAAAACTTCACTCCGGTCGAGTATGCTTTGTTTGAAACAATCAGCTTCTCGACTGTAATTCCTGTCGTGTTTGGTTCAGCAGAATTGGCGTCAACATTCAACTGGATCAAAAAAATAAAAATCCCCGTTTCACTAAAGGACAATTCATTAACCTTACTTATATTTTTTGCTCTTGGAATTTTGCTTCTCATCTCAATAATCAAATGGCCAGTTATATTTTATCCGTTTGTTTGGATAACGGTTTATTTCTTAATAGAACCATTTAACATCAAAGCCGGATTTTCTTCTTTAATAAACTTCACGCAAAAAGGAAATTGGCAGCCGGTAATTTCTCTCGCAGTTGGCTGCCTTATTTGTGCGTTCTTCTGGGAAATGTGGAATTTCTATTCGTATCCAAAATGGATTTATCACCTTCCTTATGTTAATGCACCTAAACTATTCGAAATGCCTCTCCCCGGTTACATCGGATACATTCCCTTTTCATTTGAACTTTTCGCCCTAACCAGTTTAGTTTATGGATTGATGAAATTAAAACTAAGTGATTACATGAATATCAGGCACTCACCTTACACCGTGAGTTAATCTTTGTAGCAACGTTGTGCTATTACGTATAAAAAGATTGATTTTATAGAAGACTTTTGAACAGAAAATTTATTGGTTGATAATAAGGAAATAAGGTTAAAAAAATAGGTGTTTGCTAATGTTACTAAGGTTAATTGCATTGATTATGGTTCTTCCATTTTTGTCCTTTAATATCCAAAGTATTTTTTTTGTTTGTGAATGATTTCGATTTTATTGGGACAATTGCAAAACCTTATCCATTTTTTTTTAACCTTAGTAATAATCTAACCTGTGGTAGCTTAACCTTATTAATTTATTAAATAGATACCAGTATCCAGATTCAAGTTTGATTGTCGCTTCTGGTTACGATGTGGACCTTTGAGTTAGAAAACAGAAAATTATACGAATCCGCCAAAGATGGAACGAAACAGGCACGAATCCGTCAACTGACGGACACGAAGAAGATATATACTATTGTTATTTTCTGCGTATTGTGAAACCTTACAATGTTGTTTTGATTCTTGAATAATTACCAGGATAAAACTAAGTTAATGGTGTGCTAAAAAGTTAATCTGAGATAATCTCAGTATTTACCCGCTTAAATTTTAGGGTATAAAAATGAACAATTCAAATCTGCTTCAACAAATTGCCCGCAAAAATTCCGATAAGGATAAAATTGCAGAGATGGTCATCAAGGATACAACCTTACTTCCCGAACTTTTTACCGGACTTCAAGCAAATGAAGCATCTATCAAATACGGTTCGAATAAAGTTTTGATAATCATTAGCGAAAAAAATCCTGGGGTGCTGTATCCCAAATTAGATTTTTTTATTGCGCATTTGGAAAACGAAAACAATTTTCTGAAATGGGGAGCAATCGAAATTATAGCAAATTTATGCAAAGTTGATTCGTTACATCATTTTGAAAATATTTTTACCAAATATTTTTCTCCAATTGAAGGTCACCACATGGTACCTGCTGCAAATACAATTAAAGCCGCCGTTAAAATTGCATTGAACAAACATAATTTGACCGAAAAAATATCGTATGAAATATTAAAAGTTGAAGATGCAGATTATGAAACAGCAGAATGTAATAACATAGTGATAGGTCAAGCTATCAAGTCGCTGGATGAATTATTTCCGCAATTAAAAACCAAAGAACCGGTGTTTGAATTTGTAAAACGACAACTAAAAAACAAAAGACCGGCTACACGAAAGAAAGCTGAAATTTTTATAAGAAAAAATCAAAAACTATTGGATAAATAAAATCAGAAGGAGATTAAAATGTGGCTAATTATTGTTGCAATTGTTCTGTTTATTTTTTTCTTGGGAATAAGAATTGTTCGTCCTACTCACAGAGGATTGATTGAACGGCTTGGCAAGTATAATAGATTTGCAAGCTCCGGGTTTAATTGGATAATGCCTGTAATCGACAAAATGTACCAGGTTAACATAACCGAACAGATGGTTGATGCCGAACCCCAAGAGATAATCACCAATGACAACTTAAATGCCGTTGTTGATGCCCAAGTTTATTTCAAAGTTAAAGATGATGAATTGAATGTTAAAAACTCACAATACAATGTTAATAATGTAAATTTTCAGATTGTAAATCTTGCCCGCACTACACTTAGAAATATTATTGGCACGTTAACCCTAAAATCTGCCAATAGTGAAAGAGGAAGAATAAATACCGAACTGCATAAAATTCTGATTGATGAAACTACGACATGGGGGATTGATATTGTGCGAACCGAACTTAAACAGATTGATCCTCCGAAAGATGTTCAAGACACAATGAACAAAATTGTGAAAGCTGAAAATGAAAAAATTGCGGCTATTGATTATGCAACCGCAGTAGAAACGGTTGCGGATGGTGAAAAAAGAGCTGCTATTAAAAAAGCCGAGGGAATAAAGCAAGCAAATATTCTAAAAGCTGAAGGAGAAGCAGAAGCAATTAGACTGGTGAATGATGCAGCCAACAAATATTTCGTCGGGAATGCTCAGCTTTTAAAACAACTTGAAACAGTACAAAATTCTTTACAAAATAATACTAAAGTAGTTGTCCCTGGAAATGCACAGTTGGTGAATGTAATTGGAGATTTGGCAGGCGTTCTTCCTATGACAAAATGATGTTATAGATAATTTATTTCCAGAACTTGTATAAATTATCTTTGGGTTAAGATTTATTTCTTTTTCTTATTCTCAAAAATTTTATCAGGAATTCCAATATTTATTTTATAGTTGGAATAAGAAACATAGACTTTTCCCGCAGTTGTAGGTTTATTATCCTTTTTCTTTTCTTTTGATTCTGGACTTATATCTCCGCTGAATCCCATTGGAATATTCATCTTATCAACATTAAAAGAGAAGATCATCTTGCTCGGCAATGGATAATTAACATTTGTATGATCATATTTAAGTTCTATGCCGAAGGTGCCGTTTGTTTTTGTTGTGGTTTCAATTTTCCTAATAACATTTTTTGATTGATCAATCCAAAGAGTTGATAAAATCACGTCATCAGTTTCACCAAGAGGAATTACTTTAAGCACCGATACCTTAACATTTTCAATGGTATCCTGCCTCACATAAAACGCGGTATACTTTTTCTTTAATAAAGCACTCGGCGAAAAATCAAATCCTTCTCGTGGAAGCAAAGCAAAAGTTTCAGATTCAAAATGGACTTTATCCGGCTGCTTAAAATAAATCTTAGCTTCCGTATCCGGCACTTTTAAGAAATTTACATCGACTTTGATATTTACATTCACCTCGTAATCTTGAACTTTATTGAATTCATCAAGCACTTTTTTGAGAATGATATCCGGATCGTTGGTCTGAGGAGATATAACGGCTACAAGTATAAAAACTAAGAATAATATTTTGTTAAGATTTTTCATTTCATCAATTAAACTATGATCTAAAATAATTGTTTCCTCATATTAAAACTTTAGCTCAAAATATCTTTTTTACTGAAGATATAAACTGTCGTTCCGAAAAAGAAAATTACATGCCCAATTAAAACAGCAGCCGATTTATATAAATCCTGAAAATCTATCGGATCATCGAAAAATGAACGCCAGGATTGCATGTAATTAGTAAATAAGTATGGACGAATAGATTGAAAAAACTCAATGTCTAATGCTGAAATAATCACAAATACAATTATTATCGCCATGGTTGAAACAATGGGACCTATTGCATTTTCAACGAGTGATGAGAACAAAAATGTAAGAGAAAGAACTACAGTCATGCTTAAAGCAGCAAAACCGTAAGCCAGCAGAAATCGCCAAAAGACATCGTTGCGTGCAAGAATCAAAATGTTAACATTCTTAATTACAATTAATTCACCAATACCAAACACCAATATTCCTATAGCCAAACTCATTATCGCCAGCCAAAGCACAAGCAGGTTAGTGTAAATTAATCCAGCTAAGAATTTTGATAAAACAATTTTAAACCGCGATACAGGTCTTGTAACTAAAATTCTATAAGTTCCGGCAGTTGCTTCTCCAGCCAATAAATCGCCTGCTACAAGAGTTATCAGGAAAGGAATGTGGACAACTAATGCGTTTAAGATTGCATATGAAATTAAATAACCGTTGAGAAGATTTCCTACAAAAATAAATGACTGCTGCAAATTGCGTGTCATAAAATTTATACTCTTTTCCCCTTCAACGAGCATTGCAATCTGAATTATGGGAACTAGAACAGCTATTGCAAGAAAACCGATATATGTTCTCCATTTCCTGAAGATTTTGGAAAGCTCAATGCTTATTAAAGAAAAAATCATAAGGATCTCTCGGTCATTTGCAGGAAATATTCCTCAAGAGATCTTGTTGGGATTACAGCACTAACAGAAATTTTATTATCAACCAGATATTTATTCAGCTCAGCAATTTCTGTGTTCTTAAGCGAAAAAATTACACGATTCTTTGTTTCGGAATTCAGCTTTTTAATCCACGATGTTTCCTTTATTAACTCACGAACCTTTTGAGTATCATCTACTTCGAAAGTCACTTTAAGATCACTTCTGTTAAGCAGCTCTTCAACATATCCTTCAACTTGAGCTGAACCTTTATTAATGATTATCATTCTGTCAGCAACCATTTCAACTTCGTATAGAATGTGAGATGATAGAAAAATTGTTTTTTTCTGATCTTTACTGAGATGGATGATTAAATCTCTGATTTCTTTCATTCCTTGAGGATCCAACCCGGTAGTTGGTTCATCAAGAATAATTAATTCCGGATCATGTAAAAGTGCTTGAGCAATACCTAACCGCTGTTTCATTCCATGTGAAAAAGTCTTGACCTTGCTCTTAAATCTTTTGTTAAGCCCAACTAATTCTAAAACTTCCATAATTCGTTTTTTGGGCGATTCAATACCGGAAAGTTTTGCAAGTATTTCAAGATTTTTATATGCCGACAGGAAGCCGTAAAAATCGGGCTTTTCAACGATTGCACCAATCTTTCGTAAGATTTCTATGCGTGATTCTTTTAATGACTTTCCAAAAATTTTAATTTCTCCTTTTGTAGGTGAAATTAAAGTAAGCAGCATTCTAATCGTAGTGCTTTTACCCGCTCCATTAGGACCTAAAAAACCGAACACATCGCCGGTGTAAACATTAATGCTCAGGTCATTAACAGCTTTTAGTTCTTTGAAATGTTTTGAGAGATTCTTTACTTCAATTATTTTATTATTGTCCGACATACCCGGTTTTAGAGTTGGCTTTAATTAATTCTTAAGAATAACTTGTTTTGATGAGCAATCTTTTAGTTCACTAATTTACTTTTGAAAGATAAAAAATTATTTCAACATCACATCTATTAAAATAATTCCGATTTTGGTTGACTTTACGGAAAATTAATTTCTTGAACTTAAAAGAATTAATTTGGTTTTATCTTAATTTATATTAATCTTTCCATCAGAAATTCTTGCAAGCAAAAAAAAGATTTTTCGGGCAAAAATAAATTTCTTAAAACTATTTTCTTTTATAACATTTTTATTTAGTTTGCTTGCAGTTGCAATCTTGTTCATCAATTCTTAGAAAATTCAATAATGAAATTATTACAAACAACAATTCGAAAAAAAATATTTTTAAAAAGTCAATTAACTTTTCTATTAACAGAATTAAATTTGCGCACGAGGGAGTGAACTAATGCAAATAAAGAGATTTTATACGGAAAGCGGAAAAGATCCGTTATCATCGTTTGAATTTGAAAAACGAACTTCAGAAATAAGAAATCCAGATGGATCAATTGTCTTCAGAATGGAAGAGGTTTTTGTTCCCTCGCATTGGTCGCAAGTTGCCACTGATATTATTGCTCAAAAATATTTTAGAAAAGCCGGAGTTCCTAAACTTTTTAAAAAGAATCGTGAGAAAGGAATTCCCTCCTGGCTTCAATCATCTAAAGCTGATTTAGAAAAATTAGAATTACTTCCTGAAAAGGAGCGTTATTCATCTGAAACAGATTCACGGCAAGTTTTTCATAGATTGGCTGGATGCTGGACTTACTGGGGCTGGCAAGGTAAGTATTTTGATTCTGAAGATGATGCGAAAGTTTTTTATGACGAGATTATTTATATGCTGGCAAATCAAATCTCTGCACCTAACAGCCCGCAATGGTTTAATACAGGATTAAATTGGGCATACGGAATCACCGGACCTTCTCAAGGTCATTATTATGTTGATTATAAAACAGGAGAACTAACCGCTTCATCAGATGCCTACACACATCCACAGCCCCATGCATGCTTCATCCAATCAGTAAGTGATGACTTAGTTAACGAAGGCGGTATCATGAATCTCTGGGTTCGTGAAGCGCGATTATTTAAGTATGGATCAGGAACAGGATCAAACTTTTCTGAGGTTCGCGGGTCAAGTGAACCGTTAAGCGGCGGCGGTAGATCTTCCGGTTTGATGTCATTTTTGAAAATTGGTGACAGAGCTGCCGGTGCGATCAAATCAGGCGGCACAACCAGACGCGCTGCAAAAATGGTTACTATTGATATGGACCATCCTGATATTGAGGAATTTATTAATTGGAAAGTTATAGAAGAACAAAAAGTGGCTTCATTAGTTGCGGGTTCTAAGCTCTGCAATTATCACCTTAATGCAATAATGAAGGCTTGCTATGATGAGCATCCGGAGAATGATCGTTTCAGCAAAACACTTAATAAAAAATTAAGAAATGCCGTCATCGAAGCGCGAAAAGTAAATATTCATAACAATTACATTGAAAGAGTTATTCAACTCGCAAAGCTTGGATTTAAATCAATAGAATTTCCTATTTATTCAACTGATTGGAATTCGGATTCTTATTCTACTGTATCGGGACAAAATTCCAACAACTCTATCCGGGTTACAAATGAATTTATGAACGCCATATTAAATGATGGTGAATGGAATCTATATTGGAGAGTTGAAAAGAAAAAAGCTGCGCAAGAAAATCGGCAACCTAAACCTTACAGAACACTCAAGGCAAATGCTCTTTGGGATGATATTGCTTTTGCCGCATGGTCTTGTGCCGATCCCGGAATTCAATTTCATACAACAATTAATGAATGGCATACTTGCCCTGAGAATGGTGAGATCAGAGCTTCCAACCCTTGCAGCGAGTACATGTTTTTAGATGATACGGCTTGCAATCTTGCATCACTTAATCTTGTAAAATTCTACAAAACTGAAACAAAAGAATTCAATGTTGCTTCATTGCGACATGCAACCAGATTGTGGACGATTGTTTTAGAGATTAGTGTTAAGATGGCTCAATTCCCGAGTAAAGAAATTGCACAAAAAAGTTACGACTTCAGAACCTTAGGATTAGGTTTTGCTAACTTAGGATCATTGTTAATGCTTCAAGGGATCCCTTACGACAGCAATGAAGCGTTTGCGATTTGCGGTGCCATTACTTCCATAATGCATATGTCTTCTTATGCAACCTCAGCAGAAATGGCTAAAGAGCTTGGTACTTTCACGCACTACAATCTAAATAAAAATCACATGCTTAAAGTAATTCGGAACCATCGTAGAGCAGCTTACAATGTTCCAAGCGATGAATATGAAGGATTGACAATCTATCCGATGGGCATAAATCCAAAATATTGTCCTTCTGATTTGTTGAAAGCGGCTCGTGAAGATAGTGATAGAGGGCTTGAACTTGGTACTGAAAATGGTTTTAGGAATGCCCAGGTAACCGCAATTGCTCCAACAGGTACAATCGGTATGGTAATGGATTGCGACACAACAGGTGTAGAACCGGATTTTGCTTTGGTTAAATTCAAAAAACTTGCAGGCGGTGGATACTTTAAAATAATCAATCAATCAATCCCTCTTGCATTGGAAAGACTTGGTTATAATAAAGATCAAATAAATGAAATAGTGAAGTATGCCAAAGGTTCAGGTACTTTGGTTGGCTGCCCTTACATAAATCCCGAATCACTTAAAGCAAAAGGTTTTACTGAAGAAGTTCTTTCTAAAGTTGATAATACCCTTCCATCTGTATTCGATCTGAGTTTCGCATTTAACAAATTTGTAATTGGTTCTGATTTCTTAATTAAAAAACTCAACTTCACAGAAGAAGAAATAAACGACTATGATTTTAACTTGCTTGAGAAGTTAGGATATTCCAAACAAGAAATTGCATCGGCAAATGATTATGTCTGTGGAACAATGACTATAGAAGGTGCGCCTTTCTTAAAGCATGAACATTATCCTGTATTCGATTGCGCAAATAAATGCGGTAAAAAGGGTTCGAGATTTATTCGATCCACCGCTCACATCAAGATGATGGCAGCAGCACAACCATTTATTTCAGGAGCTATTTCAAAAACCATCAATCTTCCGAATCAATCAACCGTTGATGATATAAAGGATTCCTACATGCAGTCCTGGAAACTTGGAGTAAAAGCTAATGCTATTTACAGAGATGGCTCAAAATTATCTCAACCGTTAAACACGATGAGTGAAGATGAGCTGGAAACAATAATCGAAGAAAAAGAAAAGAATGATATAGTAAAAATAGCCGAACGGATAATTCATAGATACATTGCGAAGAGAAGAAGATTACCATACCGTAGAACCGGCTATACTCAGAAAGCAAAAATAAACGGACAATCTGTTTATATCAGAACCGGCGAGTATGAAAACGGACAAATTGGTGAAATATTTATAGACATGCACCGTGAAGGTGCTGCGGTCAGAAGCCTGTTAAACTGTTTTGCTATTTCAGTATCTCTCGGTCTGCAGCATGGTGTTCCACTCGAAGAATTTGTTGATGCTTTTGTATTCACCAAATTTGATCCGAGCGGAATTGTAACCGGTAATGAAAAAATAAAAATGGCAACATCCGTTATAGATTATATTTTTAGAGAATTAGCTGTTTCATATCTTGGAAGGTACGATCTTGCACATGTAGAACCAACCGAGCTTAATGGTAAAGTTTCTAAAGGAATAGTTAAAAAAATCGTTGAACCGGAGTTTGAGAGTGAGGAAGTTGTTAGTGAACGTTTAGTTGAATTAGATAAAAATGATTCGTATGAATATTCCCTTTCATCACATGAAACTAAAAGTTCTGCAACGATGGACAGTTTACCTTCCGATTCAATAGCTTCAAAACTTAAAAGAGCAATTCAAGCTGGATACACTGGAGATATTTGTCCCGAATGCCAAAGCACGATGATGGTAAGAAACGGAACCTGCTTAAAATGTTTGAGCTGCGGTGCAACTACTGGATGCAGTTAGATTGATAAATAAAAATTATTCAAAGCCGTTCCTTGGGACGGCTTTTATATTTTAAAGATTCGCGTTGCATTTAGTATTGCAATTAAAGCCACTCCCATATCACCAAACACTGCTTCCCACATAGACGCGACTCCCAGTACTCCAAGTAAAATAAAAATCCCTTTTACAGCAAGAGAAAAAATTAAATTTTGCCAGACAATCTTTCTGGTTTTTCTTGCAATCAAAATAGCTTCAGAAACTTTTGATGGTTGATCCTCCATTATCACAATATCGGCTGCTTCAATAGCCGCATCCGAGCCCAAGCCGCCCATTGCAATACCCAAATCTGCACGTGCTATTACCGGAGCATCATTAATTCCATCGCCGACGAAAGCAACTTTACCACCTTTAGCTTCTAATAATATTTCTTCAAACTTAGTGAGTTTATCTTCCGGTAATAATTCACTGAAGCTGCTGTCAATATTTAATCTTTGGGCAAATTTGGATGTGGTAAAATTGTTATCACCACTAAGCATAATTGTTTTTTTGATTCCCAAGGACTTTAAGCTTTTTATAGCTTTCTCAGCATCCTCTTTAAGTTCATCCGAGATAATGATGTGCCCGGCATAGATTGAATTCACAGCAACATGAATTACGGTTCCTTCAACATTGCAAATATCATGATCAATGTTCTCTGCATGCAGCAATTTATCGTTACCAACTACGATTAAATTCCCGTTAATTTTCACTTTGATACCTAATCCTGAAATTTCCTGCTGCTCTTTGATTTCGTTAATCCGAAGATCTTTACCGTATGCTTCTCTTATTGAATCCGCAATAGGATGATTTGAATTTGATTCAGCTAAATAAGCATAATATAAAATTTCATCTCTGCTAAATCCGTTTTGCGTAATCACATTAGTAACTTTAAAAATGCCTTTAGTAAGTGTTCCCGTTTTATCAAAGACAACAGAATTCAATTCTGTCAGCGTGTCAAGATGGCTCGATCCTTTAATTAAAATTCCTCTTCGCGATGCACTGCCTAAACCTCCAAAGTAAGTCAGGGGAATGCTTATCACAAAAGCACATGGGCATGAAACTACAAGAATTACGAGTGATCTGTAAATCCAATCGGAAAAGGATTGATTGGGAATAAAGAGTGGTGGTAAGAATGCAATTGCGGCTGCGATGAGAACTACTATTGGTGTATAAATTCTGGCAAACTTAGAAATGAACTTTTCAGGTTTGGCCTTTTTGTGAGCAGCAAATTCAACCAAATCCATAATCTTTGAGATGGAAGTTTCGCCGAATATTCTGCTTACTTTTATTTCAATCACTCCGGATTTATTTATCATTCCCGCTAATACGTCATCATCTTTACTAACCGTTTTAGGAATTGACTCCCCTGTCAGGATAAATGTATCCACATAAGACGATCCATTTATTATCTTACCATCAAGCGGAATTTTTTCACCGGGTTTGACAATTATCAGATCATTGACTTTGACTTCCGAAGGATTTGTTTTTATTATTTTATCATCAACTTTAAGATTTGCGTATTCGGGTCTTATTTCAAGCAAAGATCTAATTGATTTTCTCGAACGACCAACAGCGGATTTTTGAAAGAACTCCCCGACATTGTACAATAGCATCACCATCACCGCTTCAGGAAGCTCGTTTATAGCCAACGCACCAAGCGTGGCTAAACTCATAAGAAAATTCTCATCAAAGAAATTGCCCTTAAATAAATTTTTAATCGCTTTCGAGAGAACATTGCTGCCAGCTATAATATATGCGGAGATAAGAACTACGTCAGTCAAATATTTTAAAGAGCTTACCCTATCATTATTTTCGAAGTAAATTCCTCCGGCAAATAAAATCGCCACTAATAAAATTTGCAGGACTTCTTTAGATAAATCGCTTTTTAATATTTTCTCAGTCATTATGTAAAATATTTTTGCTGATGTTTTAAACAACATTAATTAAACTGGAGATTAATCTCAACGTTTAGGAAGGGAAAACATGTGATGCAAATTATAAGGAATAATAGAATGGCGGCAAAGGGCAAAATTAATTGCTGCTAAATATACCGTTTATTCTTCTGCCTCCCATATACCGTTTTGAATAATATTTATGTTCGATTGATGAGACGATAACTCCTTTTGATGAGCTTGCATGTGCGAAAAGTTTATCGCCGATATATATTCCAACGTGTCCCGGCCGAACTGCCCGACGTGTATTGAAAAATACCAGATCACCAAAGATTAGATCATCTTTATCTTTAATTGATGTACCCTGAGTAAATTGTTCTCTTGCAGATCTGAGTAAGTAAACATCTAAACAATTACTATAAACATTTTGAGTAAACGCCGAACAATCAATTCCATCAGAAGAGTTTCCACCGTACTTATAAGGAGTATTAATGTACTTAATTATCTCCATCAACATTCTTTCTTTGGGCGTTGTATTTGCAAAACTGGTATCAGGGAAACCTAATGAAGTTTTTATTCTATTTAGAACACCGGAAATATCAATTGCCGGTTCATCAATTGGAGTCTCTTCGTCGTCATCTTCATAACTCTGAAACTCAGAAGAAGTGTCTTGAATTTGTGAATAATAAAGAAGGTCATCGCTATCGTCTTTTATTAAACCTGCTTTCAAGGAATCATCATAAGTATTAATGCCAACATTATTTTTATATCGTAAAGAATACGAGGAGGGAGTACATCCTAAATAAAGAATTGAAAAAAGAATAACAAATGATATTAATGAAACGATTTTTGTTAGCGGCATAAATCAACCGAGATAAGCTTTTAAATTTTTACTTCGGGATGTATGTCGAAGACGTCTAATAGCTTTCTCTTTGATTTGCCTTACTCTTTCTCTTGTAAGATTAAATCGCTCACCAATTTCTTCCAAAGTTAAAGAGTTTTCTTTGTCTAAACCAAAATATAATTTAATTACTTCTGCTTCTCTTTCCGTAAGAGTTGATAATGCCCGCTCAATCTCCTCCTTTAATGATTCATCCATCAACAAATGATCCGGAGAAGGTTGAAGATCACTTTCTATAACATCTAACAAGTTGTTTTCTTCACCTTGTGTGAAAGGTGCATCCATTGATACATGACGACCTGACATCTTTAATGTGTCGGCAATCTCTGAAGCATCCATATCAAGCTCTTTAGCAAGCTCATCAGCATTTGGTTCGCGCTCGAACTCTTGTTCAAGATTACTGTATGCTTTGCCAATTTTATTAAGAGCACCAACTCGGTTCAGTGGTAACCTTACAATTCGTGATTGCTCAGCCAAAGCCTGCAATATTGATTGTCGTATCCACCAAACAGCGTAAGAGATAAATTTAAAACCTCTTGTCTCATCAAACCTCTTGGCAGCTTTTAATAATCCAAGATTTCCTTCATTGATAAGATCACCAAGCGATAGTCCTTGGTTTTGATATTGCTTTGCTACACTTACCACAAATCTTAGATTAGCTTTAGCAAGATCTTCTAAAGCCGCTTGTTCACCTTTTCTAATTCTAATAGCCAGCTCAATTTCCTGTTCGGGTGTAAGCAAATTAATTTTCCCAATTTCTTGAAGATATTTATCAAGTGATTGGTTTTCGCGATTTGTAAACTGTTTTACAATTTTCACAAGTCAGCCTTAATTAATTATTTTGCTATTAGAAATAATTTAAATATTAATTTTAAAATGGTTTTATCACTTACAAATTTGCACAAAAATAAATGATTATTATTTCAAATGAAAGTTTTAAATATTTTTTGTGAACACTGAGGAATTGTTGTGTTGAGATGTGGCTCGGTCGACCTACTCAAATTTTGAAATAAAATAATTAATGGTTGATTGAATTATTCTCACATTAATTTTAAATCTACCGGATGATAGACCTTCAATTTTGTTCCTGCATATTTGTTTTTATTCAGAGTAATAATTGGAAGCTTATTGTAATCAGCCACAACACACATTAGGGCATCATTCATGTTTTTGACTATACTCTTATATTTTGGGACGAGTAAGCTATAACGAGAATGTAAACCTAATATTTTTAATGATGATAGAAGTCTAAGAATTATTTCTTGTTCAAGATAAGTGTCCGCATTAAATAAAAGCTCGGATGCACTTAGCACTGTAGAAAAGCAAATTCCATTTTGCATGAGCAGTTCTAGATACGAATCTTTATCCGTTGAGTTGAAGGTTAAATGCTCAATTAAAATATCGGTATCAACCAAATATTCATTTGATTTTTGGGGCAATTTTAAGTTTTCCTTTTTTCGTTCTAATTAATTTTCCCTTTGATTCGATAAACTTTATAACTACTTCTTCGGGTAAGGATTGCATGTTCTTAATCAGCCGTACTTTTCTCGCTAAATCATTGCCTGTATTATTTTCATTCATTAAGAAAACTTTTCCCTTTCAAGAAATTACTTACACTAAAAAAATCTACTGCGGTTTTTCCGACATCAGAAAACGTTTGTCGTACTCCCAGATTTTTCTCAGCTTTGTTTTTTCTAAAATAAATTAGCGGAACGTACTCCCTACTATGATCCGTGCTTGGGGTTGTCGGATCGTTCCCATGATCAGCAGTTATCACTAATGCATCTGAATCATCAAGCACATCAATCAGTTGAGGTAAAACATTGTCAAAATTTCTTAAGGCATCTGCAAATCCTTTTGGATCGTTACGATGACCATAGTAAACATCAAAATCTACAAGGTTAGCAAAGATTAGACTGTTTTTACTTTTTTTAGAATAACTTAAAATTTTTTGAAATCCTTCTTCGTTAGATTTAGTTTTTTCAACTGTCTTTATTCCACGATAATTAAACAAATCATTTATTTTTCCTATTCCAATTGTCTCAATAGAATTTTTTGATAAAACATCCAAAATAGTATCATCAGGAGGATCCAATGAAAAATCTTTTCGATTTACTGTTCGAGAATAATTACCCGGGCTACCAACGAAAGGTCTTGCAATTACTCTTCCAATAACTATCGGCAGAGTTAAAACTTCATCTTGCGTTATTCTACAGATTTCATAAAGTTTTTCTAAAGGGATAATTTCTTCATGCGCTGCAATTTGAAACACGGAATCTGCCGAAGTATAAATTATAGGAAATCCTGTTCGAACATGTTCATCGCCCAATTCCTGGATTATCTCTGTACCGGAAGCAGCTTTATTACCAAGAAATCCTTTGCATCCTGTTAACTTTAGAAAATTATCGGTTATTTCATTTGGAAAACCATTTGGGAAATATGAAAAATCCAAATCCACGTAAAGTCCTCCAATCTCCCAATGACCTGTTGTTGAATCTTTTCCTTTCGAAATTTCTTTCATCTTTCCAAATGAAGCTTTAGGATTGTCAACTGCATCAATTCCTTCGATCTTCGAAATATTTCCCAAGCCAAGAGCTTGAAGATTAGGTAAACTTAAGCCGCCAACTTTCAATGCTGTATTTGCAAGAGTATTACTTCCCTCATCATGGTAAAGATGAGAATCAGGAAGTTCTCCAATACCAACACCATCAAGAATAATTATTATGAAGTTTTTCATCAGTAAATATTTGATCAGAAGATTTCGAAATGAATTCTAATTTAAACTCCGAACGGTATTGCCCCCGCGTTCAAGGGCTTTTTGTAGGGCCAGGTCGGCATTATGAATTATTTCTTCAACATCGGTTTTATTTGTAGCAGAAGCGATTCCGACAGAAACAGTATAAGTAGTTTGTTTTGATACAACCGCAACCGGTTTTCGGGCAATCTTAACACGCAATTTCTCCGCCCAAAGAAAGATATCCTTGGTAGTTGAATTGAAGAAATAAACTCCAAATACTTTCTCACTAATTCTTCCGAAAGCAGTTAGAGGTGTCATTTCGCTCGATATTATTTCGGCAACAGCAGTAAGCACTTTAGGGAAAGGATTTCCATCGAAAAGAGATTCTTGTTCAAGAAAATCATCAATACGAACTAATGCTAAGGCACCTGGAACTTTTAATTGATGCGCTTTATACAAATCAGCATTCACCCTTTCCTTAAAACTGAAAGCATTAAGAGTATATGTTTCCATATCGAGAGTGATAAAACTTTTAAGAAGAGTTTGTGATGAAAATGAGTGGATGGCAAATGCTAAATAATTAATAGCACTTTTCAAAAATTGTACGTCATCATTTGAATAAGTATTTTTCTTCAGACTTTCGAAGCATAATACTCCGAAGTTTTGATTTTTATATATTATTGGAACTGCAAGAAAAGAACCATCAAACGTAATATTATCGCTTTTAGAAAATCTTTTTAAATCACCTAACGAGGTATCATCAATTTTTACAGGCATACCTGTTGTTATGCATTTACCAGCTAATGATCCGTTAATTTCTATTTCTAAATTTTGTCCAACATACTTTAATGAAGTGTTATTGATGACTTTAATGATTTTAAATTTCTTTTCAATTGGCTCATAATAAATGAAAGTGAAAGCATCCCAATGAATTAATTGAACAAATGTATTTTGAATTGACGAAACTAGATCCGCTTCGCTATCAAGCTTAAATTGCGATCCTATCAAATGCAAAATATTGTTTAACCTTTGCTGAGAAACTGAATCCAGATGTTTCTCTTCAAAGATTGAAATTATCATAGTAATAACTCTAACAAATCTGCCAAGGGTGAAGATTGTTTCTATCCCAAAAGCATCTTCCACTTTGGAATCAAGCACTATAATTGCTATCAGAGATTTGTCATAGAAAAGAGGAACTCCGACAAAACTTCTAATCCCTTGTCTAATTTCATAGTAGCGAATAACATCTGGCTCGGCAACTGTGGAAATATCAGTTAGTAATTCCGGTTCACCTTTCTGGACTATTTTGCTTAGTATATCATCTTCCAAGTCAAATTTTCTTTGAGCAATGTCATTCGAATTCGAAACAAATTTTTCTATAGAAAATTTTTCTTTTTTTTGATTATACCAAAAGAAAATAACCGAATGAGCGTAATAAACTTCTTTAATTACATTTAGAATTTTTTCAAGAGCAAATGAAAATTGTCCTCCATGTCCAACTTCTTTTGGTAATTCTTCGTTAGCGATTTCTTTAAATCTCTCCTTTAGATCTGGAGGTTTGAGGGTGGTTCGAGGAAGTTTTGCATTGACAGGGTAGCTTGATGCCGCTACAACATCGGGATTAATATCCTTAGAAATAATTTTGAAGGAATCTTCATGCAACTTTGTATCGCCCTGATAATCTTCACCGATCAAATCAACATCGTAGCTGTCATTTATATATGTGCCCTGGAATTTTAAAGAATCACGAAGGAATATGATAAATGCGACATAGATGATAATTAATGCCAAAGCAATAATTCTTACTGTAAGATCATCTGCCAACAACAAAACTGCCGCCAGTAAAGGCACTACAAGGAAGATTAGGAATCTTCTTTTCTGTCTTCTATCCATTTAAATTTGCATAGATTGGAAAGTTTTGTAACAAATTACATAATAATTTTACAATTTTTTAGAATAGCAAACAAACTGAGAGCTTCTTTGCCATCGCTCAATAAAATATTTCTTCAAAAAGTTTTGAGATTTCTTTTTTACCGCGGAGTTTCACAGATGAATAATGCACCACATTGGAATTTAGATCAATGCCCGGGAAAAATTGCTCCAAGTTTTTTCTTGATAGATTTATTTCAGCTTGTTTCAGCTTATCTGCTTTCGACAACAGAATTATGTAAGGTATTTTTAAATCACTTAGAAGCTTATTTAATTGATAATCTAGTTCGGTTGGCTTATGACGGCTATCTATAAAATGGATTGCTAACCATACATAACTGGATTTTGTTATGAATTCACCAATTAATTTAGACCAGTGAGCTCTTTCCGCTTTACTAGTCTTAGCATAGCCGTAACCGGGTAAATCTACAATATAAAATTTATTATCAATCTCATAAAAATTTATTGATCGAGTCTTACCCGGAGATGAACTTACTTTTGCAAGATCTTTCCTATTAAAGAATGAATTTATAAACGAGGATTTCCCAACATTCGATCTGCCGCATAAAATTACTTCTGGTAACAGATGATTAGGTACTTCGCTTATATTAAAAGCGGATTTTATAAATAGCTGCTTTTCAAACATTGCTTAAATTTCATATGCAATTTAATTCGGTTAATTGAAAGTATAAAGAATCTAAAATAAAAAACCCCGAATAAATCGGGGTTCGAAAAATCATTCTTCGCTTTTCTTTTTCTTCTTTTTCGCTTTCGACTCTTTTTCTTCCACAACTTCCTCAGCATCTTTTCCTTCACTCTTGGCTTTTTGCTTAGCTTCCTTTTTAGCTTCTTTCTTTTCCTTATGCTCTTCAGCTTTTTTAGTAATTACATCATTGTAATCTACAAGTTCAAGTATTGCCATTGAAGCAGCATCACCCATTCTATTTCCGAGCTTTATCACCCGTGTATAACCGCCAGGACGATCACCGATTTTGGGCATTACTTCACTAAATAACTCTTTAACAACGTCTTTATCATTGACAAATCTTAGCACATGCCGACGTGAGTGAAGATCGTTTTTTTTGGCTTTAGTAATTAAAGCTTCAACATGTTTACGAGCTTCTTTTGCTTTGGCTAAAGTAGTTTTTATTCTTTTATGCCTTAATAACGAAGTTGCCAGCGCGTTCATTAATGCTGCGCGATGGCTGTGTGTTCTGTTTAACTTTCGTCCTTTTACACCATGTCTCATTTAGTTTCCTGCAAGAAATATTAATTTGATTCTGAATCTTCTTTCAAGTATTTGTCTACTTCCATACCAAAATCAAGGCCGAGGTTTTCAACAATTTCCATTAATTCGGCCAAAGATTTTCTGCCGAAATTTCTGAATCTAAGCATTTCTGCTTCATCTTTTCTAACAAGTTCGGCAATATTCTTGATGTTGGCGGCTTTCAAACAATTGTGTGATCTTACACTAAGCTCAAGATCATCAACATTTGTTAAAAGAATTTTCTTAATTCTTTCCTTTTCGGTATCCTTTTGGGTTGAAGTGTGAACTTCTTCCTGAACAACATCAAAATTAATGAAGAGTTGAATGTGATCTCTTAAAATTTTTGCTGCTTGAGTTAATGAATCCTCTGGCGTAATAGAACCATCTGTAGTGACTTCCAGGATTAATTTTTCATAATCGTTTCTGTCAGCAATTCGAACGTTTTCAATTTCATACTTAACATTTCGTATGGGAGTAAAAATAGAATCAATCGGAATTACGCCAATAGTGCTCTCCGGTGAAACATTTTCAGATGCTGTAATAAATCCTTTACCTTTGCCAACTCTAATTTCCACATCGAACTTTGCACTTTTATTTAAAGTAGCAATGTGAAGCTCGGGATTTAAGATTTCGATTTCGTTGCTGTGCTTTTGAATATCAGCAGCGGTCCATTCGGTTTCACCATTAAAGGATAAATCAATTTTGTTGGGTTTTTTGTTTAGAAGTTTCATCCTAACCTGTTTCAGATTTAATATTATTTCTGAAACATCCTCAACTACTCCTTCAATTGTGGTGAACTCATGAAGGACACCGCCAAATTTAACAGATGTAATCGCCGCTCCAGGTAATGATGATAATAGAACTCTTCTCAGTGAATTGCCTAAAGTGACTCCATAACCTCTTTCGAGAGGTTGAAGTGTGAATCTACCAAATGTATTGGTATAATTACTTTCGTCGAGTACAACTGCGTCCGGCATCTTTATATAAGGTGCACTCATTTATTAAACCTCAATTAAATTATATATGAATTTCATTATTTAGAATATAGCTCAACTACAAGTTGTTCATTAGCATTTAACGGAACTTCGGTTCTTTCGGGAACTTGAACAAACGTACCCGATAGGGTTGCTTTATCAACCGTTAACCAATTATATGTATTGTCACGAACCTTTTTAAGTGAGTTGTGAACTAAATCGAGTTTTTTACTTTTATCTTTTATTTTGATTATATCACCGGCAGCTAAAAGATAGGCCGGAATATCTACCAATTTATCATTAACAAAAATGTGGCGATGTCTGATCAACTGTCTTGCTTGTTTTCTTGAAGAAGCAAATCCTAAGCGATAGACAACATTATCTAACCTTCTTTCCAGAATTTTAACAAGGTTCTCACCTGTAATTCCTTTTGCTTTTATTGCCTTCTCAAAATAATTTCTGAATTGAGTTTCCAGTAAACCATAAATTCTTTTTATTTTTTGTTTTTCTCTGAGCTGAACACCGTACTCAGAAATTTTACTTCTGCGTGAAAGACCGTGTTGTCCAGGCGGATAAGATCTATTCTCAATTGGACATTTTTCAGTGAAGCATTTTTGTCCTTTTAAAAATAACTTTTGTCTCTCTCTTCTGCATAATTTGCATACTGAATCAGTATATCTTGCCATTTATTAAATACTCCGAAAAATTAAACTCTTCTTTTCTTTGGAGGTCTGCATCCATTATGGGGAATTGGCGTGACATCCTTAATTGAATTAATTTGAAGACCGGCAGTGTTCAGAGATCTGATAGCAGCTTCTCTTCCGGAACCTGGTCCTTTGATATAAACATCAACTCTTCTCAACCCAAGATCAAAAGCTTCTTTAGCTGCTGCATCTGCAGTAACCTGTGCTGCAAAAGGCGTATTCTTCCTTGATCCTTTAAAACCATTTCTTCCTGCAGATGACCACGAAATTGTGTTGCCATAAATATCTGTAATTGTAACCTGCACATTATTAAAAGTGGCTTTAATATGAACTTCTCCATTAGAATCAATGTGAGTTCTTTTCTTAACTTTCTTAATAATTTTAGCCAATTATATCTCTCCTTTTAATCTCAACTCTTATTTCTTAGTTGGTGTTTTCTTTTTACCGGCGACAGTTTTTCTCTTACCTTTACGAGTACGGGAATTAGTTCGGGTTCTCTGACCTCTTGCAGGTAAACCTCTTCTGTGTCTTAAACCTCGATATGTTCCAATATCCATTAATCTCTTAATGCTCTGCTGTACTTCGGATTTGAGAGCACCTTCAACCTTATACTCCGCCATAATTACGGATCTTATTTTAGCAATTTCTTCATCGGTAAGATCTGCAACTTTTTTATCAGGATTAACTTCTGCCTTTTGGAGAATTTCACCTGAAAGGTTTCTTCCTATACCGAAGATATACTGAAGTCCGAAAAGGACTTTTTTATTTTTAGGTAAATCAACACCAGAAATACGAGCCACTTTTACTCCTTAGATAAAAATTAACCTTGACGCTGTTTGTGTTTAGGATTTTTACAAATCACTCTTACAACACCTTTTCGCTTAATTATCTTACAATTTTCACACATTTTTCGAACTGAAGATCTCACTTTCATAAATTCTCCGCTATTTATATCTATAGGTAATCCTACCCTTAGTTAAATCGTAAGGAGATAATTCAATTGAAACTTTATCTCCTACCAAAATTTTGATAAAATGCATTCTCATTTTACCTGAAACATGAGCAAGAATTTCATGCCCATTATCGAGCTTTACTCTAAAATGCGCATTAGGTAAAGTTTCAGTAACAACTCCATCTACTTTTATTGGTCCTTGTTTTGCCATTAACAAACCGTTAAGATTTCAGGTGATCCATTAGATACAAGAATCGTATGTTCAAAATGCGCCGACGGTAAACCATCTTGAGTTAGAACCGTCCAGCCATCTTTAGCGGTTTTAACTTTGTAAGTTCCGGTGTTAACCATAGGTTCGATAGCGATAGTCATACCTTTTTTTAATTTTGGACCGGTACCCCGCACACCATAATTTGGAACCGCCGGCTCTTCATGAAGATATTTGCCAACGCCATGTCCACATAAATCTTTTACCACAGAAAAACCATTAGCTTCAACATAATTTTGAACAGCGAAAGAAATATCATGAACCCTATTATTTACCTTTGCTTCTTTTATGCCTTCATAGAGTGATTTTTCAGTCACCTCAAGAAGCTTTTCTTTGTCGGATGAAATTTTTCCTACAGCAACCGATAGTGCTGCATCACCAAAATATCCATTCTTCAAAACTCCAACATCAATAGAAACTATTTCACCTTCTTTAAGAACACGTTCACCGGGAATTCCGTGAACAACTTCATCATCTATTGAAACACAAATTGAAGCAGGATAATCGTAAGAGCCTGCCTGCGAATAACCCTTAAAAGCTGCTTTTGCATTATTGCTAAAAATATATTCCTCAGCAATACGGTCTAATTCAATTGTCGTGACTCCGGGTTGAACATTGTTTGCAACTAACTTCAATGTTTCTGCAACTATCCTGCAACTTTCCCGGATATAATCAATTTCTTTTTTAGTTTTTATATATATCACTGAAAAAGATTAATATCTTCTACCTCTAAGTTTCCCCGATTTCATAAAACCATCATAATGTCTCATCAGCAAATGAGATTCAATCTGCTGAAGCGTATCCAATGCAACGCCCACAACAATAAGTAAGCTTGTTCCGCCAAAGAATGAAGCAAACTGACCTGAAACTCCCCATGCTGATACAAATGCAGGAAGTATGGCTACAATCGCTAAAAAAAATGAACCGGGCAGAGTTATTTTAGTTAATATATTATCAATAAACTCGGAAGTTTGTTTACCGGGTCTAATTCCCGGAATAAACCCACCTTGCTTCTTCATATTATCGGCGACATCTTTAGGATTAAATGCAATTGCCGTATAAAAATATGTGAAGAAGATAATCATAATTGCATAGATGATTGAGTAAACAGCCGACTGATAATGAAAATAAGAATTAATAGTTTGAAGAAAATCATTGTTCGGAAAAAAAGATAAAACAGTATTTGGAATAAACATAATTGATTGAGCAAATATTATCGGCATAACTCCTGCAGTATTTACCCGCAATGGAATATACTGAGTCACTCCACCGTAAACTTTCCTGCCTACAACTCTTTTCGCATATTGAACCGGAATTCTTCTCGTTCCTTGTGTAACTAAAACTACCCCAGCAATAATGAGAACCATGAGAATCAGAATAACTATTTCAATAATGATGCTTCTTGTTCCTGCAGAAATCAATCTGTACTCATCAAGAATAGCAAAGGGAAATCTGTTTATAATTCCGATAAAGATTATAAGTGAAATACCATTCCCAATTCCTCTTTCGGTTATCTGCTCACCGAGCCACATCATAAAAACTGTACCGGCAGTCAAAATAATAATCGTTGATAGCGTCCAAGCCATTCCTTGAATTGGCTCTGGTATAATCGGTATTCCACGAAGATTTAAATTATATAATCTAATTGTAACACCCCAAGCTTGCATTGCAGAAATTAACACGGTACCATATCGGGTTAACTGAGTTATTTTCTTTCTTCCTTCTTCACCTTCTTGTTGCAGCTTTTGAAAGTAAGGAACAACCGCACCCATCAATTGAAGAATGATAGAAGCAGAAATATATGGCATTATTCCAAGTGCAAATATTGCGGCATTTGAAAATGCTCCTCCAACAAATAAATCATACAACCCGAATAAATTATCGGAAGTTTGATTCTTCATTGCTTCTGAAAGTAACCCGGAATCAATGCCAGGAAGAGTAATGTGCGCACCGACACGAACAATTACAAGCAGAATTAATGTATAAATTATCCTCTGGCGGAGTTCGTGTATTTTAAAAATATTTCTAAATGTATCTGTAAATCTGGACATTAAGGATTACTCAAATCTTTTTAATTGTTCCGCCGGCAGTTTCAATTTTATCTTTTGCCGTTTTGCTAAAACCATTCACTTCAAAGTTAAGCTTTGCTTTAATGTCTCCGTTTCCTAAAATCTTTACCAGTTGATTTAAGGTGGAAATCAAACCTAATTTCTTAAGCATTTCAGGATTAATTACTTCTGAAGTAAACTTTTTTTCATCAGCTAATTTTTGAAGAACTTGTAAGTTCACAACTTGATACTCAACTCTTGAATGGTGGGTAAACCCATATTTTGGAATTCTTCGTTGCAAAGGCATTTGGCCGCCTTCAAACCAAAACCTTTTATTAGCACCCGATCTAGATAACTGACCATTCATACCCTTTGTAGCCGTTCCACCATGCCCTGATCCTTCACCTCGCCCAATTCGTTTAGGGTTCTTTTTAGAGCCCTTAGCATATTTTAAATTGCTTAGAATATCCATAATCTCAACTAATTAATTATTCTTTAATCTCTTCTACTGTAAGAAGGTGTTTAACTTTTTCTATCATACCTCTAATCTGAGGAGTATCGGTATGAATTTTTTCCCAATTAGGTCTTCCTAAACCCAGCGCTTTAATTGTTAATTTCTGGTTATTAGGTTGATCAATGATACTTCGAACTTGTGTTAATTTTAATTTTGCCATGACTTTTCAATTAGACGGTAAATAATTCCTTAACTTCCATTTTTCTTTTAGCTGCCATCCTTTTTGCATCAACTAACGAGAGCAAAGCATTTAAAGTTGCCTTCACTTGATTATGAGGATTGCTGGAACCAAGTGATTTCGTGAGAACATCTTGAACACCGGCTGCTTCCAAAACTGCACGAACTCCACCACCAGCAATCAAACCTGTTCCAGGCGAAGCGGGCTTAATTAGAACTCTTCCAGCGCCAAACTTGCCAACAATTTCATGCGGAATTGTTCCTTTGTAAACAGAAACTTTGACTAAACTTTTTTTAGCATCATCCACACCTTTAGAAATAGCATCGGTGACTTCATTTGCTTTACCCAAACCAACACCAACTGTACCGTTTCCATTACCAACAACAACAATCGCATTAAAGCTGAATCTTCTACCACCTTTTACAACTTTAGCCACACGATTAATGTGGACTACTTTTTCCTTTAATCCTTCTGAGTCAGCATGCTTACCTGTTTTTTGTTCCATTCGAAATACTTGCTTATTTAATAATTAATTTATATTGATTAACCGATTATTAACACGCTGCCGGGAGAGGATTCGAACCTCTGCAGACGCCTCCAAAGGGCGTAGTCCTGCCATTAGACGACCCGGCAATCCTAAATTCAGTTGAAGTTAAAATTTTAAACCTCCTTCGCGAGCGCCGTCTGCAATAGCTTTAACTCTGCCATGATATCTATATCCATTCCTGTCAAAAACGACTTGAGAAATATTTTTCTCTAAAGCTTTTTTTGCAACTAGTTTACCGACCATTTTGCTTTTACTGATTTTTCCTTTAGAGTTCTTTAATTCTTCAGCTAATTCCTTTGATAATGAAGAAGCAGAAACTAAAGTATTGCCTTCTGAATCGTCTATTAATTGTGCGAAAATGTTTTTCAAACTTCGGTAGATGGTTAATCTGGGTTTTTCTTTAACCCCAGATATTTTACTTCTAATTTTAGTCTTTGAACGAAGTCTGATATTTTTATTTTTTTTTATCATTTTATTATTCCAAAACTCTTAATTATTTACCAGCAGTTTTACCGGCTTTTCGAATAATTTGTTCATCAGAATATTTAATTCCCTTACCTTTATAAGGTTCAGGTTTTCTGAATGATCTTATTTTCGCTGAAATCATTCCAACTAATTGTTTATCTATTCCACTCACAACAATTTGGTTGGGTGTGGATACTTGCAATGTAATGCCAGAAGGAGGCATAAAAAGTATCGGATGTGAATAACCAATATTCATTAAAATGTTTTCGCCTTTTTGTTCGGCTTTATATCCAACACCAACAATATCCAAAGTTTTTTGATAGAGTTCTGTTACGCCTTTAATCATATTCTGGATTAAAGCCCGCGTTAAACCGTGTAATGATTTATTTAACTTTAAATCATCAGGTCTTTGAACAGTCAGTTCTCCATCTTTGATTTCAACTTTCATGTTATTATGAATCGTAGTTTGTAACTCACCCTTCGGTCCTTTTACCTTAATAACATTTTCATTTTTAGTAACCGAAACACCTTTAGGAATTGTTATCGGTTTTCTGCCAACTCTTGACACTTATTAAACTCCAATATTTAAGAAATTACCAAACAAAACAAACTACTTCACCGCCGAGAGATTTACTTCGTGCTTCTTTATCAGTAAGTAAACCTTGTGAAGTAGAGATTACTGCAATACCTAATCCATTAAGAACACGCGGAAGCTCATCGTTTTTCTTATAAACTTTTAAACCGGGAGAGCTTATCCTTTGTAAACCGCTTATAGCCGGGTTTCCATTATGATAACGAAGATTAATCTTCAATACATTCTGCTTATTGTCTTCTGTGACAGAATAATCATCTATAAAATTATTTTTTTTCAGAATATCTGCCAAGCCAAGTTTCATTCTTGATGAAGGAATTTCAACAATAACTTTTTTTGCTTTAACAGCATTTCTAATTCTAGTTAAGAAATCCGAAATCGGATCAGTAACACGCATTCTTTTCCTCCGTTTACCAGCTTGATTTTTTTAATCCGGGAATTTCACCTTTAAGAGCCATTTCTCTTAAAACCAATCGTGAAACTCCAAATTTTCTATGAAACCCTCTTGCTCTTCCGGTAAACATACAGCGATTGTGTAACCTTACCGGAGAAGAATTTTTAGGAAGCTTTTGCAAAGCATCATAATCACCTTTTTCTTTTAGCTCATTTCGTAACTTTGCATACTTTTCGCAAAGCCTTCTTCTTCGTGCTTCCTTTGCAATTGAACTTGTCTTAGCCACTAAATCTCCTTATTAAGCTGATTTAATTTCTTTTTTTCTGAATGGAACTCCAAATGCTTGAAGCAGTTCATATGCTTCATTATCAGTTGGAGCACTTGTAACAAAAGTGATATCCATTCCCAAAACCCTCGTTACCTTATCAAAATTAATTTCCGGAAAAATTATCTGTTCCTTAATACCAAGTGAATAATTACCATGACCATCAAAGGACTTATCAGATAATCCCTTAAAATCTCTAACACGCGGGAGAGCAATATTAATTAGTCTATCAAGAAATTCATACATTTTTTCTTTTCTGAGAGTAACCATCGCACCAATATTAACGCCTTCACGCAATTTAAAATTTGAAATAGCTTTCTTTGATTTCCTCATACTTGCTTTTTGACCGGTAATAGTTTCCAAATCCTTAATTGCTTCTTCAAGAATTTTCTGATCGGTCACTGCTTCTCCAACACCCATGTTAACAACTATTTTATGGAGTCTTGGTACTTGCATTACGCTTTTAAAGGAAAATTTTTTAATTAAACTTGGAACTATCTCTGCTTTGTAATAATCAGCAAGCCGAGTCTTAATTTTAAGTTCTTTTTCTTTTGGAGCTTGAGCTTTTTTAGATTCTTTTTTAGAATCTTTAGATTCCTTTACTGCTTTAACCTGTTTTTCCGGATTTTCTTTTTTAGCTTTTTTATCAACCATTTTAGTATAAATTAAATTTTAATTATTGGATCATTTCGCCGCTAATTCTGCTAACTCGAATCCTTTTATTCTTTTTAGTTTTTTCATCAAGTATAATTTGTGAACCAATTCTTGTTGGTTTATTACTTTTGGGATCAATAAGCATAACATTAGAAACATGAATCGGGGCTTCTTTTTCTAAAATTCCGCCCTGAGGATTTTTTTGACTTGGTTTAGTATGTCTTTTCCTAATGTTAATTCCTTCAACAATTACATTTGAATCTGATGGAAAAACTTTAAGAACTTTACCGGATTTTCCTCTATCATTTCCGGAAATTATCATTACATTATCATTTTTATGAATCTTCATTAAAATTTTCCCTTATAAAACTTCAGGAGCAAGTGAAACTATTTTCATAAACTGTTTTTCCCGTAATTCTCTGGCAACAGGACCAAAAATTCTTGTGCCTCTGGGTTCGTTCTGAGGATTTAAAAGTACTGCAGCATTCTCATCAAACCTTATGTAGGAACCGTCTTTTCTACGAACTTCTTTTTTAGTTCTCACAATAACTGCTCGAGATACTTCTCCTTTTTTTACGGTTCCGTTTGGTATTGCTGTTTTAACCGAAACAACAATGAGATCACCAAGACTGGCATATTGTCTTCCGCTTCCGCCAAGAACCCTAATGCATCTTACTTTCTTAGCACCGGAGTTATCTGCAACTACTAAATTTGTTTCTTCTTGAATCATGATATCCTCAGCAAATCGGGTTAACTACTTAGCTTTTTCAACAACTTCAACCAATCGCCATCTTTTTAGCTTACTCAATGGACGTGTTTCCATTATCTTAACTTTATCACCGATACCACACTGTTTCTTTTCATCATGAGCTAACAACTTTGTGGTTTTCTTGAAATATTTTTTATAAATGGGATGTTGAACTTTTCTCTCTATAGCAACGGTAATGGTTTTCTCCATTTTATTACTTACAACAATTCCAACTCTTGTTTTTCTTAAAGCTCGTTGTTCCATATTTAGGATTTAGCTCCTTCCGTAGAGTTGGTCGTAACAGATTTTTTTTCTGCTATTGATCTCTCTTTTAAAACAGTAAGCATTTTTGCAATATCTTTCTTTAGCGCTTTTAGTTTTGAAGTATTGGTAAGTTGTTTTAGCTGATGCGCAAACTTCAAATCTGTTAAATTCTTTCTTTCTTCTTCAATCTGCTTGATCAATTCCGGAGTTTTAATTTCTCTTATATCATGGATTTTCATATTAACCTTGAATCTTATTCGTAATCTGGACGAGCGACAATTTTAGTTTTAATTGGAAGTTTATAACCACAAACCTGGAGCGCATCACTTGCTACTTCTCTTGAAACACCGCCGACCTCAAACAAAATTCTTCCGGGTTTAATAACCGCAACCCAAAATTCCGGGGCACCTTTACCTTTACCCATACGAGTTTCAAGCGGTTTTTTTGAAACAGGTTTATCAGGAAATATTCTTATCCAAACTTTTCCATCTCTTTTCATTTTTCTAGAAAGAGCCACTCTGCAAGCTTCAATTTGCCGGCTTGTAATCCAATGAGGTTCCAATGCCTTTAATCCAAAATCACCAAAAGCAACCGAACTGCCTCTATATGCTTTTCCCGTCAAGCGTCCGCGCTGCGACTTTCTAAACTTAACTCTTTTAGGCATTAACATTGTAAGTGATCTCCAAAATTAATCTGTAACTCGTTTACCTAATATTTCACCCTTGCAAATCCAAACTTTAATTCCGAGCGAACCGTATATTGTTTCTGCTCTGCCTGCAGCATAATCAATGTCTGCTCTAATTGTGTGCAATGGGATTCTACCATCTTTATACTGCTCTGTTCTTGCCATTTCGGCACCACCTAAACGACCGGCACACTTTATTCTTATCCCTTCAGCTCCCATTCTCATAGCAGCGGTTATTGCCATTTTCATTGCTCTCCTGAAAGACACTCTTCCTGAAAGCTGATTGGCAATATTTTCTGCAACTAAATATGCATCCAATTCGGGTCTTTTAATTTCTGATATCTGAACCTTAACATCTTTATCAGTTACCTGTTTAAGCTCTTGTTCAAGTTGAGTAATTTCTTTCCCGCTTTTACCAATTACAACTCCGGGTCTTGATGTATGAATTGTAATAACAATATTCTTTGAAGTTCGATCAATAACTATCCTTGATATTCCGGCTTTCTTTAACCGATTCCTAACATAATCTCTTAATTTTCCATCTTCCTTAAGTTTGAGTGCATAAGATTTATTCTCGTACCAATTAGAGTCCCAACCTCTAATGACACCAACTCTAAAACCAACAGGATTAGTCTTTTGTCCCAAAAATCCTCCTAAATTATTCCTTTGTGGCTACCACAATAGTTAAATGACAAGATCGTTTTCTAATTTTGTGAGCACGTCCCATTGGAGCAGGACTAATTCTTTTAATTGTCGGACCTTGATTGACGTATGCTTCTTTAACTACTAAATGCGATGGTTCAACCTTTGTTGAATCATCCTTATTCATCAGATTAGAAACTGCCGATCTTAAAACCTTTTCAGCACTCTTTGATGCATGTTTAGGATGAAAATGTAAAACATCAAGTGCTTTATCTACTGACATACCTCTAATTAGATCAATAAGCAAACGCATTTTTCGTGGTGATGAACCTATATATCTATAAACTGCTCGTGCTTCCATGATTTAAAATTTCTTTTGATGCTTAATTTATTTTACTTGAGTTGACTTTTCAGCTTTCGTCCCAGGATGTCCTCTAAAAATTCTTGTTGGAGAAAATTCACCAAGCTTATGACCAACCATATTCTCAGTTATGTAAACAGGAATCATTTTATTCCCGTTGTGAACGGCAATTGTGTGGCCGACAAAGTCCGGGATGATTGTAGATGCCCGTGACCACGTCTTAATAATTTTTTTCTGATTTGACTTGTTCAACTGGTCAATCTTTTTGAACAATTTTAGTTCAATATATGGACCTTTTTTAACCGACCTTGGCATATTTTACTCTATTTGTTACGTCTTTTAATAATGAATTTGTTAGATTCTTTTTTGTGTTTTCTAGTTTTAAGCCCCTTTGCCTTTTGACCCCATGGAGAAACAGGATGACCACCACCGGATGTTTTCCCCTCACCTCCACCCATTGGATGATCAACAGGATTCATTGCAACACCTCGAACATGCGGTCTTATTCCTAACCATCTTGATCTTCCAGCTTTACCTAAACTAATATTTTCTTGCTCAGCATTTCCAACAATTCCATAAGTTGCCATACATTCTACTTTTACCTTACGAATTTCACCTGAAGGCATTTTTAATTGAGCGAAATTTCCTTCCCTTGCAAGAAGCTGGAGTGAAGATCCAGCGCTTTTTCCCAACTGCCCGCCTTTACCCGGTTTTAATTCTACATTGTGAACAAAACTTCCCAAAGGCATTTCTTTTAATGGTAATGCATTGCCAACTATAATTTCACTTCCAGAACCGGCAGTAACTGTTGCTCCAACTTTTAAACCCTCAGGCGCAAGGATATATCTTTTTTCACCATCAGTATAATGAAGTAATGCTATTCTTGATGTTCGATTGGGATCGTATTCAATTGAAAAAACTTTAGCAGGAACTCCTATTTTATCACGCCTAAAATCAATCACACGATATCTTCTTTTATGTCCACCTCCGCGATGACGCGATGTAACACGCCCAAGATTATTTCTGCCGCCGGATTTCTTCAAGGCAACAGTTAATGATTTTTCCGGACTATCTTTTGTTATTTCTACAAAAGAAGAATTTGATCTGAATCTTGTGCCAGGAGTGACCGGTTTAAGTTTTATGATAGCCATTAAATTACCTTAGAATAAATCCTATACCTGTTCGAATAATCCTATAGTTTCACCTTTTTTCAAAGTAACTATAGCTTTTTTATAACTTGCCGTTCTTCCTACAAACCTTCCGCCTTTTCTAAACTGTGTTTTCATTTTTCCTGGATGGTTTATAGTTCTAACTTTTAAAACATGAACATTAAATTTCTTTTCAATTGCTTTGGCAATTTCAATTTTATTGCTTTCATTATTAACAAGAAAACCGTATTTACCCTGATCAGCGGTTATGTTTGTCATCTTCTCAGTAATTAAGGGTTGAATTAAAATTTCTTTCATTTCAGTTAACCGCTTCTTTAATGCCAAATGATTTATTTATCAATTCAAGCCCGCCTTGTTGAAGAAGAAGAATTTGATTGTTCACAATATCGTAAGTGGATGCTTTATCAGCTTCTAAAATTTTTACTTTAGGAATATTTCTTCCAGATTTATAAACTGAGGTGAGATTACCATTGGTCAAGACCAAAGTTTTCTTACCGGTTATTTTTAGGTTGTTGAGAATTTTTGCGAAATCTTTTGTTGTTGGTGAATCGAAATTAAAATCTTCAACAACCATAAGCTGATTAGCTTTTACTTTATGACTAAAAGCAGATTTTCTTGCGAGCTTAACAACCTTTTTAGGAAGATCTTGTCGATAATCTCTTGGTCTCGGTCCAAAAATGGTTCCGCCGCCAACCCACAAAGGAGATCTAGATGTACCGGCACGAGCACCGCCACGTCCTTTTTGTTTCCACGGCTTCTTTCCACCGCCTCTTACTTCACCTCGTTCCTTAGATTTATGTGTACCTTGTCTTTGATTTGCTAAATAAGATTTAACACTCAAATATAAAACATGATCATTTGGCTCGATACCAAATATGTCATCACGAAGTTCACATTTTTCTCCGGAAGGACTGCCATCTATTTTTAGAATATCTATTTTCATTTTATAACCAGAATTATCTCTTTAACAATTCTACAATTGAATTTATTGCACCAGGAACAGCTCCACGAACTAGAATCAAATTCTGCTCGGGAATGACTTTGAAAACCTTTAGATTTGAAATAGTAACGTTCTCGTATCCCATTCTTCCAGCCATTCTTTGACCTTTAAAAACCCTTGAGGGGTAGGAACTTGCACCAATAGAACCCGGCGCACGCAATCTATCGCTTTGTCCGTGAGTTGTGCCACCAACTCCACCGAATCCGTGACGTTTCATAACACCTTGAAATCCCTTACCTTTACTTCGAGCTCGAACTTTTATTTTCTCACCTTCACTAAAAATGCTGACGTTTATTTCATCACCAACTTTAAATTCTTGTTCGGAGGAAAACTTAAATTCCTTTAAAACCTTTAAAGGAGCCAGTTCATTCTTTTTAAACTGACCTAAAACCGGTTTCGTTACTCTTTTCTCTTTCTTTTCACCAAAACCAAGTTGAAGAGCGTGATAGCCGTCTTTTTCTTTTGTTCTAATTGAAACAATTTTACAAGGACCGGCTTTGATTACGCTGACGGGGATAAGATCACCATGTTCATTGTAAACGCTCGTCATTCCTATTTTTTGACCTAATAAACCGGACATTTTAGCACCATTTTTCCTTAAAGCTTAATTTCAATATCAACACCCGCCGGAATATCTAACTTGCTTAATGAATCGACGGTTTTGTTGTTTGAATTATAGATATCAATTATTCTTTTGTGTGCCCTAATCTCGAACTGCTCTCTCGATTTTTTATCAACGTGAGGAGACCGCAAAACAGTATAAATTGTTTTTCTAGTCGGCAATGGAATAGGACCCGATACGACCGCACCAGTACTTCTGACAGTTTTAATGATTTTCTCTGTCGACTTATCAATCAAAATATGATCGTACGATTTTAGCTTTATCCTGATTTTCTGACCTGCCACTTGAAGATCTCCTTATGAAATTAGAAACAACAAAGGAGTATGAGTCCTTTGTTGTTTGATAACTAATAAATTACTCAATAATTTTAGTTACAACACCAGCGCCTACAGTTCTCCCGCCTTCACGAATTGCGAATCTCAATCCTTCTTCCATGGCTATTTCGCCTATAAGTTCTACAGAAAGCCTAACATTATCTCCCGGCATAACCATTTCAGTACCGCCAGGAAGATGCGCAACGCCGGTAACGTCAGTGGTTCTGAAATAGAATTGTGGCCTGTATCCGTTAAAGAATGGAGTATGTCGTCCACCTTCTTCTTTTGAAAGAATGTAAACTTCACCTTCAAATTTCTTATGAGGAGTGATGCTTCCGGTTTTAGCCAGAACCATTCCTCTTTCAATTTCATCTTTATCAATACCTCTCAACAAAATACCTGCATTATCACCGGCAATGGCTGAGTCAAGTTCTTTTCTAAACATTTCGATACCCGTAACAACAGTTTTTTTATGAATACCAAGCCCAATCAATTCAACTTCTTCAGTGAGCTTAACTTGTCCTCTTTCAACTCTTCCCGTTGCAACTGTACCACGACCGGTAATTGAAAACACATCTTCAACAGGCATTAAAAAAGGTTTATCAGTATCACGTTTAGGAATTGGAATATAATTGTCAACGGCATCCATAAGCTCCCAAATACAAGCATATCTTGGATCATCTGGATTAGCATTACTTATTCCAGCTTCCAAAGCTTTAAGAGCTGAACCTCTGATGATTGGAATTTCTTTACCAGGAAATTCAAATTTTGTCAAAAGATCTCTTAGCTCTTCTTCAACCAAGTCAATCAATTCAGGATCATCAACCATATCAATTTTATTTAGGAACACAACTATTTTGGGTACACCAACCTGGCGAGCAAGAAGAATATGCTCCCTCGTTTGAGGCATAGGACCATCGGTTGCGGCAACAACTAATATAGCACCATCCATTTGTGCCGCACCAGTGATCATGTTTTTAACATAATCTGCGTGACCGGGACAGTCCACATGTGCATAATGTCTTTTAGCCGTTGAGTACTCAACGTGAGCAGTAGCAATTGTAATACCTCTTTCTCTTTCTTCAGGGGCATTATCAATACTGTCGAACGTTCTAATTTGCGATAAGCCTTTCTTCGCAAGAGCCATGGTGATGGCAGCGGTTAATGTGGTTTTACCATGATCTACGTGTCCAATGGTACCTACGTTAACGTGCGGCTTACTCCTGTCAAATTTTTCTTTTGCCATCTAATTCTCCTTTTTTATTTTGTTTTCTTTGATGAATTCAATTACTTAAGCAGTAGTTACTGCTTTTTTTCCGAGCGACTTTTCAGCAATCTCATCTGATAGACTCTTTGGTACTTCTGAGTATCGCAAAAATTGCATTGTAAAAATAGCTCTGCCCTGGGTCATAGATCTTAATATGGTTGCGTAACCAAACATTTCTGAAAGCGGCACTGTAGCTTTAATCACTTGTGCATCCTTCCTTGCAGAAAAACCCTCAATTTTTCCACGACGAGAATTAAGATCACCCATTACATCTCCAAGATATTCTTCCGGCGTAACAACTTCTACATCCATAATCGGTTCGAGAAGTATGGGTTTTGCTTTCTTAGCTCCCTCTTTAAATGCTATAGAACCTGCGACTTTAAAAGATATTTCGTCTGAATCTACATCGTGATAAGAACCATCATAAATCCTTGCTTTGATATCTACAACAGGAAATCCGGCAACAACTCCATTACGCATGGCTTCTTGAATTCCTGCTGATACAGATGGAATATATTCTTTTGGAACGACACCACCAACAATTCCATTAATAAATTCATAACCTTTTCCTGTTTCATTCGGCATTAGTTCAATCCATACGTGTCCATATTTCCCTCTGCCGCCTGATTGTTTAATAAACTTGCCTTCGGAATCCACCTTTAGAGTTATAGTTTCGCGGTAAGCAACATGAGGTTTGCCGACATTTGCTTCCACATTAAATTCTCTTTTCATTCGGTCAACTAAAATTTCAAGATGCAATTCGCCCATTCCGCTAATTAGAGTTTGTCCAGTCTCTTCATCAACTTTTACTCTAAAAGTTGGATCTTCATCAGATAATTTCGAAAGTGATTCCGATAATTTATCCTGGTCTGCTTTTGTTTTTGGCTCGATTGCAATCTGAATAACCGGTTCAGGAAATATGATCTTTTCTAAAACAACAGGATCATTTTCTGTGCAAAGCGTGTCGCCGGTTTTAGTAAATTTCAATCCAACTGCAGCACCAATATCACCAGCTCTAACTTCATCAATTTCTTCTCGATGATTTGCATGCATCTGCAGTAATCGGCTAATCCTTTCTTTTTTTCCACTTACAGCATTAAAAATATATGAGCCAGATTTAAGAGTTCCTGTGTAAACTCTAAAAAAAGTTAATTTCCCAACAAAGGAATCGTTCATAATCTTGAAAGCTAAAGCAGTAAATTTTTCTTTTTCATCAATCTTTCTTGAAACTAAATCGTTAATTCCAATATGATGTGCTTCAATCTCCTTAAAATCATTTGGAGATGGGAGAAAATCAACTACGCAATCTAATAACTGCTGTATTCCTTTATTTTTGAAAGCAGAACCACACAACACCGGAACAATTTTTAATTCAATAGTAGCTTTTCTTAAAACTGATTTGATTTCGGCTTCATTGATTTTTTTCCCTTCAAGATATTTCTCCAGCAGCGTATCATCTATATCCGAAACTGCTTCAAGCATTTGCGTACGGTATTTATTGGCATTTTCCTTTAAGTCATGAGGAATTTCCATATCATCAAAAGTTACTCCAAGCGTATCCTCATTGTACATTCTTGCTTTGAATGAAATAAGATCAATTACACCGGCAAACAAATCTCCCTCACCAATCGGGAGGTTTATTGGGATAGCATTCGCACCTAATCTTTCCTTCATCATTTGAACAGTATGATAAAAATCCGCACCTGTTCTATCCATTTTATTAATAAATGCAACCCTCGGAACTTCGTATTTATCCGCTTGTCTCCAAACAGTTTCAGATTGCGGCTCAACACCACCAACTGCACAGAACAATGCCACTGCACCGTCTAAAACTCTAAGTGAACGTTCAACCTCAGCCGTAAAATCAACGTGTCCCGGTGTATCAATAATATTTATTTGATGATCATCCCAATAGCAAGTAGTAGCAGCACTTGTAATTGTTATTCCACGTTCCTTTTCCTGCTCCATCCAATCCATCGTTGCAGCGCCATCATGCACTTCACCCAGTCTATGTGTTTTACCCGTATAAAATAATATTCTTTCTGTAGTAGTAGTTTTACCGGCATCAATATGCGCCATAATCCCGATGTTTCTAACTTTATCTATTTTAATCCTAACTGCCATTTCTTTTTCTTTATTTCTTCGTTTCTATTACCATTTAAAGTGAGCGAAAGCTTTGTTAGCTTCAGCCATTTTGTGCGTTTCTTCTTTTTTCTTAACAGCAGATCCTTCACCATTTGATGCAGAAATTAATTCGGAAGCCAATCTTAGAGACATTGATTTTTCGTTTCGCTGTCTTGCATAAGTTTTAATCCATCTCATTGCCAATGCAATTCTTCTTTCAGGTCTTACTTCAGTTGGAACCTGATATGTTGCTCCTCCGACTCTTCTACTTCTAACTTCAATAATCGGTGCAGCATTATCAATTGCTTTTCTGAATACTTCTACACCGGGTTTTTTAGTTCTTTCTTCAATAATGTCAAATGCATCATAAACCAGTTTTCTTACTGTAGATTTTTTTCCATCATACATTACACTATTCACAAACTTTGCAACAAGAAGTTCGTTATACTTTGGATCGGGTTTAATAAATCTTTTTTCTGCTCTTTTTTTTCTCATAAATTATTTTGCTTTAGGTTTTTTAGCTCCATATTTAGATCTTCCTTTTTTTCTATCCTCAACACCACTCGTATCAAGCGTTCCTCTGATGATGTGGTAACGTACACCTGGAAGATCCTTTACTCTGCCGCCTCGTATTAATACGATTGAGTGCTCTTGTAGATTGTGTCCTTCTCCCGGAATATAAGAGGTGACTTCCATACCGTTTGTAAGTCTAACTCTCGCAACTTTTCTAAGAGCAGAATTAGGTTTTTTTGGCGTAGTGGTATAAACCCTAGTGCATACACCCCTTTTTTGAGGACATGCATCCAGCGCCGGAGCTTTATTTTTAGCTAAAATTCTAACTCTGCCTTTACGTACTAATTGATTGATCGTGGGCACAATTCACCTAAATTTAGGAATTTGAAATTATTTAGTCAGGAAATATACTTTTTATTCAAAAATTAGTCAAGAAAATATCGAACATAAAAATTAATTATTTATGGATTTTATTTACTCTGAACCTTCTCTTCTTCCTGTATTTCCTCAATCGGTTCTTCAGATTTCAAAATAATATTACGATATTTTTTCAATCCGGTACCTGCTGGGATCAAATGACCCATAACCACGTTCTCTTTTAGACCCAATAAATGGTCAACTTTCGCTTCAATTGCTGCATTTGCCAGTACTTTAGTTGTTTCCTGAAATGATGCAGCCGAAATGAAACTTTCCGTTGAAAGTGCGGCTTGGGTAATACCTAATAGCACATGCTCGAATGTGGCCGCATATCCATCTTTAAACTCAATCGGTTCTTTAGATTTTTTCTTCAGGTCAGCATTTAATTCTCTAATTTTACTTCGCGGAACTAGTTGACCTTCTTTTAACTTTGAATCACCTTTACCTGTTACGCACGCCATAGACATGATTTTATTATTTTCTTCTATAAATTCTATTCTGTCAACAATATCTTCCTCAAGGAACTTAGTGTCTCCGGGAGAAACTATTTTGATTTTCTGTAACATCTGACGGACGATTACTTCGATATGCTTGTCATTTATTTTTACACCTTGTAAACGATAAACATCTTGAATTTCATTAACAAGATATTCTTGAACAGCGCTTGTTCCTTTGATTTTCAAAATGTCATGGGGATTAATCGGCCCATCAGTTATTTTTTCACCTGCGGGTATCTCATCATTTTCTTGGACTAAGATATGTTTACCCAACGGAACGTTATAGCTTTTTTCATCTGAACCATCAGGTGCAGTTACAATAATTTCACGAGTTCCCTTTTTCCTTGCGCCAAATTTAACGGTACCTTCGATTTCAGAAACAATTGCAGGATCTTGTGGACTTCTGGCTTCAAACAATTCAGTAACTCTCGGAAGACCACCTGTGATGTCTCTGCTCTTTGTCGTTTGTTTTGAAATCTTTGCTAATATTGTTCCCGCATCAATAGACTCACCTTCATCAACGGATAGGTAAGCGCGTGTTGGAATGTGAAATGTCTTCCTTTCACCATCTTCACTTTCAATTAAAATAGATGGAGTACGATTTTTATCTTTTGAATCTATTACAATTTTTTGTACGTGACCAGTCTGTTCGTCAGTAACCTGTTGTAGGGTTATTCCGTCAACAAGATCAACGAACTTTACTTTACCGGCTATATCAGAAAGAATAACGGTATTGTAAGGATCGTGGTTATACAATGGAACAAGTTTCTTAACATAACTTCCATCGCTTACCACTAACTCAGCACCGTAAGGAATATCATATTTTTTTATTTGTCTATTGTTCTCGTCAAAAATTCCAATGACTCCTCGTCGTCCGGTAACTACCTTAACCTTACCCATGAAATCTGATTTTTCTACATAGGAAACTTTTTCAAACCTAACCGTTCCTTCAACATTGGTTTCTACTTGAGACTGGCTTGCAATACGCGAAGATGTACCACCAAGGTGGAAGGTTCTTAACGTTAGCTGAGTTCCGGGCTCACCAATTGATTGAGCAGCAATGATTCCAACTGCTTCACCAATTTCAACAATTTTTCCATTAGTGAGATTTCTCCCATAGCACTTTGCACAAACGCCTCTTTTGGATTCACATGTAAGCACTGTTCTGATATATACAGAATCAATATTTGCCTCTTCGATTTTCTCAGCAATTTCTTCTGTAATCATTTCTCCTGCTTGTATTATCACTTCATCAGTTCTCGGATCAAACACATCTTCTTGTGCAGTTCTGCCGGTAATTCTTTCTGCTAACGGTTCTCTTTCCTGTTCAACATCTTTTAAAGCAGTTACCTGAATACCTAATATTGTTCCGCAGTCAATTTCGCTAATAATCACGTCCTGAGATACGTCAACAAGTCTCCTGGTAAGATAACCCGCATCGGCAGTTTTCAAAGCTGTATCAGCAAGACCTTTCCGAGCACCATGAGTGGAAATAAAATATTCAAGTACTGATAAACCTTCTTTGAAGTTAGCAACAATCGGGTTCTCAATAATTTCACCTGCTTGTCCCGAAAGTGTTTTTTGGGGTTTCATCATAAGTCCACGCATGCCCGCAAGCTGACGCACTTGTTCTTGTGAACCTCGAGCACCGGAATCAACCATCATGTGAAGTGAATTAAATCCATGATTATGAACTTTAATTTTATCCATTAAAACACGAGCCACATCATTTGTGGTGTGCGTCCAAACGTCAATGATTTTATTATATCTTTCAGCATCGGTGATAACACCCTGCTCATGCTCGCTTAAAATCGATTCGACTTTTTTATTAGCTTTTGCGATAAGATTTTCTTTCTCTTCCGGAATAACCATATCTGCATAACTGACGGATAAACCACCGGCTGTTGCATATTTGAATCCAATATCCTTCAGGTCATCAAGAAACTTTGCCGTTACTTTATTACCCAACTTTATAAACATCTGACCGATAAATCCGCCAAACGTCTTTTTAATAAGAAGCTGATTGAAGAATCCCATTTCTTTAGGTACAATTTGATTGAAAATAATTCTTCCGACTGTAGTCTCAATCATTTGCGAATCAATGCGAACTTTTACTCTTGCATGCAAGCCAACGGCTTTTGAGTTGTAGGCAATAATCGCTTCTTCAGGTGATCCAAATACGGTACCCTCACCTTTATCACCTTCTCTGTATTTTGTTAGATAGTAGCAACCTAAAACAATATCTTGAGTGGGTACTACAACAGGGCTTCCATTTTGAGGTGACAAAATGTTATGGCTGCTTAACATTAGTAATGCAGCTTCTAATTGAGCTTCGTAAGATAAAGGTATGTGAACAGCCATCTGGTCACCGTCAAAGTCAGCATTGAAAGCTGTACAAACCATTGGATGCAACTGAATAGCTCTACCGTCTATTAATACAGGCTGAAATGCTTGAATCCCCAAACGATGTAGAGTTGGTGCACGGTTAAGAAGAACTGGATGCCCGCTGATAATCTTTTCAAGAATATCCCAAATGATTGGATCTTTTCGATCAACAACTTTTCGAGCACTTTTTACGGTTTTGTTATGACCTCTTTCAAGTAATTTTCTAATGATAAATGGTTTGAATAATTCAACAGCCATATCCTTTGGTAACCCACATTGATGAAGCTTAAGCTCGGGTCCAACTACAATTACAGATCTACCTGAATAATCAACTCTCTTACCAAGCAGGTTTTGTCTGAAACGGCCTTGCTTCCCTTTAAGCATATCGCTAAGAGATTTAAGCGGACGATTGCTATCACTTCTTACTGCGCTTCCTCTTCTTGAGTTATCAAACAAAGCATCAACTGCTTCCTGAAGCATTCTTTTTTCGTTACGAAGAATTACTTCCGGAGCTTTAATGTCAATTAATCTTTTAAGACGATTATTACGAATTATAACTCTTCTGTACAAATCATTAAGATCAGAAGTGGCAAACCGACCACCCTCAAGTGGAACTAATGGTCTTAGTTCGGGTGGAATTACGGGAATGTAACTAAGCACCATCCAATCAGGACGATTAGGAACCTTACCTTCCGTTTCTTTAAATGCTTCTAAAACTCTTAACCGTTTTAATAAATCAGCTTTTTTCTGCTGCGAAGTTTCTTCGACGAGTTGATCTCTTAATTCTTTTGATAATTTTTCGACATTAATTTTCTTCAAAATTTCTTTAACCGCATCGCCGCCAATTCTTGCAACGAATTTTTTCGGATCTTCAGCTTCAAGCTTTTCATTTCCGGCAGGCAGAGAATTAATAACTTCGTAATACTGATCTTCAGATATCAAATCATTTTTATTTAGACCTGTTGGACCAGGATTTAATACAATGTAAGATTCATAATAGATAACCTTTTCAAGCTCTTTTAAGCTAAGCCCAATAATGTTACCAATTTTAGATGGCTGCGCTCGGAAAAACCAAATATGCGCCACAGGAACTGCTAAACCTATATGTCCCATTCGTTCGCGGCGAACACTTTTTTGGGTTACTTCTACACCGCATCTATCGCAAATGATTCCCTTATAACGAATTCTTTTATACTTGCCGCAAAAACATTCCCAATCTCTTGTTGGTCCAAATATTTTTTCGCAGAATAAACCATCTTTTTCAGGACGATAGGACCGATAGTTAATCGTTTCGGGTTTTGTCACTTCACCATAAGATCGTGAAAGAATATCATCAGGACTAGCTAAACTGATCGTTAAACTATCGATATCCCGCATTGCATTTTCTTGAATTCTAAAGGACATTTTATTGTCTCCTAATTTCTAATTATTAATTGTTCTGTTTGTTTTAATTTATTGTAACATCAAGGCCTAATCCCTGAAGCTCTTTTATTAAAACATTGAACGATTCCGGAATGTTTGGTTCCATCAAATTTTCACCTTTGACGATTGCTTCGTAAACCTTTGCACGTCCGGCAACGTCATCACTTTTAACTGTAAGTATTTCCTGAAGAATATGAGCAGCGCCATAACCTTCAAGTGCCCATACTTCCATCTCGCCAAATCTTTGACCGCCAAATTGTGCTTTGCCTCCAAGCGGCTGTTGAGTAATTAGCGAGTACGGTCCAATTGAGCGTGCGTGAATTTTATCATCAACAAGATGGCTAAGCTTTAGCATATAAATGTAACCGCAAGTAACTTTTTGATGGAACTTATCACCGCTGCGCCCATCGTAAAGATCCGTTTTGCTCCCGCGTTCTAAACCAGCTTTTTCGAGCCACTCATCAACGTCTTCAACTTTTGCTCCGTCGAAAATTTCAGTAGAAAAGCGCAGACCTAATTTCTTTCCCGCCCAGCCAAGAGCAGTTTCATATAATTGACCGAGGTTCATTCTTGATGGTACTCCAAGAGGATTAAGTATTATATCAACAGGAGTTCCATCGGGTAGGAAAGGCATTTCCTCAACAGGAACAATTTTAGCGACAACACCTTTGTTACCATGTCTGCCTGCCATTTTATCGCCCACAGATACTTTTCTCTTTTTAGCTACATAAACTTTGGCAAGTTGAACGATTCCCGGAGGTAGTTCATCACCGCTTGTAATTTTTATTTTTTCTCGTTTATATTCTTCCTCGAGGTCAGCATAAACATCAAAATAATTTTTGTAAAGAGTATTGATATGACTGTTTGTTCTTTTAGATTCAACCCATTCTAAAGTGTAATCGAGCTTTGTTACATCTTCCATTGAAGAAAATGTAGAATCTTTTAACATCGTACCGCTTCTTAGAACAACACTACCATCCAAATCTCTAATTCCTGCCGAAGTCATTCCTTCTGTAAGCTTAGTTAATTTTTCAACTAATTTTTCATAATGATTTTTTAAGGCAAGCTTGTGCTCGTGTTCAAGATTATCAAGCTGTTTTTTCTCAATCTTTTTAGATTCGTTATCCTTCTTCTTTCTGCTGAACAATCTTGTTTTAATTATTACGCCTTTTAATCCGGGAGGTGCTTTTAACGATGCGTCCTTAACATCGCCGGCTTTATCTCCAAAGATAGCACGCAAAAGTTTTTCTTCAGGAGTAGGATCGGTTTCACCTTTGGGTGTAATCTTTCCAATTAAGATATCACCTTCTTTAACTTCTGCACCTTCGCGAATAATACCATACTCATCAAGATTTTTTACAGACTCCTCACTAACATTAGGAATTTCTCTTGTCAGTTCTTCTTCACCACGTTTTGTTTCTCGAACTTGTAATTCAAATTCTTCAATGTGTACAGATGTATAAGCATCATCGCTGACAAGCTTTTCACTAAGAATGATAGCATCTTCAAAGTTATAACCTCGCCAAGGCATGAATGCAACCAAAACGTTACGACCTAAAGCAAGTTCGCCACCATCTGTGGCACTTCCATCAGCAAGAGCATCACCTTTTGCAATTTTTTGCTTCTCTCTAACTAAAGGAATTTGATTTACGCAAGTTTCCTGATTAGTTCCTTGGAATTTTTTAAGTTTATAAACTACTTTTCTTACATCATTGAAATTTGTTAAAGCTTCTATGCTATTGGGATTAATATCGTATTTAACTACAATCTGATTTGCATCTACATAATCTATAATTCCATCATCTTCAGCAACAAGAACCGCACGGGAATCATAAGCTACTTTTCTCTCCATTCCCGTTCCGACAATAGGAGCTTCGGGGCGAAGTAATGGTACCGCTTGACGCTGCATGTTTGAACCCATCAGTGCACGGTTAGCATCATCATGCTCGAGAAAAGGAATTAATGCTGCTGCTGCACTAACAATTTGCGCAGGAGCAACATCCATATACTGAATATTTTCAGGTGTAGTAATAGGAAATTCACCCTTAAACCTGGACTTAACTCTATCATTTACAAATTTTGACTGCTCAGTAAGAAGAGCATTTGCCTGAGCAATCGTATGATAGTCTTCCTGTTCCGCAGTTAGATATTCTACTTCGTTAGTGACTTTACCTTTTATTACTTTACGATAGGGCGTTTCGATAAATCCATAACGGTTTACTCTACCATAAATCGTAAGTGAAGAAATCAAACCGATGTTTGGTCCTTCAGGAGTTTCAATTGGACAAAGTCTTCCGTAATGAGTATAATGAACATCACGAACCTCAAAACCTGCACGCTCTCTTGTCAATCCGCCAGGTCCTAATGCAGACATTCTTCTTTTATGAGTTAATTCTGCAAGAGGATTTGTTTGATCCATAAACTGCGATAGCTGATTCGTTCCGAAGAAAGCATTGACAACACTGCTAATTGTTCTTGCATTTACAAGATCTTGCGGTGTAAAACTTTCAGTATCACGCATGTTCATACGTTCTTTTATTGTTCGGGCCATTCTTGACATACCAATATTGAACTGCTGAGCAAGCTGCTCACCAACAGTCCTAATTCTTCTATTACCGAGATGATCAATATCATCCATTGCTTCATCACCGGCTTTTAATTTTATGATGTGCCGCATGATCTCAATTATATCCTGAGGTGTTAGAACAGTGATGTTCTCAGGAATTTGTAACTTCAATTTATCATTCATTCTGTGGCGGCCGACTTCTCCTAAATCGTATCGTTTATCATTGAAGAATAATTTTTCAATTAAAAGTCTAGCTGTTTCAATATCGGGAGCTTCGCCTGATCTTAGTTGTCTATAGATAGAAAGAAGAGCTTCTTCTTTAGTTCTTGCAGTATCTTTTCTTAATGTATTTAGAATTAGATCCTGCTCAACTAATCCACCCGTTTTAACCAATTTAAGCGTATCAACTTCAGTTTCTTTAATTCTTTCAAGATCCTTTTCAGTTAATGGGCTATCTTTAGTTAAGAATATTTCACCCGTTGAAGTATCAAACACATCGCTAGCAATTGTTCTACCAAGAAATTTTTCAAGCTTAACTTTATTAACATCAATTTCTTCAACTAAATTGAACAATCCTAAAATTTGTTCATCGGATGCATAATCTAATGCACGCAAAAGTGTGGTCGCTGGAAATTTCTTTCTACGATCAATATACACATACATAACATGATTGATGTCGGTAGCAAATTCAACCCATGATCCTCTTAGTGGAATAATCCTCGCCGAGTATATTGGTGTGCCATTTGGGTGAACAGTTTGTGAAAATGCCACACCAGGTGAGCGATGTAATTGGGAGACCACAACCCTTTCGGCTCCATTTATAATGAATGTAGCTTGTTCGGTCATGTAAGGAAGATTTCCCAAATATACTTCCTGCTCAACAGTGTTTACAAATTCTTTGGTTTCAGGATCTTTCGTTGAAAGTCTTAATTTTGCTTTCAATGGTATAGCATAAGTTAATCCTCTTTCAAGGCACTCAACTATAGAATAGCGCGGTTTTTCAACATAGTACTCCAAAAAATCTAATCTGTAATTTTCTTTATTATCAAAAATTGGAAAATTACCAGTAAATACTTGCTGTAAACCTTTATTTTCTCTTTTTGAAGGAGGAGTTTGTAACTGAACGAAATCTTCAAAAGATTCTGTTTGAATAGCAAGCAAATCAGGTGGTTTTAAAATGCTTTTAATTTTGCTAAATGAAATTCTATTATTGTTGTTATTCAACTTGTTCCTCCGGTTAAAATTCAATTTTATTATTCGATTTCAGGATATAATCCGCAATATTCTAAAACGCAAAAGCGATAAGACGGAAAAATCCGCCTTATCACTTCTGAAAAAGACTAATTTTTTAATGATTATAATTATTTTACAGTTATAGTAGCACCGGCTTCTTCAAATTCTTTCTTAAGCTTTTCAGCTTCATCCTTTGAGATGCCTTCTTTAACAGTTTTTGGTGCTGAATCAACTAAATCTTTTGCTTCCTTTAATCCTAATCCAGTATGAGCTCTAACGACTTTAATTACGTTAATTTTCTTCTCACCACATGATTGAAGAATAACATCGAATTCGGTTTTTTCTTCAACTGGGGCGCCGCCAGCTGAAGGTGCGCCGCTGCCAGCCATCATTACGGGTGCTGCCGCTGTTACACCAAATTCTTTCTCGAGAGCCGTTTTTAATTCAGAAGCTTCGAGCAATGTAAGTTCTTTGATTTTTTCAACAAGTGCAGAAACTTTATCGGACATTTTTTGTTCTCCTAATTATTTTTTTTCTAAACAAATTTTTATGCTGCTTCTCTTTTGGAAATTTGATCAACGACGTTAACCAAATCTCTGAATACAGCGTTGATAGCCCCAACAATTCCTGAAGCGGGTGAATTGAGACTTCCTAAAATACCTGCTATTATCTCTTCTTTTGATGGAAGTGTTGCCAATTCCGATAATCTTGAACCATCATAGAATTGATCTTCTATGTAGCAGGCTTTTAGTTCAAATTTCTTGGAAGCTTCAAAATATTTTTTGATGATTTTTGCCGGAGCAACTGGATTGCTTGAAGTAAAAGCATATCCGGTCATTCCGCTAAGATAATCTCCAAGCTTTTCATATTTACCCGATTCCTTAAGAGCGCGTTCGAATAAAGTATTTTTAATAACTTTATATGTAACACCTTCTTTTCGTAATTCATTTCTGAGAGTAGTAATTTCAGAAACTGGAATTCCGCTGTAATTAGTTAAGTAGAGAGCTGAAGAACCATCAATTAATACACGAATTTCCGAGATTATTTCGGACTTCTCGTTTTTATTCATTTTACTCCTATACCTTTTTTATTAATCCCAATGGGATTAGAAGCATTGTTATAGAGTGCGTAAACTTTTTAATGAACTGCAATTTCGTCTTTGGAGATTTTGATTCCAGGACCCATCGTACTGGTGAGGAAAAGACTTTTTACATATTGTCCTTTGGCAGAAGATGGTTTCATCTTAACAATAGTATTTAGGAATGCACGAACATTTTCTGCTAATTTTTCATTCTCAAAATTCATTTTGCCGAGTGAAGCATGAACAATTCCTGCTTTCTCAACACGGAATTCAATCTTCCCGGCTTTTACTTCTTTAACCGCTGTACTTACATCCATACTTACTGTTCCACTTTTAGGATTAGGCATAAGCCCTTTAGGTCCAAGAACTTTTCCTAATTTTCCCAGTTCACCCATTGAATCCGGAGTAGCAACAATAACATCAACATCTGCCCAACCGGTTTTTATTTTTTCAAGATATTCCTCAAAGCCTGCGTAATCTGCACCTGCATCCAAAGCTTCTTGAACTTTTGATCCTTTTGCAATAACTAAAACTCTGACCTGTTTACCGGTGCCATTGGGTAATGAAACCGTTCCTCTAATCATTTGTTCTGCATGGCGAGGATCAACCCCAAGCCGAATTGCACAATCAAGAGATTCATTAAATTTAACTTTTGAATTATCCTTAATAATTTTAATCGCTTCAGGGATAGAATATTCTTTATTCCTATCGAAACTTTTTGCAATTTTTTTATTTCGTTTTGAAGTAATCATTATTTCCTCTAATCTTTTTTATCGCAAATTATTCTTCTACTGTGATGCCCATGCTTCTAGCTGTTCCTGCAACCATGCTCATTGCGTGATCAATATCGTTCGCATTAAGATCAGGCATTTTTAATCGTGCGATTTCTTTTACTTGTATTTTAGAAACTTGACCGACTTTTGTTCTATGTGATTCTGCTGAACCTTTTTCAAGCTTTGCTGCTCTTAACAATAATATAGCTGCAGGCGGAGTTTTAGTTATAAAAGTGAATGATTTGTCTGAATACACTGTAATGACAACAGGAATAATTAATCCTTCTTTATCAGTAGTTCGGGCATTAAATTGCTTACAGAACTCCATAATGTTTACACCTTTTTGACCAAGTGCCGGACCAACCGGTGGTGATGGATTTGCTTTTCCTGCCGGGATTTGTAATTTGATGAAGCCAGCTATTTTTTTTGCCATTTTTTTACCTATTAAATTTTTACTTTTCTAATTCTGCTTGAACAAAGTCTATTTCAACAGGAGTTTTTCTGCCAAAGATTGAAACCATCACTTTTATTTTCATTTTCTCTTCATTTACTTCTTGAATAGTTCCACTGAAATTGTTGAACGGACCATCAATTATTTTAACCAGATCTCCAGTTCTAAAAATAGTTTCCATTCTTTCGTCACCTTCTTCTTGAGTAATTCTGCCCACAATGCGTTTGACTTCATCGGGTTGCAGCGGATTGGGATTATTTTTGTTTCCCAAAAAACCCATTACTGAAGGTATGTTAAGAATAAATTCCTTTACCTGATTATCTAATTCCGCATGAACCAAAATATATCCGGGAAAGAAATTTTTTGTTTTACTTTTTTTCTTTCCATCCTTTACCTCAAAAACTTTTTCAGTCGGTACAAGAATATCTTGAATTTTAATTCTAATTTTTTCGTTATCATTTAGTTCAGCTTCAAGGAAACTTTTAACTTTATTCTCATGTCCAGAATAAGTTCTTACAACGTACCACCTGAATTCCGGTTGACCCATAGGTTAAAAAATTCCTGTGAAAATTGTTGTGATAGCCATATCTATAACATAAGTAAAGGCCGCAAGAATTAAACAGACTACAATTACAATTGTAGTAGATTCTTTTAACTCTTCTTTTGTTGGCCAGGTAACTTTTTTCATTTCCTTAACAACATCATTAACAAAATTTATTATTTTTTCTTTCATTTCAATCAATAATTTTTAGTTCTAAAATCGAGCACGTCAGGAGGGACTCGAACCCCCAACCTGCGGTTTTGGAGACCGCTGCTCTAGCCAATTGAGCTACTGACGTAGCTGAATTATTTTGTTTCCTTGTGTACTGTATGCTTTTTATCCCAACGGCAATATTTTTTGTATTCAACTCGCCCCGCATGAAGTCTTTTATTTTTAGTCGTTGAATAATTTCTTCTTTTGCATTCAGTACATTCAAGGGTGATAATATCTCTCATAATTTTTTCCTATTTTTGAGCTGACGACCGGGATTGAACCGGTGACCTCATCCTTACCAAGGATGTGCTCTACCAACTGAGCTACGTCAGCTTTCAGTAAAAGTTTTCTCTTGGTTAGTGATAGGTTGTTTAAGTTATTATTATTAATGATGAAAAATTGATTCCTTGCTTTTTGAGCGGGAGACGGGACTCGAACCCGCGACCAACAGCTTGGAAGGCTGTGACTCTAGCCAACTGAGTTACTCCCGCAACAATACCATTTATCAAAAAACAAATTACAAAAAGGCAAAAAAAATTAATAATATATTTATTAAAAATTTTTAACTTAATATTTTTTGCGTTTCCGTGGGCGGCGAGGGATTCGAACCCCCAAAGGCGTCAGCCAACGGATTTACAGTCCGCCCCGGCTCTCCAACTCCGGCGTCCGCCCTTTTTATAAAAAACGAGCAATAAATATATTCTTTATTAAGAAAAAATGCAAATTTATTAAGACAGGACAGTTAGAAAAAAATGATGGGGACTAAAATAAAGGAATATAGCGGTTTTTAATGGTTCCATAACTCTCTATCAAGACTTCTATATTGAATTGCTTCGCTAATATGCTGGGGCTTAATTTCTTGC
>Ga0209002_10000052_pt1 | contig 62496 bp, 54 predicted proteins | sample Rifsed16ft2_FD_184010 | JGI IMG/M metagenome (GOLD analysis project Ga0209002, IMG submission 184010) | Soil microbial communities from Rifle, Colorado, USA - sediment 16ft 2 (version 2) | ecosystem: Environmental > Terrestrial > Deep subsurface > Rock core/Sediment | place: Rifle, Colorado...
AGGTAGCGTGAGTCACACCGTGCTCGTCTGCGACGACGCGATCTTCATGCGCACGATGATCAGCGACATCCTGACCCAGGCCGGCTACGAGGTGGTGGGGGAAGCCGAGACCGGGGCCCAGGCCGTCGAGCGCTACAAGCAGCTCAAGCCTGAGCTGGTGACGATGGACATCGTCATGCCCGACATGGGTGGCATCGACGCGGTCCGGGAGATCATGCGACTCGATCCCGCCGCCAAGATCTTGATGTGTAGCGCGATGGGGCAGCAGGCCCTGGTGATCGAAGCAATCCAGGCGGGGGCCAAGGACTTCGTGGTCAAACCGTTCCAGCCGTCGCGGGTGCTGGAGGCGGTCCAGCGCGTGCTCGGGTAGCCATGGACCTGGCGCAGTACGCCGAGCTGTTTCTCGCCGAAGCCCGAGAGCATTTGGCGGCGGTGAACGACCTGCTGCTGGCGTGGGAGCGGGACCCCGCGTCCCGCGAGCCCATCGGCGGGATCTTCCGGGCGGTCCACACCATCAAGGGCATGGCGGCGACCATGGGATACACGCCGGTGGCTGACCTGGCGCACCGCATGGAAAGCTTGCTGGATGGCCTGCGCCGCACGGAACGGGCGCCCTCGGGAGAGACCCTGGAGCTCTTGTTCCGCACCACCGATGCGCTCGAATCGGGCGTCAACGCGGCCGTGGCCGGGCGCGAGTCCGCCGCCGCCGCCGACCTGACGTCCGCGCTCGAGCGGGCGGCCGCGGAGTTCCAGCCGGCGCGCCGCGCCGGGCCGCCGCGCGCGGGGGAAGCCGCGGTCGAGCCGCGGCCGGGCGGCGCAGCACCCGGCATCCCCGTGCGGGTGACCCTCAAGGCCGACGCGGCGCTCAAGGGACCTCGTGCGCTCGTGGTGTTGGCCCGGGCCCGCGAGCTGGGCGCCGTGGACGCGGTCCATCCTTCGCCCGCGGAGTTCGAGCAGGACGACTTTGACGGCGAGGTGAGCTTCCGCCTCGACACCCAGGCGTCGGCCGAGGCGATCGAGGCCAAGCTGCGCGAGGCCGGGGACGTCGCCCGGGTCACCGTCGGGGCGGCAGCCGACCTGGAGCGGCGGGCGGAGCCCGGGACCGGCGCGCGCCACGTGCGCCTGGATCTCCGGCGGCTCGACGGCCTGATGAACCTGATCGGCGAGCTGGTGACCGCCCGCGGGCAGCTGATGGAGGTCGCGTCGAGCCAGGCCGACATCGCCCTGGAAGAGGTGAGCCGGCGCGTCTCCCAGCTCACCACCCAGCTCCAGGACGAGATCCTGCAAGCCCGCATGACCCCGGTGTGGCAGGTGTTCGATCGATTCCCCCGGCTGGTCCGCGACCTGGCGCGTCGGCTCGGCAAGCAGGTCGAATTCGTGATTGAAGGAAAAGACATCGAGCTGGACCGGGCGCTGCTGGATGAGATCAGCGATCCGTTGGTCCACCTGCTGCGGAACGCGGTGGACCATGGCCTGGAACCGCCGGAGGAACGGCTCGCGGCCGGTAAGCCGGCGATGGGGCGGGTGACGCTGGCGGCGGCGCGGGAGCGCGATACCGTGGCCGTGCGGGTGGCCGACGACGGGCGGGGGATCGATCGGGCCCGCGTGCTCAGCGCGGCCAAGGACCGAGGGCTGATCGAGTCCGAAGCGGACATCTCCGACGAAGAGGCCCTGATCCGGGTGCTGGCCCGGCCCGGCTTCAGCACCGCGGCGCAGGTGTCCGACGTCTCCGGACGGGGGGTCGGGATCGACGTCGTGGTCACCAAGGTGCGCGCCTTGGGCGGCGCCGTCGAGCTGCGAACGGCGCGCGGGCTGGGCTCCACCTTCACGCTGCGGCTCCCGACCAGTCTGGCCATCGTGCGGGCGCTGGTGACCCGGGTGGGCGAGGAGCGCTACGCCGTCCCGCTCACGCACGTGGCGGAGACCGTGGACCTGGACCCGCGGCGGGTGACCACGCTGGAGGGTCGCGACGCGCTCGCGTTTCATGGCCGGCTCATCCCGCTGGTCCACTTGCGCCGCGTGCTCCAGATCGACGGGGAGCCGCCGACGCGGCGGCCGGTGGTGGTGGTGGGGGTGGGGGAGCGCTACTCCGGGCTGGTGGTGGACGCGATGCTGGGACAGCAGGAGATCATGGTCAAGCCGTTCGCGTCGCCGGCCGGCACGTTGCCCATCTTCACGGGGGCCACGATACTCGGTGATGGGGCGCCGGTGTTGATCCTGGATGCGGGTGGCCTGGTCTGACGCCATGCCGGATTGTGGTGAAGTATTCACCGCGATCTCCGTCTCGGTCGTTATGGTGGCCTGGAGAGACTGATGGACGATGTGCGTGATCTGAAGGAGCTGCAGCTCGACGCCCTGCGCGAAGTCGCGAACATCGGCGGAGGGCACGCGGCCACGGCGCTGTCGCAGATGACCAACCGCCGCATCATGATCAGCGTCCCCAAGATCTTCGTCTCCCACCTCGACGAAGTCTCGGGACAGATCTTTGACCCCGGCGCCCCGGTCGCGGGCGTGCTGATGCACATGATGGGGGATCTCACCGGTCGCACGCTGTTGCTGGTGCCGGAGGCCAATGCCACGGTGCTGTGCGACCTGCTGATGAGCCGGGCCGTGGGCACCACCCAGCATCTCGGCGTGCTGGAACAATCGGCGCTCAAGGAGGCGGGCAACATCCTGGGAGCCGCATACCTGAACGCGCTCTCCGACTTCATGAAAATGATGGTTCTCCCCTCGGTGCCGAGTCTGGTGATCGACGCGGCCGGCGCCGTGGTGAGCAGCGCGTACCTCAACTTCGGGCGGGAGCGCGACTACGTCTTTTGCATCGAGACGCAGTTCGAGTTCGACGAAGCAGGACGCATCCTACCGGGGTACTTCTTGCTGCTGCCCGACCTGGTGTCTCTCCGAGCCATTCTCGACGCCATCGGCTTGGGTTGAGCCATGGCGGCTCCGGTCCTTTCGGAACGGGACCTGGCGGTCCTCCGCTCCTTCGCCCGGCGCATCGACCCTTCGGACGCGGGCGCGCACAATAACCTGGGCGTCCTGTACTACCAAAAGGGCCTGGTCGACGACGCGATGGGCGCGTTCACCCGCGCCCTCGAGCTCGATCCCAAGATGCAGGTGGCGCAGCGCAACCTGGACATCGCCTACCGCCAGACCGGCTATTACGACCGGCGGGTGGCCGAGCTGAGGGAGCGGTTGCGGGTCCGGCCGGGCGACCGCGAGGCGCGCTGGGAGCTGGGCCGCACCTACGCCTCGCTGGGTCAGCCCGACCTGGCGGTCCAGGAGTTCCAGGCGCTCCTCACCGAGGCACCCCACGACGTCGCGACGCTCATCCAGCTCGGGCTGGCCGAAAAGAGCCGGGGCGCGCTGGAGGAGGCCACCGAGTGGTTTACCCGCGCGCTGGAGCAGGACCCCCAGAGCAGCGTGATTCACTTCTACGTCGGCGAAGCGTGCTATAACCGGGGCCTCAACCAGGAGGCGCTGGAGGCATTGACCCGCGCCACCGAGCTCAACCCGGATCACGCCGACGCCCATTACCTGCTGGCGTTCGTGCTGGGCGACCTGGGGCGGCACGAGCAAGCTCGGGCCGCGAGCAAGCGCGCCATTCAGCTGAACCCCAACTTCGCACGCGCGCAGACCAACCTGTCGCTCGAGAAGGGTCTCGCGGCGGCGGTTGACCGGGCCGAGGCGTCGCCGGTTCCGGAGGTGGCTCCGGGAGGCGCGCTGGCCCACTACAACCTGGGCCTCGCGTTCCGCCAGAAGGGCTATTACCTCGAAGCCCTCCGGGAGTATCGCGTCGCGCTCGACGCCGGCGAAGACCGCCGCCTGGTCCTCCAGGCCGTCGCCGAAGTCCACCTGCTCCGGCGCGATTATCCGGTGGCGCTGGAGTTGTACGAGCGCCTGCTCGAGGAGACGTCTGACTCCCCCAAGCTGTGGAACGAGCGGGGGGTGGTGCTGCACCAGCTGGGGCGTCTGCCGGAAGCCCTGGAGTCCTACCAGCAAGCGGCGAAGCACGCGCCCGGCTACGCGCTCGCGCTCAACAACCTGGCTGTTGCCCTGGCGGTGCAGGGCCGTTACGAAGAGGCGGTGGATACGGTCCGGGACGCGCTGGCGCAGCAGCCGTTCCTCATCGTTCCGGGACTCAACCTCGGGTTGTTGCTGTTTCGCTCGGCCAAGGTGCAGCTGGCGCTCCAGGCGTTCCGCAAGGTGTTGGAGCTGGATCCCACCTGCGCGCCGGCCTGGAACGGGCTCGGTCTGATTCTCAACGAGATGGGTCGGGGGGCCGACGCCCGCAACGCCTTCGCCCGGGCGGTCGAGGCCGATCCCGATGCCGCGGAAGGCCACTACAACCTGAGCTTTGCGTTGTCCGCGCTGGGCGACTACGACGGGGCGCTGCGGGAAGTCACGCGCGCACAGGAGATTGATCCTTACTACACGCCGCACAAGTTCCAGCTGGTGATCGACCTCCAGTACGAATCGGCCACCATCGCGGTGGTGCCGGAGATCTCCGGGGACGTCACCACCGAGCTGGCGCCGCAGTCGCTCAAGATCGAGCAGGGCGCCGTGGACCAGCTGTTTCGCGGGCTGGAGCCTCGGGCGGCGGGCCGGCCGGCGAAAACGGTCGGGGACCCCTTCGCGCTGGCTCGCGACTACCTGGGCAAGGGGCTGTTGGAACTGGCCGCGGCGGAGACCAGCCGGGCCGTGAACCGGGGAGCCGACCGGGTGGAGGGCGACCTGCTGGCCGGGGAGATCTTCCGGCGACGCGGTCTGCATGGGGAGGCGCTGGAGCGATTCCGCGCGGCGCGCGCCCAGCAGCCGGACCGGCGCGAGGCCCGCTTCGGCGAGGTCCGGGCGCTGCTCGCGCTGGGGCGCGGGTCAGAGGCGGTTCACGACGCCGAAGCCTTGGCGCAGGAGGCGCCCGGCGACGTGGACGTCCAGATGGCGCTGTCCTCGAGCCGCCTGGCAGCCGGCAACCCGGCCGGCGCGCTGGACGCCCTCCGCGTGGCCCGCGAGCGCGCGCCGCAGCGGGCCGACATCCTGAAACTGGAAGGCGACATCGCGGTGACCCTGGGTAACACCCAGGCCGGGCTGGACGCCTACCAGGCGGCGCTGGCGCTGGATCCCCACTACGTACAGGTGTACGTGGATGTCGGCAAGACGCACGAGGCGCGGGGCGACGCCCGGGCCGCGGAAGCCAGCTTTCGGGCGGCGCTCGAGATCCTGCCGACCCATGCCGAGGCGGCGCTGGCCCTGGCGAACCTGTATCGCCGCAGCGGGTCGCCGCGCGGCGCGGTGAACCTGCTGGTGGATCTCCTGACCAACGATCCCGCGGACGTGGAGGCCCTGCTGGCCCTGGGCCGGGCGCTGCTGGAGGACAACCGGCTGGACCCCGCGCTTCAGGTCCTGCGACGGGTCCTCGCCTTCGACGACAAGCACTGCGGCGCGATGTTCTTCGCGGGCGTGGTCCTGGCCCAGCTCAAGCGCTATCGGGAGGCGGTCGCCATGTGGGAACGGGTGATCTCGCTGGATCCCTCTGGCCCATTCGCGCAGGAAGCGCGAAAGCACGCCCGCACGGCGCTCGACCTGCAGCACATTTTCCGGAGCGACGCAGCGTAGCCCATGGCGATCGAGGGCCCGCTCAAGGAACTCGGCATCCACGACGTCTTCCAACTGCTCGACGTGAGCCGGAAGACGGGGGTGCTGCGGATCACGTCCAAGATCCGGCACAACCAGGGGACCGTGTACTTCGACGGCGGCGCCGTAGTCCACGCGGAAATCCAGAGCAATCCCCACCGGTTGGGGGAGCTGCTGGTGCGGGCCGGGAAGCTCGGCGAGGCGGACCTGAACCGGGCCCGCGAGATCCAGCAGCGGGGGGACCGCCGGCGACTGGGCCAGATCCTGGTCGAGATGGGGGCGGTCACCGAGCGCGAGCTCGAGCGGCAGGTTCGGCGGCAGATCGAAGAAGTCGTCTTCGAGATGATGAGCTGGCAGGAAGGCTACTTCTCGTTCGTCGAGGGTCCGCTGCCGGCCTCCGCGGGCGACGGCACGGTCCGGCTACCCACCGAGGCGCTGCTGATGGAAGGGGCGCGCCGGATCGACGAGTGGTCGCGGATCGAGAGCAAGATCCCGCATCTGGACGTCGTGCCCGCGCTCCCGCCGGTGGAACAGGCGTCGGAGGGGTTGCTCGACCTGTTGCCGAGCGAGTGGGAGGTGCTGGCGGCCATTGACGGGGAGCGCTCCATTCGCGGGATCGCGGCCCTGCTGGGCCGGACCGAGTTCGACGTAGCGAAGATTGTCTTCGGCCTCTCCGCGGCGGGCATCGTGATGCTGGCGGACCGGCGGCGCGGCGGCGGTGGGGAAGCCACGGCGGTCCAGGAGGTGGGCGAGCTGGTGCGGCGTGGCGCCAGTGCGCTGGCGGCCAAAGACCTGGAAGCGGCGCGGGCGGCGGCGCAGGCCGCGGTGGACCGGAACGCCCACGACCCCGCGTCGCACCTGCTGTTGGGACGCATCGCGCTCGTCGTGGGGCGCGAGGCCGAGGCGGAGGAGCACTTCCGCCGCGCGCTCCGGCTGGACGCCATGCTGGTGGACGGGCACCGCCTGCTGGGCCAGGCGATGGCGCTCCAGGGCCGTTTCGCCGAGGCCGTGGAATGGTGGCAACGGTGGCTGCAGCTGAACGCGGGGAGCCCGGAGCGCTCGGCCGATGTGGACCGGATCCAGGAGGCTATCCACGCCGCGCAAACGCTCGAGATGCTGCTCCGGAGCTCCCATGACTGACGACGTCCGGGCGCTGAGCGCCGAGCTGGCGCGGGATCCGGGCAGTCTGGTGTTCGTGGCGCTGGGGGAGGCGCTGCGCGTGCGGGGCCAGCTCGATGCCGCGGCGAAGGTGGCGTTGGCCGGACTGGAGCACCACCCCAACCTCGCCGACGGGCATGATCTCTACGCCCGCATCGTGGCCGACGCGGGCGACGTCGAACGGGCGGCGGACGAGTGGAGCATCGTGCTGGCGCTGGACCCGCGCCACGCCGGGGCCCACAAGGGTCTCGGCTTCGCCAGCTTCCAGCGGGGGGACCTGGATGCCGCGCTGGAGCACCTCGAGTTGGCGCTGGCGGCGGACCCCACCGATCAAAGCGTCGTGCAGGCCCTGCACACCGTCCGGCGGGCCGCTCAGCATGCCACGTCCCAGCCGGCGGCCGTGGCCTCGGTCGAGCGTCCCGCCGTGTTTGCGGGGCTGGAGGGGGCGGACCGCGGATTGCTCCTGGTGGATCCGCAGGGGCGGGTGCTGGCCGGCGGGCTGCGCGCGCAGGGCGGCCCGGACGTCGCCGAGGAAGTCGCCGCCTATCTCGCCGGGGTATCGCAGGAAGCCGAGCGAAGCGCGCGGCTGCTGGACCTGGGCGAGTGGCGCTGGATCATGGCGGAAGGGGAGCACGGACATCTGCATCTCAGCGCGCCGTCCCCGAGCGCGCTCCTGCTCCTCGCCCGGGACAAGAGCATCCCGTCGGGCCGTCTGGCGATCCTGGCGGCCCGCGCGGCCGAAATGGCGCGCCGCTGGCTGGAGGCGCAGACCCTGTGACCACCAAGTTCCAGGCGGCGCTGGACAGCGTCACCCGGGTGCGGGGCGTGCGGGGCGCGATGCTGGTGGCGGGCGACGACGGGTTGGTCGTCGCCGAGTCCCTGATGGAGGGGATCCGCGGCAACGCGGTGGCGGCGCTGGCCGCGAGCCTTGCCAAGCGGTTCCGGCGCGCCAGCGAGACGGCGGCGTACGGCCTCCCGCAGTTCATCCACCTGCAGGCCAGCCAGGGGTTGCTGCTGGCGGCCCTGGCGCCCAGCGGGATGCTGCTGGTCGTGGTGGCGGAGGCCGACATCAACGTGGGCCTGGCCCGGCTCGAGATGCTCCGGGCGGGAGAGGCGGTAGCGTGACCCAGACGCGCGCCGTCGAGCCCTGGACCCTGGAACCGCTCCAACGTTTCGTGGCCGAGTCCGCGGCACGCCTCGCGTTGCTCACCACGACGTCGGGGCAGGTGATCGCGCAGCACGGGTTCACCCGGGCCGTGGACGTGATGAGCGCCGCCGCGCTGGGGGCGGCGATCGCGGCTTCGACCTCGGAGATCATCCGCATGCTCCAGGAGCCGGCCTTCCGGGTGCTGGCGCACCAGGGCCAGCGTCACGGGATCTTCCTGGCGCGTTTCGGGACGCCCCGCGGAGCGATGCTGGCGCTGGTGGTGTACGGCGGCGACTCGTCTATCGGGTTGGTGCAGTTATTCTTCGAGCAGTTCGCGCGGGACCTCGCGGCGGCTTGTCCCGCGCCGGAACCGGCCAGGCCCGTCCTGGCGGCCGACTTCGAGCGGGATCTGAACGAGAGCCTCGCCGCCCTGTTCGGACGGTAGAGTATGTCTCTGGTGAACTTCACGACCCGCGAGATCACCTGCAAGATCGTCTACTACGGGCCAGGGCGCTCCGGCAAGACGACCAACCTCCAGTACATCTATGGACGAGTGCCGGAGGAGCGCCGGGGCCGCATGGTCTCGCTGGCCACCCAGACCGACCGGACGCTGTTCTTCGACTTCCTCCCCTTGGAGCTGGGCTCGATCTCAGGCTTCAAGACCCGCTTCCAACTCTACACGGTGCCGGGGCAGGTCTACTACAACGCCACGCGCAAGCTGGTGCTGCAGGGGTCGGACGGGGTCGTGTTCGTGGTGGACAGTCAGGCCCGCCAGCTGGATGAGAACATCGAGAGCATGCAGAACCTGCACGCGAACCTGCTGGAGCAGGGGCTCGATATCCGCACGCTGCCGGTCATCCTTCAGTACAACAAACAAGACCTTCCGCCGGAGCTGATCCTCACCCCCGCGGAGCTGGACGAGGCCCTCAACTTCCGCGCCTGGCCCAGCCTGCCGGCGGACGCGATCAACGGGCACGGGGTGTTCGAGACGCTCAAGGCCGCTTCGGAGGCCGTGCTGCGGAAGCTGAGCGAGGAGCGGACCTAGGCCGTGGACCTGAACCAGTTATTCCGCTTCGACACGTTCCTGGTGGGCGCCAGCAACCGGCTGGCCGCCACGGCCGCGCGCACGGTCGCGCAGACGCCGGGGACCGCGTACAACCCGTTGTTCATCTATAGCGCGACCGGTCTGGGCAAGACGCACCTGTTGATGGCCATCGGCCAGCAGGCCAAACAGGTGGCACCGACCGTCGTCGTGGAGTATCTGACGCTCGAGGAGTTCGTGGAGGCGTTCCACGCCGCCGTGGCCGCGGGGCAGAGCGATGCGTTCCGCAACCGGTTCGGGAACGTGGACATCCTGCTCATTGACGACGTGCAGTTTCTCACCCACCGGCGCGAGATGCAGGCGGAACTGCTGCGATTGATCGGGCAGCTTCAGGCCGCGGACAAGCAGATCGTGCTCAGCAGCGACTGCCCACCCGCCGAGATCGAGGGGCTGGACGAGCGCCTGGTGTCGGGGTTCGCGGGCGGCCTGATCGTGGATATGGGGCGGCCCGACTTCGAGACCCGCCTGGCAATCTTGCGGCGCCGCTCCGAGGAGCGCGGCGCGGAGTTCGGGCCCGGCGTGCTGGAAGCAGTGGCCGCTTTCGAGGCGGCGAACGTGCGGGAGCTGGTGGGCACGCTCAATCGGCTGGCCGCGTTCCAGGCGGTGAACGAGGCCCCGCTGACGCCCGAGTCCGCCGCGGCATTGCTCGGCTGGGAGGGCGGGGAGGCCCCGGCCGTTCCGGCGCCGCCTCCGCCCAAGCCGGCCGACGAATTCTCGGATTTCTTGAGCGATGTAACGTCGGTGTTGGCCCGGCAGGTCGAAGCATGGCGTCGGCGCGTGGCCGAGGCGATCATGCGCTGGGAAGGGGAAGGCTACCGGACGGCTCGTCTCGAGGCGCTGCTGAACCAGTCAGCGCCGGTCAGTTCGGAGGCGGCGCTCCGGCAATTCGAGCGGGACGTCGAGCGCCTGCGCGAGCTGGAAGCCGAAATGACGGGGATGGACCCGACCGGCGGCGGCCACGCGGCGTTCCGTGACCCGGACCGGGTGGCCGACGCCGAGGCGCTGGTGCAGCGGGCGAGAGACGGGTTGTCACCGCCGCCGGGGCCGTCGGCGTTGTGGACCTTCGAGCAATACGCCAGCGGGGAAGCCAACCGGGTTGCCCTGAGTGCGGCACGGGCCGTGGGCGAGCAGCCAGGACGCCGGTACAACCCGTTGGTCCTGGTGGGCCCCGCCGGCGTGGGGAAGACCCATTTGCTGCATGCGATCGCCAACCTGCTGGCCCAGGCGCCGGGCGCCGTGGTCGCCTGCCTGTCGGCCCAGGATTTCCTGGACGAACTGGTCCAGGCCATCGAGCGAGACCGCGTCGATCCGTGGCGCGCCCGCTACCGGCGCGTGACGGCGCTGTTGCTGGACGATGTGCACTTGCTGGCCGGGAAAGAGCGCTCGCAGGAGGAGCTGTTCCACCTCTTCAACCACATGGCGGCGGCGCAACGGCAGCTGGTGTTCACGGCCAACGCGGCGCCGCGCGCCGTGGCCGGGCTGGATGATCGCCTCGTCTCCCGCTTCGACGGCGGCCTGGTAGCGGAGCTGGCGCCACCCGACCGGGACCTGCGGCAGGCGCTGATTCGCCGCCACCTGGCGATCCGTGCGGGCGAGCCGGACGGCGACCTGGTGGACTATCTCGCGGCCCGGCCCGCGGACTCGGCGCGTGCCGTGCTGGGCCTGGTGCAGCGGGTGCTGGGTGCCGCGGAAGCCCGTGGCGCGATCCCCACCGCCGCCCTGGCCCGCGAGCTCCTCGAAGGAGCGGTCCCGCCGGCGGCTCGGGCGTCCGTGTCGGTGCGTACCAGCGGGTTGGTGGCCTCACCGGTAGGGATCGTGAAGAGCCGTGAGAAGTTCGTGTGGTCCTGGCCCAATCCGGCCGATCGCCTGGTGGAGGAACTGTCCTGATGGCCATTCGCGGGAGCCTCAAGGAAGCGTCGTTGCCGGACGTGCTGCAGCTCCTGGCCCTGGGGCAGAAAACCGGGTGTCTGTCCATCGTGGACCGCAACAACATCGCCCACGTGTATTTCGAGAAGGGCAGGATCTGTTACGCGTCGATCGTGAACCGGCGCGACCGCCTGGGCGACATCCTGGTCAAGAACGGCAAGATCAGCCAGGAACAGCTAGACCAGGCCATCCAGCGTCAGACGCGCGAGCGGGACAAACGGCTCGGCGAGCTGCTCATCGACTCGGGAGCGCTGTCCCAGGCCGACCTCGAGCACTACATGCGCATGCAGATCCAGGAAGCGGTCTACTTCCTGTTCACCTGGACCCGAGGGACCTTCAATTTCGAAGCCGATGTGCGCCCCGAGCCCCGGGACTTTCTGGTGTCCATCAACCCGGAGTCGCTGCTGCTGGAAGGGGCCCGGCGGGTGGACGAATGGAGCCTGATCGAGAAGAAGGTCCCCTCGTTCGATCTCATCTTCACGCCGGATCGCGACCGGCTCGCCATCGCCGGGGACGTCGAGCTGACGCCGGTGCAGCAGCGGATCCTGCCCTTGCTCGACGGCACCCGCGACGTCACCCGGTTGATCGAGGACTCGGGGCTGGTCGAGTTCGAGGTCGGCAAGGCGTTGTACGGCTTGCTCACGGCGGGGTTCGTGCAGCGGGCCGGGCGCAGCCAGGCCACGGCGAGCGCGGTGGGCGACGCCCGCGTCGACGAGCACCGCAACCTGGGCGTGGCCTTCTACCGCACCGCCATGCTGGACGAGGCGGCCCGGGAATTCCGCCGCGTGGCCGAGCTGCGCCCCACGGACGGCAGCGCGTTCTTCTACCTGGGCCTCGTGGCCTTGAAGCAGGCCAAGTGGACCGAGGCGGTCGAGCATTTCACCCAGGCGGCCGAACGCGGCGGCGGCCGGGCCGCGGTGCTCCATAATCTGGCCTACGCCCACGAGCGCGCCGGGCAGCTGGAACAGGCAGAGACCTATTACGGTGAGGCGGCGTCCCGCGGGCGGCAGGACCCGCGCCACCTGATCGGGTGGGGGGTCGCGGCGCTGCTCCGGGGCGATGCGCCGGTGGCCGGCGGCCGGTTGGATCGCGCGCGCGAGGTGGCCGGCGGCAAGCGCCTGCCCGCGGTCTGGTACTGGGCCCGGGCCCTAGCCGCGGCGACGGAAGGACAGCTCGACACGGCCGAGGCGCAACTGCGCGAGGGCATTGAGCTGTACCCCCAGGCGGTGGTCCTGCGGAACAACCTGGCGGCCTTGCTGGACCTGAACGGGAATCTGGACCAGGCGGTCGAGGTGTTGCGCGCGGCCCTGGCGGAGGAACCCTCGCTGCCGCAGCTGTCCAAGAACCTGGGTGACGTGCTCTACCGCCAGGCCAACTACGACGAGGCGTGGGACGTCTATCAGCGCGCGATCAAGCTCGATCCCCGGCTGGGGGACGACGTGTACTTCAAGCTGGGCAACATCGCCTACAAGCGGCTGGACCGCGACACCGCCGCCCGCATGTGGCGCCAGGCCCTGGAGCTCAACCCCAAGCATGAGCTCGCCCGCGCCAATCTCGACACCATGAGCGCCCTGGCGTGAGCCGCGGGGCCCAAGGGGCCCAAGAGCCCGCGTTCGAGGCCCTCTTGGACGAGATCGCGACGAACCACGGATTCCGGTGCGACGCGTACAAGGAGGGTTGCATCCGGCGGCGCATCGGCGTGCGCATGCGTGCCCGGGCGGTTCACAGCTACGACGCCTACGTTGCCCTGCTTCGTCGGGACCCTGCCGAATCCCGGCGCCTGCTCGACGCCCTGACCATCCACGTCTCGAGGTTCTACCGCAACCCCGAAACCTGGGACGTGATCGCCGCCACGGTTCTGCCGGAGCTGTGGCGGAGCCGGGCCGGCGCGCTCCGCTGCTGGTCGGCGGGCTGCGCCGCCGGTGAGGAGCCCCACACGCTCGCGATGCTGCTCCTCGAGCGCGCGCGCCCCGACCGGTGGCCCACTCCGCAGCGTATCATCGATGCCACGGACTACGATGCGGCGAGCCTGGAGCGCGCCGCCCTCGGGAGCTATCCCCGCGCGGCGATCAAAGACCTTCCCACCCGTCTCACCCGCCGCTTTGTCGAGGGTCAGGACCCGGTGGTGCTCGCGCCGGAGGTGCGGCGCCTGATTCGCCTGGCGCGGCACGATCTCACCCGAGAGCCGCCGCCCGCACCGCCCTACGATCTGGTGCTCTGCCGCAACGTGGTCATCTACTTCGATACCCCAACCCAGGAACGAATCGCCTCGCTCCTCACCGACGCGCTGGCGCCGGGAGGGTACCTGGTCCTGGGGAAGGTGGAGACCATCCGCGGCGAGGCCCGCGCGCGGCTGGTGCTGGAGCACCCCCGCGAGCGGATCTACCGGCGCCGATGACCGCGCCCCCCCGCGAGATCGTGGTCCGCATGGGCGAGTACGCCGTGGTGCGGGGCGACGGCGTGCTCGTGGCGCTGGGACTCGGGAGCTGCGTGGCCGTGATCCTCCACGACCGGCACGCGCGGGTGGCTGGACTGGCGCACGTGGTGCTCCCGTCGGCGTCGCTCAGCCGGGACCGCGATCGGCCCGCACGCGCGGCCGAGACCGCCGTGCCCCTCCTGGTGGGTGCCATGAGAGCCGAAGGCGCGGACGTGGCGCGCATGGCGGCGCGGCTGGTGGGCGGCGCCAGCATGTTCGCCAACCTGCTCGCGGCCGGCACGGTGTCCATGGGAGACCGCAACGCCCTGGCCGTGCGGGCCGCGCTGCGCGCCGCCGGCATTCCCATCGTCGGCGAGAGCGTCGGCGAGAGCTTCGGACGGTCCGTGTGGTTCGACCTGCGGCTCGGCACCGCGGTGATCCGCTCGGTCGGACGGGAGGACCGTGTCCTCTGAGCGGCGGCCGGGTGTGCTGATCGCGGACGACAGCGCCCTCATGCGTCGGGTGCTGGCCGATGTGATCGAGGCGTCGGGGCGATTCCGGGTGGTGGCCACGGCGCGTGACGGCCGCGAGGCGCTGGCCCAGCTCCATCGCGCCGCGCCGGACCTGATCACCATGGACGTCGAGATGCCGGTGCTGGATGGGCTCGGCGCCATCGCGGCGATCATGCGGGAAGCTCCCCGTCCCATCGTGGTCGTCAGTGCCCACGCCGCGCCGGGTTCGTCGCACGCGATCCGCGCGCTGGAGTTGGGCGCGGTCGAGATCGTGGCGAAACCGGCGGGGGACGACCCGTCCGGGCTGGCGGCTCTGGGGCCAGCGCTGCTGGCGGCGCTGGAGGCGGCCGGCGCGGCGGACCCCACCCGGGTCCCGGCGCTCGCGGCGGCGGCTCCCTTGCCGCGGCCGGCGGCGGGCCCGGGCCAGCCCGCCCGGCTGGTGATCGCGATCGCGGCCTCCACCGGCGGCCCCCGGGCGTTGGCGGAGATCGTGCCGCGGCTGGTGCCCGGTGCCGACGCCGCAGCCCTCATCGTCCAGCACATGCCGGCCGGCTTCACGCGCAGCCTGGCCGACCGCTTGCACGAGCTGAGCGCGCTCGCGGTGACCGAGGCGGAGGACGGCGCGGCGGTGTTGGCCGACACGGCGTACGTGGCACCGGGAGGTTATCATATGCGAGTGGTGCGCCTGGGCGACGCCGTCAGCATCCGACTGGACCTCGGGCCGTCACGCTGGGGCGTCCGGCCAGCCGCCGACGTGCTGTTCGAGTCGGTGGCGGCGGCCTACGGACCGAATGCCATCGGCGTGGTGCTGACGGGTATGGGGCGCGATGGAGCGGCGGGGCTCGCGGCGCTGCGCCGCGCCGGCGGCCGCGGCGTGGTCCAGGACCGCGCCAGCGCCGTGGTCTCCGGCATGCCGCAGGCCGCCCTCAACGCGGGGGGAGCGGAAGAGGCTCTTCCGCTGGACGCCATTGCGGCGCGGCTCAACGGCCTGGTGCGATCGCGCGACGCGGCATGACCTCGTACCTGTTGGTTCGGTCCGGCCGGGCGCGCTACGGCGTGCCACTGGTTGACGTGATCGAGGTGATGGAGGCGGGGGAGGTCCTCTTCGTGCCCGCTGCGCACCCGGCCGTTCGGGGCGTGTCGGCCGTGCGCGGCCGGCTCCTGCCGCGCGTGCACCTCGAAGGCCTGCTCAAGGGCCACGCCGGTCCCGCCGTGGCGCCCCCCACCCTGGTCGTCGCCGGCGCCGGCGGTCGGTCGGTCGCGTTCGAGGTGGACGAAGTGGATCTCGCCGCCCAGGGAGAGGTCCTGCCGTTGCCGGCCGAGTGGAACGGGCCCAGCGCGATCGGGGTGGCCCACCACGAGGGAGACCTGATTCCGGTGCTTGACTTGGGCGCGTTGCTCACCCGATTGGCCCCGACGGGAGCGGGTGTGGGATGACCCAGAGCAGCGACGAAGTCCAGCTCGTCGTGTTCCGGCTCGGGGACGCGGAGTTCGGATTCAACATCTTCCAGGTGGAGCGCGTGCTGCGCCATCAGCCGCCCGAGCGGTTACCCAGCGCGCCGCCGTTCCTGGAGGGCCTGCTGCCCTACGGCGACGGCGTGGTGCCGGTCATCGACCTTCGCAAGCGCCTGGGTGCACCGGCGCCGCTGAGCGACGAGACCCGAATCATCATCGTCGAGCTGGAGCAGGGGCGGGTCGGCGTGGTGGTGAGCGCCGTGCGGGAGGTCTTGCGAGTGGCCGCCGAGCGAGTGACCGCCCCCCCCGCGCTGGTGCGGGGCTTGACCGCTCCCTACATCTCCGGGATCGTGCGGCTGGAGCAGCGGACCGTCATCGCGCTCGCCGCGTCCAAACTGCTGACGTCCACGGAACGCATAACCCTCGACGAGCTGCTGGTGGAGACCAAGCGATGAGTGACGCGATCGTCGGGCCGCTGCGGGCGACCTACGCCGAGATTGCCAAGCAGCTCGACCAGCCGCAGGCCGCCGAGCGGCGTGACCAGCTCAAGAAGGAGATCATCGCGCTCTTCAAGACGGTGGACCAGGCGATCATCGATCTCTCCGGCCTGAAGGAGGAGATCCGGGTCCTGGTGGATCGCTACAAGCAGCTGGCCCAGGGCGAGAGCGGCAACCAGGCGCCGCAGTTCACCGGCGCCGTGCCGGTGGTGGCCGACCATATCGGCGCCTCCACGTTCATCCAGAAGGGCTGGAGCCTCATGTCCCTGGGGGACTACGCGGGCGCGGTCCAGGCCCTCACCAAAGCGCTCGGGTTGTCCCCCGGGGACACCCAGGCCGAGTCGATGCTGGGATGGGCGCAGATGCTGAACGAGGACTACGACGACGCCCTGCAGACCTTCCAGAAAGTGCTCACCAAGGAGCCTGCCAATTCGCTGGCCCGCATCAACGTCGGCTATATCTGCTTGAAAAAGCGGATCTTCGGCGAGGCGATCGAGCACCTGTCCAAAGCGATTCGCCTCGACAACGACAAGAAAGCTACCTTGTACGCGCACTATTACCTGGGCCTCGTCTACCTCGAGCGCGAGATGTACGAGGACGCCCAGACCTTCTTCAAGAAGACGCTCCAGCTGGGTCCCAACCTCATCGAGGCCTACTTCGAGTTGGGGCGAGCGTTCTGGTTCAGCGGCGAGCAGGACGAGGCCAAGCGCACCTGGGAAGAGGGCTTCAAGGCCAACAAGTTCAACCCCTGGGGTAAGCGCTGCCAGGAAACGCTGGACTTGGTGGCGCAGGGGCAGGAGCCGCCACGCTCCTAGCGGTCTGGGCGGCGCTCGCGGTGCAGGCGCCGCAGCAGGTGCAGGTGGGGAACGTGTCGGCCGTGTACTGGCCCGGCCAGGAAACCGTCGCCGCCGCCCTCGCCGAGTTGGCGGATGGTGCCGGGTCTTGGCCGGGACTCCCCGCCGCCCCGCAACGCCCCATCCGGCTGATCATCGCCGAGAACACCAGGAGATTCGATTCCGTGGCCCTTCGGCGGCTGCCGCCGTGGGGCGTGGGCGCCGCCTTCCCGGGGTCGCGGACCATCCTCATCAGACTCGACGGCGATCCACGCCGGGTGCTGCGGCACGAGCTGGCGCACCTGGCGCTGCACGACGCCGTGCGGCGGGTGCCGCTATGGCTGGATGAGGGCTACGCCGCCCGCGCGGCCGGCGAGTGGGACCGCCTCGACGGGCTTCTGATGAATTGGCGCCTGCTCAGCGGGCGGGTGCCCATGCTGGACCAGGTAACAGCCGACCTGCGTGGGGGCCGGCCCGAAGCCGAAGCGGCGTACGCCTTTGCCTCCACGGCGGTGTTATACCTGGAGCGTCTCGGCGGCGGGCGGGGCCTCGCGCCGCTACTGGCCAACCTGGCCGCCGAGCCGGACCTGGACCAGGCGCTGCGCGCCACCTACGGTATGACCCTGGCCCAGTTCGAAACCGCGTGGCGCGGCGACCTCAAAGGTCGCTACGGCTGGCTACTGTTGTTCGCCTCGTTCACCGCCCTGTGGGTGATGGTGCTGTCAGTGGTAGGGCTCGCCTGGCGATACCGGCGGCGGCGCGACCGGGTACGGCGGGAAGCCTTGAATGAAGGGTGGGTGATCCCTCCGGATTCGGAGGGCCCAAGTGCTTGACGCTTCTGCGGATTGGCGTTAGCCTCCACGGTCGTGCCTGAAAAGTCATCGGCGTCTGGTCGCCTGCGGTTCGGTCGAGTCAACGGGATCCTCCTTGGCGCTGCCATCATTTCGTTGGCCGCGGGGTATCTCTTGTTAGCGCAGGGCTCGACCACGCTCGCCCCGGTGCTTCTCGTGCTGGGCTACTGCGTGCTGTTTCCGCTGGGGCTCGCGTTGTAGCCGCGAGCGCGGTAACCGGGCGAGCGCGGTAGATCGGGCGAATAGCTCAGCTGGTCGAGAGCGCCTGCCTTACACGCAGGATGTCGGGGGTTCGAATCCCTCTTCGCCCATGCCAAGCGGGGGAGTCCGCTTGCGGGAGGACGAGTCGTGCACAACGTGGAGGAGCGTAGCGTGGAGCAGACAGGTCGGAACGCGCGGCAGGTGACGCTGCTGGCCTCGATGGTGGTGGTGGGAGGGCTTGCCGCCACGCAGCTGGAAGCGCAGGCCGGTCGGCCGCCGGTGCAGACCGAGCGCGTGCTCGTGGTAGCGCCGGTGCCGGCGGACCCGGGCGATTCGGCGTACGCCGTGATCTTCGGCGATCAGCTTCGCAAGGGTCTGGAAGGGAAGTCGCGGCGGCAGCTGACCGTCGTCACCAAGGACAAGATCGCCGAGGCCCTTGAGGCCTCCGGGTTTAGCCGGGACGCCCTGCTGGACGACAACGCGGCCAATCAGCTGGCCCGGTTCCTCCAGGCCGACGCCTACGTGGTGGGGCGGATCGCGGCGAACCCGGTTCCCAGGGCGGACGTCCACCTGGTTGAGCTGAGACGGTCCGGGTTGTCCGGGTGGGTCCACGTAACCGGAGCGGCGGGTGTTACCGCCCAGCAGCTCGCGGATATGGCGACCGACTCCATGGAGAACCAGGTCCGGGCCGCCGAAGCGACCCGCGAGTGCCTGGATCGGCGAGATCGGCGCGATTTCCGGGGCGCCAAGGAGCGTGCCCGCCGGGCCTTCACGTTCGTTCCCAATCATCCGGCGGCCGCCATGTGCCTCTCCGTGGTGTTCGAGGCTGAGCAGGCACCGCCGGATAGTCTCATCCCGGTGCTCGAGATGGCAGTGAAGGGGGACTCCCTGAACACCCGGCCCCTGGAAATGCTGGGCCGGCAGTATCAGTCGAAGGGGACTCACGAAGACAGCCTCAAGGCCGCGGACGCGTTCCTCCGGCAACTCCAGGCGGACCCCAGCGATGCCAAGCTCCGCACCGGCATCGCCGCGCTGCTCATCACGCTCAAGGAACACGCCAGGTCGCGGGATGTCCTGGACGGAGGGCTCCAGCAGAATCCCGGCGATTTGACCGCCCTCCAGCTCAAGGCGCGCGCCTGTGAAGAAGGATCGCTGTGGCCCTGCTTGGTGGGAGCGCTGGCCGCCCAGTATGAAGTGGACACCAGCCTCGTGGGGAAGCCCGACTTCTACGGTAAGATCTTCGGTGCCGCGCAGCAGGCCAATGACACGGCCGCCATGGTGAAATGGTCCGGCGAGGCCGTGAGGCGCCTGCCCAACGAGGTCAACATGTGGCGCGCGCGGCTCGCGGCCTTCAATACGGCGGGCATGACGGACTCGGCGCTCGGGGCCAACCGGCGGATCGCGGAGCTGGACCGGACCGACATCCGGCCGCTGTTGGGCATGGCGCAGATCTATACGGACCGGATCAAGATTGACTCGGCCGTTCCGCTGGACACGACGACGTTGGCGCGGGTGGATTCGTTGCTGCAGCGCGTGGCGGCCATCAAGACCAACGGCGCAGGCCAACCCACCGACACCAACGTTTGGATGAACGTGGCCGTGATGTACTTCAAGCCCGGCTCGGAGCTGGTTCAGAGGCAAGTGAACTTCACGCTCGGGCAACGTTGGCTGGAACAGGTCTTGAAGTACGATGTCCGGAAACAGCTGACGGCTCAGGCGAAGTTCTTCCTGGGGCTCGCGTTCTTCTTCCCGCTGCCGGCGTTCGACGCGCAGCTGCGGGAGCGGAAGTCCTGCGCCATGGTGGATGAAGAGGCCCGGATGGTGGCGATGGCGAAGGAGGCGCTCACCGCGGGCGCGTCGGTATCGCCCCAGACGGCCAACCAACTGCTCCAGTACGTCAACCAGTTCGAGCAGTTGATCCCGCAATACCGGGCGTCGTTCAAGTGTAGGTAACGCCGCTTGTTCGGCCGGCCGTGAGCCTCTAGCTTACGCCACGTCTCGTTGAGGGGCTGTAGCTCAGCTGGTTAGAGTGCCGGTCTGTCACACCGGAGGTCGCGGGTTCGAGCCCCGTCAGCCCCGCTTGACCTTTCGAAGGATTCCCGGACAGCGGTCCTGCGCGATGCGGTGCAGGGCCGCTGTTCCGTTCCGGCCGGGGCCCCGATGACCGCCGTGCCGGTGCGCCACGTACCCGTGCTGGCGGATACTGTGGCCCGGCTGGCGCGCGGGCGGGTCCGGGCGGTGGACTGCACGGTGGGGGCCGGCGGTCACGCGGCGTTGCTCCTGGAGGCCGGGGCCCAGGTGTTGGCGGTGGACGCCGACCCCGCCGCGGTCGCCACCGCCCGGGAGCGGCTTGACCCCGGAGTAGCCACGGTACATCACGGCCGGTTCGCCGACCCGGCCATTCTCGAGGCCATCCAGGCGTTCCGACCCGACTTCATCCTGCTGGATCTGGGCGTGTCCTCCCATCAGCTCGACAGCGACGCGCGGGGGTTTTCCTTCCGGCCCGGCATTGCGCTGGACATGCGGATGGATCCAGCCGCGGCGCGGACCGCCGCCCTGGTGTTGAACGCCCATCCGGAGAGCGAGCTGGCCCGCCTGTTCCGCGAGCACGCCGACGAGCCACGTGCGCGGCGGCTGGCCCGGGTGATCGTCCGCCGCCGCCGGGACCGGCGTTTCGCCACCAGCGACGATCTGGTCAACGCGATCCGCGAGGTCCTGGGGGCCCGGGCGGGCCCCGCGGACTTCGCGCGGTTGTTTCAGGCGGTGCGCATCGAGGTGAACGATGAACTCGGGCAGCTGGAGCGGGCCCTCCCGGCGCTGCTGGACGCCCTGGTGCCGGGCGGCCTGCTCGCCGTGATCAGCTACCATTCCGGGGAGGACCGGATCGTGAAACAGGCCTTCGCCGGCTGGGCCCGCTCGTGCGTGTGCCCGCCGGGGCAGCCGGTGTGCACCTGCCGGGGCCGGGCGCTGGGGACGTTGGCGTTCCGGCGCCCCGCCACGCCGGCGGCCGACGAGGTGGCGACCAATCCTCGCGCCCGCAGCGCGCGGCTCCGCGGGTTCGTCAAGCGCGATGCGTCCTAGAGGCAGAGTCTGGGTCATCGGGTGGTTGCTGTTCTTCCTAGCCATCCTGGCATGGGTGGTGGCACGCCAAACGGCGTCGGTGGTGGCGGCCACCGAGCTCGGGGATCTGCGAGAAGCGCGGGCCCAGCTGGAAGCGCGACAGGCGGAGCTGCTGACCCGGATTCGGGCCGGGAAGAGTCGGCGGGTGCTGATTCCCCGCGCCGAGGGACTCGGCCTGCGCTTGCCAGCCGACTCGGAGATCATCATTCTGCAAGTCCCTGGGGGGGAGAAGCGCTGAGTGGCGAAGCCGGCGGTGCGTTTGGGGGTGGTGCAGGTGGCGTTCGGGCTGGCCATCGTCGCGGTGGTGGCGCGGGCCGCGCAGGTGCAACTGGTCGAAGGCGCAGCCTACCGGGCAAGGGCCCGGGAGCAGCGCACCGAACGGGTCGTGCTGCCGGCCCGGCGCGGCGCGATTTACGATCGCAGCGGCGTACCGCTGGCGCTTACCCGCGACGTGTATCACGTGGGCGTGGCCCCCCGCGAACTGAGAGACCGCGCGCGAGACGCCACCACCATCGCCCGCGCTCTGGGCCTCTCCCGGCGCGCCGTGGACCGCGCCCTGCGCCGGCCGTACGCGTATTTCCGGGGGCCCTACACGGCGAGCCGGGTGGAGCCGTTGCGCGAGGTGCGGGGCGTCCACTTGACCCATCAGCTCGAGCGATTCTACCCGAGCGGCGACTTCGCGCGCTCGCTGATCGGCTGGCCGGAGGACGAAGGCCGGCCCGCCAGCGGGCTGGAACGGACGCTGGACACGCTGCTCGCGGGCCGGGCCGGCAGCGCGGTGGTCCTGCGCGACGGACAGGGACGCCGCTACGAGTCACCGGCGCGCCTGGGCGCCCTCCCGATCCCCGGCCACGACGTGTACCTCACGCTGGACGCCGCGCTGCAGGACATCGTGGAGCGGGCGTTGGCCGAGGCGATCGAGCGTTACGACGCGGCCGGGGGCGACGTGGTCGTGCTCGCGCCCCACACCGGAGAGGTGCTGGCCGTCGCGTCGCGTCGCGCCGACGGGTCCGTGCCGCCCACCGCGTTCACCAGTGTCTTCGAGCCCGGCTCCACCGCCAAGATCTTCGCAGCCGCCGCGTTGTTGGAGGCCAACCTGGTGACCGAGCGTGACTCGGTCTACGCCGAACGGGGCGTATGGGTGCAGCCGTATCGCACCATCCGCGACGACCATCCCGCCGAGTGGCTCACCCTGCGGGGCGCGATCCAGGTCTCCAGCAACATCGGCATCGTGAAGTTCGCGGACCGGCTGGACCCGGCGCGGCAGTACCTGATGCTGCGCGCCTTCGGCTTCGGCGCCCCGACCGGCATCGAGTTCCCGGCCGAATCGCGGGGGAGTCTCGAGCGGCCGGATCGGTGGAGCGGCGTCAGCGCTGCAAGCCTGGCTATGGGGTACGAAGTGGCCGTGACTCCCCTGCAGCTCGCGGCGGGGTACGCGGCCATCGCCCATGACGGGGTCCTCCTGCGCCCGACGCTGGTTCGGGAAACGCGGGCCGCGGACGGAGCGGTGCGACACCGGCACCGGCCGGAGCCGGTGCGACGGGTGGTGCGGCCGGGCGTGGCCCGCGAGTTGCGAGCGATGCTGCGCGCGGTGGTCTTCGAGGGCGGCACCGGCTCGACGGCCGCGCTGTCGGCGTATGAGCTGGCCGGGAAGACCGGAACGGCCCGGCGGGCCACCGGCCGGGGCTACTCCCCCGGGGCGTACACGGCCACGTTCGCGTCGCTGTTCCCGGCGGACCAGCCCCAGCTGGTCATGGTGGTGAAGCTGGACGATCCCCGGGGCGCGTATGCCCGGCTCACCGCCGCCCCGGTGACCCGGTCGGTGATCGAGCAAGCGCTGGCCGCGCGCACCACCGCCCTTGACGCCCGGCGGCTGGGCACCGAGGCGGCCCCGGCTCGGAGGGCCACCGTGGGGACCGGTTCGGTTCCCCACGTGGTCGCCTGGCCTCCGCCGAGTGCCCCCCCGCCCGCGGCCGAGCGGCGCGTGCCGGACGTCACCGGGCTGAGTCTCCGAGCCGCGGCGGCGGCGCTGCACCAGAGCGGCTTCCAAGTGCGGGTCCGGGGGTGGGGACTGGTCGCCGCGATGGCGCCCGCGCCGGGGACCAGCGCCGCAGCCGGCACCGTGGTCACGCTGGTGGCAGCTGCGCCGGGCGGGCGATGACCACGCTGCGCGAAGTGGTTGCGTCGTTGCAGCAAGAGGGTCAGCTGCTCGAACCTCCCGAGACGTTCCCGCCGCTCCAGGGCATCGCGGACGACTCCCGGCGGGTGATCCCCGGGGCGTTGTTCTGTGCCGTGGTCGGCAGCAGTCGCGATGGGCACGACTACCTGGACGACGCCATCGGCCGGGGCGCGGCGGCGGTGCTGGTGGCTCGACCGGGCCGCTACCGAGTCCCGGCCGTGGTGGTGCGGGACTCGCGGGTGGCCACGGCGGTAGCTGCGGGCGCGTGGTTTGGCCGGCCCGCCAGTCGGCTGCGGATGGTCGGGGTCACCGGCACCAACGGCAAGTCCACCACGGTGGCGCTCATACGGCACCTGCTCAATCAGACCGGCAGCGTGGGGGCGGTGGGGACCCTGGGCGCGGTGGACGGGAGCGGATCCGCCGCAGGGCCGGAGATCTCGCTCACCACGCCGGGCGCCGTGGAGTTTCACGCCGTGCTCGCCGCACTCGCGGAGCGCGGCGTCACCAGCGTCGTGGCGGAGGCGTCGTCGCACGCCCTGGACCAGCGGCGGCTCTACGGGGTGAAGTTCGCCGGGGCGGTGTACACCAACTTGACCCACGATCACCTTGACTACCACCGGGACGTGGGGTCCTACCTCGCCGCGAAGCTGCTGCTGTCGGCGCAGGTCCAGGACGGCGGCCTGGAAGTGGTCAACGCCGATGATCCGGCGTGGGAGGCTCTGCCGCGAGACCCTCGGCGCAGGCGGCTGACCTACGGGGTGCACCGGCCGGCGGACCTGCGGGCCCGCGACGTCAGGCTGGGTGCCGAGGCCACCGAACTCACCATGAGCTTCGGCGAGGACCGGCGAGCCGTCCGCCTGCCGCTGATCGGGGAGTTCAACGTGAGCAACGCGCTCGCGGCTGCGGCCACCGCGTGGGGCTTGGGACTGACCCCCCCCCAGGCGGCCGACCGGTTGGCGAGCGCCCCGCAGGTGCCCGGGCGCATGGAGCGGCTGGCCAGCGACGGCTTCGTGGTGCTGCGGGACTACGCGCACACGCCGGACGCGCTGGAACGGGCGATCCGGGCGCTCCGGCCTCTGGCCCGCGGCCGCTTGATCGTGTTGTTCGGGTGCGGCGGTGACCGCGACCGCCGGAAGCGCCCGGTGATGGGCCGGATCGCCGCCCGCGGCGCGGACCTGGCCATCGTCACCTCCGACAACCCGCGGAGCGAAGACCCCGACCAGATCATCGACGAGATCGAGGCAGGCATGGAGGAGATCGCTCATCTCCGCATCACCGATCGCCGGGAGGCCATCACCCGCGCCATCCACGTCCTGCAGCCCGGCGACTGCCTCCTCCTCGCGGGCAAGGGACACGAGACCTACCAGATCATCGGCGACGCGCGATTGCCGCTGGACGAGCGGGAGATCGTGCGCGACGTGCTCGCGGAGCGCGTACGTCGGTGACCCGCTGGACCGGCACCCGGGTGGCCGGCGTGCTGGGGACCACGGCGCCGGAGGACGTGGCCTTCACCGGGATTTCCACGGACAGCCGGAGCGTACACGCCGGAGAGCTGTTCGTGGCGCTGGAGGGCCCGCGCTTCGACGGCCACCGGTTCCTTGACCAGGCAGTGCAGGCCGGCGCCCGGGGCGCGGTGGTGCGCCGCGGCACCCGTCCTCGTTCGGGGTTAGTCTTGTTCGAGGTAGAGAGTACCTTGGTGGCGCTTGGGGACCTGGCCCGATCACGCCGGCAGGAGATCCTCGGGCCCGTGGTGGCGGTCACCGGCAGCAACGGGAAGACGGCCACCAGAGCGATGCTGGCCGGCACCCTGGGCACCCGCTGGGCGACCCAGGCCACGCGCGAGAACCTGAACAACCTCGTGGGCGTTCCGCTCACGATCTTGGCGGCTCCCGATTCGACCGAGGCGCTCGTGGTGGAATGCGGGGCCAGCGAGCCCGGCGAGATGGCCCGGCTGCGCGGCATCGTGGAGCCCACGGTCGGCGTGGTGACCAACGTGTCCGCGGCGCATCTGTCGGGCTTCGGGAGTTCCGACACCGTGCTGCGGGAGAAGGTCGCGTTGCTCAAGGGCGTCTCCCTCGCGGTGGTGGGCCAGCGTCCCGCCGAATTGGCCTGGCTCGCCGGCCGGGTGGCCCGCCGCGTGGTGACGGCGGGGCTCGCTCCCGGAGGGGACGTGACCCCGGACCATTGGCACGTGGATGAACGGGGCCGGCCGGTCCTCACCTTCCGCGGCAGGCGGATCGCGCTGCCGCTGGTGGGGCGCCATCAGGGGGACAATGCCATGGTGGCGCTGGCGGTAGCGGCAGACCTGGAGCTCGATCTGACCGCGGTCGCCGGCGCGCTGGAGCGGGTGGCGCTGCCGCACGGCCGTTGCGAAGTAATCACCGCGGGGGACCTGGTGCTGATCGACGACACCTACAACGCGAATCCCGCGTCGTTCTCGGCGGCGCTGGAAGTGGCGCGGAGTCTGCGTGGCAACCGCCCGCTGGTGACACTGGTGGGCACCATGCTCGAGCTGGGATCCGAATCGCCCGCGCTGCACGATCAGATGGCCGAGCAGATCCTGGCGCTCGGCCCGGACCTGATCGGCGCCGTTGGAGAGTTCGCGGCGGTCTTCGAGCGACGTCCGCTGGGAGCCCGGCTGATCGTGGCGCCGGATGCCGACGCGCTGGGGCGGGCGGTAGCACCCCGGCTGAAAGGCGGGGAGCTGGTGCTGCTCAAGGCGTCGCGCGGGGTGCAGCTGGAGAAGGCGATCGCTCATCTCATGAGGGGACGGGAGGCGTCGTGCTCTACCACCTCCTAGCGCCGTTCGCCGGCGAGGGCGGCTTCTTCAATCTGTTCCGCTACATCACCTTCCGCGCGGCCGGCGCGGCGGTGACCGCGATGCTGATCGCCTTGGTCATTGGGCCGGCGGTGATCCGGTGGCTGCGCGAGCGGAAGGTGGCCCAGGTGGTGCGGGCCGAGGGCCCGGCCACGCACCAGGCCAAGCGGGGTACGCCCACCATGGGCGGGGTCATCATCATCGTGTGCACCGTGGTGCCGACCCTGTTGTGGGCGCCGTTGACCAATCGGTACGTGTGGGTGGCGGTGCTGGCGACGCTCTGGATGGGGGGTATCGGGTTTCTGGACGATTACCTCAAGTTCATTCAGGGGAAGTCTCGGGGGCTGGTCGCGCGCTACAAGCTGGTGGGCCAGGTGACGTTCGGCTTGGTCTTGGGCGGCTACCTCTTGTGGCAGCCACTGGTCGCCAACCTGCCGGCCAACGCCACCACGCTGCCGTTCTTCAAGTATGTGCTGGTGGTGTTGTGGCCGGTGGTCTACGTCGCGTTCGTCACGTTCGTGGTCACGGGCACGTCGAACGCGGTGAACCTGACGGACGGACTGGATGGGCTCGCGGCGGGACTCAGCGTCATCGCGGCGGCCGCGTTCGCGATCTTCGCCTACCTCTTCGGCCGGGTGGACTCGTCCGCCTACCTGAACGTGTTCTACCTCCCCGACGCCGGGGAGCTCAGCGTGTTCTGTACCAGCCTGATGGGCGCGGCGCTGGGGTTCCTGTGGTTCAACGCCCACCCCGCGCAGGTGTTCATGGGAGATACCGGCAGCCTGGCGATCGGCGGCGCGTTCGGAACGGTCGCGATTCTGCTCAAGTCCGAGTTCCTGCTGCTGTTGGTGGGCGGCGTGTTCGTGGCCGAGGCGCTGTCCGTCATCCTGCAGACCAGTGTGTTTCGCTGGCGCCGCCGGCGCCACGGCCGCGACTATGCCGAGGCCCACCGCGTGTTCCGCATGGCCCCGTTGCATCATCATTTCGAGAAAGCCGGATGGGCCGAATCGAAGGTTGTGATGCGGTTCTACATCATTGGCATCCTGTGTGCGCTCTTCGCGCTGTCCACGCTGAAGATCCGGTAGTCCCCGCCCGGTGGCGGGGTGGTGAGGTGGCGGTCGTGGGACTGGCGCGCAGCGGCGTGGCGGCGACCCGCTGGCTCGTCACCCACGGCGTGCGGGTGTACGCGTCGGACGCTGCGGACACCGCGGTGTTGCGCGAGGCGGCGCGCTCGCTCGCCTCGCCGGGTGTGGTGGTCGACATCGGCCGGCACGATCTCGGCCGGATCGCCCGCGCCGCGGCGGTGGTGGTGTCGCCGGGCGTCCCGCCGGGGGCGCCGCCGCTCGTGGCGGCGCGCGATGCCGGCGTGGAGATCGTGGCCGAGCTGGACCTCGCCGCTCGGGCTCTCGGCGGGACCCGGCTGATCGTGGTGACCGGCACCAACGGCAAGAGCACCACCACCGCGCTCATCGGGCACCTGCTGGGCTCGGCCGGCCGAACCACGGTGGTGGCGGGAAACATCGGCCGGCCGCTGATTTCCGTCGCCCTCGAGGGGCAAGCGCCCGAGTGGGCGGCGGTGGAGGCCTCGTCCTTCCAGCTGCACGACGCGCCCCATCTGGATCCGGCGATCGGCGTAGTGACCAACCTCGCGCCCGATCACCTGGACCGCTACGCCAGCGTGGACGCGTACTACGCCGACAAGCAGCTCCTGTTTCGCAACGCGTCGGACCGCTCGATCTGGGTGCTCAACGGAGAGGATGCGGGCGTCCTGGCGCTGGCCCGAGGCGCCGCCGGTCGCCACCGCGCCTTCCGACTGGATGCCCCGGCCGACGCGTGGCTCGACGCCGCGAGCGGGTGGCTCATGCTGCGCGATCGGCGTCTCCTGGCCAGGCAGGCCCTCCCGCTGCTGGGCCGGCACAACGTGGCCAACGCGCTGGCGGCGGCGCTCGCGGCGGACTCGGCCGGCGTTCCCGCCGACGCCATAGCCGGCGCGCTCGCCAGCTTTCGCGGGCTGCCTCATCGGCTGGAGGCGGTGCGCGAGGTGCGCGGCATCATCTGGATCAACGATTCGAAGGCCACCAACGTGGCCTCCACACTGGTGGCGCTTCGCTCCCTCGAGCGGCCCTTCGTGCTGATCGCCGGCGGGCGACCCAAGGGCGAACCGTTCGCGCCGCTGGCGCCGCTGCTGCACGGTCGTTGCCGCGCAGTCGTCGGGTATGGAGAGGCCCGCTCGATGCTGGCGCGCGACCTGGGTGCGGCGTGTCCGGTGGAGGAGCACTTCGCCTTCGACGACGCCGTCGCGCGGGCGGCCGCGCTGGCCGGGCCGGGCGAGGCCGTGCTGCTGTCTCCGGCGTGCGCCAGCTTCGATCAATTCGCCAATTACGAAGAGCGCGGCGAACGGTTTCGGCAGCTGGTGGAGGCGATGTGAGCGGCGCGATGACTCCGGAACACGCCGTCTGGGAGACCAGACTCCTGGCCGTGGTCACGGCGACCCTGGTGGTGTTCGGTATCGCCGCCGTGTACGGCGCGTCGAGCCTGCTGGCGGTCCAGCGCGGGGAGCCGGGCGCGGCGTTCGCGCTGCGCCAGGCGACGGGCGTCGTCCTGGGCGGCATCCTGTTCCTGATCGCCGCCCGCGTGGATTACCACCGGTGGGAACGATGGGCCTGGCCGCTGATCGGGCTGTCCGCGCTGCTGCTCCTGGTGCCCTTCCTGCCGGTCGCCCGTTCGCTGGCTCCCGAGATCAACGGCGCCCGGCGGTGGATCGACCTCGGCTTCTTCAATTTCCAGCCTTCGGAAGTGACCAAGCTCGCCGTCGTCGCCTGGACGGCGATGCTCGCGGCGAAGAAGGGCGATCTGGTCCGCGAATTCAAACGCGGCGTGTTGCCGTTCATGGCGATCGTGGTCCCGTTGAGCGCGCTGATTCTGCTGGAGCCGAATCTCTCCACCGCCGTCTTCGTGGCCCTGCTCGCCGGCGTCATCCTCTTCACCGCCGGAGCGCGCATCGGGCATTTCCTGCTGCTCGGTCTCGCCGCGGTGCCGATCGCCTGGCACGAAATCGTCGCCGTGCAATACCGGCTGGCGCGCGTGATCACCTTCCTGAGCCCCGGCGAGGACTCGCAGCAGACGAGCTGGCAGATCACCCAGTCGGTGATCGGTGTCGGTGCGGGCCGCGTGTTCGGGGTGGGGTTCGGCGAGGGCCAGCAGAAGCTCGGTTACCTCCCCTATGCGTACTCGGACTTCCTGTTCAGCACTTTTGCCGAGGAGTGGGGGTTCGTGGGCGTGTGCCTGGTCGTGCTGCTCTACGCCACGCTCATCGGCCTCGGGTTCCGCATCGCCCGGACCGCCGGTGACCGGTTCGGCATGTTGCTCGCGACCGGGCTCACGGCGCTGATCGGGATCTCCGCCGTGGTGCACATGGCGGTCTCGCTCGGGCTGGTGCCGACGACCGGGCTCCCGCTCCCGTTTCTCTCCTACGGGCGCTCTAACCTGGTGATCTCCATGGTCGCCGCCGGCGTGCTCATCAGTGTCGGACGGAGGCGCGGCAAAGCGCGATGATGGGGTGCGGAATGGGGATTGGGTGTCCCGGAGCTTGGCGTGGCCCGGAAGTCCGTTGGCGCTGGCACATGCCGGTGGGTTCCGCCGGGCGCTGTGGCGCGGCGTGGACTCGACGCTCGGGCGCGGTGGGCATGGGCGATGAGAGAGCCAGTGGGTCCCGCAGGGCGCTTGGGTGCGGCGTGGTCTCGGCGCACTCGGGGGCGGGGTTGGGTGGTGGAGGCGAGTGCCGTCGAGTCCACCCGCACCCGTGCGCCCGAAGGGACCCACCGGCTCTCTCATCGCCCTTGGAAGACCGACGCGCCCAGCGCGCCGTGACCACGCCGCGCCAACGCGCCCTCTGGAACCCACCGGCCCGTGCCAGCGGCAACCAACTTCCAGGACACCACGCCGAGCGTTGGGGCGCCCAACCCCCGATCCGCAGTCCGAAATCTACGGTCGCCGGAGGCTGACCTGACAACTCGGATCATCATCGCGGGAGGCGGCACCGGCGGTCACCTCATGCCCGCGCTCGCCATCGCCGCCGCGCTCCGCGAGGTGAGACCCGATCTCGAGCCGGTGCTGGTAGGCGCTCGTCGCGGGGTCGAAGCGACGCTGCTCCCGCGCCGGCCGTTTCGGTTTCATCTCCTGTCTGCCGAGCCGCTGTATCGGCGTGCGTGGTGGCGAAACGCGCGCTGGGCCGTGGCGCCCTGGCGTCTGGTGGTGGAGTGTCGTCGCGTGTTGGTGACCGAGCGCCCCGCGGTCGTGGTCGGCACCGGGGGATATGCGGCCGCGCCGATGTTGCTCGGCGCCGTCATCGCCGGCGTGCCGATCGTGCTCCAGGAGCAGAACGCGCTGCCGGGGCTCACCACCCGGTGGTTCGCCCGCCGGGCGCGCCAAGTGCATCTGGGATTCCCCGAAGCCGAGCGCCATCTTCACGTGGGCCCCAACACGCGGGTGTTGTGTCTCGGGAACCCCATCGTGCCGCCGCACGGCGCCCCGACGCGGGCGGCGGCGCGGGCGGGGATGGGCATCGCGCCGGAGGCGCGGGTGGTGTTCGTCTTCGGGGGCAGCCAAGGCGCGCGCCGACTCAACGCGGTAGTGGCCGAGCTGGCTGACACGGGCCGGCTCGATGATGTGACCGTATGTTGGAGCACCGGTGCGGGGCAGTGGGAGACGTACGGGCGGTACGCGGCGCCGCGCCGCCTGGTTCGTCCGTTCTGGGATCCCATCGCGGAGGCCTACGCCGCGGCGGACGTGGTGGTGTCGCGCGCCGGCGCCATGACGACCGCCGAGTTGGGTGCCTTCGGGTTGCCGGCGGTTCTGGTGCCGTTGCCGAGTGCCGCTGCCGATCACCAGACTCGGAACGCCGAGGCGCTGCGACAGGCCGGTGCGGCACTCCATCTGCCGGAGGCCCGGCTCACGGCCGAGGCCCTGCTTGACGCGGTCAAGAGTATCCTCGACCACCCCGAAACGGCCTCCGCGATGCGGGCGCAGGCCCTCGCCCGTGGACGCCCGAACGCGGCCCGAAGAATTGCCGAAGCCATAGTGGCCCAAGTGAGCTAAGTTCAGGCTCTTTCGCAACTTTCGTAGCCGCCTTATATTAGCTGCCCACCGATGCTCCTGTACGCCCCGGACGATCCCCGACCCATCCATTTCGTGGGGATAGCCGGCGCGGGGATGAGTGCCCTGGCACTCATAGCCAGGCGCCGGGGCGTTGCAGTTACCGGATGTGATGCGGATTTGAGCGGGGCGGCCGATGTCGCAGCAGCCGGTGCCCGGCTCGTTCGGGGCCACGACCCCGAGCACGTGGTTGGCGCGCGAGCGGTGGTCTACACCGCTGCGGTCGCGTCCCAACATCCCGAGCTGGTGGCGGCGCGCGCGGCCGGGCTGCCGGTCATCCGTCGCGCCGACGCGCTCCACTTGCTGGTGGGTGGTGGGGAGGTGGTCGCGGTGGCCGGGACGCACGGCAAGACGACGACCACGGTGATGACGACCGAAGCGCTCGCGGCCGCCGGGCGAGACCCCACGGGGATCGCAGGCGGCCGTGTCGCAACCTGGGGCGGGAACGCCCGGGTCGCCGGCGATCGGCTGTACGTGGTCGAAGCCGATGAATACGACCGCGCGTTTCTCGCGCTCCAGCCGACCATCGCCGTGGTAAACAACGTCGAGGTGGATCACCTCGAGTGTTACGACGGCTCGGTCGCGGCGCTGGAAGCGGCGTTCGCCGAATTCGCGGGACGGGCCCGCCTCGCGCTGTTCGGCGCGGACGACGCGGGCGCCACGCGCGTGGCGCGGCAGGTCACCGGGCCCCGCTGGTTGATCGGCACCTCCGCCGCGGCGGACCTCCGGATCGCGGAGGTGGCGCGCGACCGATGGGGAAGCCGGGCGCAATTGGTGCTGCCGGACGGGCGAACCGTGGAGCTCGCGCTTGGGCTGCCGGGGGTGCACAACCTCCGGAATGCGGCGATGGCCGTGGGCGCGTCGCTGGCGGTCGGGGCGGACGTGGATCGGGCCCTCAAGGGACTGGCGCAGTTCGGGGGCGTGGGCCGGCGCTTCGAGTCGGTGGGCAGCGCGCGGGGTGTCACCATCGTGGACGACTACGCGCACCACCCCTCGGAAGTGGCCGCCACCATCGCCGCCGCGCGACAGCGGTTTCCGGATGCGCGGGTGGTCGCGGTGTTTCAACCGCACCTGTTCTCCCGCACCAAGCTGCTGGGTGACGCGCTCGGCGTGGCGCTCGCGGCGGCCGATCGGGTGGTGGTCACCGAGATCTACGCCGCCCGGGAAGCCCCGCTCGCCGGCGTGAGCGGCCGGCTGGTGGCCGAGGCGGCGCGCCGGGCCGGGGCCTCGGTGTCGTGGGTGCCGGAGCGTGCCGCGCTGGCGGGTGAGCTGGCGAACTCGGTAGTAGCCGGTGACGTGGTGCTCACGCTGGGCGCCGGGGACATCACCCGGGTCGGTCGTGAGCTGCTCGAGCGCTTGACCGGTGCGGCGGCGTGAAGCGGCCGGCGTTGTGGTTTGCGGGAGCGGCCGCGCTGCTGCTCGGTGCCGTGGTGTTGAGCCCGCTCGGGTTGCGGCAGGTGGCCTTCTTCCAGGTGCGGCGCGTGGAGCTGGTGGGGACCCGGTACCTGGCGCCGGAGCAGCTGGTGGCGCGGCTGGGCCTCGCGCCGGATCAGAACCTGTTCGACGATGCCGGGGAAATCGCCCGGCGGGTCGAGCGGGTGGGTGGCGTGGTGAGCGCGCGGGTCGAGCGGCGACTGCCCGGGACGCTCCGGATCACGGTGGTGGAGCGCGTGCCGGTGGCGTTCGCTCCCGGTCCCAACGGCCTGGTGCCGCTGGACCCCACCGGACACGCGCTGCCGTACGATCCCGCGGCGACGGGGCTGGCGTTGCCGCTGGTGCCGCGGGCGGATTCGCTGGTCCTCGGGGCGCTGGCGCAAGTGCGCGCCGCGGATTCGGCGCTGTACCAGGACGTGGATGCGGCGGAGCGCGGGGAGGCGGGCGCGGTGCTGCTGGAGCTGGGACCACGGCGAGTGATGCTGCGGGGCATACCCACGATCGACGAGGTGCAGGCCGTCGCGGCGGTGCGCCGGCACTTGGCGGCGACCGGCCGGCCCTACGCCGAGCTCGACGCACGTTTCGAGGGGTGGGTGGTCGCGCGGCGGAGTGGTTCGTGAAGCGGGATCGGCTCGTGGCCGGGCTGGATCTGGGCAGCACCAAGACCTGCGCCGTGATCGCGGAGGCCACGGGCGACTCGCGCCTGCCGGGCGCCAAGGTGTTGGGCGTAGGCATCGCGCGCTCGGCCGGCGTGCGGCGCGGCGTGGTACGTGACATCGAGCAGACCACCCGCTCCATCGTCGAGGCCATGCGCGACGCGGAGCGGATGGCCGGCGTGCCGGTGGGCGCCGTGTACTGCGGCATTGCGGGCGAGCACGTGGCCGCTCGGACCTCCACCGGCCTGGCGTCCGTGACGGGCGAGGAGATCACCCGGGCGGACGTGGACCGCGTGGATGACGTGGCCAGGGCGGTAACCCTGGGACGCGACCATGAGCTCCTGCACCACATCCCGCAGGAGTACAAGGTGGACAACCAGGGTGGGATCAGCGATCCGGTGGGGATGACCGGACTCCGTCTCGAGGTGGAGATGTACCTGGTCTCGGTGCAGGGCACCGCGGCGCAGAACCTGCGAAAGTCGGTGGAGCGGGCGGGCTATCGGGTGGCCGATCTGGTGTTGGAGCCGTTGGCCGGCGCTCTGGCGGTGCTGACGGAAGAGGAGAAGGAGCTCGGGTGCGCGCTGGTCGAGCTGGGCGGCGGCTCCACCAGCGTGGCGATCTTCCAGGACGGGAAGATCCGGCACCTGGCGTCGCTCCGCTACGCGGGCGGCCACGTCACCAGCGACATCGTGCAGGGGCTGGGGGTGACCCAGGCGGACGCGGAACGCTTGAAGGAACGCTCGGGCGTCGCCTACATGCCGCTGGTGGACCCGGATGAGATGATCGACCTGCCCAGCACGCCGGGCCAGGGCCCGCGGCAGGCCAAGCGCGAGCTGCTGGCGCACATCATTCACCAGCGGCTGGACGAGGTCTTCGGTCTGGTGCTGCGGGAAATCGAGCAGGCGGGCTACGGCGGGCGGTTGCCCGCCGGAGTGGTTCTCACGGGCGGCGGCGGGCAGCTGCCGGGCGTGGTGGAGTTGGCCCGCGAAGGGTTCGCCTCGCCGGCGCGAGCCGGCCTCCCCGGTCGCGGGATCACCGGGTTGGTGGACAGCGTGCAGGCGCCGCGCTACGCGGTGCCGGTGGGGTTGGTGCTCTATGCGGCGCGGCAACGCGCCGCCGGGCCGCAGACGGAAACCAGGGTGGAGCGGTTCTTCGCTCCGGTGAAGCGTTGGCTCCAGGACTTCTTCTGAGCACGGCTCTCTAAACGAGGCGTCCGATGGTCTTCGAACTGGAAGAAACCGTATCCCAGACCGCCCGGATGAAGGTGACGGGCGTCGGCGGCGGTGGCGGCAACGCGGTGAACCGGATGGTCGACGAGCACCTGGTCGGCGTCGAGTTCATCTCGGTCAACACCGATGCCCAGGCGCTGCTGCACAACAAGGCGGACGTCAAGGTGCAGATCGGCAAGAAGCTGACGCGCGGTCTCGGCGCCGGCGCCCGGCCGGAGATCGGCCGGCAGGCCATCGAGGAGAACCGTGACGAGGTGCTCCACGTGCTGGATGGGGCGGATCTGGTCTTCGTCACCTGCGGCATGGGCGGCGGCACCGGGACCGGCGCGGCGCCGATCATCGCACAGATGGCGCGCGACGTAGGCGCGCTCACGGTCGGTATCGTGACCAAGCCGTTCCTGTTCGAGGGACGCAAGCGGATGCGCCAGGCCGAAATCGGCATCACCGAGATGCGGAAACACGTGGACACCATGATCGTGGTGCCCAACGAACGCCTGTTGGCGGTGGTGGGCAAGAACGTCCCGTTCCAGGACGCGCTCAAGAAAGCGGACGAGGTGCTGTTGCACGCCACCCAGGGGATCTCCACCCTCATCAGCGTCACCGGGTTGGTGAACGTGGATTTCGCCGACGTGCGCACCGTGATGCAGAACGGCGGGTCCGCGCTGATGGGGACGGGCGTGGGGCGCGGGGAGGACCGGGCCATCGAGGCGGCGCAGCAGGCGATCTCCAGCCCGCTGCTGGACAACGTTTCCATCAACGGCTCCACCGGCGTACTGGTCAACATCACCGGCGGCCAGGACCTGACCCTGGGGGAGGTCAACCAGATCAGCGAGATCATCCACGAGGCCGCCGGCGATCAGGCGGAGATCATCTTCGGCGCGGTGCACGATCCGGCCATGGAGGGTGAGGCGCGGGTCACCGTCATCGCCACCGGCTTCGACAAGGCGCTGGGCCAGGCCGAAGGGATGTCGCGCGGCACGCCGGGCGTGCTGCCGTTCCCCCAACGCGCCGCGCGGCCGCCGGTGGCGCAGCCGGCCCCCGCGCCCCGGCCCCGCGCGCCCGCGGCGCCGCCCGCCGCGCCGGAAGCGGGGGAAGTGCCGGAGATGGAGATTCCCACGTTCATTCGTCGGCAAATGGACTGATGTTCCGCCGCCGGCTGCATGCGACGCTGGCGCTGCTGGCCCTCTCGGCGGCCGGGCTGTGGACCGCCTTGCGGGCCGGAGAGAATCTGCCCCTCGGGGAGCCGATCGTCGTCACCGCGCCGTTCCGCGAGGTAGCGGACACGTTGCGGCGAAACGAAACCCTGTCGCTTCTGTTCGGCCGGCACGCCATCGAAGGCGCCGAGCTGTACGCCTTGCTCAGCGCGGCGCCCTCCCTCAAGCCGCGGCGTGCGCCGGCGGGCCAGGTGTTCGAATTCCGTTACCGCGGGCGGGACCCCCAGCCGGTACGGGTGCGCACCCGTCTGGGAGCGCAAGAGATGCTCTGGCTCCGGCGGTCTTCGAGCGGCACCTGGCGTGGTGAGGTGGAGCGGATCAACTGGGCTCCGGTGCCGGTGCGGGTCGTCGGGGCCGTGCGGTCGTCCATCTACCAGACGTTGTGGGACCTGATTCCGGACTCGGTGCTCTCCGGCGCCGAACGCGACCGGATGATCTACGATCTCGCCGACGGCGTGTTCGGGTGGCAGATCGATTTCAGCCGCGACCTGGCGGAGGGCGATCGGTTCCAGATTCTGTTCGAGCGACTCACGTCGGACTTGGGCGAGGCGCGGTATGGTCGCCTGCTGGCGGCCCGGCTGGACACCCGCGGCCGGCACAACACGGCCTTCGTCCTCTCGGACGACGGTGGGCGCAACGTGTACTATGACGAAGAAGGCCGCTCGCTGCGCCGGGCGTTCAAACTCGCCCCGGTCCCGTACCGGATCACCTCACGGTACCGCTCCAGCCGGTTTCATCCCATCCTCCGCACCTGGCGGGCGCACCTGGGCGTGGACTACCGGGCGCCGACCGGCTCGGAGGTGGACGCCACCGCAGATGGGACCATCATTCGCGCCGGCCGGTGGGGCGGTTACGGGATCATGGTGGGGATCCGCCACGTGCAGGGCATCGAGACCCGATACGCGCACTTGAGCCGGATTGCCCGGGGCATCCGCCCCGGCGTCCGCGTCGCGCAGGGCGACGTCATCGGCTATGCCGGCATGACCGGCCTCGCGAGCGCGCCGCACGTTCACTACGAGTTCCTCAAGTACGGTCGCCACCAGAACCCGCGCCCCGCCGACCTGGGGGATGGCACGCCGGTACCGGCGGCGCGGGCGGCGGAGTTTGAGGCCGTGCGGTACCACTACCGCCGTCTGCTCACCGACCCCGCGCCGCGCATCCTCGCACTTGGCCCCTGACTGAGCGATTCGCTGCCCTACCCCCAGAAACGGCGAGGGGAGATTTCACCGCTGGCCTGCGGCGCTGACAGGTCTCGAGTACACTAGGTCCATGCAGGTCTACCCCGCCATCGATATCAAGGGCGGACGCATCGTGCGTTACGCTGAGGGCGGGCTGGACACGGTGTATGCGCTGGATCCCGTCGCCGCCGCGGAGGCGTTCATCGCGGACGGCGCGCGCTGGCTGCACCTGGTGGATCTCGATCGGGCGTTTGACACCGGCCGGGACAACGACGGAGTGGTGCGGCGCATCGCCGAACTCCAGGGCGCGCGCGTGCAGGTGGGCGGGCGGCTGGGTGGACCGGACCAGGTTGCCTGGGCGCTCGAACTCGGTGCCGCACGCGCCGTCGTGGCCACCGGCGCCGCTGCCGATCCTCGGGTCTGGGAGGCAATCACCGCCGCCGTGGATCCCTCGCGACTCGCGGTGGCGGTCGACGTGCGCCAGGGCCGGGTGGTGCACCGCGGGCCGGACCAACCGCTGCCGCCGCCACCGGACGCGTTGGTCCGGCGCGCGGCGGCTGCCGGCGTTCGCGCGGTGATCCATCGGGACTTGCAGCGCGACGGTGCGCTCGCGGGCCCGGACCTGGACGGTGCCGTGCGGCTGACGGGGCTGGGCGCGGACATCGTCGTGGCCGGTGGGATCGGCTCGACGGCGCACCTCATCGCCGCCCGCGACGCGGGCCTTGCCGGGGTCATCGTGGGACGGGCCCTGCACCAGGGCCTCCTCACCCTGCCCGAGGCGCTGGCGTGCTCGGCGTGATCGCGATTGGGCTGCTCACGGCTGCCATCGCGGGGGTGGTGTACCTGGGGCTCGAGCGGCTCCGGTTCGCCGGATTCGGCATGGCGGTGCTGCGGACCGTGGGCGTCGCTTCTCTGGCGCTGCTCCTGATCAATCCTGCCAGCACGACCCGCGCCCCCGAGGCGCCGCCCACCGTCCTGCTGGACGCGTCGTTGAGCCTGGGCACCGCCGGGGGCCGCTGGCGCGAGGCGCTGGACACGGCGCGGGCGCTGGCGGGCACGGCCGGAGTGATTCTGCGCTTCGGTGGGCGGGTCACCGCGAACGACACCACGCCTCCGGGGGATGGGAGTACCCGACTCGCGGACGCGCTCCGCCTGGCGCACGGACGGCCTGGTCCCGTGGTCGTGGTCACGGACGGCGAAGTCGAAGACGCCGGCACCCTGGAACCGAGCTTGCTGGAGGGAACCCGCATCGTGTTGGTCCCCCGGCAAGCGGTACCCGATGCCGCCCTCCTGGAGCTCGCGGCGCCGGGACGAGTGGACCGCGGGGATTCCCTGGCCCTGGATCTCACCATTGGCACCTTTGGCCCGCTGGGCGCGCGGCGGGGTCGCGTGGAGGTCGCTCTCGACGGTCGGGTGCTGGCGCGGCGGGACGTGGAGCTTCCTCCGGCGCCGGGAACCGCGCGACGGCGGGTGGCACTGGGACCGCAAGGACTGACGCCTGGCGCGCGGTTGCTGTCGGTGCGGCTGGTGACACCCGGCGATGCGGAGCCGGGCGACGATACCCGGTGGCGCTGGCTTCGCGTAGAGGACCAGCCGGGGGTCGTGGTGTTGGCGTCTCCGGCCGATTGGGAGTTCCGCTTCCTGGTGCGTGAGTTGTGGGATTTGGCACCGGGCGCCGTCCGCGGATACGCCGAGGTGCAGTCGGGGCGCTGGGTGGACATGCGGACGCTCGCGCCGGTTGCCGCCTCGGCGGTTGACCAGGCGACGGCCGGGGCGAGCGTCGTCGTAACGGCGGGGGCTCGAGCCGCTCGAGCGAGTCGGAGACAGGCGGTGTGGCGCTGGCTTCCAGGAGACTCGACCCTCGGCACACTCGCCGGCGACTGGTACGTCAGCGCCGACGTGCGGCCGTCACCGGTGGCCGGGCGGCTGGGCGCCGTGTCCTGGGACTCGCTTCCGCCGTTGGTGGGCCTGGTGCCGGTGGTGCCGGCCGACGCCCAGTGGGTGGCGCTGTCGGCGCGACTGGCACGCCGCGGCGCGGAGCGCCCAGTGCTCCTCGGCGGGGACTCCGCGGGGGTCCGGCTGCTCACCGTCACCGGCGACGGGCTGTGGCGCTGGGCGCTGCGCGGCGGAGCCGCCCGCGAGGCCTATCGCGCGATGCTGGCGAGCGGGCTCGACTGGCTCTTGGGAGGCGCTGGGGCCGCGGGGCAGGTCGCGGTGACGGCGGCGGAGGTGGTGCCGCGCGGCACGCCGGTCACGTTCCGCTTCACGGGGGACTCGGTGCCCGATTCGCTCCACGTGTCGGTCACCGACGGAGGCCCAACCCGAGAGCTGACCTTGCGCTTCGACGCCGAAGGGAGCGCGCTGGCCTGGCTTGCTCCCGGCGCCTATCGCTGGAGCGCACGCGAAGGGGGGCGGGCCGCCGGCGCCTTCGTCGTCGAAGCGTATTCGGATGAGGTCCCACCACGGGCCGTGACGCTGGCCGCCGGGAGCGGACGGCTGCGGGAGGTCCTGGCCGCCACCTACGCGCGGCAGCGGCCCTGGCTCTTTGCGCTGGTGATCGTGGCGCTGGCCGCGGAATGGATCTGGCGCCATCGAACGGGCCTGCCGTGATCGGCGGCTTGTGGCGGCGCATCCGGACCCTGGCGCTGACCGACGTGTCGGCGCTGTGGTCCGGACCGGCCACCGGCACCTTGGAGCAGCTGGAGCGCGTGCTGGTGGAGGCGGACTTCGGCGCCGCGGCTTATGAGTTGCTGGGCGCGCTCGAGACGGACCTGCCACGCGGGGAGCTCACGTCCGAGGAGGCCGTGCGCGGCTGGCTGGTGCGGCGCATCGCGGATCTCTTGCGGAACGGTGCCGATCCCGGACGCCTCAACCTGGGTGACGGATCCGGCCCCGCCGTTCTCCTGATGCTCGGCGTGAACGGCGTCGGCAAGACGACCCAGCTCGCCAAGCTGGCGCATCGGCTGATGGCCCAGGGGCACAGCGTGCTGGTCGCCGCTGCGGACACCTACCGGGCCGGGGCGGCGGAACAGCTGCGGGTGTGGGCCGAGCGATTGGGCGTGCCGTGTGTGGCCGGAGCGCAGCGGGCGGATCCCGCGGCCGTGGTGTTCGATGCCATCGAGGCCGCCCAGGCCCGGGGGGCGAACGTGGTACTGGTGGACACGGCCGGCCGGCTGCACACGCAGGCCGACCTCATGGAGGAGCTCAAGAAGATCCGCCGGGTGATCGCGCGAAAGCGCGAGGGGGCGCCGCACGAGTCGTTGCTGGTCCTGGATGCCACCATCGGGCAGAACGCGGTGCCGCAGGGCAAGGCGTTCGCCGCCGCGCTCCCGCTGACGGGGCTGGTCGTCACCAAGCTCGACGGTACGGCACGTGGAGGCTCGGTGGTCGCCTTGCGGCGCGAGCTCAAGGTCCCGCTCCGGTTTCTGGGGACGGGGGAGGCGCTGGACGACCTGGAAGTGTTCGACCCCGTGGGTTTCGCGGAGCGACTGCTGGCGGACTGATCGTGCTCAGGCCCGAAAGTCCCATCCAGTACCTCAAGGGCGTCGGCCCGGTGCGCGCCGCCGCGTTCGCCCGCTTGGGCGTGGCGAGCGTCGAAGACCTCCTGTATCACATCCCCTTCCGGTATCTCGACGCCACCTCCGTGACGCCGATCGCCCGCGCGGTCGTTGGTCGCGAGGTGACGCTGGTGGGCCGCGTGGTCTCCAAGGGGGTGCTGCCGACGCGCCGGGGCTTACGGATCTTCCGAGCCGTGCTGCAAGACGCCTCGGGCGTGATCGAGTGTGCCTGGCCCGGGCAGGCCTTTCTCGATCGCACCATCAAACCTGGTCAATTGTTGCTCGTCACCGGGCCGGTGAAGCACTTCCACGGCCGGCAGGTGGTGCCCCGCGAGCAGGTCATCCTCGAGGAGGCGGGAGAGGCGGCAGAAGCGGCAGGAGCGGCAGAGGGCCTGATTATCCCCGTCTATTCCGCCACGGAGGGCTTAAGCCACCGGGTGATCCGCCGCATCATCCATGGCCACTTGGATGAGCTTCTGGGGATGGTCCAGGATGTCTTGCCCGACGAGGTGCGCCGCCCGGCCAAAGTGCTCCCCTTACGCAGGGCGCTCGAGGTGCTCCACCGTCCTGCTGCCGCTCTTGCCGCTGCTGCCGCTGGCGGGTGGGAGGAGGGGAGGAGGCGGTTAGCCTTGGACGAGCTGCTGGATCTGCAGCTCGTGGTGACGCGTGCCAGGCTGGTGGCCAAGCGTGCTCCCAAGGGCGCCACGTTCACGGTGCGGAAGGATCTCACGACCGCGCTCAAGCAGGCGCTGCCCTTCGAGCTCACGCGCGGCCAGAGGCGGGCCATCCGCGAGATCACCAACGACATGGTCTCGTCCGAGCGGATGCATCGCCTGCTCATGGGCGACGTGGGGACCGGCAAGACGGTGGTGGCCCTCTTCGCCATGCTGCTCGCGGTGGAGAACGACCATCAAGCGGTCTTCATGGCGCCCACCGAGCTGCTGGTGGAGCAGCACGCCAACACCCTGACTCAACTGCTGGCGCCTCTGGGGATGGTCCCGGAAGTGCTCCTGGGGCGGCTCAGCGCGGGCGAGAAGGCGGCCATTCGACGACGCCTCGCGCAGGGAAGCGGGCGCATCGTGGTGGGCACCCACGCGCTCATCGAGCAAACCACCGCATTCCATCGTCTGGGGTTGGTAGTGATCGACGAGCAGCATCGCTTCGGCGTGGAGCAGCGGGCGGCGCTGATGGAAAAGGGAAAGGCGCCGGAGGTGCTGTTGCTGTCGGCTACTCCCATTCCGCGCACCCTGGCGCTCACCCTGTATGGGGATCTCGATATCTCGGTGCTCACGGAACGTCCCGCCGGTCGCCTGCCCGTGACCACCGGCGTGCGCACCAGCGCGGAGCGCCAGCGAATCTACGAGTTCCTGCGCGAGCAGTGCGCGGCCGGTCGCCAGGCGTACGTGGTGTATCCGGTCATTGAGGAATCCGAGCGACTGGATCTTCGGGCCGCCACCACGATGTCCGCGGAGCTGGCGCGCCAGCTCGCGCCCGTGCGGGTGGGCCTGGTGCACGGGCGGATGGCCGCCGAGGAACGGGACCGGGTGATGCGCGAGTTCCGGGACGGCGGGGTCGGCGTGCTGGTTGCCACCACGGTCATCGAAGTTGGCATTGACGTGCCGAACGCTACGGTGATGGTGATCGAGCACGCCGAGCGGTTTGGGCTGGCTCAGCTGCACCAGTTGCGCGGACGGGTAGGGCGAGGCAGCGAGGCCAGCCAATGCATCCTGCTCACCGACGACCGGCCGGCAATGCCTCGACTCCGCCGCTTCGCACGGTTGACGGACGGTTTCCGGATTGCGGAGCTGGACTTACAGGAGCGGGGGATGGGCGAGCTGGCCGGTGTCAGGCAGTCGGGCGGGATCGGCCTCCGGTTCGCCAACCTGGTAACGGACGCCGATCTGGTGGTCGCCGCGCGCCGGATCGCGCTCCGGATGCTGGAGCGCGATCCCGCGCTTGCTTCACCGGGGCACGAGGCCCTGCGGAAACGGATCGAGCGCCGCTACGAACGGGGGATGGAGCTATTCCGGGTGGGATGAGGGCGTGACGTACCGGGGCGGTGCGCGTATGGTATGGGTGGGGACCAGATGCCCAAACGGCTTTCCCTTCCGGGGCTTCTCGTTGCGCTGACCGCAGTGGCGGGTGCGGCGCCGTTGCCCGCGCAGGCGGTGCGCGGACAGCTGGTGGATCTGGGCAACGGCTTCCCGATCGGCGGCGCCTTTGTCGTGCTGCTCGATCAAGAGCGCAAGGAAGCCGCTCGCGTGCTCACCGGCCCCGATGGGACCTTCCTGTTGAGGGCCCCCGCTCCGGGCACCTACCGCCTGCAATCCAAGCGGATCGGATTTCGTGTCGCCGAGTCCCCGCCGCTGACCCTGGCAGCGGGCGAGACCATCGGCTACCGCCTGCGGGTGGAAGCGGTTCCGGCCCGCCTCCCGCCGGTAGTGGTGGAGGGACGCCCGCAGTGCGGCACGCGGGGAGAACAAGGCACGGCGGTGGCCCAGCTCTGGGAAGAAGCCCGCGAAGCGCTGGCGGCCGTGCACTGGACGGCCGGCCAGCGCGCGCTCCAATACACCGTGGAGCGCTTCGAGCGGGACTTTGGCGCCCAGGGAGGCCGGGTGCTCAAGGAGCAGCGGTCCACCCGGTCGGGCTACAGCGAAACGCCGTTCCGGAGTGTCCCCGGCGAGGAGCTGGTGAGTCGCGGCTACGTCGTGACCGGTCCTCGGGATACGGTGGACTATTACGCTCCGGATGCCGAGGTGCTCCTCGGCGATGGATTCGTCAACACCCACTGCTTCACTGTGCGCGACGGCGGGAACCAGCACCCGGGTCTGGTGGGGCTGGTGTTCGAGCCGGTGCCGAATCGCACGCTCCCGGATGTGGAAGGAGTGCTCTGGATCGAGAAGGCCAGCCTGGAGCTACGATTCCTCGATTTCACGTACGCCAAATTGCCCTGGCAACTGCCGGAGGGAGCCCTGGGCGGCCGGGTGGAGTTCATGCGCATTCCCTCGGGTGCCTGGATCGTCAAGCACTGGTGGATCCGCATGGCGCAGATGGCCAGGGTGGTGTACCGGGACAGCGGGCGCCCGGCTGAGCCCAAGGTCCAAGGGTTCCGGGAGGTTGGCGGCGAAGTCGTGACCATAAGCACCGGCTCCGGTGCCGTGGTGTTCTCGGCGCTGGATGCGATCCTGGAGGGAACGGTGGTGGACTCCTCGCGCGGCGGGCGGCCGCTGCCGGGGGCGGCCGTTTTCCTGGAGGGCGTGCAGCGTGAGACCATCGCTGACGAGCGGGGCCAGTTTCAGATCGCGGCGCGGCTGGATGGTGAGTACGCCGTCTCGTTCCGGCACCCGAGGCTCGACTCGCTCGGGTTCACGCCGGACGCGGCGCCGGTGCAGCTGGCGCGCGGCGAGCGCGCCACCGTGACGCTCGCGGTGCCGCCCGAGCCGGTCGTCACGCTACGGCTGTGCCCCGCACGCCTGGAGGCAGGAGAACGGGTGATCGTTGGCAAGGTCTATCGGGCAGGCACGACATCGCCGGTGCCGGGCGTGGAAGTCCGAGCCGAATGGCAGTCCGTCAGGGGCGGGGCCGGTCGCCTGAACGCGAGCGCGTTCCAGGCAACCGCCGCCACCGATTCGAGCGGCGCTTACGTTTTATGCGGCATTCCCAGGGAAGAACGGGTGACGCTGCGGGCGGTGGGTGGCGCAGAACTGCGCTCCGCAGTCATCCTGGATTTCAGCGAAGCCGGCCTATGGATCAACGAGAAGCAGTACCGGAGCCTACCGGGCCGGATCTGGAAGCAGGACCTGGAGGTGCCTCGCTGATGCGCGCTTCCGCCGCGCCTGCCGCAGCGCTCATGCTCTCGCTGGCTGTGGCGACACCACTGCGAGCACAGGCAGTGAGTGGCCAGCTCGTGGAGCGAGGGGGCGGAGTGCCGGTTGGGGGCGCGTTCGTGGTGCTGATCAACGAAGACGGCGTCGAGGTCGCGCGAGCCTTGACCGGCGAGTCTGGGACCTTTCTGCTGCGCGCCCCGGCGCCGGGGACCTATCGGTTACGGTCCAAGCGCATCGGGTTCCGCCTCTGGGAATCGCCGCCGATGGCGTTGGCCGACAGTGAGACGAGGCACTTCCGCCTGGAGGTGGACGCGGTGCCGCTGCGCCTCCCGGCGGTGGTGGTGGCGGGACGCCCCCAATGCGGCACGCGGGGAGAAGCTGGCACGGTGGTGGCCCAACTCTGGGAAGAGGCCCGCGAAGCCCTCGCGGCCGTCCAGTGGACCCTTGGCCAGCGGGCTCACTGGTACACGCTGGAACGATTCGAGCGCGAGCGGACGGGCGTGGCGGGGCCGCTCGAGGAACGCAGGTCAACCTGGTCCGGCTACTTCGGAAGGCCGTTTGGCAGCATTGCCGCTGAGGACTTGGCGCGGCGCGGGTACGTGGCGGCGGCCACCGGGGACAGCGTGGACTTCTACGGCCCCGATGCCGAGGTGCTTCTGGGCGACGTCTTCCTCAGTACGCACTGTTTCAGTGCCCGCCAGGGAAGACCTGAACACCCGGGGCTGGTAGGCCTGGCGTTCGAGCCGGCGCCGGGCCGCTCGCTGCCTGACGTCGAGGGCGTGCTCTGGATCGCGGTGGACGGCCTAGAGCTACGGTTCCTGGAGTTCAGGTACACGCAGCTTCGGCTACCACCGGATCTGCCAAGAGGAGCGGTCGGGGGCTACGTGGAGTTCCTGCGCCTGCCGACCGGACCGTGGGTCGTCAAGCACTGGTGGATTCGCACGCCACGTCTCGGGCGGTACACCTATCCGTGGCCCAACATCGTGGGGTATCGAGAGACCGGTGGGCAGGTGCTCACGATCACGACTGGGGCAGGCGCGGTGGTGTACTCCGTGGGCGAGTCGCTGATCGAGGGATACGTGGTCGATTCCACACGGGGCGGGGCTCCGCTGCCGCGGGCCACCGTACGACTGACAGGGACCGATCGCGCGGTCTCCGCCGACGATCGCGGGCAGTTCCAGCTCTCTACGTCTCTGGAGGGCGCATACCGAGTCTGGTTCACCCACCCCCGACTCGATTCGCTCGGAGTCCTCGCGGAAACCACGTCCGTGAACCTGGTCCGCGGCTCCCGCGCCACGGTGACGCTGTCGGTACCCCCCGAGCCGGTCCTCGTTGGCCGCCTGTGCCCGGATGGCTTGCGGCAGGGCGAACGCGTCATCATCGGCGTGGTGCGGGACTCCACCGGCGGCGCCGTGCCGGATGCCGAGATTCACGTTCAACTCTCGGGGAAGGTGCCAGAGGCGCCTGGGAGGGCGGACCACGGCGGGCGGTTCGTAATCTGCGGCGCACCGGCTACGCGGCTCGTAGTCTGGGCCACCGCCGGCCCGGCCCGGGGTCCGGAGGTCGTGCTGGAATTCAGCGAGGCCGGAGTGTGGGTCGACCAGAAGCAGTTTCGTAATCTGCCCAGCCGGATCTGGGCCCAGAATCTGGAAGTCGGGCGGTCAAGACCGTGAGGCCTCGTCCGCCTTGGCCGCCAACACGAAATCGCTTTCCGTCAGACCGTCGATCTTGTGGGTCCAGATGGTGAGGCCGACCTTCCCCCACGCCAGGTAGATGTCCGGGTGGTGGCCCTCCCGCTCGGCGATCTCACCCACCGCGTTGGTGAAGGCGAGCGCCTCCTTGAAGTTCCTGAAGGCGTAGTCCTTCTCCAGGTGGTGTTCGTTCACCACACGCCAGCCGCCACCCAGCTTCTTGGCGAGCGCCTGCAGCTCGGCGCCCTTGAGCGGCGGCACGCCGCCGCGGCAGGGGACGCAGGACTTGGCGGCGAGTTCACTGCTCATGTCGTAGACCTCGTGGAAGATGAATGTCCGAATATTCAACCGGGAACGTCGAATGATGAAGGGGTGGTCAGGCATTCGGCATTCCGTTAGCATATGCCCGCCATGCAGGACATCGTGCGCATCGCCGACCTCACCCGGCTGGTTGGCTCGTCCGCCTCCGTCCGTGGTTGGGTCATGACCACGCGCTCCAGCGGGAAGATCGGGTTCTTGGTGTTGCGCGACGGCACCGGCAACGTCCAGGCCGTCCTCCCCAAGGCCGAGCTGCACGAAGCGGTGTGGGAGTCGTTCAAGCAGCTCACGCAGGAGACCTCGGTGGTCGTGACCGGGGCCGTGCGATCGGAGGCCCGGGCGCCCGGTGGCGTCGAGCTGACGCTCACCGGGCTGGAGGTCCTGGGTCCGTCGGTTGACTTCCCGATCACTCCCAAAGAACACGGAACGACGTTCCTGTTCGAGCACCGGCACCTGTGGCTCAGGAGTCGGCGGCAGGTGGCCATCATGCGGGTGCGCCATGAGGCTATCCAGGCCATGCGGGACTTCTTCTACGAGCGCGGCTTCGTGCTGGTGGACACCCCGCTCCTCACCGCCGCCATCGGAGAATCGGCCGGGAACCTGTTCGAGACCGACTACTTCGACCTCGGCAAAGCGTACCTCGCGCAGACCGGCCAGCTGTATCTCGAGGCGGCCGCCGCAGCTCTCGGTAAAGTGTATTGCTTCGGCCCCACGTTCCGGGCCGAGAAGTCCAAGACCCGCCGGCACCTGGCCGAGTTCTGGATGGTGGAGCCGGAGGTGGCCTGGTACGACTCCCAGGACAACATGCGCCTGCAGGAAGACTTCGTGAGTTACGTCGTGGGGCGCTGCCTCGACCGGCGGAAGGAGGAACTGAAGGAGCTGGAGCGCGACACGGCGCCGCTCGAGCGCGTGACGCCGCCGTTCCATCGCATCTCCTACACGGACGCGTTGAAGAAGATCGAGGGGATGGGCGCGAGCATCCCGTGGGGCAAGGACGTGGGTGGTGATGAGGAGACCATGCTGGCCAACTCGTTCAACAAGCCGGTGCTGGTCTACAACTACCCCAAGGAGGCCAAGGCCTTCTATATGAAAGAAAACCCGGCCGACCCGCGCACCGTGTTGAACAACGACTGCCTGGCGCCCGAAGGGTACGGGGAGATTATCGGCGGGAGCCAGCGGGAGGACGACTACGATCGGTTACTGGCTCGCATCCGGGAGGAGCACCTGCCCGAGGAGGCCTACGGCTGGTATCTCGACCTCAGGAAGTATGGCACCTTCGTGCACTCGGGGTTTGGGCTCGGCGTAGAACGCACGGTGGCGTGGATCTGCGGTATTCCGCACGTGCGGGAGGCGATCGCGTTCCCCCGGCAGATGCACCGGTTGCGGCCCTAACGGTTGAGCCCTTACGGTACTGGTGCACCTCTAGCAGCCGCAAACAGGGCGTACCATTCTTCCCGGCTGAGATCGAGGCGATCGGCCAGGCAACTGGCGATCAGATGATCCCGGTTGGTCGTGCCCACCAGCGGTTGGATACCGGCAGGATGCCTCAATAGCCAGGCCAGCGCGATGGCCTCCTTGCTGGTGTGTTTCGTCTTGGCCAACTGCGCCACCTTCGCCGCGGCGTTGCGGATCTGCTCCTCCGCGTCGGGTGGCGGATCCATGAGTTTCCCCACGGCCACCGGTGACCAGGCCTGGATCATCACATCGTGCAGGCGGCAGTAGTCCAGCGTTCCGGCGGCTGCGCGGTACTGGTCTCCCTCCTGGTTGGCCACAATGCCGTCGTTGATCAGGTGAGCGTGAAGCAGATTGAGTTCGACCTGGTTGATGACGAGCGGCTGATCGAGGTGCTTTTGCAGAAGCGAAATCTGGGCGGCGGTGTGATTGCTCACGCCGAAATGGCGGACTTTTCCGCTCCGCTGGAGCTCGGCGAAGGCTTTGGCCACTTCTTCCGGCTCCACCAACGCATCTGGGCGGTGCAGCAGGAGAACGTCCAGATGAGTCGTGTTCAGTCGGCGCAGGCTGCCTTCCACGGCTCGGAGAATGTGTTGATAACTGAAATCATAGCGGGGCGGATCCCGTGGCTGGGGATCGTCTTGCAAACGGATGCCACATTTGGACTGAACCACGATCTTGTCGCGCACGCCTGGAAGCTGCTGCAACACCTCGCCAAACACCGCTTCGGACTTGCCCCAGGTATAGATGTCCGCATGGTCGAACAGGGTGATGCCTTGCTCGATGGCCGTGGCGACGAGCTGGGCGGCTCTGGACCGCTCGGCTTTGCCGAGCGGGGCATCATCCCAGCTCCCGCCCAGGTTCATACATCCGTAGCCGATACGGGACACGTCCAAGTCGGTGTGGGGGACCCGGTAGGATTTCACGTCCGATCTCCTAACGTCTCTCGTACGCCACGAAGGCCACCCGGCGACTATCAGGCGACCATGAGGGAACATTGATGGTGCCCTGACCACCGAACAGGACCGGCGTCAGATCGCGCACGGAACCGTCGCGCAGGTCCATGAGACGAAGCTTCACCTGCTTGCCGAACGGATGGTCCTCTCCTTGGTCTTCGAGATAGGCGAGGAACACCACCCAGCGACCGTCGGGCGACGGGTGCGGGAACCAGTTGGAGTACGCGTCGCGTGTGAGCTGTTCGGCCCCACTGCCGTCGGAGCGCATGCGCCAGATCTCCATCTTCCCACTGCAGAATGAGTTGTAGTAGATGAACGCTCCGTCGGGTGCATAGTCGGGGCCGTCATCGAGGCCGCGGCAGGTAGTCAGGCGTCGCTCCTCTCCACCGCCCACCGGGATGGTATAGATGTCCCACTCGCTATCTCGGCGCCCCACGAACGCGAGCGTTTGTCCGTCAGGGGACCATCCATGCCAGAAGCTCGGGGCATTCGCCGTGACCTTCACCGGTGTCGGGCTGCCGACGATCGGCAGGAGGTAGATGCTGGACGCGAGCCAGTCCTGCGCCGGGTCCGTGATGTGCTCGTCGGCGTGATGACTCAGGACGAGGTACCTGCCATCGGGGGAGATTCCGTGATCGTTGTTTACCCGGGTGGCGAATCCGGTTGGGATCTCCGCCAGGCGCTTGGCGCCGCGAGCAGGCAGGTGATAGAGCCGACCCTGGCTGTTCACCACAAAGAAGCGCCCGTCAGGCGACCAGTTCGGCGCCTCGAAGTGCCGCTCGTCGCTATAGACCGTCTCGACGCGTCCGGATTGAATCTCCACGGTTCGGAGGGAACTGCGGATGGCACTGTCGGGTTGGCCGAGAACGCTGCTCGGGACGCTCATGCTGGATACGAGAAGAAGGCGATTCAGTGAGACTGGCATCACGACACCGTAGTCTGAGAACCGTGTGACCGCTCAGACACTGTTGTGAACTAGCCATCGCAGTGTGTCAGGAGCGGGCGGGCTAACCAATTGCCGGCCGCGCTAGCGAGCCGGCGGGCCGGGGGGCGGAAGCTCGCTGACCGGCGCATCCCAGACAACGCGCCACTCGCCGTCCGTATCCTGTCGCCAGAGCACGACGTAGTTACCCCGATCCTCAAACCCGAGCATGGGCGCCTGCTCCCCGGGGGTGAACTTCAGCGCGTAGCGGCCGCGTTCAACCGCAAGGGAACCACCCGTCACCACATCCTGGGTCTGATGGTCGAACTCCCAACGCCCCCACCTGAGGGCATTGGTCCAGAACGCCCGAAAGGAATCCCGGCCAACCAGGGGCGCCATGTTGGGCGCTAAGTGCCAGGCGTCCTCGGCGAAGATGGCGGCGAGGGAATCGACCTGGCCATTGAGGTACCACCGCTCGGCATTCGCGTTGCGCGCCTCAATCGCCTGGCGCACGGGCACCGAGGTCGGAGCTGGCGCGCGCTGGCACGCGAGGATGACGCCTGGTAGCAAGAACCCAAATCGCGGGGGACGCATGTGACAGTCTCCTGAGTCGACGTGGCTGCGGCGGCGGGGCGCTCAAGCCGACGGCTGGCGAGCCCATTCTCATCTGTCCGGGTTGTACCAGTACCTGTTGCAGAACTCGCGACTCTGAAACGCGCGACTCCCCCCGTGGAGGAGTATTCGGGGTAGGTTGAGGAGGTAGTACCAGTCCCCAAAGCGGTCAAAAGACCTGGAGGACGTGATGGTCACCTCGTTCTTCAGTACCCGAAAACCTCTTCCGAGCCGCCTGCCGTGCTTACGGAGCGCCAGAAGAAACGCGCTGTCTTCTGCGCAGTAGAATCGTTCATCAAACCCACCCAGCTCATGAAATGTAGATCGTTCCGTGAAGAAAAGGCCACCGGAAACACCGAACAGGAGTCTGGCAGGGAAGACGGTCAGGCACATCGTCGCGAACAGACCCACCGACATCCTGTCCAGTTTGACGTTAGTACTGCCGCCGATGTACTTGCCAGACATCATGGTCTCTTGAATGGCATTGAACACGTTCCTCGAAACCAAGCTGTCGGCGTCCAGGAAAGCGACTATCCTGCCGAACGAGCCTCTGACCCCACGATTCCGCACTGCCGCGATGCACCTCTTCTCCTCAACCAGGACTTGCGCACCGTGGCTTCGCGCAACCAGCTCGGTTCTATCCGTTGACATGTTGTTCACCACGACGACTTCTATGGAGGAGGGGTCCCGATAGGCCTCCTTTGCCTGGTTCACGCCCTGCAGCGTGCGAGCGAGGTAGTTCTCCTCGTTATACGCCGGCACTATCAACGAGATGTGGGGCTCAGCCGTTGGCATCCCCGGCTCCCAGTGCGGCAGTACGCCCAACCGGTACATGTGTTGCCGTCATCCCAATCCTGGGTTCCGATCCACCGCGCCGCAAGCGAAGTGCGTCGACTCTGCGGCGCTAGCGAGCGATCGTTTTCGTCTCCTCCCACAGCCGGTCTAGCTCGTCCAAGCCGGCGTACCCGATTCGAATCCCGCGCTCCGCCGCCAGCTTCTCCATCCCGCGAAACCGTGTGGCGAACCGCTGATTCGCCTGCTCCAGTGCGGCTCGCGGATCGCAGTCGAGCTTCCGAGCCAGATTGACGACCGCGAACAGGAGATCGCCGGCCTCATGCGCGACCCGCTCCCGATCGGTCGCATGTCCCTGATGCGTCTCCTTCTCCAGTTCGGCCAACTCTTCGCGCACCTTCTCCGCGGGACCCGCCGCGTCGGGCCAGTCGAACCCCACGCCGGCCGCCCGTTCCTGGAGCCGGAACGCCATGATGAGGGCAGGGAGATTGGGCGGCAGCCCATCCAGAACGCCCGGTCCGTCCGCCCCTCGCTCAAGGACCTTGGTACGCTCCCAGCTGCCATGGGAATTGGGGCTGCCTGCTGCTTCGCCGGCCTCGGCCCCGGCCGCCTCTGCCGCATCTCCCGCTTGGGTGGGGAAGAGGTGGGGGTGCCTCCGCCACATCTTCCGCTCCATGGCACTCACCACGTCTTCAGATCCAAAGCGGTTCTTCTCCTCGCCGAGGACGATCTGAAACGCGAGGTGGAGAAGCAGATCGCCCAGCTCGTCGCGGATCGCCCGTGGATCGCCCGTCCCAAGCGCGTGATCGAGTTCCAGCGCCTCTTCCACCAGGTAGGGGCGCAGCGTTTCTTCCGTTTGTGCCCCATCCCACGGGCACCGTGTTCTGAGGTCGCGGACCAGATGGACAGCACGTCCAAGCGCTGATGGTTCTTGCATTTGCACCTCCGGGCCGGTTACAATACCCGGCCGGCCGTGAATGCGTCAACGCAAGCGCACCGGGAGCGGGCGTGGGTCGAGGTTGATCTCGCCAAGCTCGTGCACAATGCGCGGACCGCTCAGGCGGCGGCGCAGGGCGCGCGGCTGCTCCCCATGGTCAAAGCCGACGCGTACGGCCTGGGCGCGGTGCCGGTAGCGAAGGCGCTGGAAGCGCTCGACCCGTGGGGGTTCGGCGTCGCCACCATCCCGGAAGGCGTGGAACTACGGGCGGCCGGCATCCGCCGTCCGATCGTCGTTTTTACCCCCGCGCTTCCCAAGCTGGAGCCCGCCTACCGAGCGCATGATCTGCGCGCGGTCTTGGACGATCCGGACGTCGCGGAGCGGTGGACGCTCCCGTTTCATCTCGAGATTGACACGGGGATGGCCCGCGCGGGTATCAGATGGGACGAGCCCGAACGGCTGGCCGCCGTCAGGTCACCGCAGCTCGAAGGAGTGTTCACCCATTGGCACTCGGCGGACCTGGACGCCGGCTCCGTCCGCGAGCAGTGGGCCCGCTTCCAGCAGGCGCTCGCGTGCCTGGGCCGGCGACCGGCGCTAGTGCACGCGGCGAACAGTGCGGGGATCTGGCGGCAGGGTGAGCGGCTCGATCTGGTGCGCCCCGGCGTATTCCTCTACGGGGGGCGAGCGGGCGACCACGCACCTGAACCTGAGCCGGTCGCGGCCGTGCGGGCTCGGGTGGTGAGCACCCGCCGGCTGCGGCCGGGCGACTCGGTGAGCTATGGGGCGGAGTGGCGAGCCCCTCGCGACACCCGCATCGCGACGCTCGGTATCGGCTATGCCGATGGCATTCCGCGCGCTGTGCCGGGGCGTGCCCAGGTCCTCCTCGGCGGGCGCCGGTGCCCGGTGGTGGGTCGGGTGACGATGGACATGCTGATGGTGGAGGCCGAGCGCGCCGCGCCGGGCGACGTGGCCACGCTGTTCGGATCAGACGGCGAAGCGGCCATCACGCTGGATGAGTTCGCGGGCTGGGCGGGCACGATTTCCTATGAGATCCTGACAGGCCTGGGATCGAGATTGGTGCGTGAGTACCGCTGATAACGAACGCCCAGAGGGGTTGTCGGTTATCGGTTGTCGGTTCTCGGGCATGGAAGGGCCCGTTTGGGTGATGGCCTGTGAGTGCACCGTCGAGAACCGAGAACTGACAACCGATTACCGATAACGGACATGGAAGACCGGCTCATCGCCGCCGCGCGCGCCGCGCGCGCCAACGCCTATGCCCCCTACAGCAAGTTCGCCGTGGGCGCGGCGCTGGAAGCGGATGACGGCCGCGTCTTCGTTGGAGTCAACCTGGAAAACGCATCGTACGGTCTGACCAATTGCGCGGAACGGGTGGCGGTCGGCGCAGCCGTGGCAGCAGGAGCGCGGCGCTTCCGGCGCCTGGTCATCGTGACCGACGCGGCACCAGCTGCCGCGCCGTGCGGGGCGTGCCGTCAGGTGCTGGCTGAGTTCGGAGCAGGGCTGATGGTCGAGTCGGTGGGGCCCCAGGACTCTCGCCGCTGGTGGCTCAAGGACCTGTTGCCGGATCGCTTCCGGCCGGAGGCGCCGGCATGAAGCGTCGCGCGGTGGCGCTGATGGCCCTGGCCTCTGCGGTCGGGCTGGCCTGCCAGGATATCGTCTCGGCGCCGGGCCTGTGCCCCGAGTTCTGTCCCGCGGGGGAGATCCGGGTGCGGGACACGCTGCTCACGGGCGTGGAGCCGGTCGGGTCCTACAGCGGCTACTTGCTTCCCCATGAGGCGAGGCAAGTGCAGGTGGTGGGGCCGGGCGGCCCCGCGGAAGCCCAAGCGATGATCGTGTTTGTCCCGTTCAACGCCAAGTACGCCGGGGGCGATACCACGGTCAAGGACTCCATTATCCGGACCGACTCGCTGCGGGTCAGGCTCCACATCGTCCGGCGCAACGCCGGCGTCAGCGGTGTGACGCTGGCGCTCCATGAGATTCCGATCACCGTGGACTCGGCCACCACCTACGGGGACATGACCCCCTATTTCCAGGACAGCACCCTGGTCGCGACGCTGCCGGTCCCGGACTCCCTGGTCATGGACACCGTGGCGGCCACGTTCCCGGCGGTCGCCCTGCGACACTTCGGACCCGAGAGCTTGCAGGTGGGTATCGGCGTGCGCATCAGCTCTCCGGACCCGGCGTTCGTGACCCTCGCCTCGGACTCGATCGCGGTGGCCGCCCGCATCACGCGGTTCGTCCAGGTGGATTCGTCCACCGGCACCACGCGGGTGACCCGAAGCGACTCCTGGGGATCCAGGTTCAAGACCTTCGTGGCGGATCCCGGCGGATTCCCGCCACCGACCGGGTTGATGGTCGGCGGCGCGACCGGCGCGCGCGCGTTCGTCAAGCTGAATCTGCCAGCCTCCATTGTGGACTCGACGCTGGTGGTGCGTGCCACGCTGCTGGTGCCCCCGGCGCAGCCCATCTTCGGCGCCCCGGGGGACACGTTCCTGCTGCGCGTCATCGCGCTCGGCTCCGACTTCGGACCGAAATCGCCCGTGGCCGACACGTCCTACGGTGGCTCCGTGAGGGTGGCGGTGGGCGGTAGCGACACGGTGTCGGTAGATATCACCAAGATCCTGCTCCTGTGGCGAGGCAACCCGGCGGCGCCGCGCAGCCTGATGCTCCAACTGGAGCCCGAGGCCGCATCCATCAACGCGGTTGAGCTGCCGGGGCAGGGATCCGCCACGCCGGCGGCGATCCGCGTGACCTACGCGCTGCCGTTCCGGCTCCCGGGAAGCTGACCATGCGCCGTGCGGCGATGCTGGTGGTGACGGCGTTATTGGCGCCCGGCTCGGCGGCGGCGCAGAACTCCGTCTACGGGTTGATCGGGATAGGGTTTCCCGGGGATCCGCTGGCGGTGCGCGCCCGCTCGCTGGGCGGCGGCATTGGGGCGTTCGATCCCACCTCGGCGCTCAACCCCGCCACGGTGGCGGGATTGGAACGCCTGTTGGCTGGCGGCGCCGCCGGAACCACCCTGCGTCACTACACGGCCGGCGATTCCACGGTCTCAGGGCTTCGCGAGACCAGGTTCCCCTTCGGCATCTTCGGTGGGCCCATCCCGAGCACGCCGTTGTCCTTCGCCCTGAGCTTCTCGACCTACGCCGAGCGGACCTATGACATCACGACCACGGGCACGCAGGTGCTGCGCCGGGACACCCTGGAGGTGACCGACCGGGTCGCGTCCGATGGCGCGGTCACGGACTTCCGCGGCGCGCTCGCGTTCCGGCCGTGGTCTCGCCTGCTGATCGGCGCGGCGTTCCATCTGCTCGGTGGGTCGAGCAAGCTGACGGTGGGACGCACCTTCTCCAACCAGGACTATGCGCCGTACGTGGAGCGGAGCTATCTGGCCTTCTCGGGCACCGGTGTTTCGGCCGGCGTCGTGCTGCTCCCCACCAGCGCCATCGAGCTGGCGGCGTCGGCCCGGGTGGACGGCGACCTGGCAATCACCAGTGGGACTCGGAGCGCGGGATCTGTCCGGCTGCCCGTGAGCCTGAGCGGCGGGTTGCGCCTGACGCCGGCCCCCGGGCTCAGCCTGTCCTCAACGGCCGTCCGGCGTTCCTGGTCCCGGGCCCAGCAAGATCTCTTCGCGCCGAGCCGGGCATTCGACACGTGGGAGATCGGGTCCGGCATCGAGCTGTCGCGCCCGCGGGCGCGGGGCGCCACCCTCCCCCTTCGCTTTGGCGTCCGATATCGGCAGTTGCCGTTCAGCAACGTGGCGACGCAACCCAGCGAGACGGTCATCACCGGCGGCACCGGCCTGCTCCTCGCCGGCGGCCGGGCCAGCCTGGATGCGTCGGTGGAGCGCTTTCATCGTTCGGGTGGCGGGGCCGACGAACGGGGATGGTACTTCTCCCTCGGCGTGATCATCATCCCCGTGGGTATTCGCTGATGCGGGTCTATCTCCACACCTTCGGGTGCAAGGCCAACCAGTACGACACCGAGTTGGTACGGCAGGCGCTGGAGGAGTCGGGTGCGACGCCGGTCGAGGATCCGGCTCTGGCGGACGCGGCCGTGGTCAACTCCTGCACCGTCACCCACGTGGCCGAGGCCAAGATGCGGGGATTGGTGCGAAGGCTGGCGCGCCAACGGCCGGGCCTGCGCACCGTCGTCATGGGCTGCGCGGCGGCGCTGGACGACGGGACCATGGCGCGGCTGCCGGGCGTGGAAGCGGTGGTGGGCGGCGCGGGGCCGTCGCGGGTGCTCGCCGCGCTGGGACTCCCGGCGCGGAACCCCGGAGATCTGCTTCGCTCCTTCGCGCGTGGCAGTCGTGCCTGGCTCAAGATTCAGGACGGTTGTGACGAACACTGCACCTTCTGCGCCACGACGCTGGCGCGGGGTGCTAATCGCTCGCGTCCGCCGGACCACCTCGTGACCGAAGCCGGGCTGCTCGCCGAGCAACACGAGGAAATCGTCCTCACGGGGGTCCACATCGGCGCCTACGGTCGGGACGGTGGCGGCGGCATGACGCTGGGTCGGCTGGTGGAGGAGCTGGTCCGACGGGTTCCCCGGGTACGCTTCCGACTCTCGTCGGTCGAGGCGACCGAAGTGGAGGATTCGCTGGCCGAGCTGATGATCGGCCAGCCGCTGCGGCTGGCGCCGCACCTACACGCGCCGCTCCAATCGGGGAGCGATCGGCTGCTCAAGCGGATGGGGCGTCACTGGTACACCGCCCGAACCTACCGCGAGCGGATCGAGTGGCTGGCGGAGCGGCTGCCGCGACTCGGCCTCGGCGCGGATGTGATCGTGGGATTCCCGGGGGAGACGGCCCGCGACCACGGGGCCACGATGGACCTGGTGTCGGCGCTCCCGTTCACCTACCTGCACGTGTTCCCCTACTCGGAACGGCCCGGTGCCTCGGCCCGGCGGCTGGGGCGGCCGGTGGACCCGCGGGTCGCCGCCGCACGCGGTGCCGAGCTGAGAGACCTGGCCGCGTCGCATCGGCGGCGTTACCAGGCGAGCCGGGACGGCGGACCGGCGGACGTCGTGCTGATGGCCCGGCAGGCCGCTCGGTTCGAGGGCCTCACGGAAGATTACCTCACGGTCTATCTTCCGGCGGATGGAGCCAGGCCCCCCCGCCTCGGCGTGACGCTTCGCCAGCAGGGCGGGGTGATGCTGGCCGACGCCGCCTGAACATGCTGCGAGTCTACATCGAAACCTACGGCTGCCAGATGAACGTGGCCGATACCGAGCTGATCCTGGGGCTGCTCGGGCGGGACGGCTATGTCCCGGCGGAGCAGCCGGAGGGGGCGGACGTCATCCTGGTGAACACCTGCGCCGTGCGCGACCATGCGGAGCGGCGGGTGATCGGCCGGGTGGGCGAGCTCAAGCGGTACAAGCGTCCGGGCGACGTCCTGGGCGTGGTGGGGTGCATGGCGCAGCGACTGGGGACGGCGTTGCTGGAGCGCACGCCGCACGTGGACCTGGTGGTCGGACCGGACGGGTATCGTGGCCTGCCCGAGCTGATCGCGGCCGCCCGGGCCGGCGAGCGCACGGCCGACGTGGCGTTCAAGGGGTGGGAGCACTACGAGGACGTGGACCCGGCGCGCCCGGCCTCCGCGCCGTCGGCGTTTGTGACGGTCCAGCGGGGCTGCGATTATCGGTGCACGTTCTGCGTAGTTCCGATGACACGGGGTCCGGAGCGCAGCCGTAAACTGGACGACGTCGTGCGCGAGGTGGAGGGGCTCGCCGCCCATGACGTCTCCGAGGTCACGCTGCTGGGGCAGACGGTCAACAGCTACCACGATGGCCGGTCCGATTTCGCCGACTTGCTGCACGCGGTCGGTGAGGTGGCCGGGATCAGGCGGGTGCGGTTTACCAGCCCGCACCCCAACGACTTCTCCGATCGGGTCATCGCGGCCATGGCTCAGGTACCGGCCGTGTGCGAGCACGTTCACCTCCCGGTCCAGAGCGGCTCGTCGCGGGTGCTCAAGCGCATGCTGCGGCGCTACACCCGGGAGCGCTACCTGGATTGCGTGGTGCGCCTGCGCCGGGCCGTTCCGGGCATCGCGCTTACCACGGATATCATCGTGGGATTCCCCGGCGAGACCGAAGCCGACTTCCGGGAGACGGAGAGCCTGGTGCGCGAGGTGGGGTTCGACGACGCCTATACGTTCAAGTATTCCCCGCGCGACGGCACTGCGGCGCTCAAGATCCGGGATCACGTGCCCGACGAGGTGGCCGGCGAGCGGCTGGAGCGACTCATCGTCACGGTCCGGGACGTGGCCCGACGGAAGAACGTCGGGCTGGTGGGCACCACGCATGAGGTGCTGGTGGAGAAGCCGGCGCGCCGCGGCGGCCTGCTCCAGGCCAGAACCCGGACCAGCAAAGTGGTACTGGTGCCGGGCCCGGCCGAGTGGATCGGATCGTATCGGATGGTGCGACTCAGCGGGACCACGGGGGCGACCTTCACGGCGACGCCGGTCTCGGCGGCGCGGGAGCTTCTGGTCGTGGGGTGAAGAACCTGCTCGAGGACCTCGTCGCTCAGGAATACGAGCGACTCCGGCCGCCCGACTTCTGCCGCTGCACCCAGTGTCGGGACGACGTCATCGTGTTCGCCTTGAATCGCCTCCCGCCGTGCTACGTCGCCGCGGACGCGGGCCAGGTCATCGCCAACTGGGCGCTGCACCGGGATCAGCCCATCGCCGACGTCAGCATGGTGCTGGTGGAGGGCTTCCGCCGCGTGGGGTCGGGGCCGCGACCGGGGCACCCCGGAGCACCGTCCGGCGGTTGAGCTAGGCGGCCATGCGGCCGCCGATCGTTCACGTGACGGCGGCATACGGGGCCGGCCTCTGGGTCGGCCTCGTTGTTTCCGTGCCGCAGCCCCTCGGGTTGGCCGCGGCGGTGGTGGCGCTGGCGGCGGGCGGCGTGCTGGGATGGCCCGGGATCGTCGGAGGGGCCGCGGGGGTCGGCGTGTTGACGGGGGCGTTGGCCGAGGCCCGGCGGCAGACATCCTGCGCCGGGGTCTGGCCACCGGGCCGTCACGCGGCCATGGTGGCGTTGCACGATCGCGCCGGACCGCGCGGCCTGGCCAGTGCGACGGTGGTGGCCGCGCCCGAGCGGTGCGCCGGCGAACTGCGGCTGTTGGTGCGGCCGGGAGTGCTGGTGGCCGGGGCCCGGGCTGTGGTGGTTGGCACCTTCCGGGCGCCGAGCGTGTTACGGGTACAGCACGTCCGGGTGCTTCGGGGCCCGCGCCAGGTACGCTTCGCGCTGCGGGACGCGCTGGCCCGTCGCCTCGAGCGACTGTACGGCGCTCGCGCACCCTTCGTGGAAGCGCTGGTCCTAGGACGCCGGGACGATCTCGATCCCCGGTGGCGGCGGGCGTTCGCGGACGCGGGGTTGGCGCACTTGTTGGCCATCTCCGGGCTGCACGTCGGGATCGTGGCGGCCTGGACCCTCATGCTCGCCCGCCTGACTCTCCCTGCATCCACGGCACCGCTGGCGACGGCGGTAGCGGTGTGGGCGTATGTCACGCTGTTGGGGTTCCCGCCTCCGGCCGTGCGAGCCGCCACGTTCATCACGCTCTATGCGGCTGCGAAGGTGCGGCAGCGGCACCCGCCCCCGGATGCGATGCTTGCCGCTGCCGTGGCGGTCGTGCTCGCCGCCGATCCGCTCGCGGCCACAGAAGTAGGCGCCTGGCTCTCAGTGGCGGCGACCTGGGGCACGGGGTTTGCGCTCCGCCAGCTGCCCTCCGCGCGCCGGGGGCAGCCGCTGCTGAGCCTGATGGTGGCATCCCTGGGCGCCACGCTGGCAACCGCGCCCATCACCGCCTTCGCGTTCGGGACGGTGGCACCGGTGGGCCTGCTGGCGAACCTCGTGGCCGTTCCTTTGACCGGCGTGGCAGTCCCGGGCGTGCTAGTAAGCCTGATTGGCGGAGGACCCCTCGCGGCAGGCTCGGGACTCGCGCTCGCCGCGGTCGAACGCACCGCCGAGATCGCGTCGGCGATGCCGGGCGGCCAAATCCGCGGCGTCCCCGGCGTGGCCTTTGCCATCCCGTGGGTCTTGGCACTGGCTGCGGCGGTCTGGGTCTGCCAACGGCGGCCCAACCTGGGCGCGCTCCGCCTGCGCGGCGCGACCCTTCTCCTGGCCGGGGCGTGGGCCGGCGTCATCATCCCCGCGCTGGCCGCGCGTCAGGGCGGGAAGCAGCTCCACCTCTACGTGCTGGACGTGGGCCAGGGGGACGCCATCGTGCTCCGCACCCCGCGCGGGCGCTGGGCCGTGGTGGATGGCGGTCCGCGAACGCCGGCCGGCGATGCCGGGCGGAGCGTGGTGCTGCCGTTTCTCCGCCGGCACGGGGTTCGGTCGCTGGATCTTCTGGTCGCCAGTCACGGCGACGCCGATCACCTGGGCGGGATTCCGGCCTTGACCGGCGCGCTGACGCCCGACCTGGTGGTCGAGCCGGGTCAGCCGTTGGGGACCTCGCTGTACCTCGAGTTCCAGAGAGCGGTGGATGAGGTTGGGGCGGCGTGGCGCCCCGGCCGCGCCGGCGATACCGTGACGCTGGATTCGGTGATCCTGGCGATCCTGCACCCCGCCCAATCCTGGGTCGAGACCCACCTGGCGGCCAATGAGAACTCGGTGGTCCTGCGGGTCACCTATGGCGCGTTCGACGCGGTGCTCACGGGAGACGCGGGCTTTCCCGCGGAGTCGGCGTTGGTCGAGACGGTGGGGGAGGCGGAAGTGCTCAAGGTGGGGCATCATGGGTCGGCCGGGGCCACCGGCGATGCCCTCCTGGGCCGGGTGCGCCCCGCGGTCGCGGTGATCTCCGTTGGGGAGAATCGCTACGGGCATCCCAGCCCCGAGGTCCTCCAGCGGTTGGCCGGGCGCGGGATAGAGGTCTACCGTACCGATCGTGACGGGACCGTGACGATCCGCACCGACGGGAGCTATTTTGAGGTCGTTCGGGGAGCATCCGGGTCCTGGTTGGAGGTGTTACGGTGTCAGCTTCGCAGATTGTTACCATCGAAAGCTTCATCATGGAGCAGGAGCGCCTGCATCCTGCCGCGACCGGCGAGCTATCCAACCTCCTCTACGACATTGCCCTCGCGGCCAAGATCATCTCGGGCAATGTCCGGCGAGCGGGACTGGTGGACGTCCTGGGCTCGGCGGGGCGCACCAATGTCCAGGGCGAGCAGCAGCAGAAGCTGGACGTCTTGGCCAACGAGACCGTCAAGCAGGCGTTCGCCTGGACTGGCCGGGTGTGCGTGATGGCCTCGGAGGAGGAGGAGGGCCTCATTCCCACTCCGGCCGAGTACCAGCCGGGCAAGTATGTGTTGCTGTTCGACCCCCTCGATGGCTCGTCGAATATCGACGTGAACGTCTCCATCGGGACCATCTTCGCGATCTACCGGCGGGTCTCGCCGGACGGTCCCGGGACCCTGGCGGACCTGTTGCAGCCTGGCCGCAAGCAAGTCGCTGCGGGGTACATCATCTACGGATCCAGCACCGTCATGGTATACACCTCGGGGCGCGGCGTGCATTGCTTCACCCTGGATCCAACGATCGGGGAGTTCTTGCTGCTCAATCCGGATATCAGGACGCTGGCCACCGGGAAGTACTACTCGGTCAACGAGAGCAATTACCCGCTCTGGACGTCTGGCTACCGTCGGGCGGTGGACGCACTCAAGGGCGTGGATGGGAAGGGCGGCGGCAAGAACGCTCGCTACATTGGGTCCTTGGTGGCGGACTTCCATCGCAACCTGGTGGCCGGGGGCGTCTTCCTCTACCCGGCCGACCGGAAGTCCCCCAAGGGGAAGCTCCGGTTGCTGTACGAGTGCGCCCCCCTCGCCTTCATCCAGGAACAGGCGGGCGGCGCCGCGACCGACGGGGTGCGGCCCATCCTGGATATCGAGCCCACCGAGCTGCATCAGCGCACCCCCCTCGTGATCGGCAGCCGGGACGACGTGGCCCTGGTGGAGCGCATGCTCAAAGAGGCTGGGGAAGCCGGGTGACCGAGAAGCCCCGTTCCGCCCCGGACCCCGCGGACCGGGGGGAGCGCCGCGCGCCGTCCGGGTTGCCGGTGGCTCCGGTGTACGGCCCGGGCGACGTGCGCGGCGGCACCGCCGCCGAACACCCGGGGGCGTTCCCGTTCACGCGCGGGATCCATCCCTCCATGTACCGCGGCCGCCTGTGGACCATGCGGCAGTACGCGGGCTTCGGGACCGCTCAGGAAACCAACGCGCGCTTTCGCCAGCTGCTGGACGCCGGCCAGTCGGGACTCTCGGTGGCGTTCGACCTCCCGACCCAAATGGGCTACGACTCGGACGCTGCGGTGGCCGACGGCGAAGTGGGCCGAACCGGGGTGGCCATCGACACGGTGGATGACCTGGCCGCCGTGTTCGCCGGGATCCCGCTGGACCGGGTCTCGACCTCCATGACCATCAACGCCACCGCGGCCGTGCTGCTGGCGATGTACGTGGTGGTCGCCGAGGAGCAGGGCGTATCGCGGGAGCAGATCCGCGGCACGGTGCAGAACGACGTGCTCAAGGAGTACATCGCGCGCGGCACGTACATCTTCCCCTTGGAGCCGTCGCTCAGGTTGATCACGGAGACATTCCGCTTCGTGATCGACCAGCGGATGCCGTTCAATCCGATCTCGATCAGCGGCTACCACATGCGCGAGGCGGGCTGCACCGCGGTGCAGGAGATCGCGTTCACCT
>Ga0209002_10000053_pt1 | contig 62152 bp, 63 predicted proteins | sample Rifsed16ft2_FD_184010 | JGI IMG/M metagenome (GOLD analysis project Ga0209002, IMG submission 184010) | Soil microbial communities from Rifle, Colorado, USA - sediment 16ft 2 (version 2) | ecosystem: Environmental > Terrestrial > Deep subsurface > Rock core/Sediment | place: Rifle, Colorado...
GCCCACCTGACGGTCGGCAATCTGAAGTACGCCATAGCCATCATCCTCCCGGGCGGTGAGATGGCTGCTATGTTCTGGGTCTGGGTGGTACTGATCGGTCTGCTCATACCGGGGCTGATGGAAATGTTCTATATCATCCCCAAGGTCGTTTATGGAAGGGATTTCAGGATACACGAGGGCTCCGAGTTCCTGATATCAGTTGCGGTATTGGTTGGCGGTTTTATGTTGCGCTACATCGTCGTCATTGGTGGCCAGGTTACGGGACCGTTGGGACTATAAGGTAATGGGAGGACAAAATGATTAACCGGCGAAATTTTCTCAAGGTGGGCGCCGCCACGGCGGCCGGAGCGTCCCTGCTGGTGAACAAGGAGGCAAGCGCGCAGACCAATGAGCTGAAAAAGGGCGGCAAAGATTACTCCTACCTGAGCGGTACGGAACGCGATTCCGTCGCTACCGCCTGTGCGCTCTGCGCCAGCCGCTGTGCCGCCATCGGCTTCCTGGATGGTGGCTATGTGGTCAAGATGGAAGGCCAGCCTGAATCGAAACGGACTTTAGGCAAACTGTGTGCCAAGGGACAAGCGGGTCATACCCAGGTCTATGATCCGGACCGGATCCTCCAGCCCCTCAAACGGGTTGGTAAACGGGGCGAGGGTAAATGGGAAAAGATATCCTGGGACGCCGCCCTGGGTGAATTGACCGGGCGCCTCAAGAAACTGCGCGATGAGGGCCACCCGGAAAAATTCATGTTCCACTACGGCTGGATATCGGCCAGTGCCGACCGGTTGATCAACCGGGTTTTCCTCCCGAGTTATGGCACCGGTACCATCGCCGATAACTCCTGCCTCGGTCAAAGCGCCCGTCTTATGGCCCTTGAACTGACCTGGGGCGGCCGCGACGATAGCTGGGATTTCGACAACACCCGTTACGTCCTGAACTTCGGCAGCAATGTTATGGAGGCCCATACCAATCATGTGGCGCTGGCCAGCAGATTATCGCTGGCCCTGACTGATCATAATCTGAAAATGGTGACTTTTGACGTCAGACTTTCCAACACGGCTGCCAAGTCACATACCTGGATTCAAATCCGGCCCGGCACCGATACCGCCGTTGCCCTCGCAATGTGCAATGTGGTGATGACCGAGGGACTGTACCAGGGCCAGGGCGAGCAGTTCCTGGCTTTCTGCCAGGTCACACCCGATCCGAACGCTTCGACCGAAGAGAAGATCACTGCCTTGAATGAGTATCTCACCGATTACACGCCGGAATGGGCAGAGAAAATCAGTAGTGTCCCTGCCGGTGACATTCGGGCCATTGCCATTGAATTCGCTACTGCGAGACCGGCCTGCGTGATCAGTTCCCGTGGCGCCACCGCAAACCATAATGGTGTTGAAACCGAACGTGCGATCCAGATGCTGGCCGCCATTACCGGCAACATCGACAACCCGGGCGGCAGATGTAGGGGTGTAGTTCCAGAATGGAAATACCCGGCCGGACCGGAGGACAAGCCCGCACCCAGGCGACTGGAGATCCTCGAGGGTTTCGAAGGTGAAGTCGTTTTGCCGGTTCATAGCGTCGGCCACCAGGTACTCAGAATGATCAAGGACGGCCGTGCCGGCCGGCCCGAGGTGTATCTGTGGTATAACTATAATCCGGTGTTTTCAAACGGGAATTCCCAGGGGAATATTGACATCCTTAAAGATGAGTCACTCATCCCCTACACCGTCGCCGTCACGCCATTCTATGATGAATCAGCGGCGCTTGCCGACCTGATCCTGCCCGATGCGATGTATCTGGAGACCTACGATTTCGAGGATGGAATATCACCGGCACAGATACCCGAGTATTACATCCGCCAACCGGTCGTGAAACCACAGGGCGAGGCCAGGGATTTTAAGGACGTTTGCTGCGAACTGGCGGAAAGAATGGGGTTCCCGCTTGGTTTCAACTCCGGTGAGGAATTTCTCAAGCAGTCCTGTGAACTGACACCGGCCGTCAAGGAAAAGGCCGGCGGTTTCAACGGCATGAAAAAATGGGGGGTGTGGTATGACAAGAAGGCCGAGCCTGAATATTATTCCTACCGGCAACCGGTGAGCACTGATTCTCTACAGGCTGACGGGGTCATCCTGGATGAGGCGACAGGGGTTTACTGGAACTGGAAAATTGCCGGTGTCACCAGCGAGGCAGAAGCCCGCGGTAAAGGTTACCGGCATACACCCGGTGCCTATAAAGGTTATGTTGCCCAGAAATTCGGAGGTACCGTTTATAAAGGGTTCACGCCTGACAAGATCAATAAATCAGGATATTTCGAGTTGTACTCACCCATCCTTGCGGAAAATAACCTGCCGCCACTGCCTGGCTACATTGCCATACCGGAACATCAGGACCTCAAGGAAAATGAATTGATTCTGACCACCTACCGCGTCAACGTACAGACCCTGTCCCGAACCCAGAACTGCCGCTGGCTGGATGAAATCTACACCGGTAGTCCTGCCTGGATCAATCCGAAGACCGCGGAGACTATGGGTATAGGCGATGGTGACAAGATCAAACTCAAGACCCGGCTCGGTGAGATAGAGTCCACGGCGAAGGTGACCCATAATGTGGTCCCGGGGGTCATTGCCATTTCAAGCCACGGCGGCCATTGGGAATACGGGCGGTATGCTTCGAGCAAAAAGGCGCCTTACAGCCTTGACGAAGATTCGCCCTACGAAGAACTCAAGTGGTGGACTAATAAAGATGTCCACCCCAACTGGATCATCGACAACGTATCCGAACACATCAGTGGACAACAGCGGTGGATGGACACAGTGGTTTCAGTGTCCAAGGTGGCAGAATCTACGTGAGACCCTTCCCCTCTGTTCATCTGGCCAGCGTGTAAATGTTAATATGAAATAAAACCTACCAAAGGAGTATACACATGGTTGCTGAATCACCCAGGGCACATCCTGAGCCACACAAGAAAAAGCAGATCGGATGGTTTCAACGGGCGCAGGAATTCTGGTACAGGGAATTTCGCAGGATTGTAGGCGCATGGATCTTTGTTGTTGTTCTCGTTACTGTCGGCAGTATCTTCATTGTTATGTCGGATTTCACGGACTTTATTTTTTCGACGCAGACCTTCTGCGGGACCGCCTGCCACGTGATGGAGATCAATGTTTACAAGGAACTGAAAGAATCCAAGCACTGGACCACTCCGACCGGTGTGCGGGCGGAATGCAAGGACTGCCACGTCGATGGGCGCTTGAGTTATGCCATGCTGCAACACTTCGTTGGTACGGGTGAATTGTTCGTATGGCTAACGCATGATCTTGACAAGCCGGGGGCGTTTGAGCAGTTGCGGCCAGCTGCCGCAGACAGGGTGCGTTTCAAGATGATCGAGGATGACAGTAGAAATTGCCGCAGTTGCCATCACATGGAGGCGATAAAGCCAAAACGCATACGGGGCCAGAAACAGCATGAAGAAGCGCTGGAGATGGGTATCACCTGCATCGTCTGTCATTACAACCTGGTGCATAAAGAGGTCGAGCCGTCGCCGTCTTTCGCGAGAGCAATCGAAGAGGCCAGAGGACTGACCACTACTGAAGAAGATGAAACAGAGCCTGCGGCGGGAGAAGAAGGCGAAGAAGTGCTATAAGTTAAATTAGACATATCGCTAACCAGCACAGGACAAGTTAAATTCTGCGCGTGCAGAAAGCCACCCATCGCCTGTACCGGCTTATTCCATGAAGTTGTCAAGGGTGGCCGGATGGAGGCTGTTCAGCAACGCGCAATAATTCCCTATAATACTTGTCTTTCCACAACACGAACATCAGGATTTACCTATGACAATTTTAACAAAGAGATTTTACTTGATTTTGATTGCCGGTCTGGCCGGTGGCTTGTCCGAGATTTTCTGGATCGGCATGTACAGCGCCATAACACATACCGGCGGACTGGAAATTTCCCGCCAGATCACCGCCACTCTGATCCCGGTATGGGCGGGTTTATCGATTGCCCCCCTGCTCGGCGTGGTCATCCATCTGGCGCTTTCCGTGGTGCTAGCCTTCCTTTGTTGCACTGTTTTCATTGAGCCTTTGGGCCAGCGCTTCGGCCATGCGGGGATACTTCCCGGCAGTATGGCCGTTCTTGCGGGCGTCTGGGTGATCAATTTCCTTGTCATACTGCCGGTCATCAACCCTGCTTTTGTCACCTTGCTGCCATTTTTGGTCACACTCGCATCAAAGATGTTGTTTGGATGGACCATGGGTAGTGTTATAAGCCGCGGATTAAAAAATTCAATGACCGGATTACTTCCCGATTAAGGATCGCTGTCTGTATTTTTACAGCCATCCTTTCAGCGCTGCACTATCCATGCACCGCTTGACAGTCCGCTGCGAACTTCCTGATAAGTGATTAATGTTATTTCGACAGAAGGGAGAAATCTTGTAGTTCTATGATTTTATTTTGATAATAACCAGAATCTATCTCAAAATTATTTTCCGGCTTTGTTGACGGGAAAATTTGCAATCACTCCTTCCCCCTGGCAGGGGGAAGGTTGGGATGGGGGTTGAGTTTCAGCCAATCCAGAGATTTCACCCCCACCCTTGCCCTCCCCCTCAAGGGGGAGGGTATTTAATTTCATGTAAATGTCACCTAAATGAGATGCTGTAATCAAAGATGGAAATACCTGAAACAAACCAGCCGGCCCGAGCGATGAATTCTTTTTCGGCAAACGCACTGACCTGTATGCGTAATGATGTGGTTCTGTTCAGTGGCCTGGATTTCAGACTGGAGGGCGGTGAAATCCTGCAAATACAGGGCCCGAACGGCAGCGGGAAGACCAGTCTGCTCAGAATGCTGTGCGGACTGGTACTGCCCGATGCAGGTGCCATCCTCTGGAATGAGAAAAACATTTACGACCACCGTCAGTATTTTTTTAAAGAGATGAGCTACATAGGCCATGTCAACGGTATCAAAATGGAACTGACGGCGCTGGAGAACCTGACGATTAGCGGGGCGCTGGCAGAGACAAATAACAGTATTTCCCTCCCTGATATACTGGAAAAGATGGGGCTTGCAGAGTATGAAAATACACCGGCGCGAAAATTGTCGTCCGGGCAACGCCGCCGGCTGGCGCTGGCGCGCCTGCTCATCACCGATACCAGGCTATGGATCCTGGATGAACCCCTGACCGCGCTGGATGACGATGGCAGGCAACTGATGCGGGACATGATCTCGGCACATGCCGCGGGCAACGGCATCACGGTGCTGGCGACACATGATCCCGTGGATGTCCAGCAACATAAAATAACGATGATCAATCTTTAGTAATGACTGCAAATTCAACATTCGCTGTCTTCCTTGCCGTGCTGAGACGGGATCTGTTGATCGGTCTGCGGCACCGGAGTGAACTTTTTAATCCACTGGTTTTCTTTTTTATCGTGGTCACCATGTTTGTGCTGGCCCTGGGCCCCTATGCAGACACACTGAAACAGGTGGCGCCTGCCGTGATCTGGGTTGCCGCGTTGCTGGCCTCCACGCTCTCGCTGGACATGTTGTTTCATTCGGATCTCGATGATGGCAGCCTGGAACAGTTTTTGTTATCACCACATCCGCTGATCATCATTGTTACTGCCAAGATCATCGCGCACTGGCTCCTGACCGCAGCGCCGCTGATTGTTGCGGCCCTGTTCCTGGGACTGATGGTCTATCTGCCGCAGAGCGCGATCGTGCCGTTGCTGTTGACCCTGTTGCTGGGTACCCCCGTACTCAGTCTGGTGGGCGCGGTGCTGGGCGCCTTGACCGTCGGCCTGCGTGGCAGCGGTATTTTGCTTACATTATTGATATTGCCCCTGTACATACCGGTACTTATCTTTTCCGTGGCAACCGTGGATAATGCAGCGAAAGGATTGGCGATTACCGGCGAGCTTTATTTTCTGGGGGCCATGCTGGTTCTGTCTGTTACGCTGGCGCCGTTTGCTACAGCCTCTTCACTGCGTGTAAGGTTTGGTTAAATCAATGTTTGAATATTTTTATAAATACGGCTCACCCAGACATTTTTACGATTTGTCAAAAATGTTCGTCCCGTGGCTGGGAGGAATTTGTCTGATCCTGCTGATTGCCGGATTGACCGGCGGGCTGCTTTTTGCCCCTCCGGACTATCAGCAAGGCGAAAGTTTTCGCATTATTTATGTCCATGTGCCGAGCGCCTGGATGTCATTGTTTATTTACGTCGTTATGGCAAGCGCCGGCGCCATCAGCCTTGTCTGGAAGGTAAAAGTGGCAGATGCACTGGCCAGGGCCAGTGCACCGCTGGGCGCGTCGTTTACATTCCTGGCACTTGCAACCGGGTCGCTCTGGGGCAAACCCATGTGGGGGACGTGGTGGGTATGGGATGCCCGCCTGACTTCTGAACTTATCCTGTTATTTCTTTATCTAGGCTATATGGCCCTGCAAACCGCTATCGATGATCGACGTACTGCCGCACGGGCAGGCGCGATCCTGTCACTGGTGGGTGTAGTTAACATACCTATCATTCATTACTCGGTAGAGTGGTGGCATACCCTGCATCAGGGACCGACAATAACCAAGCTGGATGCGCCTTCAATTCACCCCAGCATGCTTGTTCCGTTGTTGATTATGGCTTTTGCCTTCATGTTTTATTATGCGGCTGTGGTGTTATTACGGGCACGTTATGAAATTCTGGAGAATGAACGTAACAGTGCCTGGGTGTATGAACTTACCGAACAGAGGAAAGGATAAATATGTCGTCATTACAATCATTCCTGCACATGGGTGGATATGCCATTTACGTCTGGCCGGCATATGTTCTCACCTTTATTGTACTGATTCTCAATGTAATTTTACCGCTTAAACGTGAAGGCCAGTTTTTCCGTGCTCTCGTTGAACGCAAAAAACGCCTGGAGAAGGCACAATGAACCCGCGCCGCCGCAAACTTCTGTTAAGCGTAATCTTCATTGTCGTTGGCGTGGGTAGTGCCACCGCCCTGGCACTGAAGGCCTTTCAGGCAAACCTGCTCTATTTTTACAGTCCGATGCAGGTTGCCGCCGGCGAGGCGCCAACGGCAAGACCTTTTCGGATCGGGGGACTGGTGGTCGAAGGTAGCGTGTCGCGTAACCCGGAAAGTCTCGCTGTAAAGTTCACTCTCACTGACACATTGGAGGAAATTAATGTGACCTACGACGGTATCCTGCCGGACCTGTTCAGGGAAGGCCAGGGCATAGTTGCCAATGGCCAGTTGCTACCTGACGGGACTTTTGATGCATTTGAGGTCCTGGCCAAACACGACGAGAACTACATGCCGCCGGAAGTTGCAGATGCCTTGTCCAAGGCCGGGGTAAAATTACCCGACAGCTCCCACTATACACCGCCATGATCACAAAACCCGGTCGCTTCGCCCTTGTTCTGTCAATAAGGTGAAAATCCTGTGATTCTGTAACTTATCCATGCCCTGGCGGTCTATGCTTAAATCATGAACACTTCGCCACAGGAACTGCTGATTACCCATACTTATAAGGAGATCGATGCGATCATCGCGGCGTCCAATCGCATCATCCTTGGCAAGGAACATGCAATCCGTCTGGCACTGGCCTGTCTCTTTGCCCGCGGTCATCTGCTGATAGAAGATCTGCCCGGTGTCGGCAAAACCACCTTGTCCCATGTGCTGGCCAGCACCCTGGGGTTGGGTTTTCAACGTATTCAATTTACCAGTGACCTGCTGCCTGCGGACATTCTGGGTGTGTCCATCTACAGCCGTGAATCCGGCACCTTCAGTTTTCATCCGGGCCCAATTTTTGCCCAGGTGATCCTGGCTGATGAAATCAACCGTGCCACACCGAGGACCCAGAGTGCACTGCTGGAAGCCATGGAAGAACAACAGGTGACGATCGAAGGCGAAACCCGCCTATTGCCTGAACCGTTTTTTGTGATTGCCACACAGAACCCGTCACATCAGGTAGGCACATTTCCATTACCAGAATCACAACTGGATCGTTTCATGATGCGCATTGAACTGGGTTATCCGGACAGTGGTGCGGAACGTGAATTATTGATGGGCAGCGACCGGCGTGAATTACTGAAACATATCAGGCCGGTAATCAAACCGGAACGCCTGATCGAGATACAGCACCTGGCCGGCAAGATTCATGCGTCATCTGCCCTACTTGATTATCTGCAGGACCTGCTGGAATACAGCCGCAAGAGTAATGAATTCCAGAATGGCCTTTCACCGCGCGCGGGGTTGGCCATATTACACGCGGCAAAATCCTGGGCGTTGATGGAAGGCCACGCCGAGGTGCTGCCGGAAGATATCCAGTCGATACTGCCCGGAGTAATTGGTCACCGTCTGCATAGTTTGGAGAACCTCAATACTTCTTCTAAAGGTCTGGCTAATCATTTAATCAAGCAGGTGCCCATACCTTAGCAAAACTACTACACTCGGCATGACTACGTTGCTCAGGACCTCAAAATCCTCATGTACTATCTTGTACATTCCGGTTTTTACTCCGGACTTCCTGTCCTCCGCCCTGCGGGCCAGCTTCGCTGTTCAAAACCGCTCCCGGCGATTTTGTCACCCCTTCGCGTCTCGTCCTGCCTTCGCTCGTTACGTTTTACATAAACCTTTTAACAGTTACTGGTAATGACGGAAAGCATCGTCCTCGAGCGTTTATCTCCGGCACGGGGCGATCATGCCAGTGTTTCCAGTCTGATACGGCAGCGGGTCTATATCCTGCCCACCCGTCCGGGTTTTTTACTTTGTGTGGCAATGTTCACCATGTTGCTCGGTGCGGTCAATTACAACAACAGTATGGCCTATATCCTGACCTTTCTGCTGGTCAGCGTGTTCATGGTTTGCATGCTGCACACCTATCGCAATCTTGCCGGTTTGGTTATCAGCGGGGCCAAAGTAAAACCGGTATTCGCCGGAGAGATGGCCGGGTTCCCTGTCATCATCGATAACCGAGATGGCACGCCCTGCCCCGCCTTGAAGCTTGTCTGTCACCCGTCGCGCAAAGCCAAACGTGCAGCTCAACAATCCTATCAACCCGTGATGGTCAACCTGCAAGCCAGCCAGTGGCAGCAGGTGGAGATCCCGGCGCCAACAATCAACCGCGGACTGCTGCCGCTGGAGCGGGTGATTATTTCAAGCTGTTTTCCACTGGGCCTGTTCCGTGCCTGGTCATATATCCATCTTGAAGAACAATGTGTGGTCTATCCGAAACCGGCAGGTATTGATCAATTTCCCGCGCCTGTTGCAGCACAAGAGCAGGGACAGGAAGGAGTGAAATCCGGTGCGAATGATTTCGCCGGATTTCGTCAATACCACCCCGGTGACTCGATCCGTAATATCGCCTGGAAAGCGCTGGCGCGGGAGCAACCCTTACTGGTCAAACGCTTCAGTGGTGATGGCAGCCACACGCTGATGCTGGCGTGGGAAGATGTGGGCCATCTGCCGGATATCGAATTGCGCCTGTCGCAACTGTGCCGCTGGATATTGCTGGCTGAAAATCAAGGCTGGATTTATGGTCTTGAAATTCCGGGTTTTCAGATTGATCCTGCACAGGGCACACTGCACAAAAACCGCTGCCTGGAAGCGCTGGCACGTTACGGTATCCATCATGCAGACTGAATCTGCCAGGTCTGTCGATACATTATCTTTATGCTGGCTGACAGCGGGTATAACTCTCGCCATCCTGCCGCATGGCTTGCGCATGCCGGTGTGGCTATTGCCCCTCACACTTGCCCTGGTCCTGTGGCGGCTCGGCGGGGGACTGAAAAACTGGCCGCTGCCCGATGGAAAATATTGGTCCCTGCGTATTCTGCAATTATTAATCATGATTGGCGGTGGCATGGGTGTTTATATTTCCTTCCACACACTGGTTGGACGTGAAGCCGGATCGGCATTACTGGTGTTACTCGCAGGTTTCAAGATCCTGGAGACCAGGCATGAACGGGATTTCTATATTGCGGCATTCCTCGGATTTTTTGTCATCGTTACCAATTTCTTCGTCAGCGAATCCATTACGACAGCAATATACATGCTGTTAACACTGCTGGTCATGTTCACGGCATTGATCACGTTTAATGATCACAATCAATCTCTGAACTCCCTTACCAGAATAAAGACCGCAGGCGTCCTGTTGTTGCAGGCCATGCCGGTGATGCTGGTTTTGTTTTTACTCTTCCCGCGCATTAATGGGCCCCTGTGGGGCATGCCGCAGGATGCCCATGCCGGATTGATGGGGATCGATGATGTGATGGAACCCGGCAGCATCAGCCGTCTCATTCACTCTAATGAGGTTGCCTTCCGGGTGGAATTTGATGGGACACCGCCGGAAAATCCGAAACTCTACTGGCGTGGCCCGGTGTTATGGTACAACGATGGGCGCAAATGGAGCCGCGAACGTGTTATAGGGATTGAACCAGCGCCACTTGAAACCGCAGGCACACCTGTTAATTATACGATTACCCTGGAGCCGACCAGCCAGCGCTGGCTGTTTATGTTGGAGATGGCAGATAAGGCGCCTGCAGACAGCTACTTCGTAAACGATTACCAGTTGCTCGCCCAGGAACCTGTCAACAAACGTATTCGGTATGAACTCTCATCCTATCCGGAGTATGCATTGGGCAAAAGCAATGCTTACGAGATACAACGCGCCTTGCAATTGCCCGATAATTTTCACATCAGAACAATTGCTCTTGCACAATCCTGGGCCAATGAAGAAACTGATGCAGCAAGTATCGTCAACCGCGCCTTGCGGATGTTTAATGAACAAAACTTTTACTACTCACTCACGCCGCCATTGTTGACTGGCGACAATGTGGATGATTTTCTTTTCGACACACGGCAGGGTTTTTGCGAACACTATGCCGGTGCTTTTGTGGTGCTGATGCGGGCAGCAGGTATACCGGCACGAGTCATTGCCGGTTATCAGGGAATCAGTTTTAATCCGGTCGGAAATTATTATATTGTTTACCAGCGTGATGCACACGCATGGGCTGAAGTCTGGCTGGACGGGCGGGGCTGGGTCAGGATTGATCCGACATCGGCAGTTGCGCCTGAACGTGTACAACAAGGTATTGCAGGTGCGCTGCCGGAGGCAATCATTGATGTTCCGGCGGTGTTTGGACAGATCCAGCTGTCACGCAATATGTGGCAGAATTTACGCAATACCTGGGATGCCGTTAACAACCAATGGAACCAGTGGGTGATCAGTTACGGACCGGACCGGCAGGCCTTGTTACTGAAAAAATTCGGCATGAAAGAAATCAATCTGCAACTGCTCGCGGTTATCCTTGTCATCATCGCCGCAATCGTGTTTGCCGTTATTACCGTATGGTTATTACGGCAATACCCGCCTGCGCGTGATCCGGCACGCCAACTCTACGATTATTTCTGCCGTAAACTGGCCCGTATTGGTATCCGCCGCATGCCGCATGAAGGGCCGCTGGATTTTGCTGCGCGGGTAGCACGGAAACAAGGACTTCTGGCTGATATCGTTAATGAGATTACGAGTCTCTATGTCTCGGTGCGGTACGGTTCACAGGTTACAAAACTTGCCGCGCTGAAAAAGAAGATTAATGCATTTCAACCTGAGAAAATCCTGAGAATAAAAACCGCCCGATCCTGATTTATTTTTCAGGGCCTTATGCAGACTCTGCAAAGTCAACCTGGTGTAATCTTGCATAAACGCCTTCTCGCCTGATTAATTCCGCGTGTGTGCCCGTCTGCACAATCTTGCCCTGTTCTATCACAATTATTCGATCAGCATTTTCAATGGTGGACAAACGGTGCGCAATAATAATGCAGGTCCGGCCCTTTCTTAAAGTTTCCAGGGCGGCCTGTATGTGCCGTTCCGACTCTGTGTCCAGTGATGATGTGGCTTCGTCCAGGATAAGTATGGGTGCATTTTTTAATAGTGCCCGTGCAATAGCGATCCTTTGCCGTTGCCCGCCGGACAAACGCAAACCTCTCTCGCCTATAATCGTGTCGAAGCCTTCAGGCAATTCCCGGATAAATTCCATGGCATGGGCTGAACTTGCGGCATCCTCAATTTCATTATCACTGCAATTACGCATGGCGCCATAGGCAATATTGTTACGCAATGTATCATTGAACAACACCACATCCTGGCTCACCAGTGCAATATTGGCGCGCAAGGATTCAAGTGTGTATTCCCTGATCTCAATCCCGTCAATAAGGATTTTGCCTTGCGCATCAAGATAGAAACCAGGCAGGAGATTTGCAATGGTCGTCTTGCCACTGCCGGAAGGACCTACCAGTGCAACCGTTTCTCCGGGTTTAATTACTAACGAGATATGACTTAACGCCTCCGGATCTTCGGGGTTATAGCGGAAGGAAATATCCTGTAATTCAATTGCACCTTTTGCACGTTCAATCTGCCGGGCGCCCTGGTCGATCTCTGCCGGTTGATCCAACAACCCGAAAATACTCTCGCATGCAGCCAGTCCCTTCTGGATAAATTCATTGATCCCGACCAGTCGTTTTAATGGTGTCATTAACATAGTCATTGCTGCAAAAAATGAAATAAATTCACCAACAGTAAGCACACCTGTAGATGCCTGTAAACTCGCAATGTAGACGATAGCAGACAGGGCAATTGCTGCAATCAACTGGATAGCGGGACCACTGGTTACGGCGGCAATGGCATATTTCATGAAAAAACGCCGACTGTTATCACTGGCACGCCAGAAACGCTCTGCCTCCTGTGTATGCCCACCATAGAGCTTGATGAGTTTATAGTTGTGGATACTTTCACCCAGTACATTATTAATATCCCCCATGGATTCCTGCATCTTACGGCCCATCCTGCGTAAGCGTTTCCTGATCACTACAACGATCAGCATGATAAAAGGCGCACAGATCATTGAGATAAGACTGAGTTTCCAGTTGATGTATAACATCCAGGCCAGTAATCCGATGATTGCCAACGTGTCCCGTATGGCGACAGTAATGGCATTGGTAGCTGCGTGCTGGATCTGTGTAACATCAAAGGTAAATTTCGAGATTAACGTGCCGGTTGCATGATGATCATAAAATGTACATGGGAGTGTTAGCAGACGCTGAAACATTTCTACGCGCAAGTCCATGATGACCTTGCTCGCTACCCAGTGCAGTGCTGCACCGCTGGCAAAAGTTGCCACACCACGAACCGTAAACAGTACGACAAACAGAATCGGTACGAGGATCATGGCTTGTGGATCATTTTCAATAAAGGCGCCATCCAGCATGGGTTTAACCAAAGCAGCTACTGCTGGATCTGTTGCAGCCAGAATTACCATTGATATTATCGATATGAGAAACATCCGCCAGTAGGGATGCACATATCTTAATAATCTCAGGTAAAGATCTATGTCTGATGCCAGTTTACCCATCTAAATCTTCTATATCTGAATATATATTAACCAGTTGTGCTGTTATTAACACTGCATTATATGCAATACGCCATCTGTATATCTTCATGTTGCTGCTACAATAACGTTAAAATCCGGGCTGATAGATTATAACCATGTCTATAAAACATCCAATTGTAGCAGTTACAGGCTCCTCTGGCGCTGGCACGACCAACATCAAGACGGCCTTTGAGCATATCTTTCGCCAGGAAGGAATCAAACCGGCAATTATTGAGGGTGACTGTTTTCACCGCTATAACCGGAAACAAATGGACGAGGTAACCGCAGAAGCCGCGAAAGAAGGCCGCAATGTCACCCATTTTGGCCCTGAAGGTAACCTGTTTGAAGAGCTGGAGACGTTGTTCAGGAAATACGCAGAGATTGGTACGGGCAAGCGCCGCTACTATATTCATAACGAAGAAGAAGCTGCCCGTCATGGTGCGGCACCTGGCGAACTGACCCCATGGGAGACATTGCCAGAAAATACGGATTTGCTGTTTTACGAGGGGCTGCATGGTGGTGTGGTCACGGACAAGATCGATGTTGCCCGGCATGTTGATCTGTTAATAGGTGTTGCACCTATTATCAACCTTGAATGGATACAAAAGATATACCGCGACAAGGCAGTCAGGGGTTATACCGTTGAAGACGCAACCAATATGATCCTGAGCCGTATGCATGACTATACACACTACATCACGCCGCAATTTTCCCGCACGGACATTAACTTTCAACGTGTGCCCACAGTGGATATTGCCAATCCATTTGCCGCAACCAAAATACCGGGCAACGAGCAGAGTTTTTCCGTTATTCATTTCAGGAATCTTGACAAGATACAGGTGGATTTTGGCTATCTGCTGGAAATGCTTGAGAACTCCTTCATGTCTGCTCCGGATACTATCGTTGTACCTTCCATCAAAAAGGTCGCCGCAATTCAGCTCATATTCACCCCCGTGATCGATCAGTTGATAAAAAACAGAAAGACAGGCAGGTGAGTGATTACAGGTAAACCGCTATAATAGCAGGCACACCCGGCCAAACCGGGACTACAGCAGGAAAATTCATGCGCACAATACTGGTTCTGAATCCCAAGGGCGGTTGTGGGAAAAGTACTCTGGCAACGAATATCGCCGGATATTTTGCCATGCAGGGCAAACGTGTCGCCCTGGCTGATTGTGATCCGCAAGGTTCCAGCCGCGATTGGCTGAAGATCAGACCGGATCACCTGGCCAGAATCGAATCTGCGAAGGTCAAGGACGGGAAACTGGAAATCGAAAACACTACCGAGATCCTGGTACTGGATTCACCGGCGAGCTTGCACAATCAAAAGCTGGTCAGTATCACCCGCGCTGCCCAGACTGCGATTATCCCGGTATTGCCGTCTCCGATAGACATGCGTGCTGCTGAACGGTTTCTGGCTGAACTGGTAGGATTGCGCAACAAGATCAGCCGCAAGGTCAGGATCACGACCGTTGCCAACCGGGTGCGCGAAGATACAATCGTGGCGGCAAAACTCGAGCATTATCTGGAAAAACTCAAACTGCCGAATGGGGACAAGATCCCGTTCATGACCATGTTGCGTGCCAGCCAGAATTATCTCCATGCTGCGGAAACAGGTATGACCATATTTGAACTTGCGCCATCCAGAACCTATTACGACCGGGAGCAGTGGGCACCCTTATTAAGCTGGCTAAACAGCAGTCGCAGTATTCCTTAATATTAAACTTGTGTTTATAACATTGTTATTCGCACAAAGCGCTCTGATATTCTGATGTCTTTCAAAATAACCCTCCAATCCAGCGGCCAGACATTCAATGCAACAGAGAATGAAACTATCCTGGAGGCTGCATTACGCCAGGGCATGGGCCTGCCCTACGGTTGCAGGAATGGTGCATGTGGTTCATGCAAGGGACAACTTATCAGCGGTAAAATTGAATACAATAATGTGCCGTTGACCGGGCTGACTGAACAGGACAGTAAGTCAGGCATGACCCTGTTCTGCCAGGCCAGACCGGTTTCGGACATCACCATCAAGGTTCGGCAGATAAGTGCTGCAGGTGATCTGCCCCTCAGAAAACTGCCTTGCCGTGTGATCCGGATTGAAAAACTCAACCATGATGTGTTACGGCTTTACCTTAAACTGCCATCGACTGAACGCCTGCAATTTCTTGCAGGCCAGTATATCGACATCCTGATGCAGGATGGCAAACACCGGTCATTTTCTCTGGCCAATGCCCCGCATGATGATGAATTTCTTGAACTGCATATCCGTCATTATGAAGGCGGATTATTTTCTGAATTTGCATTCAACCATTTACGGGAGAAAACACTGTTACGCATAGAAGGCCCGCTGGGCACATTCTTTTTAAATGAAGAAGCGGATAACCCAATCATCATGGTAGCGGGCGGTACCGGATTTGCACCGGTCAAAAGCATGATTGAACATGCCAGACACAAACAACTGCAACGGCAGATCCACCTTTACTGGGGCGCGAGATCCAAAGAGGATTTATATCTGCATGAACTTGCCTGCGAATGGGCAGATGACATCAGTGACTTCAACTATATCCCGGTATTGTCTGACCCGAAAAATACCGATCACTGGGAAGGCTGTACGGGACTGGTCCATGAAGCAGTATTGAACGACTTTGCAGATTTATCCGGTTATGAAGTTTATACCTGCGGCCCGCCACCAATGGTACACGCAGTAAGAAAAACGTTTACAGAACAAGGTCTTGCAGAAGAATTTATCTACTCAGACTCCTTCGAGATTGCCCCCGGAAAATAGTATCACACATTTCCCAATCATCTGTGTGATTGGGAAATGAAGAGGGATCAAAATCGCATTTTTATTTCTCTTGCTCTGATAAGTCCCGGATGGACTTGTTCAGGGTTCAGGATAATTATTACACGACCTGGCGGGCGCCCGCTGCTACCGTGACTTCCTCTTCAGCCTGTTCCAGCAATTTGACTGAATCATGGCGGGCAACAGCCGTCGCCAGCGAGAGTCCCTGCTGATAGTAACTGGCCGCGGCAGAATAGTCGCCCTGTTTTTCCAACAGTACAGCAAGTTCACGATAAGCTTCCGGCATAGGACGTATTTCTATACATTCTTTAAGATAAGACCTGGCCTTGCCCCAGAGAGAGTTACGCATACTGAGTCTGCCGAGGGTCAACAACAATACCGGATCGCGCGCATGGCCCGCCTGCAAGCTTTCAGCAAATACAAGCTGGCGCACCGGATCTTTGCCCTCTACCAGACCATATAAACGAACAATCTCCACATCCCAGCGGATTTTCAATGCCTGCTTTAATAACGGCTCACATTCCTCGGTATCGGCAAATTTCAATTTTTCTGTCGTATATACTTCCAGTAAATGCAGTTCTCTGCGCAGTCTTTTTGGAATAGTTGACCAGACATTCACCAGTTGTCTTTTATTTGCATTACTGCCAGTTTCACGTAAAAGTCCTGCATAGGCCTGGAGTTGTGCCGCAATAATATTTTCTTTTGACAATAATTTTGTGCGCTCCAGTTCCGGCAACAGTTGCAATACATCCTTCCATGCTTCCAGCTCGGTATAGGTTTTTAATAACATTACCTTGACCTGTTTTTGTTTAGGCTGTTGTTCGTGCAAATGTGTCAATGTGGCCAATGCGAGTTCCGTCTGTTGCTGACCAATCTGTAATTCAGCCTGGGTCAGACCAAGTGCAATTTTCGCGTCCGGGTTCCCGGCGTGGGCAAGACCCAGATATTGATCACGTTGTGCAATCTTGCCTTGTCTCTGTGCGGCACGCGCAGCACACAAATAATTGATCAACGGGTTGTTCGTGTATCGCACGCCTTTAATTAGTGCTTCTTCTGCCGCCTTCCAGCGTCCTTCTACCAGGGCAAGCAACCCTCTACTAAGATATTCCCCTGACAATTGTTGCCGTCTCTGTTTTTTCCAGCGACGCAACTCTCCAGGCGCATCCCAGATCTGTAAAAACATTCGAATACTGAAATAAATCAGAACAAATATCACGATGATCATAGTCAGAAAAAACGTCACACTGGTTTGAATGGTCCAATCGAGGATCGTAATCAATACAAATCCTGACTCCGCTGCAGTATACGAAGCGATACCGGCGGCTGTTAATAATGCAGCAATAAACAACAACAGCAGTTTCATGGCGGCAGCGCCCCGCTGTCAGGATATTCGTTGTCACCAGCTTCACTCATTTTTATGTATGCACGTAAGGTTTCAAGGGACGAATTGATGTCCGGTAAATCCGGTCTCAGGTCCAGGGTGGACATTTTCCCGAGGGTTTCAATTACATTCTCAACTGCAGCATCACTCTTGTTGAAATAATCAGTCAGCCAGTTCACAAGCAGATTAATCGAAGTACGCAGATTTTCCGTATCCCGGCGTAATACAGAAAGCCGGGCGTTTTCAAGCTCCAGGCGCAGATTCTGATATAAAAAATATTCCTGATCGGGCAGCAATAATGCCTGTCTGGTTTCGCCACTGTGCTTGATGATCACCAGTTCTTTTAACTCCCGCCAGACAGTAGAAATAAAGTTGCTCCAGGCAGAACTAACTTGTTCCTGTTTATTGGATTCATCCTGGCCGTCATGCGCCCCGGTATTTTCCAAAACGACATTTTTGAGCGGAAGACTGCTTGCCCGCTCAATGATATCCGCGAGATAAATTGATAACCCGGTGATATCCACATTATTTACTGTCTTTAATTGGTTGATATCGGCAACAAGCTGTTCACGCACCGGGATCAGATCTGGATTACGCAGATCACGCAGCCGCAACTCTGCCGCCTCCATGGCCACGAGCGCAGTATCAACATCCCTCTCCAGCAATATGCGGTGCGTGGCGATAATTAACAGATACTCGGCCTCGGCAAGCGCCCAGTCTTCATTACTGGCCGGTTGCTGCTGGTACAGACTGTTAATTGAATCTTCCATCACATCCAGTTGCAAACGCAATTGTTCAATCTCGTTAATCTGATTATTGATCCTGGTATTAAACGCCTCGTTCCGTACTGCCATATTATCAACCAATAATTGGATGGCTTTCTCAACACCCTGGATTTCTTTTGCCAGATAAAATCCGCCAGCAATCACGATTACCAAAATCAGCGAAATCGCAACAATTATTTTATGGTTTTTATTTTTCACTGGTTTGTTTGTTTCTTTGTCCTTCACCTGAACAGATGTTGCTTCGATTTCGGATGGATGTTCTGTTTCATTTTCTGTCATGAAAATTTCTCTCCGGTATGTTGCATGATCGCCCTGAATAATCCCGCATCGCTCATTTCATCCGCGATGCTGGGCGCTTGCCTGAACCCGAGCTTCAGTGCAAGATCCGACATGCGTTTTCCAAACACGACAAGATCCGTATCAAGCATGATAACCCGTTGTTCCGAGCTTAGCATATCGAACAGATTTTGCAGACCTTCACCACTGCTGGCAACAATGAAATCCGGTTTTTGATTGAACCAGATGTCATCAAGCACCGCTTTTTCATAACGTACCGGCAGGCGTTCGTATATTTCTGCATAATCGACCCTTGCGCCCCTTGCGCGAAGTTTTTCAGCCAGCAGTTCACGCCCTCCGGTACCACGGAATATTATGATATTCCTGCCTGCTACCTGTGGGGATTGCAATACGGGCAACTGTAGCAGCGCCTCGCTTTCCGCATATGATCCCGCATGACAGACTTCAGCAATTCCTGATTGTTTCAGTAATGACGCTGTTGCCTGCCCCGTAGCAACAAGCTTTAAATGCCCTAGTACATCAATATCATGATGCAATAATGCCAACGTATACTTTACGGCATTCCGGCTGATAAATATCCCGATCTGGTATGCAGACAAATTGGATAACAAACCCTGCAAAACATCATCTTCCTGTACAGGCCTGACCTCGATTACCGGCAACCTGATTGCCTGCCCGCCCTGTGCTTCTATCAATACACAGAGTTTTTCTGCCTGGTCCTGTGGCCGGGTAACCAGAATCTTTTTCTTTTTTAACACATCACCCATTGATCAATTCACGCAGAATGGCATCTGCGCCGTTGTTGAGCAGTTTTTCTGCCAATTGCAGGCCGAGGGTCTCCGCACTTTCTGTTAACCCGCCCAGTTCACCGGCGATGATGGTTTTACCATCGGGACTACCGACCAGTCCGCGGAGCACAAGTTGCTCATTTGTGATCCGGGCATGTGCAGCGATGGGTAATTGACACCCGCCATATAATCTCCGGCTGAAAGCACGTTCGGCGATTAATTGTATTTTTGTCAATTCATCATTCAATGGATTGATGATATTCAATACTGCCGGATCATCTGCGCGTGTTTCGATCCCGATAGCGCCCTGACCGATGGCTGACAGCATCACATCCAGTTCCAGGTATTCGCGGATACGTTCCTCAAATCCTAGCCGTGTGACTCCTGCTGCTGCAAGCACTATGGCATCAAACTGATCTTCATCGAGCTTGCGCAAACGCGTCCCGATATTACCGCGCAAATCCTTTAATTTCAGATCGGGCCGATAAGCACGCAACTGGCATTGCCGCCGCAGGCTGGAAGTGCCGACAGAGGATCCTTCAGGTAACTCTTCCAGTGATTGGTAATGATTGGAGATAAATACATCACGTGGATCCGCACGTTTCATGATTACTGACAAGGCCAGGCCATCCGGCAAATCAACGGTGACATCCTTCATTGAATGTACGGCTATGTCCGCACTCCCGTTCAATAATGAATGCTCTAGTTCCTTGATAAACAGGCCCTTGCCGCCGGCAACAGATAGCGGCGTATCCAGTATCCTGTCACCCTGGGTCGTCATGGCAACTAGTTCCACATTGAGCCCGGGATGCTGTTTCATTAATTCACTACGCACATGCTCCGCCTGCCAGATGGCCAGTGGGCTTTCCCGTGTTGCAATACGGATATTACTTATAGACATGGATGGAATGGTATAGTGTTTACATTATTCACGTGTATCTTACACTTGTAATACACTTTCCTGCATTCAGGAAATTGATCGTTAATAACAGACCGGATATTTGTCCAGACACCAGCCATGAAACTCGGGATCATAATGGACCCCATTCAGGGGATTAACATTAAGAAGGACAGTTCCTTCGCGATGTTGCTGGCTACCCGTTCTCTGGGCTGGGACCTTTATTATATGGAGATGGTTGATCTTTTTCTTGCCGGGAACAGGCCCCATGCAAAAATGCGCCGGCTTGAGGTTGAAGACAATCCACAACAGTGGTTCCGCTTCGAAGAAGAAATCATCAGCGAGCTTCCCCTGCTGGACATTATTCTCATGCGCAAGGATCCGCCGGTGAATATGAACTATGTTTACGTGACACAGATACTACAACTGGCACAAAAGCACGGTGTATGCGTGGTGAATAATCCTGCCGCCTTGCGCGATGTCAATGAAAAATTATTTATCACCTGGTTCCCGGATTGTATTGCCCCGACTCTGGTCACCATGGACGCGCAACAAATTCTGGCATTTCTCGACGAGCATCAGGACATCATTCTGAAACCTCTGGCCGGCATGGGTGGTGCATCTGTATTCCGGATAAAAAAACCGGATGCAAATACCCAGGTCATCATCGAAACATTGACTGATAATGGTGTGAGACTGGCCATGGCACAACGCTATATTCCGGACATAGTGCACGGGGACAAGCGTATATTATTGATAGATGGTGAGCCGGTGCCTTATGCGCTGGCACGTATCCCCAGGGCCGGTGAAACCCGTGGCAATCTTGCTGCCGGTGGTACCGGCAGGGGAGTAGAATTGACCAGGAGAGACCGGGAAATTTGCGCAACACTGGCCCCGGTCCTGCGCGACAAGGGGTTGATTTTTACCGGGATTGATGTGATTGGCGATTATCTGACTGAAATCAATGTAACCAGCCCAACTTGTATCCGGGAACTTGATGCACTGTATCAACTCAATATAGCGAAAGACCTCTTGCTTGCCATCGAGAAAAAACGTCACCGGTAATCACGCATTGACAGTCACAGCACTCAAAAAACCTGAAATTACACCGTCAGACCGTTTCAGCCTGACCCTGTGCCTGGCCATTATTGCACACGGCATCATCATTCTGGGTATTACCTTTAAACCCGAGGATATATTACAACCGCGTTATGAAACCATGGAGATTATCCTGGTCCAGCAGGAAAGCGAACCGGTGGAAGACGCCAAATTTCTTGCCCAGGCGAATCTTGAAGGTGGTGGCGACAGTATCGATCCGGCAAGTCCGTCAACTCCTGCGCCAGCGCCTTTCCCTGACACAGAACCGGAGATCACAGCATCGGCCCAGCCCGAACCGCAACCACCTGCGGAAACAGCACCACCCATACAGGAAACCATCGAACCTGCGGTTCAACCTGAACCTGTCGAGGCAGTCGCCGTGATTGCCGTAGAAAGTGAACTGGCAACTGCAGTAACTGAAACTGTGGAAGAAACAAAAGAAGAGCCCCAGCCCGTAGAAGAAAAAGTGGCTGAAAATACGGAAAAGCAAGAGGTGGCCGAACGTGAACCCATGCCGGAACAGCCCGTAACTCCGCCTATGCCCAGCGCAGCTGCATTACTCGCCAACAGTTTCGAGATTGCTGCACTCAGCGCCGAGATCCGGCGCAAACTGGAAGCCAAGGCAGACCGGCCGCGGCGTAAATTCCTTTCCGCCAGCACCAAGGAATTTAATTATGCAGCTTACATGGAAGCATGGCGAGCCAAGGTGGAACGCGTAGGGAACCTGAATTACCCGGATGATGCACGCAAAAACAGGCTAAGCGGCAGCCTGGTACTGGATGTGGCCCTGAATGCAGACGGCAGCGTCGATCAGATTACCATTCGTCGGTCTTCAGGCTCAAAAATACTGGATGACGCTGCTGTGCGGATTGTTGAACTCTCGTCACCCTTTGCTCCGTTTCCTGACCATATCAAGCAGGAAACAGATATATTGCATATCACCCGCACCTGGCAATTCCTGAACAACAGTTTTTTGCGTCAATAAAAACACCTTAATTTCAAGTAGAAACACAACTGTTTGCCCGATCGGGATTAGTTCAAAACCCATAATTCCGGGTCTTGTAGTTCGTATTTATTGTAGGGATACTATAGCTATGCAGTCAGCCAATTTAACCAATCAGTTTTTGATTGCCATGCCTGGCCTGGTAGACCCCAATTTTTACCATACGGTGACCTACATCTGTGCCCACAACGAAGAAGGTGCTATGGGCATCGTCATCAACCGGCCATTGGGACTGCTGTTGAATGAAGTCCTGGAACAAATGAATATCACTTCCCGCAATGATCTCATAGCGCAGATGCCGGTATATCAGGGTGGCCCGGTGCAGGCTGACCGTGGGTTTGTCCTGCATCATCCGATCCGGGAGTGGGATTATTCCATCGAAATCTGCAATACCATTGGCATTGCCACATCGCGGGACATCCTGAAGGCCATCGCCAACGGTGAGGGCCCTGAAAACTCCCTGATCGCTCTGGGCTATGCCGGGTGGGGCGCAGGTCAGCTGGAAAGGGAAATCAAGGAAAACGTCTGGCTCAATGCGCCAGCGGATACCAGTATAATTTTCAAGACCCCGACAGAAAGCAGATGGGGGGCCGCCGCCGCCCTGGCCGGTGTTGATTTGGATAAACTATCCAGTGACGTTGGCCACGCGTGAAAATACTGCTCTGCTTTGATTACGGCAGCAAGCGTATTGGCGTTGCTGCCGGTCAGACCATAACCGGGACTGCAACCCCCCTGGAAATTATCAATTCATATAATAACCAACCTGACTGGGAGAAGATTCAACAACTGGTTAATGACTGGCAGCCGTCTGCGCTTATCGTTGGGATCCCGGTTCACATGGATGATACACGGCAACAGATGACCGAAGCTGCAGAAAGATTTATACGACAACTGGAAGGGCGCTTTCATCTGCCTGTGTTTGGTGTGGACGAAAGACTCTCAACCTTTGAGGCAAAAAACAGATCAGGCCAGGAGACAGCAGTTGATTCCATCGCTGCACAGGCAATACTGGAAACCTGGTTAACCGGGAATAACGAACAGCTTGATGGATTTCAGAATAGGGCCGCAACGAATGAATCCGAGCACCCATGATATTGGACTGTGGCTGTCTGCCATGGCCAGTCAACTGGGCAAGATAACCAATAAAGAACCGCTGATGATTGGAATACAGACCGGTGGTGTCTGGATTGCTGAACAGCTGCATAAAAAACTGCATATAAAGGAGCCGCTCGGTCAGTTGAATATTGCCTTTTATCGTGATGACTTCAGTCGTATAGGCCTGCATCCAAGGGTTACACCTTCAAACCTGCCTTTCAGTGTGGAGAACCGGGAGATAATACTGGTTGATGATGTCCTGCATACCGGCAGAACCATACGCGCAGCATTAAATGAAATTTTTGATTACGGGCGCCCGGCAAGAATTATCCTGGCCGTATTGATAGAACGCAGCGGCAGAGAGCTTCCGGTTTCGGCTGATGTGATCGGAAAAAGAATGTCACTTAAAGCCAATGAACATGTTAAACTCTCCGGCCCAGAGCCCCTGGCACTGGAAATCAAAACGGCGGAATGACTGACAGCAACATTCAACTCGACAAACATGGCCGGCTTAAACATTTTTTAACCATTGAAGGCCTGGATCGCGGTCTGTTACTGGACATATTGAACTATGCTGAATCCTTCTCCGGAGTGGGTGAACGGGCAGTAAAAAAAGTGCCGTTATTACGCGGCAAGACCATAGCCAACCTGTTCTTCGAACCCAGCACCCGTACCCGCACCACATTTGAACTGGCCGCGAAACGTCTTTCCGCGGATGTCCTCTCTCTGAACATTGCCCATTCTGCTACGAAGAAAGGCGAATCATTACTGGATACATTGCAAACACTTGAAGCCATGCATTGTGATATGTTTGTTGTGCGCCATGCTAACAGCGGTGCGGCACACTTCATTGCTTCCCATGTGGCCCCGGACATCAGCGTCATCAATGGTGGTGATGGCCGGCATGCTCATCCTACCCAGGCTATGCTGGATATGTTTACCATCAGGAGACACAAGGGAGATTTTGCTTCACTGCGGATAGCAATCGTCGGCGATATCCTGCACTCTCGCGTGGCCCGATCCGAGATCCATGCCCTGTCCATACTCGGTGTAAATGAAATCCGGGTGATTGGTCCACGGACCCTGATCCCCAAGGATATCCAAACCCTGGGTGTGCATGTATATCATGATCTGGAAACCGGATTGCATAACGCCGATGTGATTATCATGCTGCGGCTTCAACATGAACGTATGTGCAGCGCACTGCTGCCCGGTGAGTCTGAATACTTTAATCTTTATGGCCTGACGGAGAAACGGCTGAGCATCGCAAAACCTGATGCTATCGTTATGCACCCGGGCCCCATCAATCGTGGTGTTGAAATTGATTCGCAGGTGGCTGACGGCAAGCGATCCGTTATTCTGCAGCAAGTCAGCCATGGCATTGCTGTCAGAATGGCGGTCATGGCCATGACTATGGGCAACCTCTCCAACCTTGATCCTGGTGCCGTTGATGCGCACAGTCATTAAACACGGGCGCATCGTTGACCCGGCAAATAAACTGGACAAGGTGGCAGATCTCTTTATTGAGAACGGCAAGATTGTTGCCATAGGCAAGGATCCTGCCGGTTACACACCGGAACAGATTGTTGAAGCCAAAAACAGGATAGTCTGCCCGGGGCTGGTTGATCTCTCTGCCCGGCTCAGAGAACCTGGCCAGGAGTACAAGGCCACAATTGCTTCTGAAACGGCCGCAGCTGCCAGCGCTGGTATTACTTCTATCTGTTGCCCTCCGGACACTTCACCAGTCATTGATACATCTGCCGTTGCAGAGCTCATTCACCAACGCGCACTATTGGCCAATAAAGCAAAAGTTTATTGTCTGGGCGCGCTGACTTCCAACCTGAAAGGCAAAACACTGGCCAATATGCATACACTCAAGACGGCAGGTTGCATTGGTGTCAGCAATGCCTACGCCGCCATCGGGGATACGGCTGTATTGCGACGGGCACTGGAATATGCGGCCACCTGTAACCTTACCGTACACCTGTTTTGTGAAGATGATGGTTTACGCAATAACGGTGTGATTCATGAAGGGATGATGAGTGTTCGCCTGGGCCTGCCGGGTATCCCGGAAACAGCAGAAACGATTGCCGTCAGCCGGGCGCTTTTACTGATTGAACAAACAGAAACAAAGGTACATTTCTGCCGTATTTCTTCGGCCCGCAGTCTGGAGCTGATCGCACAGGCAAAGCAGCAGGGGCTATCGGTTACCGCGGATGTGGGTATCAGTCATTTATATCTTACCGAAATCGATCTGGCAGGATTTAACAGCCTCTGTCATGTGCGCCCTCCTTTGCGTACCACCCGTGACAGAGACGAACTACGAAAGGCACTGGTAACCGGAACGCTCGATGTCATATGTTCCGATCATCAACCACATGATGAAGATGCCAAGGCGGCGCCATTTGGTTTGACTGAACCTGGTGTATCCACACTCGACGTATTGTTATCACTGTCATTGCAACTGGTTCAGGACAAGGTACTCGATCTGCAAACTGCAATTGCTGCACTCACTATTAATCCGGCAAAGATTGCCGGAATTGATGCCGGTCATCTGGGTAAGGGAACGGCGGCTGATGTGTGCATCATAGATCCTGAGCTGTCCTGGGTTGCAGAAAAAGAAACACTGGCCAGTGCAGGTAAAAATTGTCCATTCCTGGGCTGGGAAATGACCGGCAAAGTCACACACACCCTGCTTGACGGTAACATCGTTTACGGAAATACAAGCTGAATATCATGAAACATCCGGAAACGCGTAATACCATCTTCCAGGAAGATGCCAGGGTACTTGAACACCAGGCTTATCCCGGCGATCAATACATGCTGCGCCTGCATGCCCCCGAGACTGCTGCCCATGCCCAACCCGGTAGTTTTATTCATCTGCAATGCGCAATCGATCTGCCCATGCGCCGGCCCATGTCGATCATGCGTGCTGATAAAAACGCAGGCTGGATAGATATTCTTTATAAAATACACGGGGAAGGTACCGCAAAACTGGCGCAACGGAATAACGGTGATCTACTGAACTTGCTGGGCCCCATCGGCCTGCCCTTCAAACTGGGAAACTACCGGAAACATCCGTTATTGATCGGCGGTGGCGTGGGTATCCCCCCGATAGTGTTCCTGGCTGAACACATCAGGAAAACCGCCAGGAAGCTGCAGCCCCTGGTGATTATGGGTTCCGAGATTCCTTTCCCTTTTAAACTGCGCCCTTCACAAATCATGATCAACGGCATACCTGATGGAGTGATTGCGGCCATGCCTTTGCTTGAAGACTGGGGCATAGCCAGCCGCCTTGCCAGCCTGCAAGGTTATGCAGGTTGTTATGAAGGCTATGTTACCGGGTTGGCCAGGCACTGGTTAAACAGTCTGGGGCCGGGCCAAAGATATGAAGTCGAGATCTTTTCATGCGGCCCGACAGCCATGCTCAAGGCCGTCAGTCAACTGGCATACGAGTATTCACTACCCTGCCAGATCTCCATGGAAGAATACATGGCCTGTGCCGTGGGTGGTTGTGCGGGTTGTGCCATAGAAATTCATACGGAGGAGGGGCCTGCCATGAAACGGGTGTGTGTAGATGGCCCGGTGTTTGAGGCTGCCAGCATCTTTCCGCAGAGCGCATGACCGATGCAGTAGGGACACGAGTTTTGCACTATGTGGTTAATGACAACCATCCAGATGGTTTATTGTAACCATTTTCTGCACCAACTGGCCTATCCTGATTTGAATAAACTATCTTGACTATATATTAACTAATTGAATTATATGGTATTTTATGTCGCCCATGCCCCCTGGATAAAATTGGCACGCGCGATGCAGATATTATAGACAAAGAAGTTTATTACAGTTTCATCAATTAACCTGGAGGATACATCAATGAAATGGTCAACACCTGAATACAACGACATCCGTTTTGGTTTTGAAGTAACCATGTACATCAATAACAAGTAAATCTCTCTATTACAAGTTGATAATAAAGGGGCTGCAAAGCCCCTTTATTTTTTTGTGAGTCTTGATTAACTCACTATCTGCAGGTTCTGGTTTTCTATCGGGTACTTGAGAGAAAATCTGCGCCGTGAATTTCAACCCACTCTCTGGCAGCCTGTTCTCCATCCAGATTCCTGCCTTCTGCAATCCTGATATCATTACGGTAGTGCTCGATATTGCTGATTTGTTCAATCATATGTAATCTCGCCTTGTCCCTGTCGCCGCAATGTTCTATACCAAGCTCAAAAAGATCATCGTTCTTTTTACACCATACCACACGGCCCTGAGAGATGTACTCTGGTATTAACAGGTGCATCCGTACCTCTACCAGCGTATTTACAGCAACCATCAAACTGCCTTGACACGCCAACCCGCCTAGACTGACATTCTCCAGTATATATTTGTATTGTTCACCATTATGGATAACCTCGACAGGGATGCCCGCGTTTTGCCTGATAAATTCTCTCATAACTGATGCTGAATCCGGTTAAAGTAAAAATGCATTTGTTCCTGATAACCAGAATAGTCAGGCATGAATAAAAACAACGATAGAAACAACTATCCGAAATTGATCTTGGCTTCAAGGTTCGTCCTGGAGTCAGCATTATTCAACGCCTCTTCCAGTTCAATCCGGCCTTCTTTATATAGATTGAACAATGCCAGATCGAAAGTCTGCATGCCCTTCTGTCCACTCTCGGCCATCGCTACCTTGAGCTCGTCTATATCACCTTTCAGAATCAGCTCGGAAATATGCGGCGTGTTGATCAGGATCTCGATGGCTGCACAGCGTTTCCCGTCTATAGCGAGGACCAGACGTTGTGAAACAACTGCACGGATATTCAAAGACAAATCCATAAACAGTTGTTTATGCATGTCCTGGGGGAAAAGATTGATCACACGTTCCATCGCCTGGTTGGCGTTGTTGGCATGCATGGTCGAGATCGCCAGATGGCCGGTATTGGACAGTTCCAGCGCCGCCTCCATGGTCTCGCGGTCACGAATTTCACCAATCAGGATCACGTCCGGCGCTTCACGTAATGAAGATCTCAATGCATTTCTGTAAGATTGTGTATCAACCCCGACTTCCCTCTGGTTAATAATAGATTTCTTATTGGGATGACTGAATTCAACCGGATCTTCAATAGTCAGAATGTGACCAGCCATATTCTCATTACGGTGATTGAGCATGGCGGCAAGTGTTGTTGATTTACCGGAGCCGGTAGCGCCCACCATCAGGATAAGTCCGCGCTTGAGCATGATCATTTCCTTGAGGATTTCCGGCAATCCGAGTTCATCTACCGTGGGGATCCGGGACGGGATCAGGCGCAATACCATGCCCACTTCGCCACGCTGCTGGAACACATTCACACGAAAGCGGGCGGATCCATCCGGCAGGGCGATGGCAAAATCACACTCCATGGTTTCTTCAAAATGCCTGATCTGCTTTTCATTCATGATGCCATAGGCGGCGGCCTTGCATAATTCTGAATTCAGTACTGTTTTGCCTACAGGTGAAGCTTTGCCCTCCAGTTTGATTTTAACCGGTGAATCCACAGTATAAAACAAATCCGAGGCATTCTTTTCGACCATTAATTTAAGATAGGGGGTAATATCCATAAGCGTTTTATTTTATTTATATCCGGTGTATTTATTAAGCAAAAGAAAAATAACTATCGCCGCAACATACCGCCTGGTTTCTCATCTTCTTCTTCATGCAGGCTGAGATGATCAAGGCCTTCCATAGAGTCTTTACCTTTCGCCGCCTTGCCTTCCAGCTTGATTCTCAGACGCAATTCATTCATGGAATCAGCGTTACGTAATGCATCTTCAAAGGTAATCAAATCGGCTTCAAAAAGGTCAAACAGGGCCTGGTCAAAGGTTTTCATCCCCAGTTCATTGGACTTGCCCATGATTGCCTTGATCTCATGCACCTCTCCCTTGAGTATCAAATCGGCGATCAATGGGGAATTCAGCAAAATTTCGATTGCGGCAACACGGCCCACACCATCTACTTTTTTCAACAGGCGTTGTGAGATTATGCCCTTGAGATTCAGTGACAAATCCATTAACAACTGCTGGCGGCGCTCTTCCGGGAAGAAATTGATAATACGGTCCAGTGCCTGGTTGGAACTGTTGGCGTGCAATGTCGCCATGGCCAGATGGCCGGTTTCCGCAAAGGCGATACCGAACTCCATGGTCTCGCGGTCACGAATCTCACCGAGCAATATGACATCGGGCGCCTGACGCAGGGTATTTTTAAGTGCGATGTCCCAATCATCGGTATCCACACCCACTTCACGTTGCATGATGATGCAGTTTTTATGCGGATGGACATACTCCACCGGATCTTCAATCGTGATGATATGACCAAAACTGTTCTCGTTCCGGTAATTAATCATGGCAGCCAGCGATGTGGATTTACCTGAACCGGTACCGCCGACCATGATGACCAGGCCACGCTTGGTCATGCAAATCTCTTTCAACACCTCAGGCAGGCCAAGCTTGTCCAGTGTCGGCACATCTGTTTCGATGGTACGCAATACCAGCCCGCAAAAACTCATCTGGACAAAGGCATTGCAACGGAATCGTCCGATACCGACTGGGTTAATGGCAAAATTACATTCCTTGGTCGCCTCATATTCCTTGAGTTGCTTGTCATTCATGATGGCATAGGCCAGGGCCTTGGTATTTTCTGAAGTGAGCTTGGTCTTGGAGACCGGGGTGACCTTGCCATCGATTTTGATAGCGGGAGGAAAGTCTACAGTGATAAACAAATCAGAGCCTTTCTTCTCGGACATAAGCTTGAGAAGATCCCGCATGAATTTAATCGCCTGTTCTCTCTCCATACTTCCCTCCTGCCTCTAAAAATCAGCCTGGACTAGAAATTGTCCTTATTAGCGGCCTTGCCGCGTGCGTCATCCCTGGTAACGACACCTTTATCAACGAGTTGTTTAAGATTTTGATCCAGCGTCTGCATGCCGAATGCCTGCCCGGTCTGGATAGCCGAATACATCTGGGCAATTTTGTTTTCACGTATCAGGTTTCGAATTGCCGGGGTTCCGATCATGATTTCATGTGCTGCCACCCGGCCACCACCCTTTTTCTTCAGCAATGTTTGTGAAATCACAGCGCGCAATGATTCGGATAACATGGCCCGGATCATGTCCTTTTCCGCCGCCGGGAACACGTCAACAACACGGTCGATGGTCTTGGCAGCCGAACTGGTATGCAATGTTCCAAACACCAGGTGACCGGTCTCAGCGGCAGTGAGTGCCAGCCGTATCGTTTCCAGATCGCGCATTTCACCCACCAGAATCACATCCGGGTCTTCACGCAATGCAGACCTGAGCGCCTCATTAAACCCCAGTGTGTCACGGTGCACTTCACGCTGGTTGATCAAGCATTTTTTGCTGGTATGGACGAATTCTATAGGATCTTCAACGGTAAGAATGTGGCCATATTCACTTTCATTTTTGTGGTTAACCATGCCCGCAAGTGTCGTCGACTTGCCTGAACCGGTTGGACCGGTGACCAGCACCACACCGCGTGGATAATCGGAAATATCCTTGAATATGGTTGGACAATTCAATTCTTCCAGACTCTTGATCTCGGAAGGAATGGTACGAAATACGGCAAATGCACCCCGGTTCTGGTTGGCTGCGTTAACGCGGAAGCGAGCAAGTTTCGGTACCTCGAAGGAAAAGTCACACTCCAGAAATTCCTCATAGTCCTTGCGTTGCTTGTCATTCATGATGTCATATACCATGTCATGGACATCTTTATGGTCCATGGAGGGCACATTGATACGGCGGACATCTCCATCAACCCGGATCATCGGTGGCAGACCGGCGGATAAATGCAGGTCGGAAGCCCCGTTTTTTACACTAAAAGCAAGCAGTTCACCGATATCCATCTAGTCCTCCAATCAGGTATTGCCAGTCAAGGATAGTATGCTGACTATAACATTATTGTAATCCGGGTGAGCCGCCGATCTCCGGTAAATCAGCAACCTATGCCCGTTATAAATATTAATAGTTTTTACAGGGTTTGCAGATACATCACAATCTTACTTATTTTTTAAAGTATAGACTACTGCTATTCCATGAAAAACATAGCCAAATCACTTGAATTGACAATGGGCCGGATACGTCAGGCCGAACAAAAATATGGCCGTGGACCGGGCTCGGTAAAGTTGCTGGCTGTCAGTAAAACCCGGTCTGCGGATGAAATCTGTGCCGCCAGGAAATGCGGGCAGTACGATTTCGGTGAAAACTATGTCCAGGAGGCTGTTGATAAAATCCTGCAGATAAACGATTCTCACCTGATTTGGCACTTCATAGGGCCGGTGCAATCCAATAAAACACGCCAGATTGCCGGATATTTTCAATGGGTACACAGTGTAGACCGGGTTAAAATTGCCCGGAGACTGAATGATGCCCGGCCCGGGCATCTTCCGCCCCTCAATATCTGCATCCAGATCAACATCAGTAACGAGAACAGTAAATCCGGGGTAAGACCGGCTGACCTGCCGCAACTGGTGGCGGATTGCAGAAATCTGCCTCGTCTGAGATTGCGGGGGCTCATGGCCTTACCGGAACCCTCCACAGATACCGGACTGCAACGCAAACCTTTTCGTCAGGTTAAAATGCTACTGGATGCTGTCAACTCCCCGCTAATGCTACTGGATACCCTGTCTATGGGCACGACCCAGGATATGGAAGCGGCTATTGCCGAAGGGGCCACTATTGTAAGAATTGGAACTGCATTATTCGGCGCAAGGACATGATCATGCATTCGTGATCTCTTGTTGTTAAACTGCTGGTAAAAACAGCATAAAGGCTTACAACCCGGACAAAACAATATGGAAAACATCAGGATCACATTCATCGGCTGCGGCAATATGGGATGCAGTCTGATAGGCGGTTTGATCAACAACGGTTATCCCGCAAACTGCATATCCGGCGTGGATATTGATGATACCCAGAGACTGCTGATCAATAACCTGTACGGTATTGAAATGCTGGACAACAGTGCAGACGCCATACACGGCGCCCATGTTGTCGTTCTGGCAGTAAAACCACAAAAAATGAAAGACACACTGCTTCCTTTACGGGAAATATTCAGCCATGAAAAACCCTTGCTCGTCTCCATTGCTGCCGGGATAAGATTAGGCGATCTCGCACGCTGGGCCGGCGAAAAACTGGCCATCATCAGGGCCATGCCGAATACGCCTGCATTAATCGGGACGGGTGCTGCTGCCTTATGCGCCAACGATAATGTCAATGATGTGCAACGCGACATTGCTGAATCCATCATGCGTTCAACCGGTATCGTGATCTGGGTCATGGATGAAACCCTGATCGATGCGGTGACGGCCCTGTCCGGCAGTGGTCCTGCCTATTACTTTTATATTATGGAGATTATGGAAAAGGCCGGCATCCAACTGGGCTTATCAAAAGAACAGGCCCGGATACTCACGTTACAGACGGCACTGGGCGCAGCAAAAATGGCACTGGAAAGTGAACACGATCCGGAAGATTTGCGTAAACAGGTGACTTCACCTGGTGGCACTACCGAACGGGCACTGAAGGTCTTGCAGGAAGGCAGGCTTGATGAATTGATCAACAAGGCAATCCATGCGGCATTTCAACGCTCTCAGGAACTTGCCAGAATACTGGGTGGAGATAAATAAACGTGAGTCCCTATCTGGCCAATGCCGGCGAATACCTGATCAGCCTTTTGTTCCTGCTGTATATACTGGCGGTCATGTTGCGTTTCCTGCTGCAACTGGTACGCGCCGATTTTTATAACCCGGTTTCACAATTCCTGATCACCGTGACCAATCCCGTGCTGCGTTATCTGCGCCGCTGGATCCCCGGATATAAAGGCATAGACTGGCCCTCAATCCTGTTGTTGATCGTAATACAAGGGATTGAATTGTGTCTGCTCGCCTTGTTGAAAACAGGTGGCATACCTGCCGTTTCCGGATTGTTGGTATTGATCATCACCCACCTGCTGAAAATGATGATATGGATCTACCTGATAGTCATCATATTTCAGGCCCTGACCAGCTGGATCAACCCCGGTGCCTATAACCCGGTGACTGTTTTAATGTATCAGTTGACTGATCCCCTGTTTCGCCGCCTGCGGCGGTTGGTTCCACCGGCCGGCGGGCTTGACTGGTCGCCTTTTGTTGCATTGATCGCATTAAACCTTCTGCTGATGATACTGATTGCGCCCCTGCAGGATTTTGGCAACATCCTGGCCGGTTACCCGATACGCATACTATGAATGGACACTGGTGTCACTGGCAGAATGATGCCCTGTTATTGAAGATACACCTGCATCCCGGGGCGAAAATCAATAAAGTGAGCGGATTACTGGACATGCGGTTACGTATCCGGGTCAAATCACCCCCGGTGGATGGCAAGGCAAATAAAGAATTGATTACGATGCTGGCCCGGGACTTTGGTACAAAAAAAACACAGGTCAGGATCGTCGGTGGCAAACTGGGTCGCGATAAACTCGTTGAAGTCCGATTACCGGTTACTTTTCCGCAATGGTTTATCGATCTGAACTGCAAGGAAAACTCCGGTTAGTATTTAACCTTTCATCGGATATTGCGACGCAGCACAATGGAATCTTTTTCCGGGCGAATTGTCTGCTATAGTAGTTATATCAAGCCTATCAGGAGCGTCCTTCAATGATCAGACGGCATTTGATCAATTTGTTTTTAGCGGCGTTTATTCCTGCTGTTGCATTTGCTGAACAATCCAAAATATTTGGTGACTACACCATACACTACAGTGCCTTTACCACTGATACCCTCTCACCGGAGGTGGCAAAACAATACCAGATCCAGCGCAGTAAAAACCGTGCCATGGTCAATATCTCCGTGCTTAAGAATGAGCAAGGCTCAATAGGCAAACCGGTCAGGGCAAAAATAGAAGGTGCCGTCAAAAATCTGAGTGAACAGTTGCGTACATTGCAAATACGTGAGGTAGTGGAAGAGGATGCTGTTTACTATATTGCAGTGTCCACCGTTGCAAACCTGGAAACACTGAAATACGATTTCCAGATCACCCCGGAAGGCGAACAAACCGTCTATCAAATATCCTTTCAGGAGCAGTTTTATACAAATTGATTCCCTGCCCTTATCAAAACGGAATATCGTATTCCATGATCAGGGGCGCATGATCCGAAAATCGTTCTTTCTTGTAAATATCCGCACTGCGAACTTTGCCCTTTAAGGCGGGCGAGATAATCTGATAGTCAATCCGCCATCCTACATTCTTTGCCCAGGCCTGCCCCCGGTTTGACCACCATGTGTATTCATCTTTCTCCTGATTTACTACCCGAAAAGCGTCCACCATGCCGACACGGTTAAACAAATCATCCAGCCAGGCCCGCTCCTCAGGCAGAAATCCTGAGTTTTTCTGATTTCCCCGCCAGTTTTTAAGATCCATCTCCTTGTGGGCAATATTCCAGTCACCACAAAGAATAATGTGCCGTTTCTGCCTGCGGAATTTTGCCAGCAGCGGCATAAACCGTTCCATGAAATTAAATTTTATGGCCTGCCGTTCAGGGCCGGAGGAACCGGATGGAAGATAAATGGAAATCACACTCAATTTGTCGAAATCAGCTTGTAAAAAACGTCCTTCAGTATCGGCATGTTTCCAACCAAGCTTGTTACTGATCCGATCCGGTTTTTTACGTGTATATAAGGCTACACCGCTATATCCTTTTTTTTCTGCTGTATTAAAAAACCCGTTATAGCCCTGTGGAGACAATACCTCTGCATCCAGCTGATCTCTCCAGGCCTTGAGTTCCTGTATACAAACGATATCTGCTGCCTGTCTCTGCATCCACTGGAAAAAACCCTTGCGTTGGGCTGAGCGTATGCCATTGACATTCAGGGTGAGAATTTTCACTACTATTGTTACCCGGCAAACAATCCTATCATCAATAATAATATCTGACAGCGTCTATGTACGTTATGATTAGGGTCTGTGTATACCTGTAGCAAATGAACGTGTCCTGAGAAATACGAATGGAAAAATACCAAAGAGAATTTATTGAGTTTGCAATTTCCAGAAACGCACTGTGTTTTGGTGACTATACATTAAAATCAGGCAGAAAAAGCCCTTACTTTTTTAACAGCGGCCTGTTCAACGATGGCACCAGTCTGGCACAGTTGGGCCATTATTATGCAAATGCCATACAGACCTCCGGTCTGCCCTGTGACATGTTATTCGGCCCGGCCTATAAGGGCATACCCCTGGCCGCAGCAACCGCGGTTGCCTTTGCAAACTCATTTAATCGCAATCTGCCATTCTGTTTCAACCGCAAGGAAATCAAGGACCATGGTGAAGGCGGCGGCGTCTTTGGCGCGGCCCTGAGTGGTAATGTGGTCATTGTGGACGATGTGATATCGGCCGGCACTTCAGTCAATATCTCGGTGGACATCATTAAACAGTCCGGTGCCATGCCAGCCGGAGTTGCAGTTGCCATGGACAGGCAGGAACGGGGAGGCGGCCCGCTTTCCGCTGTTCAGGAGGTGGAACAACGGCATAAAATCAGGGTCATAAGCATTATTACGCTGGACAATATGATTGAGTATCTGGAGACTATACCGGCCATGCAGGCAAACCTTGAGAATATCAGGCAATACCGCAAGGAGTATGGTGTTGGCGTTTGATTTGCAATACTTTTATTTACTGTCTATGTTTTTATGTACATGGTCAAAATCTGGCTCGAATAATTTGAAATTGGCTCTTTTATTTTGATAGGGTACGGTTATGAAATCACCCAAATTGTTTACTCTGATTATTACATTGACACTGGCCTCTCTCTCGATTCCTGCCCAGTCCCGTATTGTCTGCTGGACCAATAATGAAGACGTGAAAGAATGTGGGGACAAACTTCCGCCAGAATATGCAGAGTCAGGTCATAAGGAACTGGACAAGCGCGGCTTTGTTGTTGACGAAACAGCGCGTGAAAAAACCGATGAAGAGCTGGTTGAAGAAAAACGACAGGCCGAAATTCAGGCAGAGCAGGACCGTATTAATGAAGAAGCAATCAAAAAGGACCGGATACTGCTGGACACCTTCAGTAACGTAGATGATATTGAAATGGCGCGGGACGGGAAGATAGCAGCCATTGATTTATCCATCTCTCATACCGAGACACGGAACAAGAAGTTGCAGGCATCGCTGGATAAACTTGTTGAACAGGCTGCCAACGAAGAACGTGCCGGCAAACCCGCTTCAGAAGATCTGATCAAGGACATAGAATCATTACGCAAGCAAATCGATACGAATAATGATTTCATAGAGGGAAAACACGCAGAAAAGGAACATGTAAAACTTGATTATGCCAAAGATGTAGAGAGGTTCAAGGAACTAAAATCAACACAATAATAATGTGTCTTTACCTGAATAAACTGTTTTTCAACGCCTGCCATTGTTCTTCCCAGTAAATGGTGGGTTTTTTTTCAAACTCGCTGCGGGCATATCGGCTCATCTTGCCTTCGATTATTACCAGCAATTGATTGGCTGTTGCATCAATACTTGCGGCCGCCCTGGCTTCATTTGATAAATTGGCCTCGCGCAGAATCTGCCTGAACTGGGTTTCAATCCTTTCAAAAAACTGTCCAACACGCAGACGCAAGCGTTCGTTCTCGCCGACCAGCGCATCTCCCAGCAGGATGCGTGTAATTCCCGGGTTCTTCTCGGAAAAACTCAGTAGCAGTTTTACGATCTTCTCACAACGGTTAATTGTGTCTTTTTCCTGTGACAATATGGTATTGATCAAACCAAATACAGATTCTTCTGCAAAATCAATGAGTGCCTCGAACATCTTGGCTTTGCTTGCGAAGTGACGATATAACGCCGCTTCGGACACACCGACTGCATGGGCCAGGCTTGCAGTGGTAATACGTGAACCCGGGTGAATTTCGAGTTCATGTGCCAGAGTTTCAAGTATCTGCTGGCGACGATTGGTTTTCTGATCAGTCATACAAATGTTATCTCATGCCGCGGGTTTACCGGACCGGCCCTGAATCAGCGTGCCAACACCTTTGTTGGTAAAGATTTCCAGTAACACCGCATGCTCAACCCGGCCATCAATAATATGCGCTGCCTTTACACCGGCATTGACAGCTTCCAGCGCCGAGTGAATCTTGGGCAGCATGCCTCCGTGGATAACATTTTCTTCTATCAGTTGATTGACCCTGCTGACAGTCAGGCCGGTCAATACATTACCATTCCCGTCCTGTAAGCCGGCTGTGTTTGTCAACATGATCAATTTCTCCGCCTTCATCACTTCGGCCAGTTTACCGGCCACCAGATCGGCATTGATATTATAGGACTGGCCATCCTCTCCGACGCCGATCGGTGCGATTACCGGTATAAAATTCCCCTGTAGCAGGATATCAATTACAGCAGTATCAATACTGGAAACCTCGCCCACATGACCTATATCAATAATTTCAGGTGCACTCATTTCCGGATTATTACGGGTAAACACCAGTTTGCGCGCCTGTATCAGTGCGCCGTCCTTACCCGTTAAACCGACCGCCGAACCACCATGTTTGTTTATAAGATTAACTATCTCCTTATTGACCTGGCCACCCAGCACCATTTCGACAATATCCATGGTTTCACTGTCAGTGATACGCATACCTTCGAAAAACTCACTTTGTTTGCCGATGCGTTTCAATAACTCGCCGATCTGTGGCCCGCCACCGTGCACGATCACAGGGCTCATGCCGACCAGCTTCATCAGTACAACATCACGCGCAAAGCCACTCTTGAGTTTTTCATCAGACATGGCGTTACCACCATACTTGATGACCATGGTCTTGCCATTAAAGCGTTTGATATAGGGCAGGGCTTCAGTTAATACCGAAGCTATACCTGCCGCAATGTCTGCATCAGAAGTCATATTTATGCCGGTGATGGAGAATAGTCAAATATGCTGTCACAATAAAACTTGTGGCGCCGGCACAGTATAAGCAAAACCGCATCAAAACGGCAGCTTCAAGTCCGGTGTTACTGAACGTATCAGGTCGCGAAAATCCTTCTGGATCTTCTCCAGTGAATTTTTATCTTCCGCCTCAAAACGCGCGATCAGGCAGGGGGATGTGTTCGAGGGGCGGATTAAACCCCATCCCTCCGGAAAATCCGCACGGATGCCATCAATATCTGTAATTTCTGCCCCCTGAAAAGACATTTTCTTTTTCAGCACCTGCATGAACTGGGCATGATACTTTTCCGGCAGGGAAATACGTAATTCATGTGTAGCCAACCCTCCCGGCAGATCTGCAAATACTTCTGCAGGCCTGGTCTTGGATCGGGTAAGAATTTCCAGCATGCGGGCGCCTGCATATATTGCGTCATCAAAACCATACCAGCGTTCTTTAAAGAAAATATGTCCACTCATTTCTCCGGCCAATGGAGCATTAATCTCTTTCATTTTCTTCTTTATGAGTGAATGACCGGTTTTCCACATTATGGGTTTGCCCCCGCTCGTTTCGATGATCGACTTCAGATAACGGCTGCATTTCACATCGTAGATGATAGCCGCCCCCGGATTACGGCTCAGAACATCGCGGGCAAATAACATCATCTGGCGGTCCGGCCATATGATGTTACCTTTACCATCAACCACGCCCAGCCGGTCACCATCTCCATCAAAGGCAAACCCGATATCTGCCCCGGTTTCCTTCACCTTGGCTATGAGTGCCTGAAGATTCCCCGGCTGGCTGGGATCCGGGTGATGATTCGGGAAATTCCCGTCTATATCACAATACAGTTCAATAACATCATGCCCAATGGCACGATACACTTGTGGTGCAATACCACCTGCAGCACCATTACCACAATCTACAACCACTTTAAACGCACCACCCAGAGCCACAGGAATATCTTCCGTGACCCGGCGCAGATAATCAGTCGTGATGCCGGCAGATTGCAGGCTTCCCTGACCAGTGTTCATATTGCCGGATTCGATACGTTGCCGTATCGACTGTATCGCCTCCCCTGACAGGGTTTGATTATCAATCACTATCTTTAATCCATTATATTCCGGGCCGTTATGGCTGCCGGTCACCATCACGCCGCTTCCTGTCTCAAGGTGGAATGTTGCGAAATACAGCACCGGTGTTGCAACCAGGCCTATATCGATGACATCACAGCCGGAAGCACGCAGGCCCATGATTAATGCATCTGATAACTCCAGGCTTGAAGTTCTGCCGTCACGCCCTGCCACCATCCCTGACTGACCACGCGCCTTTGCTTCTGAACCTATGGCCCGGCCAATCTCCTGGACAGCGTGAACGGTTAAGGTTTTTCCAACGACACCGCGAATATCATAGGCTCGAAATATGTCTGCAGAAATTACATGGGTTGGTTCTGGCGCAGCAAACTGTGCAGTCGTGGGCTTTGCAGTTGCAGCCGGTTTGGGTATTTCATGGGCAGTGGTTCCGGCAGTTGGCTCCGGTTTGGGTTTCGCATGAACAGCCTTTTTTGCTGTTACGGCTGGCCTGGGTTTTTCATGCGCAACGGGCTTGGCAAGATTTGTGGGTGGTGCCTGTATATTGTTTTTGCTTGCAGGGGATACTTTCGTGGCTGGTTTGGCGAATGCCGTAATATCATCGCTGCCCGTTAGTCCCTGTGAAATTTTTGGGCGTGATGAACCGGAGTTTTCCTTTGTGGATATTCCCGGTATTAGTTTTTCCAGACCCGGATGCAATCCATCCATGATGGCCTTTACAGCTCCGGCATATACGACTTCCTGGTTCCCTGGATCATGTCCCGGATTAACAGCTCCGGACTTTCTGCCGCGCAGCATGAACACTATGGCGATAATAACCAGTGCGCATATTAAAATTATTATATAAAAAAAATTCGAGTCTGCATTTTGCAGATCATCTGCAATTACGGTAACCGGGGCCCAATAATTTATACGCCAGCGCGATCCCGGCACCTCCCTGGTAACGACCGGCTCTCCCTGACGATACCGCGCATTGCCGGCTTTATTTAATAGCAGCAGTCGGTCGCCGATATTCTGCACCAATTCAACATAACCACTGACACCCTTGGTTGCTTCGTCCAGCTTGATAAATGGCGTAACTTCAAGACTCAGATGTAACAGGCCGAGTAAGGCGCCAGTGTCGTCAGTAATCCTGCGGATCAAAACCAGATGGGCATCCGGATTACCAAAAGCATGTACCTCGGCACCCATTCTGTTTCCTGATTGCTCTGCCTGTTTGAGCAAATCAAGCGAGGCATATCCCAGTGGTGGTATGGATTCCCGATCCAGCTGATATTGGCCTGGAAAAAACAGCCGTACCTTAAGTGCTGAAGGTATTTTTTCTTTCAGGATTTCTGCCAGTGTATTCAGCGCATTCATATCAACAGCAATAAACAGGCTGGCAAGATCGTGTTCTTTCAACAATTCATCCACCTGGCCGTAAATCTGATTTAAAGGCCGTGCAACAGCTTCGCCCATATGATTGACCGCTGTTTCAAGTCCCGCCATATTTTCCTGTTTTGCTTTTTCTGTGCGGAGGACTGAAAAATGATATGCGGCAACAAGAATAGCCAGCACTATGATAGCAATGGCCGCAACTATAGTTATGTTACGTAGTGTACGCCGTTTGATGCGCCTGCCCGAAACCGGCCCTGCCATCTTCAATTACCCCTTATTTCTCTGTATGTTTCATATACCAGTATGACCAAAACCGCCTGCACCTCGCGACGAGTCAATGAAATCACTGACCAGATCAAAATGGGCCTGCACAACGGAAACAAACACCATTTGTGCGATGCGGTCACCCGGGTTTATCGTAAAAAATTCATTCCCGCGGTTCCAACAAGAGACATATACCTGGCCCTGATAATCCGAATCGATCAATCCAACCAGATTACCAAGCACAATTCCATGCTTGTGCCCAAGTCCGGATCTGGGTAACAGGACGGCTGCCAGAGCGTTATCTTCTATGTATATGGCAAAACCACTGGGTATTAACGACGATTCCCCCGGATTCAATACCAGCGGGGAATCCAGACAGGCCCTGATATCCAGTCCTGCTGAACCCGTTGTTGCATATTCCGGTAGAGGGAAGTCTTTGCCTAATCTGTCATCAATGAGTTTGAGCTGAATTCTTTTCATGAATATGTTTTGCAATAATTGCGACCAGATTACGGGCCAGTTTTTCCTTGGGCGCATGATCAAGTTTGATATTCCCGTCCTTCCATATAATCTGCAGCTCGTTGTCCTCGCTTTCAAAACCCCTGTTATCACCCACCAGGTTGGCTGCGATCATGTCCAGTTTTTTATTGATCAATTTCTTGCGGGCATTTTCCAGTAATGCTTCTGTCTCGGCAGCGAAACCCACTGTGAATGGCGGAGGTGACAAACTTGCCACCTCTCCCAGAATATCGGGGTTTTTTTCAAGCGTTAAGTTAATGAATGCATCTGTCTTTTTCATTTTCTGATCGGCAATGGTGCTGCAGCGATAATCCGCAACAGCGGCCGCTGCGATAAAAATATCCGTGTCTCTGATTTCATTCATGACGGCGTCATGCATTTGCCGGGCGGTGACTACCTGCTGGCAAAACACACGTTCGGGCAGTTCAAGTGATGTCGGGCCCGAGATCAATACAACTTCGGCACCCGCCTCAACCGCGGCCCGTGCAACAGCATAACCCATACGCCCGGAACTGCGGTTTGAGATAAACCGGACCGGATCGATATCTTCCCGCGTTGGTCCGGCAGTGATTACCAGTTTTTTTGCTGTCAGCGTATTTGTCTGAAAAACATGGTCCAGATGTCCGATCAGATCACCCGGCTCCAGCATACGGCCTGGACCAGTATCGCCGCAGGCCTGGCTGCCATCAGCAGGGCCGAGTAATGTAATACCACGACTGGTTAACAGGCGTGCATTATCCTGGGTAGCGGGGTTTAGCCACATCTGCTGGTTCATGGCAGGTGCAAGCAACAGCGGTACGGATGCCGCCAGACATAATGTGCTTAACAGATCATCGGCCTGCCCGTGCGTGAGACGCGCCATAAAATTGGCGCTCGCCGGTGCTATTAATACCACATCACACCAGCGCGCAAGCTCAATATGGCCCATGGCCGCTTCGGCGGAATAATCCAGTAATTCCGTATGAACGGGCCGGCCTGACAAGGCCTGCATCGTCAGCGGGGTGATAAATTCACAGGCTGATCGGGTCATCACTACCCTGACATCTGCACCCTGTTCACGCAGACGCCGGACTAGGTCCGCACTTTTATAAGCGGCAATGCCACCGGTGATCCCCAACAATATGCGTTTATGCTTCAAATAGGCCATGGCCCGGATTTTACCCCAATTGTAGTCACAACGTCTTACCCTCTTATTTGCGTGGTATAATATATGCGAATGAAATAATCAGAACAGTCACCACAACAAGGAGGTTGTTATGCCTATCAACGACTGGCCCCAGGCCGAAAGACCCAGAGAAAAACTGCTTGCCAAAGGGCCGGCCGCCCTTTCCGATGCTGAATTACTGGCCATATTTTTACGCACGGGGATAAATGGCAAGACGGCTGTCGACCTGGCCCGTGACCTGCTGATGGATTTTGGTGATCTGCGTTTGCTCATTGAGGCAGACGCCCCGGCCTTGTGCAAAACCCGAGGGCTGGGACCGGCCAAGTACGTACAGATTCAGGCCGCGATAGAGCTTGGCAAACGCTATCTTGAGACCGGGCTTCGTCACCATGATGTCCTGGCCAACCCGAAAACGACCCGGGATTACCTGCTGGCCCAGTTGCGTGCTTACCCGCATGAGGTTTTTGCCTGCCTGTTCCTGAATAACCGCCACCATGTCATCAGTTTTGACAAGATGTTTAACGGCACGATTGACGGAGCGAGCGTTTATCCGCGCGAGGTTGTGAAAAGGGCGCTGGGCCATAATGCCGCTGCCATCATCTTTGCCCATAATCACCCTTCCGGCGTGGCTGAGCCCAGTGCTGCTGATATTACCCTGACCCGGCGGCTGAAAACCGCCCTGGAACTGGTGGACATCCGGGTACTGGATCACTTTGTGATAGGCAATAATGAGGCGGTTTCCTTTGCAGAGCGCGGTCTCTTATAGCAAAGGGCTTGGATCATGGCGATATTACGGGTAAAATCCGCGCTCTTTTCAATCACTGAAGCACAAACATCATGTCACGAGTCTGCCAGGTTACAGGAAAACGCCCGCAGATGGGGAACAATGTTTCCCATGCCAATAACAGGACGCGCCGCCGTTTTCTGCCGAATTTACATGCGCGCCGTTTCTGGGTTGAGAGCGAAAGCCGCTGGGTCAAACTGCGGGTCAGTAACCAGGGTCTGCGTATTATCGACAAACAAGGCATAGACAAGGTACTGGCCAATCTGCGTGCCAGTGGTGTAAAGGTATAGACCCATGGCAAAATCAGCTCGCGACAAGATCAAGCTCGTTTCTTCTGCCGGTACCGGCCACTATTACACGACCACCAAGAACAAGCGCACCATGCCGGACAAGATGGAAATGAAGAAATTCGATCCTGTCGTCCGCAAGCATGTGATGTACAAGGAAAGCAAGATTAAGTGATTTGTGATCAGTAATTAGTAATTGGTGGTTATTTTTTACCAATCACTAATCACCAGTCACCAATCACTGATTAAGCTGGCTGTAAGGTATAAGTCCGCAAACTCCTGGCAAACTCCTGCAACGCCTCAATCCCCGTAGCCTCAGCCTCCTCGCACCACTCACGCAGGGAATTTAGCAGGCTTTCTTGTGTGGCTGTTTTTTCCGTCCAGATCGCCTGCAGCCGTTGACCGAAATCATAAACAATTTGCATGGCACGGTTCTGTCTGAGCAATTCTTCCAGCATGATCCGTGCCTTCGCATCCATACGTGTTGCAGGGCGGATAATTAACTGTTTGCCGCGTTTGAGCAGTTTTCTGGTCGCAATATTGGCCTTGGATTTCTCTTCCCGGTATACCCGGGTGACAACTACCCTTGCATAACGTGACATGATGTGCAATCGATTGGTAATTACCGCCCTGACAGTATCCAGATCGATCTCCGGCTTTTGCTGATCAACCAGTAATTTTGGCGCAATCTTCTTGATCCGTGCCAATCCCAGAAAATTTAAAAACCGGATATAACTCCAGCCGAGGTCGATCTCCCACCAGTGACTGGAAAATTTTGCCGAACTGGCAAAGGCGTGGTGATTGTTATGCAATTCTTCCCCGCCTATCAAAATACCCCAGGGCACAATATTGGTCGATGCATCAGGGGATTCAAAATTCCGGTAGCCGCCCCAGTGGCCAATGCCGTTGATCACACCCGCGGCCAAAAAAGGTATCCAGCCCATCTGTACGGCCCAGATGGTGATACCGATAAAACCAAACAGCACAAAATCAATCAGCAACATCAGCACAATACCAAAGTCACGATAGCGCGTGTATAGATTATGTTCTATCCAGTCATCCGGTGTTTCATGCCCAAAAGATCTCAATGTGTCCTTGTTCAGCGCTTCCTGTTTGTAGAGTTCGGCGCCTTCAAACAAAACTTTGGCTATCCCGCGGGTCTGCGGACTATGCGGGTCGTCCTTGGTCTCCACACGGGCATGATGCTTGCGGTGGATCGCCACCCATTCCCTGGTAATCATGGCTGTGGTCAGCCATAACCAGAAGCGGAAAAAATGGCTGATGACAGGATGCAGATCGATGGCGTGATGCGCCTGATGGCGGTGCAGGTACAGGGTCACCGCGGCGACAGTAATATGTGTCAGTCCCAGGATAACCAGGACATAGCCCCACCAGGGTAATTGCAACAAACCATGTATTATCAGCACTTTCTGTTCTCCGCATTAATCATTCAGACTGTATCCTAACGCGTATTGCGCTGCCGGGTCTATGACGGATCAGGTTATTTTTCCACAATGAGGTTACCGTAAATATCAATCGTGCATGCCCAGCCCGGAGCAATATAAATAGTGGACACCTCGTCCACCACGATTAGCGGCCCGGCGAATTTTTTTGCGGGACATAGAAACCTGCGCTGACGGACAGGTACCGGGTTGCCGATCCCGTAAATGTGGGAAAACTTGCCGGGGCTGGTCGCTTCGGAGGGCTTCATTTCCGGCAAAGACAGTGGGTCTGCTGCGGCCATGACACCCGCGCGTACATTCACCAGTTCGACCGGGGTATCCAGGCGGTGACCAAACAGCGCTTGATGTTGTTGGTGAAATCTGGATTCTGCGTCGTTAATGTTTATCCAGGGAATATTCAGGGCATAGGCTTGTCCCTGATAACACAGATCAAGACTCGGTGTTAATACCAGACGGGCAGTATCAACGCCTTCCTCTGCCAGGGCAATTTTGCCGGCGGTAATCAGCTCATCCAGCGCCGCTGCAATGAAATTATGTGAGCACTCACTTAAAATTAAACCGAGTGTTTTAGATAACTGCCTGCCGGGTGGTGCGACCAACATGCCCAGCGCCGATAACACACCGGCCTGGACAGGGGCTATTGCCTTGCGCATGTTCAAGGCATCGGCGAGCGCACATAGATGCATACCACCCGCACCCCCAAAGGCCATCAGGACAAACGCGCGGGGATCGATCCCTTTTTGCACCGAACACATGCGCAAGGCCTGCACCATGTTTTCGTTGGCAACACGGACGATCCCTGCGGCCGCCTGTTCAACAGTTTCCAGCCCCAGAGGTTTAATTAATTGACTCACGGCAGCGTGGGCATGGTCGAAGTCCAAAGGCATGCTGCCACCCAGCAGTGCCGATTTGGGCAGATGACCCAAAATCAGGTTGGCGTCGGTCACAGTCGGTTCCATACCACCCTGTGCGTAACACGCCGGGCCGGGCATGGCACCGGCCGACTCTGGCCCAACCTGCAAGACGCCACCCGCATCTACATAAGCGATCGAACCACCCCCGGCGCCGATGGTGTGTATATCCACCATCGGAATGGCGACCGGGTACCCGGCGATGCGGCCATGACTGGTCAGCGGTATCCGGCCATCTATCAATGCCACATCCGTGGAGGTGCCACCCATATCAAATGTCAGGAGCCGGTACTGACCACAGAGGTTACCGGCATAGTATGCCCCAGAGGCGCCACCGGCCGGCCCGGACAACAGCAAATGCACGGCCTCTCGACCCGCCGGTGCCGCCAGGCAAGTCTGTCCGGAGCTGCGCATGACTGACACTCTGGCCGGAATTAACGAGTCGCTCAGCCGCCGCAGATAGCCATGCACCAGGGGGCCCACATAGGCATTCAACCAGGTGGTAATACCGCGTTCGTATTCACGTTGTTCAGGAAGAATTTCTGAAGAACAGGAAATAAATAAATCCTGTGGCAGTGCAGCCGCTATCTTCTTTTCAAATTGATCGTCCACAAATGAATACAGCAGATTGATGGCAGCCGACTGTGGTTGCAGAGCCTTGACCTCACGCACCAGCAATTCAATATCATCATCAGTTAAAGGATCAATGACCTGACCCCAGGCAGTGATGCGTCCCCCCGTTTCCAGACAATATAGAAACGGTACCGGGGGCTTCGGCGGGAGAGGCTGCAGATTATAAAGTTCGCGCCGCGCCTGGCGGCCGATACTCAACACATCCCTGAAACCACGATTGGTAATATATGCCGTACGTGCACCTTTCCCTTCCAGCACGGCATTAGTGGCGATGGTGGAACCATGAATGATGCGCAGACCATGCAAATCGATATTCATCTCGTGAATGCCTTGTAATATTGCCCGTTCCGGCGCATCGGGGGTCGATAACACCTTGTGTATCTGCATACGCTCACCATCAAAATAGACAAAGTCGGTAAACGTGCCGCCGGTATCAATACCCAGTATCCTGTTAACTATCATGTTACCTTCTTCGAAATATGCACTTGCAACTCGCACTTTAATCAGAATAATAACTGCGGCATGAATAGTGAAACCCTCATCTCCATTAACGGAGTTTACCGTTATTACGGTAACTACTGTGCAGTAAATAACGTAAGTTTTACTGTGGAACGTGGCGAGGTACTCGGGTTTCTGGGCCTGAATGGCGCCGGGAAATCCACCACCATGCAAATTATCAGTGGTGTACTCAGCGCCAGCAGTGGCGCGGTCAGTATTGCCGGCTTCGATATCATGGATGCTCCGCGCCAGGCAAAATCACAACTGGGTTTTCTGCCGGAACAACCCCCGCTCTACCACGATCTCACGGTCGATGAATATCTTGATTATGCCGCACGACTGCGCGGTATCAGACGGACGAACATAAGAACGGTAATAGAAAAGAGCAAACAGCGTTGCGGTCTGGAAACAGTGGGGCAACGGTTGATTAATAATCTGTCCAAGGGTTATCAGCAACGGGTGGGTATTGCCCAGGCCATACTTCATGCGCCTGCTGTTATCATCCTGGACGAACCGACCAACGGACTGGATCCGGTCCAGATCAAGGAGATCCGGGAATTGATAAAAGAACTGGGCCGGGACCACAGCGTAATCCTGTCCACGCATATCCTGCCGGAAGTACAGACCATTTGTGACCGTGTGTTGATTATTCATGAAGGGCAACTGGTACTGGACCGGCAACTGGAAAACATTAATGAAGGCAAACAAAACAATATTATAAACATTGCTTTCAGACAGGCCCCGTCACTGGATACCCTTAACATTATTGAAGGGATAAAGCATATCGATCAAATCAGTGACCAGCAGTTCCGGTTCGAACTGCACCCTGGGTCCGCAGCGATAGACCACATAGTCCGGAATTCAGCCGCTTCCGGCTGGGGCTTGTTTGAAATAATCCCGGAAACAGGCTCACTGGAGGAGACCTTCATGCGCTTGACCAGTGGCGAAAAAGAGAATTTATGAATAATATCCTCACTATCACCACTCATGAACTGAGGCGATTATTCAAATCACCACTGGCGTGGGTAATACTTGCTGTGGTTGAGTTTTTACTGGCCATATTTTTTCTGATCCTGCTCAACCAGTTTATGAATCCGGGACCATGGTTTGCAGGGCGCGGCGCGACTGAAATTGTGATTGCGGGCCTGTTGCAGATCTCCGGCATTGTGATCCTGCTGGTTACACCATTTATCACCATGCGCATCTTCAGTGAGGAACGCCGTACCGGCACCATAAAATTACTGTTGTCGTCACCGGTCACCATTACTGAACTGGTGCTGGGCAAGTATCTCGGCACGCTGGTTTTTCTGGTTGTCCTGCTGGCATTGATAACCTTGATGCCGCTGTCCCTGTTGCTCGGCACGCCGGTGGATTTCCTGCAGGTGGCCGCTGGTCTGCTGGGCCTGTTTTTACTCATGGCCAGCTTTGCGGCAATTGGTTTGTTCATATCAACACTGACCAGTCAGGCATCCATTGCTGCTATTACAACCTTTGGTGTGCTGTTCATGTTGTGGATCATCAACCTTGCCAGCACGACCGGCGGCGAAATATTCAGGGCGATATTTTCCTATCTGTCATTGCTTAAACATTACAACAGCCTCATTAACGGGGTGTTTAATTCTGCCGATGTGATCTATTACCTGATTATCTGCATCACTTTCATTGTATTGAGTATCTGGCGGCTCGATGGCGAGAGACGGCATCAATGATAATTGATCAGTGATATGCTCATAACTTCAAAAACACGCCTGTATTCCCGCATTAACAGCACGGTAATGCTGGTATTGATCGTGTCCCTCGCCGGTCTGCTGGGCTGGCTCAGCACGCTCCACACATGGCAATCGGACTGGACCCGGGGCGGAAGGCACACGTTATCCGATGTCAGTAAACAGGTCCTGGCGAAGATGGATGGCCCGATCGAAATTACTGCCTATGCACGTGAAGATGTTGGTCTGCGCGATGCCATCAAAAAAATTGTCGGACGCTATCAACTTGTTAAACCTGATATCAAGTTGCATCCATTTGTAAATCCTGATGCCGTACCGGATGAAATCAGAAACCTCGGCATCAGTGGCGATGGAGAGCTGGTGATCCGTTACCGGGACCGCAGCCAGCATGTGCAATCCGACGACGAAGAGGAGTTTACCAACGCCTTGTACCGTCTGGTACGTGGCGCAGAACACTGGCTGGCGTTTATCGAAGGGCACGGTGAACGCAGCCCCCTCGGGCAGGCCAATTTCGACCTGAATACCTGGGTGCAACAACTGACCAACCGTGGTTTCAGGATTCAGCCACTCAATCTGGCCAACATTCAGGCAATACCGGAGAACACACAGGTATTGGTCATTGCCGGCCCACGCGTTGATTTTCTGCCCGGTGAAACAAGTCTGATCACTGATTATCTGGAAAAGGGCGGGAATTTACTCTGGCTGACCGATCCCCCGGGAAATTTACATAAACTCGATGCCCTGGCTGATCAACTGCAGATCAGGATTGAACCGGGGACTATCATGGATTTTGCCGGGCAACTGATCGGGCTGGACGATCCGGCCATCGTGTTGCAGACATCCAGCCTGTATCCACCCCATCCTGTCACACAGGGGTTCGATTACACAACAATTTTTCCTGCCGCCACAGCTGTAACTTTTGCAGAGAATGACATCTGGGAAATCAGGCCGTTAATCACAACCGGTGACCACACCTGGCTGGAAACCGGCAATCTGGAGGGCGATGTCAATTTCGACGAAGCAAGCGACAAGGCCGGACCACTTGCTATTGGCATCAGCCTCGAACGCGAAAAGGAGCTTGATGAAGGTGAAAACCGGGTGCGCAAGCAACAGCGTATCGTGGTCGTGGGTGATGGTGATTTTCTTTCCAACACCTATATCAATAACGGCGGCAATCTTGATCTGGGTATGCGTATCATCAACTGGCTGGGCAGTGACGATGATTTCATCACCATCCCGGCAAGAATTGCCAAAGATACACAGCTGGAACTCTCGCCTTTTGCCGGTGTGATCATCGGTTTTGGTTTTCTCATTATATTGCCCATCGCACTGCTCACGATCGGCCTGACTATCTGGTGGCGCAGACGTAAACGCTAAACCGTGCAATCACGCCTGCTCATAAATATCGTACTATTTATCAGCGTAATTATGCTGGCATTGTTTCTTTCCACTACGCTGAATGATAAAACTACGGAACAGGATATCACGCTCACTGATCTGGAGCCGGCCTCCATTAATACCATTAAAATTATTCGCAGTACGGCAAATGAAATACTGTTACAAAGGGAAAACGGGCAATGGTGGATGCATGAACCTTATCATTTGCCTGCCAATGAATTTCGCATCAATACCCTGCTGAAATTGCCGGGCGCGCACAGCTATACCCGGTTCAGAAAAAACGAGGTTGAACTGGAACGTTTTCTGTTGAATGAACCGGTTGTATCCGTAGTGTTTGATAACACCCGTATTGATTTCGGCGATACCAGTCCGATAGGGGAACAACGTTATGTGCTGGTCAATGATACCGTGCACCTGATCAATGACAGCCTCTACCAGCAATTACAGACTCCGGCTACATTCTTTCTCAAAACAAAACTTTTACCCGAAGATAGCGGGATCAAGGCCATTAATTTCCCCGGCTACCGGGTGAGCAAGCATGAAGGAATATGGAAAGTTGATCCGGGGCTGGACATCAGCGCAGACAATATCACCGGACTTGTCCATGCCTGGCGCAACGCTGATGCCATTTCGATCAGGGACTATGAAGACAGCGACAATGCCGGGACGGTCCGGGTAGAACTGGAAGACGGAAATATTTTTGAATTCCTCATTGTCACTCCGCCACCGCAACTGGTGCTGGCCAGGCCAGATATTGGATTGCAGTACCACATCAGCGGCGATGACGCCGAACAATTATTTTTAATATCGGGATATGATGAAGCCTCACCTGTGGATCTGAATTAACCGCTGCCTCATTGTAGAAAAGAATTTTCTTTATACTTGTAACTTGTAACTGCCTTTATGCCTGAACTACCGGAAGTTGAAACCACCCGCATCGGCATAGCGCCGCATGTGCTGGGTGAGACTGTAACAGACGTGATCATCCGTGATGGCAGATTACGCTGGCCGGTCCCGAAACAACTCCGGAAGACATTGATCGGCGCCTCCATCCGCAAGCTATCACGCCGCGGAAAATATCTGTTATTTCACACGGAGCCCGGTTGCATGATTCTGCATCTGGGCATGTCCGGCAGCTTGCGTATCCTGACCGGTGAAATTCCTCCTGAAAAGCATGATCATGTGGATTTCGTTTTTGCTTCCGGTACCCGTTTGCGCTTCCGCGATCCACGCCGGTTCGGCTGCATCCTCTGGACAGCAGGTGATCCATTACACCATGATTTACTCTCTAAACTGGGCCCGGAACCGCTGAGTGATGATCTGGACGGCGATTATCTGTTCCGTAAAGCCAGAAAACGCACCCAATCAGTTAAAACCTTCATCATGGACAGCCGTATTGTGGCCGGGGTCGGAAACATTTATGCGAACGAAGCACTCTTTGCTGCCGGGATTAATCCCAATCGCAAGGCGGGCAGGATAACCAGAGAACGTTACGAAAAACTTGCCGTTTGTATTAAAGACGTGTTGAAAAAAGCACTGGCCAAAGGCGGCACCACGTTACGGGATTTCGTGAACGGCCAGGGTGAACCGGGTTACTTTCGCATGGAACTGCAGGTTTATGATCGCGCAGGTGGACCGTGTTTCATATGTAAATCACCCATAAAAGTAAATCGCCTCGGGCAACGATCAACATTTTATTGTCCTGTCTGCCAAACCTGATCCATCCGTTTCGGGAATAACGGCATTTGAATTACTTTCGTTCCTTTCTCCTGGTGATGTCTTCTTCCTCAGAGTCGGGGCCATAGAGTTTGACCGGTTCCGCCATTCTGCCGCGGATCCGGATATTCAGAGACTCGACAGCAACCGAAAATGCGATAGCGAAATAAATGTAACCCTTGGGTATGGATCTGTCAAAACCATCGGCGATCAAAGCTACGCCAATCAGCACCAGAAAGCTCAACGCCAGCATTTTTATGGTTGGATGTTTATAGACGATCTCGCTGACCGTGCCGGCAGCGACCATCATAATGAGTACAGCAATGATGATCGCCAATACCATGACCTCAATATGCCTGGCCATGCCGATTGCAGTGATGACAGAGTCCAGTGAAAAGATGATGTCAATGATTGCGATCTGTAAAATAATCACCATGAATAATTTGCCGGCATGACGAACACCGGTCTCGGGGCCACCGCCTTCGAGCGCCGAATGGATTTCAAGCGTGCTCTTCGCCAGCAGGAACAGTCCGCCGCCGATAAGAATAATGTCACGGCCGGAGATTTCTTCACCGAACACTGTAAACCACGGTGCAGTAAGTCGCATGATCCAGGTCAGCGTAAATAGCAAACCGATACGTGTCAGCATGGCCAGCGCCAGCCCGAAGGTGCGTGCTTTCCCCCTGAGGTCATGTGGTAATGGTTCAACAAAAATAGATATAAAAACGATGTTGTCGATACCCAGGACTATTTCAAGAACAGTCAGGGTAACCAGTGCAATCCATGCTTCAGGTTCATACATCCATACCAGGAATTCCATATTGGTTAATTACCTCTCGTAAGGGGGGTGGTTTTTACATTTAATATAAACACAACCATCATATCCAGGAGGATGGCAGCGGTATGATGAAATTTAATTAGCGCCTACCTCAAAATTAAATACCCTCCCCTTCAAGGGGTTTGAGATAGGTTCTACATATAGTCATTTTGAAGGCGGCCTGATAGTTGTAACGACTGCTTCACCCTCGCCACGAGGATCGCTGGCGGCAAAAACCAGGTTATTCGGTTTGTACCAGAGTATGGCCTGCATGTTGCCATAACGCCGGTTTCTTTCGGCAAGCTTATGACCGAGACTGCTTAATCCATTTTGTTCTTCCATGGTCAGGCCATTCTGTTCAAACTGGATTTCGTCCGGCAGATACTGATGATGAAAGCGCGGTAACCCGACCCAGGACTTCGGCAATTTACCGTCGGCAAAATCCAGTATGCCCAGCAATACCATGCTGATGATGCGGCTGCCGCCCGGTGTGCCTAATATACCTATTCGATCTTCTGTTTCGAGAAAGGTCGGGGTCATGCTGGATAATGGACGCTTGCCGGGCGCAATGCTGTTGGCTTCATCACCGACCAGTCCATAGGCATTGGGGGAATCCGCCTTGATTGCAAAATCATCCATCTCGTTATTCAATATCACACCCGTTCCTGCGGGCACAAATCCTGATCCAAACGGCAAATTGATACTGAGTGTTGCAGATACCTGGTTACCTTCGCTGTCAATGACTGAAAAGTGGGTAGTGTCCGCGCCTGCATGATCGAAGATTGCCATATCGCCGATCTCTTCGCTGGAAGTTGCCTGTTCCGGGCTGATACTCAATGTCAGTCCTTCCAGATAATCACGATCCAGCATCCTGGCAACCGGTACCTCAACAAAGTCCTGATCGCCGAGATAGGCGGCACGGTCCCGGTAGGCGCGTTTCATGCTTTCAACAATCAAATGTTTGCGCGTGATTTTATCCATAAATGTCAGATCAAAATAATCCAGCATGCCAAGCATCTGTGCGATCGCGATGCCGCCGGAAGAGGGAGGCGGTGCAGAGATAACACGGATATCACGGTATTGTGTGATGATGGGTTGCCTTTCAACCACGCGATAACTCGCAAGGTCTGTCATGGCCCAGATCCCGCCTTTTTTGCTGACGCTCTGTACCATTTTTTTTGCAAGCGGGCCGCTGTAAAATCCGTCCCGCCCTTTTTTCGCGATCAGTTTCAGCGTATTGGCCAGATCAGTCTGTATGATTAAATGGCCCACAGCGGGCAGATCATTTTCATGCAGAAAAATTCTGGCGGCTTCCGGCGAGTTACGTAACACCTCCAGCCGGTACTGTGCCAGATCGCGATAGAGATCGGTAACCGGAAATCCTTTTTTTGCATAATGTATTGCCGGCGCCAGATTCTGTTCCAGCTTCAGGCGGCCATAAAAATCATTCAGATGTACCAGTCCGGCGGGAACACCGGGTATTGCTGCGGCCAGGGGGCCATTTAATGACAAACCCGGGATAACTTCGCCGCTCTTATCCAGATACATATTTCTGCTTGCCCTTGATGGTGCTGTCTCGCGGCCATCGATCATGATCTGCTTGCCATCTTCGGCCCGATGCAATAACCAGAAACCGCCACCACCCAGACCTGAACTGTAAGGTTCAACCACGGCCAGAACTGCGGATATCGCCACTGCTGCATCAAAGGCATTACCACCCTGATTAAGAACCTCGATACCTGCCTGTGTTGCCAACGGATGCGCTGTTGCAATAGCAGCCTTGCCCGGTTGTTCTGCGCTGAACGCAGATTGAAAAAACAAAAAACCGGGGAGTAACAGATAAAGAATTTTTCTGGCGAGTGTGATCACGGGCGCTTGCGGGAATGATTACCGATGGACAAACCGGTTATTTGTATTTTGCCTGCAATTCTTTCAGGACCTCGGTATGTACAAACTGGCTCGCATCACCGCCCAGTGAAACAACCTCACGCACCAGGCTGGAAGAAATAAACCAGAGATTTTCAGCCGGTGTAAGAAATACTGTCTCCGCTTCACCATAAAGCTGCCGGTTCATGCCGGCCATCTGGAATTCATAATCGAAATCCGATACCGCGCGCAAACCACGGATGATGACCTGGGCCTTGTATTCCCTGGCCAGATCAGTGACGAGCCCGTGAAAACGTATTACTTCTACATTGGGCAGATCAGACAAAACCCTGATTGCCAGATCGACGCGCTCATCTGCTGAAAACAGCATGCTTTTACTGGTGTCTCCTGCAACCGCGAAAATAATCCTGTCGAATAACCGCGCAGCGCGCATGACCAGATCACTGTGGCCGTTGGTAATGGGATCAAAGGTACCGGGATAGATGGCGGTGATTTTCATAACGATTAATTATACCCTCAGGATCGGATTAAATCTGCCCAGTGGTTTAACCCGTGATTCGTAATTCGTAAATTGTGATTGGTGAAATGCATATTAATTGTTAATTCCGTTAGTGTATAGAAGGTTGATATAACCAATACATAACCAGAATATTGAAATAACGTTTGCCAATTACGAGTTACGAATTACCAATCACGAATTCTACACTCCCGCCAACATATATTTCACCTGACCTGCCTTGCCCTGTTTTTTTATGGTGAGATACGATGGTAGCTGGAGTCCCTGTTCAGCCTCTATATAAATCAATGCCCGTGGCTTCAGACAATTCATTTCCCGTAACAAATCACAGCTTTTTTCGATCAGCCCCTGACCGAAGGGTGGATCCAGAAATACCACATCGAATTGTCTGGTATTATGCTTTAACCAGCTCAGGGCCTCACTGCGTTCCAAACAGGCTTCTGTTGTGTCCAGTGTTTTTATATTCTCGGCAAGTTGATTAACAAGCGCCGGATCATTTTCTACCAACACAACACTGCTTGCGCCGCGTGAAACCGCCTCAAGCCCCAGTGATCCGGTGCCTGCATAAAGATCAAGACAACTCGCGCCGCTGATCACCGGTTGTAACCAGTTGAATAATGTTTCCCTGACACGATCCGGCGTGGGCCGCAACATCGCAGTTTCAGGCACCGGCAATTTTCTACTGCGCCACTTGCCGCCAATGATACGAACCTTGCCGGGCCGGTGAGATTTCAGTGCAGTATCTCCGTTTTTATTCAGTCTTGTCAGCCGGCATCGGGCCCACCATTACAGTCACGAGTTTGTCCGTGGACAACTTGCGCCGGAATGCATTCCTGATTTGTTCAGTCGTGACATTCATGATTTTGTCATTATAGGTATCAAGATAATCAAGTGGCAGTTCATAAAAGCCAATCATCGCCAGATAACCAAGAATATCCTTGTTGCTGTCGATACGTAATGCAAACCCGCCAGTCAGATTTTGCTTTGCAGATTCAAGCTCTGCTTCCGTGGGACCGGTTTCTACAAATAACCGCAGCTGTTCGTTAAGTAACGCCAGCGCAGCATCTGCCTGATCAGTGCGCGTTTGCAAACCGGCCATAAAAGGCCCGGCCTGCATCATGGGCATGAAATAACTGTAGGTACTGTAGGACAAACCGCGCTTTTCGCGTATTTCTTCAAACAATCGGGACACCAGGCCGCCGCCGCCCAATACATGGTTGCCTACATACAAAGAAAAAAGATCAGGATCTGCACGCTTGATGCCCGGCTGTCCAACCAGTATGTGCGTCTGTGTTGATGGATGATCAACCCTGACAATGTTGGCACTGTTGAGAGGTTTGACTTCTTTCAGAAGTTCCGCTTTCGTACCCACTGCCAGTTCATCCGTAAGATTGAAAACCAGTTGTTCTGCCTGCTGCCGTGTCAAATCACCCACCATGGCGATGATGGCATTGCTGGCAACATAGTATTGACGATGAAATGCTCTGATGTCTTTTATTGTAATTGCCTGCAGGGATGCCTCGGTACCTTCTTCCGGCAATGCGTAGGGATGATCGCCATAGATTGCGGCAAAAAATGCATCATTTGCCAGGGCTGCAGGGGATTGCTGTTTCTGGCGTATGCCTGTCACCGTACGGTTACGGTTACGTTCAAAGGCATCTGCAGGAAAATCCGGCTGCGTGATCACACGTTTTAAATTGGCAATGGCGGATTCAAGCTTGTCTGCATCACTCAGGACACGCAAACTTACCGAGGCTGAATCAACACTGGCGCTGCTCCCGAAGACAGCGCCGATATTTTCAAACTCCTGGCTGAGCCCGTCTGCATTCAGACCTCCCGCACCATCCGCCAACAGACTATTGGTCAATAAGGCCAGCCCCGGTTTGCTGCCATCACGCCCGCTACCTGCATCAAACAACATCTGTACATCCACCATCGGCAGTTCATGCGCTTCGACAAAATATACACGAACTCCCTTTTCCGTTTGCCAGTATTGAATTTGGGGTGTTGCATGGACTGTTGTGACAAAGAACAACAGCATTAATAACTTCATTGTCCTAGCGAACATGGTCGCTTCCTCCCATGGCATGCCGGGGTGCAGAAGGATCCAGTGGTAAAGGAACAAGCTCTGCAACAGTCATATGATCATCGACCAGATATTTTTTCGCGACCTGTTGTACCTGATCGGCTGTAACCGCCTTGACGCGGTCCACATATTCATCCGCCTTTTGCCAGGACAACCCGATAGTTTCAAATATGCCCATCACCATGCCCTGATAAAAAATGGAATCGCGCTGATAGATATCCTGGGCCACCACCTGCGCCTTGACGCGATCCAGTTCACTATCACTCACCAGCGTGGTTTTCATATTTTCAATTTCTTCCCTGATGGCCTGTTCCATGTCGGCGACAGTGTGCCCGTTTGCGGGAACACCACTGATAGTGAGTACATGATCAAGACGGGTTATCAAACTGTAATCCAGGCTGATATCCGCAGCAACTTCCTTGCCCCGCACCAGCTTGCTGGAAAAACGTGCACTGTTACCGCCATCCAGGATTCCGCTCAGTACTTCCAGTGCATAGGGCTCCCACTCGGGTATTTTTTCCGGTTTCTCCAACGCAGAACTGAGCGAGGGTGTTTTATATGCCATCAGCAGATAAGGCAATTCAGCAGGCCGTTTGACTGTGATCCGCTTGATGCCCTGTTGCTCGACCTCGGGTCGCAGGTTAATGACAGGCGCTTTACCTTTAGGCACAGGCCCGAAATATTTTTTAGCAAGATCATAAACTTCTCCTGCGTCAACATCTCCCACGACTATCAATGTTGCATTGTTTGGCACATACCATTGCCCATACCAGTCACGCATTTCAGTAACAGTCATTTTTTCCAGATCATTCATCCAGCCGATGATGGGTTGCCGGTAAGGACTGGTCTGAAAGGCGGTTGACATCAACACTTCATAAGCAAATGACTGCGGGTCGTCTTCTGTGCGCCAGCGGCGTTCTTCCTTGACTACCTCTATCTCTTTCACAAACTCTTCTCCCGGCAGAATAAGATTTTGCATCCTGTCCGCTTCCAGTTCAAAACTGATTGGCAACCGTGATTTTTCCAGTGTCTGGAAATAGGCCGTGTAATCCATACCGGTAAATGCATTCTCATTACCACCGTTGTCAGAGATAATGCGGGAAAATTCGCCCGGCGCATATTTTTCCGTACCCTTGAACATCATGTGTTCCAGTGCATGTGATAGACCGGTAATACCGGCATGTTCGTAACTGGCGCCGACGTGGTACCAGACTTGTGAAACCACGACCGGCGCCCGGTGGTCCTCCTTGACCAGCAGTTTCAGTCCGTTTTCCAGCATGAATTCATGGGTCTGGGCATGGGCAAGCTGGCTGAACAACAAACTGCCCAGGATTATTTGAAGATACAAAAAGAATTTCACAAAGGATCTCCCTTGATTATATTATTCATTAGTTGAACGCCGCTACTGCACACACTCTCTGATTTATCATGCCGGGATCGGGAAGATTCGCTGGATCACTTGCCGGTGCAGTACCAATACGTCAGATTAGAACATTATCATGCCTGGTAGTTCTTATTACTTACCCTGTCTTGATGATAGGATACAGGAGAATTCATCAAACACTGAACTATAGATGTTCGGATTTAAATCAAAACAACCGGCAGAAACAGAATCCGGCAAAGACCGTCTGATTAACCAGTTAAAGCTGGGTCTGAAACGCACCCATGCACTCCTGCTCACTGATGTTGGTGATTTGCTGCAAGGGACCCGTCTTGTTGATCAAAGTTTCATGGATACGCTTGAAGATCATCTTCTGCTGGCGGATTTTGGTGTAACCGTCACCCAATCCATCATGGATGCATTACCCGCACGCATTGAAGGCAAGGCAGACCAGGCCGCCACCGTATACCAGGCCCTGCGTGATCTGCTGCATGAAATCCTCGTTCCTGTCGACCAACCACTGAAAGTCCCGCCGGCCGCTTCCAGGCCATTTGTCATCCTCATGGCCGGCGTTAATGGTGTGGGTAAAACCACCAGTATCGGCAAGATTGCCAATCATTTTATCCGGCAAGGCCATAGTGTAATGCTTGCGGCCGGAGATACTTTTCGTGCCGCAGCCGTCGAACAACTGCAAAAATGGGGCAGCAAAAATAATGTTCCGGTCATTGCACAACATAGTGGCGCGGATTCGGCCGCCGTCATTTACGATGCCCTGCAATCCGCGCGCGCGCGTAACGTTGATATATTGATCGCGGACACAGCAGGCCGCCTGCACACCCAGGGCAACCTCATGGACGAACTGAAAAAAATACGCCGCGTCATTACCAAATTTGATCCGGCCCTGGAACCGGAATGCCTGCTGGTGCTGGATGCCGGGACCGGACAAAATGCACTGATGCAGACCAGGCAATTCAATGAAGCCATCGGTGTCACCGGCATCATGCTGGCCAAACTTGATGGTACGGCCAAGGGCGGTATTATCTTTGCCCTGGCCAGGGAAACCGGCATACCCATACGGTTCATCGGCGTCGGGGAACAACTGGATGATTTACAGGTATTCAACAGTAATGACTTTATAAACGCCTTGTTTGCAAACAACGCATGATACGTTTCACCAATGTCCACATGCAGTATCCGGGCGGCATAGACGCCCTTAAAAATATCAATATGCATATTGAACAGGGCGCAATGGCCTTCGTCACCGGCCGCTCCGGCGCAGGCAAGAGTACCTTGCTCAGACTTATTGCATTGATCGAACGCCACACCCGGGGCCAGATCATTGTGAATGGGCAGAACCTCGAACGCGTCCGGCGTAATCGTGTGGCCCTGTTCCGGCGTAATATCGGTTTCATGTTTCAGGACCACCGTTTATTAAATGATCGCACTGTATTCGACAACGTCGCCCTGCCACTGGTGATCGCAGGACATGACCATCAGGAAGTCAAAAAACGTGTGCAGGCCGCACTGGACAAAGTCGGTCTGTTATCAAAACAAAAATCCGTCCCGGTGACATTGTCCGCCGGCGAACAGCAACGGGTCGGCATCGCCCGCGCCGTTGTCCATCGGCCTGCATTATTACTTGCCGATGAACCTACAGGTAATCTCGATCCGGCATTGTCCTGGGAAATCATGTGTCTGTTTGAACAGTTCAACCAGGTCGGCGTGACTATACTGATCGCCAGCCACGATCTGGAAATGATCAAACGCATGCGTAAAAGAATCATCACCCTGCGCGAAGGCAGAACATTGACCCACGTCAGCGATCATCACGGCAAGAAATGAAACCTAAACAGACCCAGACCGCAGAATACGGCCGTAAAAAAAGTTTCCGGTCCCTGTTTGAGATCTGGTTATTGCAACACCTGCAGGCCATTATCTTCAGCCTGGGGCAACTCTGCAGAAACCCGATTGCCAGTTTTTTGACTGCATCGGTGATTGGTATTTCACTGGCACTGCCCGCGGGCTTTTTTATCATTCTGGAAAACACTCGACTCATTACCGCTGGCTGGGAAGGATCGGTTGAAATCACCGCTTTTCTGAAAATGGATGTGGATGACGACGCTGCAAGGGAATTTGCCAAAAAGCTTTCCGGCCAGAGTGATATTGCAAAAGTAGATCTGATCACGCGTGAACAGGCGCTGGAAGAATACCGGCAGTTATCAGGCTATACGCATGCACTGGATGCACTGGATGAAAATCCACTGCCGTCATTATTATTGATCAAGCCTGCACTCGGAGAATTTTCAGAAAAAACCGCTGAAGAACTCCTTAACAAACTGCAAGCGGTCCCCGAAATTGAAAACGCACAATATGATCAGCAATGGGTGAAAAGACTGAATGCCATCATCGGGATCGTTCAGCGTATTGTGCTTATACTTGCCGTGTTTCTGGGCATTGCCGTGTTAATCATTATCGGCAACACCATCCGCATGCTGATCTATCACCGCCGGTCGGAAATCGAGGTCGCCAAATTATTCGGCGCGACCGACGGGTTCATCCAACGTCCGTTTCTTTATAGTGGTTTCTGGTACGGCCTGTTCGGCGGCGTCATCGCCTGGGCCTTAATCACCATTTCTTTACTCCTGTTACAGGCGCCGGCCGACAGTCTGGCACAACTCTATACCAGTAATTTCAAGTTGATCGGCCTGACGATTAAAGAAGCTTTTTTACTCATCTTTTCCGGGATCCTGCTTGGCCTGATCGGCTCCTGGATCTCGGTGCAGCGCCACCTACGCGCCATAGAACCGGCCTGAATAAATACACCAACTTCCACCGTCATACTGGCGCATGCCAGTATCCAGTTATTAATCATAACTCCTTGTTTTTACTGGATTCTGGCATACGCCAGAATGACGGCCAAAGTACCCCGCTTGCAACCCCTGTTTCCGGAACTATAATAACCCTTAGCACTCAAAAAGCCTGAGTGCTAAGCAGGCACAATAATTATATTAGGGGGTATATCAAATCCATGACTAACAGCTTAACCATGACACTGGCTCTACCTGCAGGTTCGCTGGACACCTATATCAGCAGCGTGAACCGCATCCCGATGGTGAG